>ENA-ORTS01001084-ORTS01001084.1-human-gut-metagenome-genome-assembly--contig:-NODE-1084-length-19888-cov-7.574699_pt1 | contig 19888 bp, 17 predicted proteins | sample MGYA00241911_ERZ509186 | MGnify/ENA primary metagenome ERZ509186 (study PRJEB26280, sample SAMEA2338852) | human gut metagenome | biome: human gut; feature: human-associated habitat; material: faeces...
TTGTCGGTGCGTCCTGCACCGACCATGTTCGACCACTTGTATGCATCCTTGCATAAAGCCTTTGGGCGTTCTATCTCGGCATCCTTGCCGAAACCCCAAACCCCTTTCCCGGAAAGGGGGAGAATACGGAGACTGGCGTCCCTGCGACCTGCCTTGGGGCTACGCCCCAAACCCCATTTTTAACAACGATAGAGGTTTTTCAACAGCCTGACAGCCTTCGCATTTGCGGAGGCTGTTTTTTTATTCTCCGAATGATATTTTACACTTTTACAGGAAAAATTTCAATACAAAAAGTAAATTTTCTGTCGGAGGAATATTAAATTGTTTGAATCGCTATAATACGGCAATTTTTGTTTTGTTAAGCCTGATCATAAAGATAACGGAAACAAGAGCGGAGACAGCTTCTGCTATCGGGAACACCCACCACATAAGCATATCCGGCGCACCGCCGAGAACAAGCATCGAAAATCCCCACGCTACCGGCAGTACAAGCACAAGCTGTCTTAAGAGCGATACTATGAGCGATTGCAAACCGCCGTCGATCGCTTGAAATATGCCCTGAAACGCTATGTTCGCACCTGCAAATACAAAGCTTATTGTGATAATGTGCATTGCGTCTGTACATAGCCTGAGTGAGTTGCCCGAAAGCGAGAACATCTCGCCGAGAGGTACGGCGAAAATTTCAATAAGTATTGTGCCGAGCGCCATTATTATAAGCGTGTAGAGCATTCCGTACTTTATGCCGTCTTTGATACGGGCTTTGTCTGCCATTCCGTGAGCGTAGGATATAACAGGAGTTATTGCGTCACGCATACCGAAAGCGGCAAACAGGAAGAACTGCTGTACCTTGTAATAAAGTCCGTAGGCGGTGACAGCGTCCACGCTTACCGAGCCTAAGATTACGTTCATACCGTAGGTCATTATCGACATAAGCGCCTGTGCGATTATAGCCGGAAGTCCTATAGAGTATATGCCCTTGATAATTTTCATATCGGGCTTTTTATAATGCGGTTTTTTTACTATTTCCGTGTTGAATTTGATATGAAAGATAAGAGCGGTGACAAGAGAAACTATCTGACCGATAACCGTTGCGAGAGCCGCACCTTTTACTTTCATTTCAGGAAAACCGAGAAGACCGTATATCATTATCGGGTCGAGTATTATGTTGGTGACAGCGCCTGCTATCTGGGCTATCGTCGAAAAAAGCGACCTGCCCGTTGCCTGAAGCAATTTTTCATATATCGAAAAGAACGTGATGCCGAATGACATTGTACAGCATATCGTAAGGTAATCGACCGCCATTCCCGCTATTTCCCCGTCCTGCGTCTGCGTGCGGATATAAGGCTCAACACCGAACAGCCCGACAAGCAGAAAAACGATATATATTATAAGCGCAAGAAATTCCGCATTGCCGGAGGTTAGGCTCGCCTTTTCCTTATCGCTTTGTCCGAGAGATTTTGAAAGCAGAGCATTTGCTCCAACACCTGTGCCTATACCTACCGCCACCATAAGCATCTGCATAGGAAAGGCAAGCGTCAGAGCGTTGAACGCCGCCTCGCCGCCTGTCTGCATATTCGTTACAAATGCGCTGTCAACTATGTTGTAGACCGCCTGCAATACCATTGAGAGTATCACGGGAAGCCCCGTTTTGAGCAACAGCTTTTTTACAGGCTCTGTCCCGAGCCTGTTTACTTTTCCCTGTTCCATATTTATATTCCTTTCTTTTGGCAAAAAAATAAAGCGTAAATCCGTGTCCGGATTTACGCTTTCGCTACTCGACTGTATTTATTTTAGCATTTTGATTTCGTTTTTGTCAAGCCGACAGAAAAATTTCGGAGTTTTTATAACTCTGCGGCGGTAAAAACGAGGTCGATTTGTCAGATATTTTACCACACTATAAATAATAAATATGATAAGCGGCAAAATGACGGTTATTTCCCTGCGCCCCAGTATTTCCTGTCAAGGCTTCTGAAATTTACCGCCGAGGATATATCCTGCCGCCTTATTATCTCGCTTCCTGCAAGGTCAGCGCAGGTGCGAGCGACTTTAAGTATCCTGTCGTATGCCCTTGCCGACAGCCCCATTTTGTCAAAGCAGTCGGAGAGCATCTTCTTTGCGTTTTCGTCCATAGGACACATTTCGTGAAGATATGATGGCGGAATTTTGGAGTTCGAGCGTATTTCCGTACCTGCAAAACGCTTTTGCTGTATTTCTCTTGCTTTCATTATACGTTCAAGTACGGCACTGCTCGGTTCGCCCTTTTTCGCACTGCTTATTTCCTCGTAAGATAACTGCGGCATTTCAACCTGTATATCTATCCTGTCAAGAACAGGGCGGCTTATCTTGCCGAGATAGTTCTGTATCATATTCTGAGAGCAGGTGCATTTTCCCTTCGGGTTGCCGAAGTTTCCGCAAGGGCAGGGGTTCATTGCGGCAACAAGCATAATATCGCACGGATATGACACCGACCCTTGCGCTCTTGATATGGTTATAATTCCGTCCTCAAGCGGTTGCCTGAGCGTTTCAAGCGTCCTGCGGTCAAACTCCGGCAGCTCGTCAAGAAATAACACTCCGTTATGTGCGAGTGATATTTCACCCGGACGTGGGATACTTCCGCCGCCGATAAGACCTACTGCCGAGGCTGTATGTGATACGCTTCTGAACGGACGTACCGTGACTATCGGCTTTTCACGGTCGAGCATACCTGCTATTGAATGTATTCCTGTTGTTTCAATGCTTTCGTCAAAGGTCATCGGAGGAAGAATAGACGGTATACGCTTTGCTATCATGCTTTTTCCCGTACCGGGAGGACCTATGAGAAGTACGTTGTGGAAGCCTGCGGCGGCTACCTCCAGAGCGTGACGGGCGAGTGCCTGACCCTTTACATCGGATAAGTCCTCCGTTTCAAACATCTCTGCGGACGGAACGTAGGGAGGTTCGGGCGATATACGCTTCTTTCCTGTGAAATGGTTTATTAGGTCGGAAATGTGGCTTATGCCGTATACGGACAGACCCTCGACAACGGACGCTTCCTTAGCGTTTTCGGCAGGGAGGAACAGCCTTTTTATACCGCATTTTTTGGCTTCTATCGCCATGCTGATAATTCCGCCCGTGAAAACAAGCGAGCCTCCGAGCGAAACCTCTCCGATAAAGGCACAGTCCGATAAATCGTCGGTTATTATATTGTTTACCGCAAGAATGGCGGCGATTATCGTAAAATCGTACAGTGAGCCGCATTTGCGTACATCCGCCGGAGCTAAGTTGACCGTCAGTTTCTGACCGCTTATCGCTATGCCGATACCTGAAAGAGCGCCTTTTATACGCATTTTGCTTTCCTGCACCGCAAGGTCGCCCAGACCTACTATATCAAAGGACGGCTGACCTCTTGAGGATATTATTTCTGCGGTGACTTTAAAGGCGTTCATACCGAAAAGTCCCATACCGTTTACCTGAGAATACATATTTACACCCGTTTCATATCATTTTAAGTGATTGCTATGTAATAATTATACAACGTTTTAGGTATATTTTCAACAAAAACGGGAATTTTTGATTTCAAAAAATTTAATAATATTTTTACGATTTTATTTGCATTTACGGCGGAAAAATGTTATACTGTTTGGTGAATGGAATTTTAGGTTAGCCACAGCTATATTTACCTAATTTTTAAATACAGCAAACTGTGCTACCGTTTTATACAGAAAGGACAGATTATTATGGCAAACACTACAGAGCTTTATAACGAATGGCTTGAAAAAGCGGTCAAGGATCCCGATTTAAAGACAGAGCTTGAGAGCGTAAAGGGCAAGGACGAAGAAATAAACGACCGTTTCTACCGTGATCTTGAATTCGGCACGGGCGGTCTGAGAGGCGTTATCGGCGCAGGTACAAACAGAATGAACGTTTATACCGTAGGTAAGGCTACTCAGGGTCTTGCAAACTACCTCAAGAACACAGGCAAGAGCGATCTTAAGGTTGCTGTTGCATACGACAGCAGAATAAAGTCTGATGTATTCGCAAAGCACGCCGCTTCTATCTTTGCCGCAAACGGCATTACAGCAAACATCTACACAGAGCTTATGCCCACACCTATGCTTTCTTGGGCTGTAAGAGCGCTCGGCTGTGACGCAGGTATCATTGTTACCGCAAGCCACAACCCTGCAAAGTACAACGGCTATAAGGTTTACGGAAGCGACGGCTGTCAGGTTACTCTTGAAGCCGCTGAAAAGATTCTCGGCGAGATTGAGAAGCTCAATATCTTCGCAGACGTAAAGAGCGGCGACTTTGAGCAGTTCGTAAACGAAGGAAAAATCAAGTACATCGGTCAGGATGTTATTGACGAATATATCGCAAACGTTAAAAAGCAGTCCATCCACCCCGAGCTTTGCGCAAAGAGCGGACTGAAGGTCGTTTATACTCCTCTTAACGGTGCAGGCAACAAGCCCGTCCGCCGTATCTTAAAGGAAATCGGTATAAACAACGTTGTAGTTGTAAAGGAACAGGAAATGCCCGACGGCAACTTCACTACCTGCCCCTATCCCAACCCCGAGATAAAGGAAGCTCTGCACTTAGGTCTTGAGCTTTGCAAGACAGAAAAGCCCGACTTACTGCTTGCTACCGACCCCGACAGCGACCGTGTAGGTATCGCAGTTCCCGATGGTGACAACTACGTTCTGTTCACAGGTAACGAGGTAGGCGCAATGCTGCTCGAATATATCTGCAAGGAACGTACAGCCGCAGGCACAATGCCTGCAAACCCCGTTGCAGTAAAGACAATAGTTACGACCGATCTTGTAAAGGCTATCGCCGCTAAGTACGGCGTAGAGCTGAGAGAAGTCCTCACAGGCTTCAAGTTCATCGGTGAGCAGATAGGCTTCTTAGAGGCAAAGGGCGAGGAAAACAGATATATCTTCGGCTTCGAAGAGAGCTACGGCTACCTTGCAGGCTCTTATGTAAGAGATAAGGACGCTGTTGTAGCATCTATGCTTATCTGCGAGATGGCGGCATTCTATCGTTCACAGGGTATTTCTCTTGTACAGGCAAGAGCAAAGATGTACAGCGACTACGGCTTCTACTGCAACAAGCTTGATACGTTCACTTTCGAGGGCGAAACAGGTATGAAGAAGATGAACGCTATCATGGATACTCTCAGAAACGAAAAGCTTGACTCTGTTGCAGGTCTTAAGGTTATCGGCAAGGCTGACTACAAGCTCAGCGTAAAGACAGACTACGAAAGCGGCAAGACAGAAGAACTCACACTTCCTAAGTCAAACGTTATCACATTCTACCTTGAGGATAACGCAAGCGTAGTAATAAGACCCTCCGGTACTGAGCCTAAAATCAAGCTCTACTACACAACAGTAGGCACAAGCGTTGAAGATGCGGCTGAAAAGCAGGTTAAGCTCTCGGCAGATTTCACAAAGATTGTAGGCTGAACAAGCTGTTAATACACAAGTTTCAGAAAATTTTGAAAAAACTATTGCAAAACAGTTTTGTATATGCTATAATAGTAACCTAAGCGTGAAAGCGCAGTATTCTGAAATCATAGCGAAAGCTGTAATTTAGATTAATTCTAAAGGTCAGGAGGTGACAGCATGAAAGAAGGTATCCACCCTAACTACCAGCCCACCACTATCAAGTGTGCTTGCGGCGAGGTTATCGAAACAAGATCAACCAAGCAGGATATAAAGGTTGAAATCTGCTCGAAGTGCCACCCTTTCTTTACAGGAAAGCAGAAGTTGGTTGACACAGGCGGACGTGTTGACAAGTTCAAGAAGAAGTACAATCTTGACAAGTAATGAAAAAAGAGGATCGTGGTTTTCACGGTCCTTTTTGTTTTAAGCACGGCGTACAGCCGTGCTTGTTTTTTGCTATGCCTGCATTTGATTTTTTCAAAGGCGAAGGGAGTATTTAGCAAGGCTGTTGCAAAAAAGTAAAAAATCAGCCGTGCATCGCCTTGATGCACGGCTCGGACTGTCGATAAAACTATATAATTTTTGAAAATGGGGTCGCAGGGGCGTAGCCCCCGACAGGGTCTAGGGGCGGTAGCCCCAGTAAAATCCCCCTTTCCCGGGGAAAGGGGGCAGGGGGATAGGGGTAGTGAGTTAGAAGTTTGTTTCAAAAACATACTTTTTCTACAAACTGACAAGTCGTAGAAATACGGCTTGTTTTTTATTCGCCATACTCCGACGCATATAATTATCATTCAACATAACGACCGGTATACATACAAGTATATTTGATACAACCGTCTGATAATATTCTCAAAATATACAATAAATATACATAGTTTATTTTGACATGGAAATATATATGAATACAGCAACAGATTTTTATTTTATTTTCCGAATAATGTTAGTTTAAGCTGACTTAATCATATTATAGCGGTAAGGCACTTACTATTCACCTATCTTTCGATTTTTACTTTTTGAGTGTAGCTATTTGGCGAGATATTAACATTTTTTTACTTGCATCATACAGATTTAAATGATATAATACAAAATGAGGTGTATAATATGAGAATTTGCTATATAGATGATAACGAAGAATACCTGAACAGTTTCAAAGATAATTTCAAAGATGTATTTCGTGAAAATGATTTCACTTTTATGCAGTATCCGAATGAATATATCGGCTCTGATGATGTCGCTGATATTGTTATGCTTGATGTGGAGTTCGGCAGCGAGGGCAACGGACTTGATTATCTGGATTGTATCACGAAGAAATCAGGTTATACCCAGATAGTGATAGTCACCGCTTATACCGAAAAATACATAGAAGATATTTTTATGCAAAAAGAGAATGTTGCAGGGTTTCTGAAAAAGCCTATCGACAGGGAAACTATGCTCAGGGTTCTTGCTAAAGCAGAGATGCTTATAAGAAACAAAAAAGCGGAAGTAACCGTCAGAACCGGAAAGTATGAATATGTGACATTGAAAGCGGATGATATTTTGTACATTGAATCTGCCGGTCATAATCTCAATTACATTACCCGCACAAAAGAGTATACGACGCAGGGAAAGCTGGACGACCTAATCGGGCAGCTTCCGTCGTTTTTTGTCAGATGTCACAAGAGCTATTTTGTCAATCTCAATAAAATCAAAGGCTTCACGGGCGATTGTATTCTTATAGAAGGAAAGCCGGATATTTCCGTGTCACGCTCCAAAAAGACCGAATTCATAGAAGCATACAGAAACCATCTTCAGAAATAAAACGGACGGGAAAAATATGAAAATAATCAATGTTGACAATATATACGCATGGGCGATACTTGTATCTTCAATATCGCAGGTCATTATTACGGGATGGACATTTTCGCAGTGCTTCAAAATCAGGATTTCTAAGGTCTTGTTTACGGCATTGATTATCCTTGTTTCCTGCATTGCAATCGTACCGCCGACCTTTTTTCAGATTTATTTTCCGATAAAAGCGGCGGTTTTGTTTATTCTTGTGTTTGTTGTGTTCAAGCTGTCGTCTGAATCCGATTTTGTTAAGCCGTTTATCTTTCTTTGCCTTGATATGCTTGTAAATATTACGCTTGAAATGCTGCTGATGATGACGGTTACATTAATCGGTATCAACGATTTTCAGGATGTAAACGATGTCTATACATTCAACCGTATGATATCGTCGCTTATGTTTACAGTGATTTGTATACCGTTCAAATATCTCATAGCACTGCTGTGGAACAGGATAGTAAACAAAAGTACGTCCTCAAGGCTCAATTTAAGCCTGATATTATTTCCTGCGGCACAGACCTTTGCAATGGTCGGTATGGTCGCCGATCACGCAGGCAATGCCGATGCAAAGCAGCACCCTATGGTTCAGGCAAATTCGACACTGGTGCTGACGATTTCGTTCCTTACGTTTCTTGTCGCAGATATAGTGTATCTTTATTTTATGGCAGATCTTGAGAAAAAGGCTGCACTTGAACGTGAGGTAAGCTCACTGAAATATGCCCGTCAGCTTGAAGAACAGCACTTTAAGCAGATAGAAGAAAAGCGTTATGAGGTGGCGAAGATACGTCACGATATAAATAATCAGCTTATTGCGATAAGAAGTATGATGAAGGACGGACATATAGAGCAGGCGGACGAAATGCTGGGTACACTTGAAACAAGAGTTGCGAAAACAAAAGAAGCACAGCTATGCTCTATACCGGTGGTAAATGCCGTGCTGGAAGAAAAAGCCGTTGAAGCACAAAAGTACGGTATAAGACTTGAAACGAAAATCAATCTTTACGATACAAGAAATATTTCTCAGAATCATCTTTGCAGTGCATTTGCAAATATGATTGACAACGCTATCCGTGCGGAGCGTGGCTTCACGGAAAAAGACAGCGACAGGAAAATCATCAATGTCAACGCGGTGAGCGATTCGGTAAGCGTTTATATAACCGTCAGAAATTATGTATCGGGTGTTGAGATCTCAAGAGAGGACGATTCCTCGCTTCACGGCTACGGACAACAGATACTCGGTGATATAGCGCAGATTTATTCGGGAAGGTTTGAAAAGTCGGAAAAGAACGGAGAGTATACCTGTACTCTCGTTATGCAGATGAAGGAACGTCAGGCAGAGGATTTTGCCTGATTATCCGTAGTGCTTTTTGGGGGATAAAAATGGATTTGATAAACACGGAAAATATTTTTGCGTGGGGTACGCTGATTGCTTATTTCACGCACGGGATTATTACCGGGTGGTCATATTCGCTGTGTTTTAAGGTCAAGGTGACGAAGCCTGTTTATATGGCGATAATGATTATGGCTACTGCGGTGATACTGGTGCCGTCTGTATTTTTCGATTTTTACGCACCTATAAAGTCGATAGTATTGTTTTTCGTTGTGTTTCTTGTACTCAAGCTGTTGTCGGAGTCGAATTTTGTAAAATCGTTCATTTTCTGTTGCTTCGATATGCTGATAAACATAGGACTTGAACTTTTGTTGCTGGGATTGTTGAACTTGCTCGTAATGAATGATTTTTATGATGTCAGCGAATTTTACACGTTCAGCAGAATGGTAAGTGCGATTGTATTTGCGGTTATCTGTATTCCTTTCAAATATCTCTATGCATTGCTTTGGAACAGGATAGTAAATAAAAGAATAACCTCAAAGCTTAATCTCAGCCTTATACTTTTTCCGTTTGCCGAGATGCTTGCGATAATAGGAGTTGTAGCCGATCATCTCAATCAGACGCACGGTAATTATCAGGGAGCGGCGCAAAAGTCCAATGTTATTCTGACGGTTTCATTCATAACGTTTATCGTTGCGGATATTGTCTATATGTATTTTATATCCGATATTGAGAAAAAGGCTGTGCTTGAACGTGAGGTAAACTCGCTGAAATATGCCCGTCAGCTTGAAGAACAGCACTTTAAGCAGATCGAGGAAAAGCGTTACGAGGTGGCGAAGATACGTCACGATATAAACAATCAGCTTGCAAGCATAAAAAGTATGGTGCATAGCAGACATATAGAACAGGCTGAGGAACTGATAGGCGAGCTTGAAAATACTGTGAGAAATACGCAGGAATACCGTTATTGCTCGATACCTGTAGTAAATGCGGTAATATCCGAGAAGAACAAAGAGGCTGAAAAGTATGGCATACAGCTTGTAACAAAGATAGATATTCCCGATTCCTGCGGAATAACACAGCATCATCTTTGCAGTGCATTTGCAAATATGATAGACAACGCTATCCGTGCGGAGCGTGGCTTCACGGAAAAAGACAGCGACAAGAAAATCATCAATGTCGATGCGGTGAGCGATTCGGTAAGCGTGTATATAACCGTCAGAAATTATGTATCCGGTGTCGAGATCTCAAGAGAGGATGATTCCTCGCTTCACGGCTACGGACAAAAAATACTGGGCGATATTGCCGAAATATATTCGGGTACGTTTGATACAACGGAAAAGAACGGCGAGTATACCTGTACGCTCGTTATGCAGATGAAGGAACGTCAGACAGAAAATATATAAAGGTTGCAAAAAAGTAATATGAAAATTGTTAATATTGATAATGTATATGCGTGGCTGTATCTTTTTTCTTCGGTGCCGCAGATGATTTTTACCGCATGGGCGTTTTCACGATGCTTTGAACTGAAGGTGTCGCAGAAAGTATATTATATTGCTTTTACAGGACTTTCCTTTGCTCATCTCGTTCCACAGATATTTTTCGGCTTATATGTCCCTGCAAAGACGTTTGTCCTGCTTGCACTGCAGATAGTCCTGATGTGGCTGATGTCAAAAAGCGGTATAGTTAAAGCGATTATTTTCAACGGCTTTGATATGGTTATCAATATGCTGCTGGAATTTGCGATATTCCTGAGCTTTTTCGGGATTTTTATTACAAATAACGGTATTACTACGGATGTATATACAAGCGAAAGAGTAGTCAGCTCCGTGCTTTTTACAACGCTTTCGTTACCGCTTAAATATCTGCTTGCTGCTGTATGGAACAAGATAGCCGGAAAGAAACAATCAAAACTCCGTATGAGCCTTATAGCTTTTCCTGTAGCGCAGGTGCTTGTTATCACAGCAATAGTATCAAGTTTTTCACAGGTGTATATGAATATACTTAAAGTCGATATATTGCTTGTTACGACAATAGGTCTTGTGATTTTTGCGATTGCCGACCTTATATATATGTTCTTTATTTCGGATATTGAAAAGAAGAACGCACTTGAGCTTGAGGTAAACTCGCTGAAATATGCCCGTCAGCTTGAAGAACAGCACTTTAAGCAGATCGAGGAAAAGCGTTACGAGGTGGCGAAGATACGTCACGATATAAACAATCAGCTTGCAAGCATAAAAAGTATGGTGCATAGCAGACATATAGAACAGGCTGAGGAACTGATAGGCGAGCTTGAAAATACTGTGAGAAATACGCAGGAATACCGTTATTGCTCGATACCTGTAGTAAATGCGGTAATATCCGAGAAGAACAAAGAGGCTGAAAAGTATGGCATACAGCTTGTAACAAAGATAGATATTCCCGATTCCTGCGGAATAACACAGCATCATCTTTGCAGTGCATTTGCAAATATGATAGACAACGCTATCCGTGCGGAGCGTGGCTTCACGGAAAAAGACAGCGACAAGAAAATCATCAATGTCGATGCGGTGAGCGATTCGGTAAGCGTTTATATAACCGTCAGGAATTATGTATCGGGTGTTGAGATTTCAAGAGAGGACGATTCCTCGCTTCACGGCTACGGACAGCAGATACTCGGCGATATAGCCCAGATCTATTCGGGAAGGTTTGAAAAGTCGGAAAAGAACGGAGAGTATACCTGTACACTTATACTCGGTAAAAAAGCGTACAGCGAGGAAAAGATATAATTGACAGCAAAAAGGGCAGGTAAATCCACCTGCTCTTTTTTATTTTGCAATAAAAAATTATCGAAAAACGATAAAAATCTATTGACAAACGGAAATCGGTGTGATAAAATACAGATAACAAAAAACGATAAATGCGTCAGGAAAGGGCGGTATTATGAAAAAACAAAATTATTCTGTAATGACAACCTCAATACTTGTAAAGGCGGTATTCGTGCTTATAATCGTATGCTGTATATTTGCACCTTTAATTGTCCGTGTCTATGATAACGGTATCATCGCACTGACAGGAAGGTCGGTGTATCTGCCTATGATAATCACTCTTTATCTTGCGGCGGCGGTAGCACTTGTGATAGTTACGGCACTTGACCGTCTGCTGTCAAATATCAGGCACGACAAGGTGTTCATACCCGCCAATGTGAAAATATTACGGCTTATATCGTATTGCTGTTTTGCCGTAAGCGTTATCTTTATCTATTGCAGCTTTATAAGACCGTTTGCGTGGCTTGTGGTTATAGCGGCGGCATTTTTCGGACTGATACTGCGTGTTATAAAGAACGTCTTTGAACAGGCAATCGTAATAAAGGAAGAGAACGATTTTACTATCTGAGCTGTGAGGTACTGATATGGCAATTGAAATAAATCTTGATGTAATGATGGCAAAGCGGAAAATCTCATCCAACGAGCTTGCCGCCGCAATAGGCATAACGCCTGCAAATCTGTCGGTGCTGAAAACTGGCAAGGCAAAGGCAATAAGATTTTCAACGCTTGAAAAGATATGCGAGGTGTTGCAGTGTCAGCCTGGAGATATTCTGTGCTATAAAGGCGGTGGAGAAGATGAATGAATACTATAATTATGCGGAAAACAATAATGCAGGAAACGCCGAACAGTGCGGTAACGTTCCGCCGGTAAACGTATACGGCAGAGCAGACGGGCAGTTTGTACAGCCTCAAAGGCAGCTGCAAGGTCCGCCCGAAGCGAAGAAAGTATACGGCATTCGTGACTTCATATTCGCTGTGATGACCGTTATAATCGGCTTTATAACACTGAAGCTGTTCTTTACCGAGGGAGAAATATTCCCGTTTGCAGAGGTTATAGCGTCGGGCTGGTATCACGTTATAGTGGCGACCCTTGCGGTTATGGCAGTAATATATATCGGCAAAAAGCCGACCGCTTCACAATGGGCGATTTTCGGCTGTGTGATACTGTTCTGTGCCGTTCCTGTGTTTTCGTCGACAGGGCTTGTACGATTTTTGTCGTGGGTATATGCCGCAATACTGCTCTGTTACTTTGCTTACAGCTTTATAACCTCAAAACCTCTGTTTTCGGACGGATTCTTAAGGGAAATATGCGAGGCTGTATTCGCAGTGCCGTTTGCAAACTTTGCAGCAGCACCAAAGTGCGTGGCTGTTCCTTTTGCAAATAAGGAAAAAGGAGAAAAAAGCAAAACAGCGTTATATATTCTGCTCGGAGTGCTTTGCTCAATTCCTGCCGTGATTATAGCGTGTACGGCACTTTCGAGCGCCGATGATAATTTCGGAAGATTATTATCAGGTATAACCGGCGGATTTTTCGACAACTTTTTCAGCAACGTAATAATTCTTGCGGTAAGCATACCGCTGTCGTTCCTGCTGTTCGGAGCAATGAGCGGTGCTAAAGGCAGAAAGCGTAAAATGACAGGCGATACAGGGAGAGCGGCAAAGGTGCCTGCTGTCGCAATATGTTCTGCGCTGACACCGCTTATACTTATCTATCTTCTGTTCTTCGCCTGCCAGCTGCCGTATTATCTGAGTGCATTCGGCGGAGTCCTTCCCGACGGCTACAGCTACAGCGGATATGCAAGACAAGGCTTTTTCGAGCTGTGCGGAGTGGCAGTGCTTGACCTTATGGTAATATTTATTGCGGGTGTTCTTGCAAAGAGAAACGAAAACGGCAGAAAGCCCGTTGCCGTAAGAATATACTCGGCGGTTTTCAGTCTGATCACGATACTGCTTATATGCAGTGCAATGTCAAAGATGATAATGTATATTGGTGAATATGGGCTTACCGGGCTTAGATTCTATACATCGTGGTTTATGATACTTCTCGGCATAGTTTTCCTTGTGCTGATATTGCACGAGATATTCCCCGGTATGAAAACAGTGGCAACGCTTTTCATATCCTTTACCGTAATGTTCGGTGCGTTGTGCTTTTGCGACCCGGATGCAAGAATAGCACAGTACAATGTCGAAAGCTATCTCAGCGGTGAAATCGCTGAAACAGATACAGGAAGCCTTGCTATGCTGTCCGAAGGAGCCGCTCCTTATGTAGAACGTCTGAGGGACAGCGACAGTGCCTATTACAACTGCTGTAACCGTGTATTGATAACAATGAAGGAGAGTCGGACTTCCGGAGTGTACTTCCCTTTGTCATTTACTTCTTTAAAAGCAAATGAAATATATGACAGGATATAATTTTTTTGCGGGTGGCGATTTTTCGCATTAAAATGCCGATTTAGCTATTGACTAATTTTCAGCGTTATGTTATACTAATGTGAGAAAGATTATCAGTTTATCCACGGAGGTGTAATATGACGATATTCTACGAGTTTGAAGGTAAGCTGTATGCTAATATAACAAACAAATGTCCGTGTTCGTGCGTTTTCTGCATAAGAAAGAACGGCGACAGCGTTGCGGATAATGACAGCCTGTGGCTTGAGCACGAGCCGAGTTATGAAGAAATTATCAAGGCGTTTGACGATTTTGATAAGACAGGACTTCACGAGCTTGTTTTCTGCGGTTACGGCGAACCTATGGAGCGTGCCGATGTTCTGCTTGAGGTCGCAAAGTATGTAAAGCAGACTACCGATATGAAAATCCGTATCAACACAAACGGACTTGTTGATTTTATCAACCCTGCATTTGATTCATACAAGATGAGATATATAATAGATTGTATTTCCATAAGCCTTAACGCTCCCGACCCTGAGAGCTATCTTGAAGTGTCACGTCCTAAGTTCGGGCTTCCGTCATTCAATTCTATGCTTAATTTTGCCACAACGGTAAAAACTATCGTGCCTGAGGTTATGTTTACCGTGGTTGATATAATAAAGCCTGAGCAGATTGAGCAGTGCAAGGAGCTTGCAGAGGGGCTTGGTATTCCTCTGAGAGTTCGTCATTGGGTCACGGATAACGAGAGTTATACCTGACAGGAGGGCAGTATGAATTATTCTCAACAGAGAAATTGCATAATGAATATCGTTGTTTCAAATCCTGTCCACCCTACCGCCGAGCAGGTCTACGATATAGCCAGACGCAGTTATCCTAAAATCAGCCTCGGTACAGTTTACCGTAATCTCAATCAGCTTGCGGAACACGGCATACTGAAGAAAATATGCAGTTCTTACGGAAGCGTGCGTTTTGACGGCAGGACAGATCCGCATTTTCATATGATATGCAGCTGCTGTGAAAAGGTCTTTGATGTGGAACTTGGTGAAATGATGTGTCTTAACGATAAGATACGCACAAAGTATGACTTTGATGTTACCGAGTACGAGATAAGCATCAAGGGTATATGCAGTGAGTGCAGAGAGAAGCTGGGTAAAGGCGAATCGGCGTGAATTATCTCGAAGATTATATAATTAAAGTGGGCAATTTCGTATTTGCTCACTTTATTTTTATCTGAAAAAACAGGGAAACGCTTTCAATCTATTGCTTTTTTATCCGAATAAGGCTATAATAAATAGGATAACTTAAAAAGGAACGTGATACAATGCTTATAAGAATAGCAGGTACGGTCAGCGAGTCTATTGTAGACGGACCGGGAATAAGATATACGATATTTACACAGGGCTGTCCGCATCACTGTGAGGGCTGTCACAATCCCGAAACGCACGATTTCAGCGGCGGCAGGCTTGCGGATACCGACAAGATATATAATCACATTGCGGAAAATCCTCTGCTGAAGGGCGTTACTTTTTCGGGCGGAGAGCCGTTCTGCCAGCCTGCACCGTTATATGACCTTGCAAAGAGGATAAAGGAAAACACAAAGCTTGATATAATGGCATATACCGGTTTTACCTTTGAACAGCTTGTTGAAAAATCAAAGACGGACGAGGATGTTAAAAATCTGCTGTCGGTAGTGGATATACTGGTCGACGGAAAATTTATACTTGCCCAGAGAAGCCTTGAACTTCATTTCAAAGGAAGCCGCAATCAGAGGATAATTGATTGTAAGAAATCACTGGAAACGGGTAGTGTTGTAATTAAGGAGTTGTGATGAAGAAAAGAACGACAATTCGCATTTCTGCGTTTTTGCTGTGCTTATGCTGTGCTTTTTTCACCTCGTGTAAAGAGGATGACGGCAAGGGATATGTGTTCGGTTATGATATACCATCGAATCCCGGAAGCCTTGACCCTCAATACGCTTCGGACAGGGAATCATATCTTATAATCGGCTCGGTGTTCGAGGGCTTGTTCAGGATCGGAGCAGACGGCAATGCGGAAAAAGCAATGGCTGAAAGCTATACCGTTTCGGATGACGGGCTTACATATAACTTCAAACTGAAGCAGGACAGATACTGGACAGATGTAAACGGCTACAACAAGAAGGTCACAGCCGCCGATTTTGTTTTCGGCTTCAGAAGATTATTCCTGCCGGAAACCAGAGCGCCGAAGGCATCGGAATATTTCTGCATAAAAAATTCCGATAAGATAAACAGCGGAGAAATCACCGACCTGTCACAGCTCGGAGTTACGGCGCAGGGGGATTATTCGCTTACAATAGAACTGCGATATACCGAGCCGTCATTAGCGATGCTTCTTGCTATGCCGGCGGCTATGCCGTGCAACGAGGAATACTTCATCAAGGCACAGGGCAAATACGGTCTTGATGCAGAGCGAACTGCGTCAAACGGCCCGTTTTATGTTAAGACGTGGAATTATGACGCTTGGAGCAACAATAACAATAACCTCGTTCTTCGTTACAGCGACAAGTATAATGAGCATGACGAGGTAACTCCGCTCGGACTTAACTTCTTCATTGAAGATAATCATATTACGGATTTCACCGACGGAACATCGCAGAGCATCGTTCTTTCGGGCAGTAAGGCAAAGAGCTATCTTGACAAAAATTATATCTATGACGAATTCTCGACTGCCGTTTACGGCATTACAATGAACACATCAAATTCGATATTCAGGAGCGACAAGCTCCGCTACGCCTTACTGTATGCGACCGATACAACAGAGCTTGAAATGCCTTTCGGATATACCGTTGCTGATGGAGCGGTACCTCCGTCCGTAAAAAATTCGCTCGGAAGCTATCGTGATGTTGTGGGCGGCAAGGCAGTGGTAAAGCCCGATGAAATAAAGGCGTATACGGCATATCAGAGTGCGTGTGCCGGTATTGACAAGGCGGATCTGTATAGCGTCAATATAATCGCTGTAGAAAACCGTGACGAAGAAATAGGCGAATCGGTAAAGGGTATTTTACAGCAGTGGCAGGCAAAGCTTGGAATGTATTGCAGTATCTCGTATATCAGCGAAAGCGAATATGACGAGAAGCTGAAAAACGGCGATTATACGCTTGCACTGACACGTCTTAACGGCAGTTATAATTGCCCTGAGGCGTATCTTAACAGCTTTACGGATAACGTGAACAAATACAGTGCTATGAACAGCGATTATTCGAAACTGCTCGAAAAAGCATCGCAGGCGAAGGATGAGAAGGCGGAATATGAGCTGTGCAGACAGGCGGAAAAACAGCTTATATCCGATGGCAGATTCATTCCCGTTGCATATATTACCGAATACTTTATCAGTACAAAAAACTGCGAAAATATAATTTATGACGCATTTACAGGACAAATTGACTATCGCAATGCTCTCTATTTCGACTGATAATATGACAGCAAAGAGAAAAAACGATAAAAATTGCGGGTATTGATTGACTTTTTATTATAGGTATGATAAAATCAATGTAAGCGTTTACAAAGGCAAAGGAGGCAAATTTGTATGGAAAATAAAACAGAATTACAGCCGTACAGCGTCCTTATGTCAGTATACAGCGGTGAAAAGCCTGAGTTTTTCGCTCAGAGCCTTGAAAGCCTGTATACACAGACTTATCCTGCGGATGAGATAGTTGTTGTATGTGACGGTGAACTTAACGAACAGCTTGACGGAGTGCTTGAGCAATACAGCGAAAAGTTCGGCGGTAAGCTGAAGATACATCGCCTTGAAAGTCACGGCGGCACGGCAAAATGTGCTAACACAGGGCTTGCTATTTGTAAGAATGAATATATAATGAAGATGGATTCCGATGATATATGCCTTGAAAACAGGGCGGAGAAGCAGATGACATATCTTGCACAACACCCTGAGGTGTCAATACTCGGCAGTTATATTCAGGAATTCGACAGCAATACAGGCAATGATATTGCTGTCAGAAAACCGCCGACAGAAAATGAAGCGATAAGAAAATTCGCAAAACGCAGAGCGCCGTTCAATAACCAGACGCTTGTATATAAAAAGTCGCTTGCGTTGTCGATAGGCGGATACTGCGAGGAGCTTGAACGCTGTGAAGATTATGACTTTATGGTGCGTATGCTGATTGGCGGTGCGATAGCTGCAAACATTCCCGAAGTGCTTGTACGCTACAGGGTAACGGCGGGAAATCTGAACCGCAGACGCAACTGGCGAAACACAAAGAGCTTTATTGCGGTCAGAAAAAAGATAAGGAAGATGGGCTTCTCCGGCTTTATGGATTTCCTTATTCCTTGTGCAAGCCAGATAGTTCTGTTTATCGTACCCGGCTTTGTGACCGGATTTATCTATAAAAAACTGCTCAGAAAATAAGAATGACCTCTGCTTTTGCAAAGGTCATTCTTATTTTCGGATATACAAATCCCCCGACTTTGAAAATCGGGGGATACGTTTTACTTAGCGGTAGTTACCGCCGCTCTTACATAGTTGCTGTACTTAGTTGAACTGCCGGAGGTCTTATATGCTCTGATTCTGAACGTATAAGTCGTGTTTGCCTTAAGTCCTTTTGCAGTGCAGGTAAGTGTACTGTTGCTTGTTGTCTTTGCTATCTGAGTCCACTTGCCGCCCTTGTACTGTTCGACAATGTAGCCTGTAGCGGTTGTGTTTTTGTTCCACTTCAGAGTAGCGGTCGTTTTGGTAACAGATTTCTTTGCAAAGCCTGTTACATTCGTAACGCTCGGTGTGGATGTTCCCGCAGCAAGTCTTATATAAGCGGTTTCGGTGGTTTTGCCGTTTACCGTCTTGTATGTTTTGATGCGGAATGTGTAAGTTGTGCTTGCTTTCAGGTTCTTCGCAGTGTACGAAGTATTGGTGTTTGACGCTGTTTTTGTAAGCTGTACCCACTTTCCGCCTGTGTACTGTTCAAGCACATATCCTGTAGCGCATGAATTCCTGTTCCATTTTACAGTAATGCTTGAATCTGTAGAGGATTGCTTTGCAAAGCCCGTAACATTTGCAAGTGTGGTGGTACCTGCAACATTCGAATATAATCCGGTCAACACAGTGTCACCGTATCGGTATGCTCTGATTCTGAATGAGTAGGTCGTTCCGTTTATAAGGCCTTTTTCAGTATAGCTTGTTGTGTCAACAGGAAGCTCTGCTATATCGCACCACGATCCGTTCTTGTATCGTTCAACGAAGTAACCGACTTCACCTTCACATTTATCCCACTGTAACGTAACTGAATTTGTTGTAGCTGATTTTACCTTGAAGTTAGTAACATTTTTAACGACCAGCTTGGAAGTCCTTGCCGCAAAGCGTACATAATCGCTGTAGGCATAGATTCCCTTTTGGGTTTTATACGCCCTTATCCTTAAAGTGTAAACCGTATCCGGTTTCAGATCGTATAAATCGACCGCAGGATATTCACTGTCATTTATCTGTACCCACTTACCGCCTTTGTACTGTTCGGTAATATATCCATCGGCGTCTTCAACTTTATCCCAATTGATGAAAATTTCCGTGGTGGTTGTATGTCTTGCTGTGCAATTGGTAACACTTGCGGGAGGAGTCAGCTTTTCGGGTATCTGTTCCTTCTTGCCGTACTTTATTACAGCATCAACAAAAGCCTTATCATACCAGCCGAGCGTTGAACGGTTGAGGTGACCGTGGCATTCGCCTCTGTCACCGCCATTGAACGCATTGTTATCCCACAGCATACAAGGCACGCCGTATTCGGCGGATTTGCCCATATAATACTGTGCCCACTTTACACGTTCAGCTGCATTGTTTTTGTTGGAGGCACTGGTTTCACCGATTATTGCAGGGATACCCTTATCAATGAAATGCGATTTTATTGTGTTGTACAGATAATCCACTTCATTTTTCAGATCATCCTTAAATTCAGCTGTGCCGTTTGCGTTAAGAGCAAAATTATAAGGTGTATATGCGTGTACCGACACGATAAGACGATTGGGCGTAGAATCATCCGGTAATTTGAAAGTTGATGTTGTACAGCCGTCTATGGATGCGGCATATCTGTCAAGAGTAACATGGTTTACACTTTGTGCAAGCACATGGTTTACATGTTATCA
>ENA-ORTS01001094-ORTS01001094.1-human-gut-metagenome-genome-assembly--contig:-NODE-1094-length-19753-cov-5.866789_pt1 | contig 19753 bp, 15 predicted proteins | sample MGYA00241911_ERZ509186 | MGnify/ENA primary metagenome ERZ509186 (study PRJEB26280, sample SAMEA2338852) | human gut metagenome | biome: human gut; feature: human-associated habitat; material: faeces...
CGAGCGGCCGGAGCTCAATGCGGCCCTCGGTACGCGCGAGAACCTCGATGGCATGGCGCTCGCCCGTCTGCCAGCCCCCCTTGATGAACTGCAGGATGAGCACGCGCAGGCCGTCGCCCCAGGCGCGCACAGCGAGCCCCATGGCCGCCGTCGTCTTGCCCTTGCCATCCCCCGTGTGCACGATCAGCAGGCCGTGGCGCTCGATGCGCTCTTCCCGTCTCGCTTTCTCCATCTCCATGATTTTTTCTCCTGTTCTCCTGCCAAATTCCAGCAAAAAAGCCCGCCGGACGCGATAATCCGGCAGGCTCAGACTCATTTGAACTTCGTGCGCAGCTCGACAAAGAAGGTCGTACCCTGGCCGAGCTCGCTCTGGATCCAGATGCGGCCCTTGTGCAGGTGGACGATCTCCTGCGCGATGGCGAGGCCGAGGCCGTTGCCGCCCATCTCGCGCGAGCGCGCCTTGTCGACGCGGTAGAAGCGGTCGAAGACCTTCGCCTGGTCCTCTTTGGCGATGCCGATGCCCGTGTCGCTGACGGCAAAGCGCACCCTGCCCTTCTCCGTGCTCTCGTAGCGCACGGAGACGCGGCCGCCGTCCGGCGTGTACTTGACGGCGTTGTCGACGAGGATCAGCACGAGCTGGCGGATCTTCTGCTCGTCGGCCTGGATCTCAACCTTCGGCAGGTTATCCGCCTGCAGGTCGATCTTCTTCTGCTCGGCGAGCGGCTGCATGAGGCGCGCCGTCTGCTCGATGAGCGCCGAGAGATTGAACTTCTGCGGCTGGAGCTTCAGCGCCTTGTTGTCGCTGCGCGCGACGACGAGCAGGTCGCTGACGAGCTTCGTCATCTTCTTGACCTCGTCGCGCACATCGTCGATGACCTGCCGCAGGAAAGGCGACTGGATCGACGGGTCGTTCTGCAGGAGCTCCGCCGAGGCCATGACGACGGAGAGCGGCGTCCGGAGCTCATGCGAGGCGTCCGCCGCGAACTGGCGCTGCTTCTCGTAGGCCTGCCGCAGCGGGATTATCGCCTTGCCCGAGAGGATGTGGCCGACGATCGTCGCGATGACCAGCGCGATGGCGCCGAGGAAGGCCAGCGCGTACGTCGCCTTCTCCATGCCGTTGTACATCGCCGTGACATCCTTGCCGACGTAGACCGTCTGCGTCGCATGGCCCTCATCGTCGCGGACCTGCTGGGCCGTCAGCATGATGCGGGCCTTGCGCGTGTTCTCCGAGCCGGGCTTCGAGAAGACCGTCACGCCGCCCGGCTCCACCTTCTCCTGCGCGATCGTGTCGAGGATGAAGGGCTCGATGCGGAATGAGGCGCGCGCGAAGTTCAAGAGGCGCCCCTCGTTGTCGAAGACATAGAAGAACAGGCGGTCATTCGTGCTCTTGTAGGCGATCGTATCGTCGAGCACGATCTCCGGGTGCTGGTTGAAGTACTCCTGCGCCTCCGCCACATTGCTCGCCGTGTCCATGAGCTCGCGCGCCTGCTCCGACGTGATCGACCACTCCATCGTCTTGTGCATCGCGAAGATCAGCACGACGAGGAAGATGATCATGACGATCGAGTAGAGCAGCGTGAGCTTGCGGCGGCTGCTGCCAAAGATGTTCTGCGCCATCAGCTCTTGGCCTCCAGCTTGTAGCCGACGCCGCGGACCGTCTTGATGACCGTGCCGCCGTCGCCGAGGTCAAGCTTCTTGCGCAGGATCTTCATGTAGGAGTCGATGTTGTTCGAGCTGACGTCCGACTCGAGGCCCCAGATGCGGTCGAGGATGATGTCGCGCGGCACGACGATGCCAATGTTCTGCGCGAGCAAGTCGAAGATCTGGAACTCGCGCGGCGAGAGCTGGATGACCTTGTCCTTCTTCTTGAGGACCTTCGCCGTGCGGTTCAGCGTGAACTCGCCGACCTCGACGATATCCTGCTGGATCTTCTGCGTGCTGCGGCGGCCGAGCGCGCGCAGTCGCGCCATGAGCTCCGCGAACTCGAACGGCTTGACGAGGTAGTCGTCCGCCCCCGCGTCGAGCCCCGTCACGCGGTCCTCGACCGAGTCGCGCGCCGTCAGCATCAGGATGGCCTTCTCATAGCCGTCCTTGCGCAGGCGGCTGCACGCCTCCACGCCCGTCTCCCCCGGCATCATCCAGTCGAGGATCAGGATGTCGTAGTCCGTGTACATCGCATACTCGTAGATATCACTGCCGTTCGTCACCCATTCGACCTGTATGTCATTCTGCTCCAGCATGTACTGGATGAGCTTGCCCAGGCGCTTGTCGTCCTCTGCCAGCAAAACCCGCATCATCAACCACTCCTCAAAAATCAATTGCTTTCTATATATATACACGCCTTCCGTGAAAAAAGACTGAAGCCCGCCAGGATGCGGCAGGCTCCAGCCTCTTACTTCTCTGCCTGCACCGGCTCGCTCCACGGGCGGGCTAGGCCGTCCGGGAAGCGCTCCTCAAAGTCCGCGACCGGGACGGGCCGCGAGTAGTAGAACCCCTGGAAGATGTCGCAGCCGATCTGCGTGAGATCGCGGACCTGCTGGCTCGTCTCGACCCCCTCGACGACCGTCGGCATGCCGAGCTCGCGCGCGAGCGCCACGATCGAGCGCAGGATGATGCGGCTGCGCTCCTGATGCTCCGTCTTGCGCAAGAACTCCATGTCGATCTTCAGGATGTCCGCCTGGATGTCCTTGAGGAAGCTCAGGCTCGAGTAGCCGCTGCCGAAATCATCGATGGCGATCGTGAAGCCGTACTCCTTGAGCCGCTGGATGAGAGCGATGGCCTCCTTCGGCTTGTCCATGAAGACCGTCTCCGTGATCTCGAGCTCGAGATGCTCCGGGTCGATCTTGTACTCCTCCGTCAGATGCGTGAAGACCTCGTAGAGGTCGAGGTAGTAGATGTCCTTGACCGAGATGTTGACCGAGATCCTGTAGCTGCCGAAGACCGGGTCATCCTTCCATGACTTCAGCAGGCGGCAGGCCATCTCCCAGATGTGGTAGTCGAGCTGCCAGATCTTGCCGTGCTCCTCGAGGATTGGGATGAATACCGCGGGTGGGATCACGCGCCCGTCCTCGCAGACCCAGCGCGAGAGCGCCTCCGCGCCGATCACGTGCCGGTCCCCCGCCCCCACCTGCGCCTGCAGATAGAGCTGCACCTCGCCGCGGCCCAGGGCATCCGAGAAGCGGCTCAGGATCGCGCGGTCGCGTATCCTGTCCGACATCATGTTCTCCGAATACCAGACATAGCCGTTGCTCTCCTGCGTCTTCAAGACGCTCGCCGCCAAAAACGCGCGGTCGCAGAGCACCGAGATCGGCATGCGCCGGTCCGTGACGCGGCAGATGCCGATCGTGATCTGCAGGTCGAAGCAGATGGCCGCGAGCCCGTGCATGATCGTCTCGACCGTCTTGAGGTAGTCGTCCGGTCAAAGATCGCCTCCGGGATCATCATCGCGAAGCGGTCCGCGCGGATGCGCCCGTAGGCCGTGCGCGGGTCCTGCCCGTAGCGGCGCTGCAGCATGCTGCCGACGCGCATCAGGAGCTCATTGCCCTTCGTCATGCCGTAGAGGCCGTTCAATAGCTTGAAGTCGCCGAAGTTCAGGCAGACCATGAGGTATTCCACATGCAGATTGTCGTCCATGACGCGGCGCGCCTGGCGGTAGAAGCCGTACTTATTGTAGATGCCCGTCAGGCCGTCGTGCATCGTGCCGAAGTGCTCCAGGTCGAGGTTCTTCTGGTCCTGCGTGCAGTCGCTGATGAGAAAGTACATGCCGACATCCATGCCCGTGCCGTCGTTGAGCGGGTAGCGGCAGATCTGCAGCGACCGCGGGCTCTCCTTCTCCCTGTACTGCTGCAGCCAGACCGTAGCCTCCGGGCTCGAGAGCGCATCCTCCTGGAACCAGTCCTTGAGGATGACCTCGAGCTTTGCCAGGCTGTCCGGGACATCGAAGATGCGGAACGCCTCGCTGTTCGCATAGATGCAGTGGCGCTCCCTGTCAAACCAGACGACACCCGTCGGCAGGTTCTGCATGGCCATGCGCAGCGTCTCCTCAAACACCTTCCGGTCAAATCCCTTCTGCAGCATCGCGTGACGCCCGTCCTTCTTCATGCCCCGGCCCCTCTCTATGCGAATCAGCTCCATGACACAGGAAAACGTCGTGCCGTCCGCGAGCAGAAGCTCGATGGGGCGCGACGTGATGAAGTAGAGATCGCCGTCCTTGATCTCCGTCTTGTGCAGCTCCATGCCCGTCTTGAGCGCGCGCAGACTCGTGCAGTTGCGGCAGCGGTTCGTGCTGCGCCAGACCGAATAACAGCTCTCGCCACCGTACATGCACGAATGGTCCGCCCCGACCGAAAACGCATGGCATTCCTCCGGGTCGACGAGCCGCACCATATCATACTCCTTCGAGAGCCGCGCCATCTCTGCCTTCACTTCGCCTTCCGTGAATTGCAGCGTCATGTTGTAATCCCCCCTAAGCTCCAAGCCACTGCAGGCAGCCGGAGCCGTATTCTATTCTTCCGTCACGTGCCCGCGCCAGAGCCGCGATAACCCTCCGCGCCGCGCAGCCGTAAACGATTTCCTTTCATAATTATAGCATTCGCCCTGCCAAAGTCAAAATCCTGCCGCGTCATAAAAATACGCCGTTTCGTCACAAACAGCCGCCGTTCCCCCTTCGCCTCCATTACGCCTACCATACTCTCTATACGGAGAGCGACGTTACATGGATGGTGTAGACGTGTCATTTCAATCCACGCTCCCTACATAGGGAGCGACTGTAAGCGTGAGTGAAGTTCCGCCAACCCTCATCGTTTCAATCCACGCTCCCTACATAGGGAGCGACCTTCCGTCCAGACCTTAATAGGTGCTTTCAGGTCGTTTCAATCCACGCTCCCTACATAGGGAGCGACTATCCAAAACGTTGAGGAACAGTCGCTCCACTTGTTTCAATCCACGCTCCCTACATAGGGAGCGACGCGTGACTTTGGCTTGCGCCATGCAGGTAAAGGGTTTCAATCCACGCTCCCTACATAGGGAGCGACCAAATACTCCTTGTCCTTCCATTGACGCATATAGTTTCAATCCACGCTCCCTACATAGGGAGCGACATCTATATCCCCTGCCTTTGCGGGGATGCGTCGAGTTTCAATCCACGCTCCCTACATAGGGAGCGACTCCGGCGCTTGTAGTCGGCAAGCATCTCAGAGAGGTTTCAATCCACGCTCCCTACATAGGGAGCGACGTCGTCAATGGCCGCTGCAGCGTCCAGCTGGGTGTTTCAATCCACGCTCCCTACATAGGGAGCGACGATTGCCGGAGGACGGCATCGACGAGCGACTACAGTTTCAATCCACGCTCCCTACATAGGGAGCGACCTGAATCGGCTTTGATGCGCTCACGTGTCTCAACGTTTCAATCCACGCTCCCTACATAGGGAGCGACATCGATTACCGCCTGATCGTGGCATGGTTTGAAGGTTTCAATCCACGCTCCCTACATAGGGAGCGACTCAGGAATTTACGGAAAAGCTCTTCACCCAGAAGGTTTCAATCCACGCTCCCTACATAGGGAGCGACTCGCATGACTCCGTATACAGATAACGTGGTAGAGGTTTCAATCCACGCTCCCTACATAGGGAGCGACAAGTCATTGACTGCGATAAGTACAGCCTTGATGAGTTTCAATCCACGCTCCCTACATAGGGAGCGACAAGCAGAGCAGGAAAACAGGTATAGCCATAGTAGTTTCAATCCACGCTCCCTACATAGGGAGCGACCATCAATAACGGCTCCGATATCCGAGAATTCGCCAGAGTTTCAATCCACGCTCCCTACATAGGGAGCGACCCCCGAGCGTGTTTGTGATCTTGCAGGAAAATATGTTTCAATCCACGCTCCCTACATAGGGAGCGACGAACGCTGATAACATCCCCAGCCCTACGGGAAGGTTTCAATCCACGCTCCCTACATAGGGAGCGACCACAAACACGCGGGACACAGGGAAAGACGATCTCGTTTCAATCCACGCTCCCTACATAGGGAGCGACTGGGGCACAGGTTATTCCGCACAGCCAGTCCATGGTTTCAATCCACGCTCCCTACATAGGGAGCGACTACATTCAAGGCAATTCTGGAGCGGATCGCGAAGTTTCAATCCACGCTCCCTACATAGGGAGCGACTCAGATTATCGGCCTATATAAATACCTGCGTTGTTTCAATCCACGCTCCCTACATAGGGAGCGACAGCGCTTGACCTGATTCTTATATATGGCATCAAAGTTTCAATCCACGCTCCCTACATAGGGAGCGACGAGAGGGCGATGAAGCATGAGCAGAGAGCTCGACGTTTCAATCCACGCTCCCTACATAGGGAGCGACGACAACTTTGACGGTGCCTTCTCCCTCCCAAAGCGGTTTCAATCCACGCTCCCTACATAGGGAGCGACGGCCAATGAAACTGCCAAGGGCCTTGACTCCGATGTTTCAATCCACGCTCCCTACATAGGGAGCGACCGCGTTGGTAAGAAGCGGTCGCATTGTGTGTCTGGTTTCAATCCACGCTCCCTACATAGGGAGCGACATATGATGACAGCAGCAAGACCGCCGCCCAAGACGTTTCAATCCACGCTCCCTACATAGGGAGCGACACAGGGTCTTGGTGATCGAGATGGAGTTTGTCTCGTTTCAATCCACGCTCCCTACATAGGGAGCGACTCGGGAAATTTGCCGACATAATCCTGGCATAAAAGTTTCAATCCACGCTCCCTACATAGGGAGCGACCGGGCAATTCTACCGTCAGTCCGCTATCTGTTTTGTTTCAATCCACGCTCCCTACATAGGGAGCGACTCAAGGTATACCTGATGGCTGCAGATGAAACAGCGTTTCAATCCACGCTCCCTACATAGGGAGCGACAAATTCACGGCACCATCTCCCAATCATCGGCAAGTTTCAATCCACGCTCCCTACATAGGGAGCGACTCGACCGCGACCTCTACGACCGTCGCGACAATATCGTTTCAATCCACGCTCCCTACATAGGGAGCGACCCGTAAGCGCGCCCGTCGGTGCCGCATTCTTTAGGTTTCAATCCACGCTCCCTACATAGGGAGCGACGCCGCGAATGCGGCCGGAATTGACGGCCGAGTTCTCGTTTCAATCCACGCTCCCTACATAGGGAGCGACCCGACGTGACCGAAGAGGTCAAGCAGCATGTTAGTTTCAATCCACGCTCCCTACATAGGGAGCGACGCACGCATCGCCGTGAAGCCCATGCGAATGACACTGTTTCAATCCACGCTCCCTACATAGGGAGCGACGGCAGAATATTCCACAAGAGGGATTCTGCCACGCATGAAAAGGAGATAGGTCTCCCCCTTTTGACACGATTTTGTCTATTTTTTGGGATTACGTTAATTTTCGTTCCCAGTACTCATTTCCTGTCTCTTTTCATTTCCCCTCTTTCTAAAAGGCTTCTCGTACATTTTGCAAAAGTGATGATTTCTGTTCGCTTGGGGTTCGCACTTCTATCAAATGATAACCACTTCCTCCAAATCGAAAGATGCCTTGGTCCCGTAATGTTCAACCTTAAAGCGTTTCTCACTGCCCAGATAGTAAATCCGTAAACTATCCTTCTCCTCGTCAATACAGTTCAACAGATTCTCTTTCAATTGTGCAAGTTCCGCTGAATTGATTTTACATTCAAAGACGGAATTCTGGACACGTTGCCCGTAGTTTTGGCAATGCTTTGCCACACGCCGCAATCGTGTCGCTCCTTTTGGATCAGTTGTAGCGATGTCATAGGTAACGAGAATATACATGTGAAATCTCACCTACTTCCAGAGGAAAGGCGGATAGGCATCCAAATCTCCGCGCAACGCTCTTGCCAACAGCAATGCCTGCGTATGCGGTACCAGTCCCCACTTAACAGTTTCCTTTAAGTACGGATGCTTTACCGTTCCCTCTTTCATGTCGTGCCACGCTTTCAAAACCTTTTTTCGCCCATCATCGGTAAGAAGAACTGCTCCACTGCTTTCTTCACGAAAATCTTGCGAACATATGGATTTCCGATTGACCAATGCCAAAGCAAGCCGATCTGCCATAACCGGCCGGAGTTCTTCCATAAGGTCCAATGCCAATGAATTTCTCCCTGGCCGGTCTCTATGCAGGAACCCTACGTATGAGTCAAGGCCAACACCTTCGAGTGCCGCCCCCGCGTCATTTGCTAAAAGCGCGTAGAGAAAAGAAAGCAGGCAGTTCATCCGATCAAGCGGAGGACGACGGTTCCGTTCCGTGAAAAAGAAATCCTCTTTCTGCTGAAGAATCATTGCATCAAATAGAGAAAAATATGCTTTTGCACTCTTGCCTTCTATCCCCCGCAGGATATCCAAGCTCTCGCTTTGCACGATATCTTGGCAGGCTTGTTTTAATTGCATGCTGCCTTGTCGAAAGCGTTCTACTTCTATGCGGTCTGAATGATCCCGCAACATGCGTTCTAGAATCCAACGCGAATTATAAATTTTCCCAACGAGAAATCCTTGCGCATAAAGCAGGCTCTTCTTTTCATCATCGGAGCATCGGTACTGTTCTTTACGGAGCAACACATTTCCATTTGTTTTTCCTATGACTCGTGCCATAAAGCGACCGCCCGGAGTCATGAAATTCAACACGATATTCTGTTCTGCACATTTCTGCATCAGAGCCGGACTTGCTCCCGTGTAACCGAAGACCGTAATCTGCTCGAAATTATGCAAAGGAAATCGGGCAAGAACCTTCTTCTCCTTTTGGATGACAATCGTATCTCCGTTTAAGTTGAGATATACGCCCTCTGTCGTTATAAACAAGGTATTGAGCAAAGGTTTCATTCGGAAAGCCTCCTAGCAAGGTATTCACGCGCTGACTCTGTCCGGGGCAGTTCTGGCAGGCAAAGGTTCTTCATGGAACAGTTCTTGCACCCTCGTCGTCTTTTTACCCGTGGTGTATACTTGCGATTCCTGAATTCCCGAATCTCCTGCAACACTTTTTTGACCTGCGTGCGAGATTCTCGTGTCAATGGGACCGCTGTACGATGGTGGATTTCTCCATAATACAGACAGCCTTCTGGAATAGAGGTGACTAGCATATCCTCTAAACACATTGCTTCCAATGTCAGTTGAAAAATGTCTTCATTCCCTTCTTTTGGCCGTCCACGCTTATATTCTACTGGCAGTACCCGGTATTTTCCCTGATATTTCGGGATGGAAATCCCAGTTTCATCCCGGATGAATTCAACGACATCACACATTCCTGTAACACCGAGCCGAGGCGAAGAAACGCGCATCGACCGAACGACAATGCGTTTTCCCCTCTTTTCTTTTATCTGAGGGTCATGTGCTTTCTGATGCAAAATCGTCCCTTCCACCGTAAGGACATTTTCTGCCCACTGATGCTCCAAATAAATCAATCCCCACTGTCTGGGACAAAACTGGTAATGCTGAATTTCTGCAATCTGGAGATAGTCTTCCTCTTTGTATTCATGAAATTCATCGCATGTACACATTTCCATACCTTCTCTCAGGATTTACGTCATCGCCGTTCGCCTTCCTCGTAAATCTCGATGTTCAAGTTGGGAAGTGCTTTAAGCGCCGAATCATCAATCGTATAATCCGTATATGCCCTTGGACGATCCACGCCGTCCCTCTTCACGGCAGTGACACTGCGATGGATTTTCGCACTGGCAATCCCTGTTTTCCCCGGATGTTTGATCCAATAAAGTCGTTCGACGGAAAGGCTTCCTTCCGGACGTGCTGAAGATGCATCATTTTCAAAAAGCGTCACAAGGGCCTGTTTGATTTTCTCGGCATCTTCTTCACTAAATCCCGTTTTTTCCGCCAGCTGTACATTGATGCTTCCCTGGAATTTATACAGGCCAAAATCTACGCGGTGTTTCATGCCCATCGTATCCGAACCCTTTTTTTCGCCAGGTTCCCCATTCGTGCTCTTGGTGATCTGCTGATCCGTAATGGTCACAGGATCCATGGAAAACGCCGGATACACGGACACCGGACCGCGCACGCCTATCGACACAGAATCGACGCTGGTCGCTTGTTTCAAGGCAAACACTTGGCCAAAGGATCGCACGTCTATCCATGCCTTGGATGCTTCGTCAGCAAACTTCTGTCTGCAGCCCTTTTCCTTTCCTTTCATTTTCAAGATTTTTTCTAACGACGGATTGGCCTCTACACGTTCGCGGATGCTGGTAAACCCGTCATCACTGCGGTCGTTAGACTGTACGAGGATTGCTTCTCCCATATCCTGCAGACGATTCCGGATTTTCCGTTTCAGGCAGACATCAGAAATCTCACCATAGCCGTCATAATCGGTACGCGGCTGATTGCCGTTCAACGGATCGCCATTCGGATTTGCCCGCATGACCAAAACAAACCCAATAAAATCAATTTTATGCTCGAGTGCCGCCATCATGCATTCTCCTCTCCATCTGCATTATCTGTGTAATCTTCATCTGCTTCTCTCAGCGCTTTTTCTCTCTTGCGTTGTTCAATTTCCTGATCGATGGCATATTCCTGCGCATAAAATCCTAACAGGAATCTTCCATCCAACGGCGCATCAGAAAGAAAATCTGACTCGTCAAACATGCTGCCTACTTTATGGATAAGTTTTCTCTCTTTACCCCTATAAGCCTCTCTGCGGTGTTCGTACGGCAGTAATTTCTTTTGTACGGTCCGCCAAGTTGTCGCAGGGCGGTCGGCAAAAATCTCCATGTACCGCATCGCATTCGTCTGGCGTTTCTTTCGGTCTTCTGGTCGATATGTAGCAAATTCCAGTTTGTCCGCCAGGGCCAGCAGCCGCCCGAACAAATACGAGCGGTTCGTATTGTTTTCATCCAAAGCCACAGAATACTCCTCCTTTTGATGGTAAAAGTGATACCGGACGACCGAGCATACCGGTTCTAGAAGATTGTTTCTCCAACTGAATCGATCGCTTTGAACAGCAGCTTGTTTTACTACCGTGCAGAATCCTACCGTCAAAAATTCAGCTGGAAGATCTCTGCCCTGTTCAACGGCAGTAAACAACCGTTCTGTCTCAAACCGAAGCCTCGTATCAGAGAGATTCGCCCCATAACAAGCTTGCAACAATTTTTTCGACGCTGGCACACCAAAGAACGAGCTGCTTTTCTTTTCGTTGCCGTCGTGCTGTTGCCACATCCCGTGCAGGTGCCATTTCTCCACTCGCCCGATGAAGTCCTGCCCGGCCAATTCATCATAATAGCAAATAGACATCCGCCCAGATGTGGCTGCATCTAAGATGATCACATTCACCTGACTGGTCGACTGCCGCTTGAATTCGTGGCGATATCCATTCATCGCGTTCGTCAAAGCCTGAGCCCATGTTGCCATCGTGTTCGGCTGTTTTCCCGCATGCGCCGCTCGGCGTGTAGGCAGCAAGAGCTGTCTCGTACTCTTCGTCAGGGCTGGAATGGCAACGCCCATCCTCCCCCAAGCGAGAAACACACGACTTTTACCGACACGGTAACCCTGCCGACGAATTAACCACTGCAAGGCATTCATTGCCTTCTGCGAGGCCACATAGCCGATAGACAGGCATTCTGCTGGCTTATCAAATCTGCCTCGGAACGTAAACCCTTTCTTGTCGTTCGAAGAAATCAATTTTGCGCCATCTCCGGGGAAACGGATTCCCTTATTGTGCTTTGCCGTTGGAATCGTCATCTGTCCGGTGGCGTAACAGAGCGCCTGCTTCTTCTCACGATTGTGCACAAAGTAATCCTGCCAAGCCTTCTGCACCTCCGGATTGTTCCATAAATCCGGTTTTCCTTCCACACCGATGACGCGAAACCGTACCAGCGATTTCAGGACGGAGCCCACAGCAACCTGATAGAGCAGCGGCTTTTCTGCTGATACTTTTTTTCTATCCCATTTTTCCATGATTTTCCCGGGAGATTCTTCATACAAAATCTTTTCCTGTAATAAATCATGAATCATCGCATGATGCGTGACATAATGGTAGACTGCTCGAATTGCTGGCAGACTGTACGGTGAATCCACCCATGCTTTTAATTGCTCCGTATAAAGATCATACGGATTTTCTTTTTTGATTGTTGCGTAATCACTGTAATCACGAGCCACATAGGGCAGATTATCATGCAGTGGATGTGGGACAAGGCCCGCTGTGCGCGACGCTGAGTCCGGTGTACAGGGAATCAGCGTTGGTTCATCCTCTTTGATGATGGCTCGTGCTTGAACGAAATTCCCTTCTGCATCAACAGTGAGTTCAATTTGAGCATTCACAATCATATGACCGACAGGGGGGAGCTCATCGCTGGCGCCGTTCGGTCCGGGCTTTCCTGCCAGCGCTTGATTGTCGTCATACGTCTCTATGAGCTGTTGAATCCAACTCATATGCCCCACCTCCCGATATTTCAGACTCGATGCCGTTTGACTCTTTCTCTACAGAGGTAATGTCCTGGATTCCAAATTCTTTTGGAACAACTCCTTTGCGAATGATCCGGACCAGTTTGCACGCCTCAGGACGTGGGAATCGCAGGATTCCATTTTCCATCACAGCCTGCCAAAGTCTTACCTCCAGCGTATCCTTACCAGATTCGTCCGGATAATTGAAGCCGTGGAACATCACACCAAGTGGCATCTTCCCCGATTCGTCATAGAATCCTTTTTCTTTGCCGTATTTTACAGGTTCCACATAGCCCTGACATTCCCTCGTCCCTAAAAAAACATCCCGTCGGCCGCCGCGTTCAACCATGCGTTTCGCGATTTGCCAGTGCTTGTTTTCATTGCGGTCTGCAGCTAAATCGGGTCGATGCATGTTAAATTCAAAATGCGCCTTCACCTCATAACAGACCTCGCTCAAATATTGATAAAACGAAAGCTCATTCTCAGCCTCCTTATACTTCCGCCTTTTGATGGCACGTGACTGCGTACGGATTTCATTCATGATACGGACTTCGTCAATATACCAGATAATGGTCGGCTTCCAGTAGATGCTTTCTACGATTCCCTTCAAGGCCTGATAGGTCGGGACGACATAACTCGCCTTTTCCCCACCGATTCGCGTCAACGGGTCGGTAAACAACGCCATGCGTCCATACACTTTAAACATAATGCTATTTCGCATGCTTCCACCTCTTCTAGATGAAACAGAAATCATTTTTTTGAATATCAAAATGAATTCCAATATTTTCATCATAATATTCTTCTTTCAAAGCGAAGATTCCTGCCTGCGTTTTCCATATTGCACCATTTTCTTCTAATTTGTTCAATTCCCATGAGAAAACATTGATGGTATACGCTTGAGCCTGCCGCATTTTTTTGTAAAGCTCTCCCGTTTTCCAAGGCGGCATCTCCGAATCAAAGAACGTAATATACGACTCTCCCTGTTCATAGGGGACCAATATCCCTACCGTATTCCTGTCGATGACAAAGAACTCCCTCCCGGCCTTCTGAAAGCTTTGCGTAAAGCACGGAAGTGTTTCTTCTTCACCGCCTTGTTCCCAAAAAGCTTGCACCCCATGGTCATTGCACGCCAATAAATCCAGTAAGGTGATACCAGATTTCAGGGAATATTCTTTTTGTGCTTCTGTATACCTCCCATAAAAGGCTTCAAAGTATTTCTGAATGATTTCGGGTTGCAGCAGCATGTCGGCTTCCGTTCCCGTCGAAAGCAGATCCCGCGTGACCTGCGCTCCGTTGGCAATATCAGGAAGATAGGAGAGGTTCTCATTTTCCAGAGAGACAATCTTTACTTTTCCGTACTGCCTCTCCCCATGGCGATTGCATCGGCCTGCCGCCTGCGCAATCGATGAGCAACCAGCAAGGACACGATAGACAGAGGCAAATGAAATATCTACACCAGCTTCGATTAGCTGCGTACTGATCAAAAGCAGCGGCTTTTTCTGTCCCAAATGCTTTTTGATCCGGTCTAAAATCTTTCGCCGGTGTGCCGGACAAAGCTTTGTGCTCAGATGATCGATCTCAAGCTGCAATCCCTCCTCATCTGCTATGCTCCGCGCTGCATCATATAAATCCCTGGCTTCTTTTGTCAAATTACAGATTAGCAGGAGATTTCCCTCTCTTTCTGTTTCATGAACAATTTCCGCCGCCAATTCATCGATACGCATGCCGCCCAATGGAAGCTCCGCCTCTATTTTGGTCCGCTGAAAAGCGGTGAACGCTTGGGATAAATCCTGCAACATCTCCGCATGTTCTGCAAAATTCAATGGATATCGCAATGCTCCAAGGGAGGGCTGTGTTGCCGTGCATAAAACGATTGTATCGTTTTGTAAATCCGCCAGGTAATTCATCGCCTGATTAAAGAGATAGGTACATTTTACCGGAATGGTCTGCGCCTCATCAAGAATAATCACACTGTCGCACAGGGACCGCAGGCGCCGAGCCGCCGAAGCACGCCCCGCAAACAGGGTATTGAAGAACTGGACTTGTGTCGTAAAGACGATAGGAACATCCCAGCGCTCTGCCATCAGGTTCGTTCGATTTTTTTCTTCTTCGGATATTTCCTCACCATCTTCTACCATCATGTCGGAATGATATTCAAGAATCTCTTCTCCCGCTTGAAGAACGTTCCGTATATCCCGCGCATTCTGCTCAATGATGGAGGTATATGGGAGTATAACGAAAATATGCTTTTTATGCTTCTGCAGAGCATGATGCAAGGCAAAGCGCATACTAGCATACGTTTTCCCGCTTCCCGTTGGCGCGCTGAGCCGATATATGCCTGTCGGACGCGAAGCCGCGCCAAGAGCTTCATCGCTCACTTTTGTCCTCGCACGCGTAATGGGATTGGATGGGTATTTGTTTTGGAATCCCGCTATTTTATTTTCTAATTTTTGAGAAAAATTATGCCATACGGCATCAGTATCCCAATGTTGCTCCATTGCTGCGAAATTTTTACCTTGTGAAAACGCTGCCGAATCCATCCAATCTGCATCGACCAATAAGCTGTAGAGGATTTTTTCTGTCATGCCAAAGTAAAATGCCTCTGTTTCCAGTACATCCTTGCTGCACGAACCGATTGTTTCCGCAAGAGAGCACACCTCTTTTACGGCAGAATGAAATAGCGAGTCGAGATCCGTAGGTGAAATCACCTGGTGAAAAAAATAGATTTCGTCGATTTTCGGTGAATTTTCGCTCTCCAGCCGCTTTTGATAGAGATTCTTCCCCTCAGGGCTAAGAAAATCCAATAATCCCGTCGGCGAATGATGGGAAAATATAACCAGTCCGGCTAACTGAATGGTCTCCAATACACCGAGTTCATCCAGATCTCCATATCGTTCCATTAAGAACGCTCCGCCTGCTGTCGAATGGATGACAGTACCGCGAGGCCATTTCTTGTCCGGATGGTCAAAATTATGTCTGATGTATCGCTGAAACGCTTCACTGATTTTTCCGAGGTCATGCAGAATCCCGATCAACCGGGCAAGAACGGCTACGCCCATCCCTTCCGCATTTTTCCCCATGATAGCTGACACGTTTTGCAAATGCTCGGCAACCGTCTGAACCTCTGCCGCCGAATTGTTTTTTCCCGTTGCATTCCGTAAGTGTGCCGCATAGATTTTCAATCCATACATCTCCTTTTCCTGTCAAACGGTTTTATATAGTATTCGCCCTGCCAAAGTCAAAATCCTGCCGCGTCATGAAAATACGCCGTTTCGTCATGAACCTCCGCCGTTTCGAGACAAACGCCGTTCCGAGACAAAAAACAGCCCGGAACCGAGTTCCGGGCTGCCGTATGACAGGAAGCCGTCAGTTGCGGCCGAACTTGTCCTTGAGGATGACATCGTGCGAGCCGCCCTCGACAATGCTCGTAGCCGAGACGAGCGTGATCTTCGCCTTCTCGCGCAGCTCCGGCAGCGTCAGTGCGCCGCAGTTGCACATCGTCGAGCGAATCTTGGAGAGCGTGATGTTGACATTGTCCTTGAGCGGGCCGGCGTACGGGACGTAGGAGTCAACGCCTTCCTCGAAGGAGAGCTTGCGCGCGCCGCCGAGGTCGTAGCGCTGCCAGTTGCGGGCGCGGTTCGAGCCTTCGCCCCAGTACTCCTTGTAGTACGTGCCGTTGACCTTGACCTTGTCCGTCGGGCTCTCGTCGAAGCGCGAGAAGTAGCGGCCGAGCATCAGGAAGTCGGCGCCCATCGCGAGGGCCAGCGTCATGTGGTAATCGTGGACGATACCGCCGTCGGAGCAGACCGGGATGTAGACGCCCGTCTCCTCGTAGTAGCGGTCGCGCTCCGCGCAGACATCGATGAGCGCCGTGGCCTGGCCGCGGCCGATGCCCTTTGTCTCGCGCGTGATGCAGATGGAGCCGCCGCCGATGCCGACCTTGATGAAGTCCGCACCCGCCTCAGCGAGGAAGCGGAAGCCCTCAGCGTCGACGACATTGCCCGCGCCGATCTTGACATCGCTGCCGAAGTGCTCGTGGATGTACTTGAGCGTGATGCGCTGCCACTCCGAGAAGCCCTCCGAGGAGTCGATGCAGAGCACATCCGCACCGGCCTTCAGGAGTGCCGGGACGCGCTCCGCGTAGTCGCGCGTGTTGATGCCGGCGCCGACGATGTAGCGCTTGTTCTCGTCGATGAGCTCGAGCTCATGCTCCTTGTTGTCCGTGTAGTCCTTGCGGAAGACCATGTAGCGCAGGCGCTGGTTCTTGTCGACGAGCGGCAGCATGTTGAGCTTGTTCTCCCAGATGAGGTCGTTCGCCTTCGTCAAAGACGTCGTGTCCGCATCCGCGTAGACGAGCTTCTCGAACGGCGTCATGAACGTCTCCGCCTTCGTGTCGAGGCTCATGCGCGAGATGCGGTAGTCGCGGCTCGTCACGATGCCGAGGAGCTTGCCCGTCGGCGTGCCGTCTTCCGTGACAGCCATCGTCGAGTGGCCCGTCTTCTGCAGGAGGTCCAGGATCTCGCCGAGCGTCGTCGACGGCTTGATGTTAGAGTCACTGCTGACAAAACCGGACTTGTAGTTCTTGACGTGGGATACCATGGCAGCTTCTTCTTCAATGCTCTGCGAGCCGTAGATGAACGAGACACCGCCCTCTTTCGCGAGTGCGATTGCCATCTTGTCGTTCGAGACCGCCTGCATGATGGCAGACGTCATTGGGATGTTCATCGAGATCTTCGGTTCTTCACCTTTCTTGAACTTCACCAGCGGCGTCTTGAGAGAGACGTTATTCGGGATACACTTATCCGACGAATAACCTGGGACGAGAAGATACTCTCCAAACGTGTGTGATGGTTCCTTGAAATAGAATGCCAACGTAACCCCTTCTTTCTTGATACTATGAGACCTGCCTCAGATATATTGTTACCAGTCTACTACAAAGGATAACGGCTGTCAATCCCTTCTTCAGAACGCGGCGCACAACAAACGAGGCAGGCCCATTGGACTGCGAGAATCTACGCCTTCATTATACCGCAAGAGCCCGGATTTTGCCATAACAAAATCCGGGCTCCTTTATCAGTACTGCCAGCGCGCCGTCGCCGTCGCAAAGACATTGCGGTCCGTGCGGTCCGTGTAGTCCGCATGGTCGATCTTCGCGAGGCCGAGCGAGCCGTCGAGGAAGAAGTGGTCCTGCAGCTTGAGGCGCCCCGTCAGCGCCGCCTCGTAGACATCCGGGTGGTTTGCCGTGCCGCGGTCCATCTGCGTGCGCATGAAGTACGCGCCGATCTGGTTCTCGCCCGGCAGGTAGTGGTTGACGCCGAGGTAATACTTCCTGGCGTTGTTGCCCATCGCATCGCCGATGATGGCGTCGCTGTACGTCCAGCCGTTCTGGTACTTCTGGTGCTTGTACCAGAACGGGTTCGTCGAGGCGTACTCGAGCGTCATGTCCCACGAGCCATCGCGCGTCAGCTGCGGCAGGTACGTGCCGAAGCGGTAGCCGCGCTCCGTCGGCTGCAGGCCGCCCGCATCCTCACCGTAGACCTCGCCGTAGAACTGGACACCCGGCAGGCGCACGCGGAAGTCGCCGCCCGCGATATCATTCCAGCGGTCGCCCTCCGCCTCCGAGTTGTGGCCCGTCACCCAGTGGCGCCAGTCCGACTTCGAGAGCGCATTGCCGTCGCCGCCGAGCATCGAGACGCGCATCAGGCCGAACGTGAAGGCATCCGACGGCGTGAAGTCCGCGCGCAGCCCCAGGAGGCCCGCATGGTCGTAGTCCGTGTGGCCCTTCGCCACGCGGTCCTCGCGGTCGCCCTCGAGCTGGCCGTAGAAGACGTGGTAGTTCTGCTTGCCGAGGAAGCGGAAGAAGCCGCGCACCGGCATATCGTCCTCGAGATGCGCCTGGACCATCGTCATCGGCTTCATCGTGTCGTCGAGCACGAGCGTGCCCGTCTTGCCCTGGCCGTAGCGCAGCGCCTGGCGGCCCGCGAGATACTCGACGATGCCCGTCTTCGTCTTGACATAGCCCTCCTCGAGCTTGAGCGTTAGATCATCGTCGTCGTTCCAGCTCAGGCGCGGCGTCAGCGAGACAGCCGTCTTGTGGCCGATATTGCCCGAGACCTCCGCCTTGGCGACCGCATTGAAGCCGTCCGCGTAGTCGTAGCCCTTCGTGCCCTGGCCAAACGGCTGCCAATGTGCATTCGGCTGAACATCCTTCTTGCTCTCCTTGTACGACGCCTGGTCGCTGCCGTAGCTCGCGAGCTGCACCGACGCCTCGCGCAGCGCGACATCTTCCTGGTCGCTCCTGCCCCTCAGAACCGCGATCTCCGCGCCAAAGGCCTGGCGCATCGAGGCGAGCTCATCCGCGAGGTAAGCAGGCATCGGCTTGCTCTTGGCGTTCTTCTCCGCCTGCAGCACCCACTTCGCCATCTGCATGCGGCTGTACGGGCGCGCGCCGTCCGGCAGCGCATCGATGTAGCCCATGCCGCTGAGCTTGTCGACATAGTCGTAATAGACGCTCCCCGTCGGCACAGCCGCCGTCACAGCTTCCGCCCCGGCACCATGACCGATGCCGCAGCCGCCATCATACCGGCCAGCAAAGTCTTCTTCATCAGGATTCCCCCACTCACAATGATCATAGAAATTTTAAAATACATGAGAATTCTATCATGATTGCCCCGCCAAAAGCAAGTGCACCTGCTTTTCGGCAGAGGTTTCAGCGCATTTTGTTCTTGCGCCAGCTGCGGTAGCCGTAGACCGTGCCGAACGCGATGAAGGCCACCGCCACGAGCGCGAGTAGCTGTTCCCAAAATACTGCCATCCCTGTTTCCCCCTTCAAAACCGTATCAACTTATCCATTATACCACATCGCGCCCCTGCCGTACCAAGGTACGCCATCTGGAAAACGGACCAATCTGCGGAATTTTATCCAGAAATCAGCAGGAATTCCGCGGCAGGCGGCGAAGTGTTGTAAGTGGATAGTGGTGATAGACTATCCGATTCCTTTGGTGTGGCAGTTGATATCCTTTCACTTCCTCAACTGCCACAGCGGCTGACTCCCCCATTTGTCAGCCGCTTCTTTTTTTGCCCGCACGCGCGGCGGGAAGTTTTCTGTCAAGCCCCCCGCCTTTACGGATTGCGACAAAAGTAGTATAATAAAGAACTATTAAGAGCTTTAGTAAGCGTATTCTATTGGCAAATCGTTCGATTTGTCGTCAGAATCGCAAAATCGTGATACGTGTCCAGTGCCTAGGAGGTCTTTTTATTGAGTCGTAAAACAAGAACCGTGAGAACCTTATTTGCCGCCGCGCTCCTCGCGTGCGCCGCAGCCAGCACCACTG
>ENA-ORTS01001096-ORTS01001096.1-human-gut-metagenome-genome-assembly--contig:-NODE-1096-length-19747-cov-6.551087_pt1 | contig 19747 bp, 18 predicted proteins | sample MGYA00241911_ERZ509186 | MGnify/ENA primary metagenome ERZ509186 (study PRJEB26280, sample SAMEA2338852) | human gut metagenome | biome: human gut; feature: human-associated habitat; material: faeces...
AGGGATAATAAATCAGAAGTTTATTTCAAAAATAGACTTTTTCTACAAGCTGAACCGCTCATTAAGAGCGGTCGGAATTATTTCTTATCTTTCTTTACATTGATTTCGGGAATAGCCACATTGTCGTAATTTACCGGCTCTTCGTCTGTTTTCTCGGTATCGCTTTGTTTTTGCTCTTTTGAGTATACTTCGGGAAAAGCGAGATTGTCATAAAGAACATTGTAGTTTTCCTCCGAATGTCCTGCTTTACCATTCATTTTTTCTTTTTTCTTTTTCTGCTTGTCTTTATCTTTACCGAACATATAAATCCCTCCAAAAGTAAACTACTGTAGGTTTACAGCATATTTATAAAGAACGTGATGGTGATACTGTTGAGAAAATCCGCAAACAGACTGCCTATAAGCGGAACAAGGAGATATGCCTTTACAGACGGCGCATACCTTTGACATATAGCCTGCATATTAGCCATTGCATTTGGTGTTGCACCCATACCGAAGCCGCACATACCTGCTGTCAGCACTGCCGAGTCATAATCTCTGCCCATAATTCTGTATACGACAAAATAGGAATACAGGAACATCAGCAGTACCTGTCCGCCGAGCATAATTATAAGCGGTAATGCAAGGTCGGCAAGCTGCCAGAGCTTCAGTGTTATCATTGCTATTCCGAGAAATAACGACAGGCATATACCGCCGAGGTCGTTTATTTCGCCCATATGAATGGTGATTTTGCCCGTGTATTCGCCGATATTACGCATAAGAGCGGCAACAATCATCGCACCGATGTATATCGGGAACGTCATTCCCGTCATAGTCAGCAGGTAGGAGATTACCGTGCCTGCGCCGACAGCGAGTACAAGCTGATATACGGCGGGAGCGTACATAGAGAAGTGACGCTCGTGCTTCTTGCCTTCTTCGACAAGCAGGCTGTCATCTTCGGGTACGACTGTCTTTAATAGGTCGTGCTTTACTATAAGCCGTCTGCCGATAGGTCCTCCGATAAGGCTTCCTGCGACAAGTCCGAATGTAGCCGCCGCAGTACATAGCGTGGTAGCTCCCGATACTCCGAGATCCTCAAGAACAGGACCGAACGCACCTGCCGTACCGTGACCGCCGACCATTGGTATAGAACCGGTACACATACCGATAAGAGGATCAAGTCCGAGCAGATTTGAAAGTCCGAGTGCGGTGAAGTTCTGTCCGATTATCAGCAGTATGACCAGTATCAGAAATACTATCATCGACTTTCCGCCGCTTTTGAGGACTTTAAGGTTTGCCTGGAAGCCTACAGATGTGAAGAACAGTACCATACAGACTTCTTTCAGCGTATCGTCAAAGCTGACGTCTGCAAGACCCGTGCCGTGCAGGATGCAGGTGAGTATTGCAAACAGCAGACCGCCTATAACGGGTGCGGGAATGCAGAACTTTTCAAGGAAATGTATCTTTTTGCGCAGAAATGCGCCAAGCATCAGGACAAGCACAGCTATTGCTACTGTCTGATACATATCAAGTGCTATGCTCATCTTGTTACTCCGTTTCTACGTTTATTCCGTTTTCGCCGTAATACTCGGCGGCACCCGGATGAAACGGGATATTGATGCCGTTGACAGCTGATTTTCTGTCGGTTACGATATTTACGGGAAGTGCGTTTTGTATGGTTTGTGAGTTATCGAAAATCGCCTTAGTTATCGCTTTCACTGTGTCTTTTGAGCAAGAATTTCCTGCAAGCAGTACAGCGGTAACGCCTATAGTCTTGATGTCTTCTGTCTGACCGTTGTAAGTGCCTGCCGGTATCGTGCAGGCAGAGTAGTAGTCATAGGAGCTTACAAGGTCGTTTATTCTATCGCTGTCAAGCGAAACAAGACGAGCAGCGCCCTTGTCGCAGAGTGATTTTACAGTAGGATTAGGTGCGCCGATAGTGCAGAAAAATGCGTCAATAGTGCCGTTTTCAAGTTGACTTGCGGCATCCTTGTAATCAAGGTTTACCGTCTTTATCATATCCTCGGCAATGCCGTATGAAGTCAGTATCTGCCTTGCGTTATGCGCAGTACCGGATTCTTCTTCACCGATGCTTACAGCCTTTCCTTTAAGATCCGAAACGCTTTTTATATCACTGTCACTGCGTACTGCGATCTGACAGCTTTCTGTGAACAGTCCTGCTACTGCGCCGAAATCATGGTATTCTTCTTTAAAGCCGTTTCTGCCGTTCCACGCATCGTCTATTATGTCGGTCTGAACCACTGCCATCTGAAGATAGTTTTCTGAGAGCAGACGCATATTTGCGGCAGAGCCTGCCGTTCTTTTGATATTGATATTGTAGCTTTCGAGCGAATCTATAGCATTCAGTTCACTGCCGAAAATGTAGTAATTTCCGCCCTCAGCCGCCGTGCCGATTCTCACTTTGTCGCTTAGGTCGCAGCCGCCGCATAAAAGCAGTATTGCGGTGCATAACAGCGGTATCAAGAATTTTTTCATTTTTCACCTCAGGTTATATTGTATAAAAGATATTGTAGCAAGAATTTATTGTAATGTCAAGTAGAAGAAGTTGACGGTTGAGGGGATATGTGGAAGAGGTTTTGGTTGGTTTGTTAAAATCGTAAAAATTACAGTGAAATAAACCCGAAGACCTCTACGAATTTTCACCGAGAGGTCGGTTATTAGCTTTCATCCCCCAAGATAAACCTTAAAATTCCTCTCAAGCAACGTTTTCACCAGCTCCTCGTTACTCCTTATCTTGTGCTGTGTTTCTATTCCGTAGGCACTGTCAAAGTCGGTGCTGTGCAGATCGCTTCCTGCGGTGATAACCGTATCTTCGTTGCCGAAAACACGGATTGCTTTTTCGTTTTCAATATCACGGTTTCCTCTATTGTAGCCCTCAATTCCGTCAACTATCGAAATATCCGGTACTTCATCTGGATTTTTTATGTAATCTCTGTCACGGAAAGGGTGAGCGTAAGCTATAAATCCGCCGACTGAGTGGATCTCTTGTGCCCATATATTCAGATCGGCATTTCTCAGAAACGGACGTGATAAAAGAAATTCCGGCTCAAAGCCGTAGGCTAAAAATTCCTTGCCGTTACCGTAGCCTTCTTCAATGCCGAAAAACAGGTCAAAATCAAGTTCTTCGGCGATTTTTCTGCCGTTCGTGTATGCCTTGCTGTATTGCATAATAAGCTCTTCCCACGGCAGAGAACGTGAAATACAGGTGTTGCCTCTTATAAAATGGTTTGTTATAACAGCACCCGAAAAACCGATTTTAACGTACTGCTTTATCATATCTTCTACCAAGCTTACAGCGCAGGCACTGCCTTCTTTGGTGTGCATGTGCAATTCGTATCTGTACATAAGAAACTCCTTTTGATTCGATGAATGTTCGGATGTTATTGTAACACATTTCGAGAGGTTTGGCAAAGGTATATTTTATCAATGGAAAAACCCCGATTAAAAAGCAAATCGGGGTTTTGCCTAAGCTGTTATAGCTGAATTTAAATTTACAAACTCGGATAATTGCGGGTTTATTGCGATGATTGCAGTGCTATTTTGCTAACTTTTGTTCGCCGTTCTCGCTTGTGTAATAAATATAATCGTAATCTCCCCACAGCGAATGTGGGATTATTTTTTCACCGCTTACAATTTCGCTGAGAATGCCTGTTGAAAGGTCGTAACGCTTGATGCTGTCCTTTTCGCTGATAAAATAGATGCTGTGAGCATCGTAAATCAAGCCTTCGGTTACAGGCTCGTCTATTATCAGTGACGCATTTTTATTTACGCCTACCTTATACAAACCGCTGTCTGTAACAAAGAAAAAATCTCTGTCATCGGTGAAAATTAAGGAGCTTGTCGTAAATATGCTTTCGCTGTCCTTAAAGGTAAGTCCGAACAGATTTTTTTCTACTCCTCGGGTGTTCTGAGCGATTGTTTGTGTTGAAAAGTCATTCAGGTCATAGTACCGCATTGCTTCGGTTCCGTCTTTGGCGATATACTCGACTAAAATGTAATGCTCGGTTATAAAGCAATGAATGAAAGTTTCGTCCGAAAAATAGCTCTGCGGAATATCGAGTTTTTCTTTGCTTGCAAGGTCAATCAGCGATATTGAAAATCCGCCGGAAGATTGATTGGTATCAAGAACGATTTCATATTTGCTTGTTTTCAGTTCTTCTGTAAAGGGAATATTATATTCGCCGATCAAGGTATATGAGCCGCCTACAAGCTTCATTGTATCTTCGGGGTCGTAGCGGTTATTCGCAACACTGCACGAGGACAGAAGCAGTGAAGTGATAATGCACATAGTTGACAAAAGTGCCGCCTTGCGTATCTTTTTCCTTTTTCTTTTCAGTCGGTTATTGCAGGAAAGAATCGTTCCTGTGCAAGCTGCCGCCGAAAAAATCAGCAAACCGCACATAAGCACTGCAGTATACCAAAGAGGAACTCCCGAAAACTGCATATAATTGTTTTCGGCGGTCGGCATGACATCGCCGTAAAAATAACCGTAGCCACGCATAGCCCCTGTCGGCAGAAGATAGCTGAGATTTGAGCGATTGCCGACATAGTCGACAACTATCTGCACGGTTACAAGCGAAAATACGCTTGCGGCATAGCTTTTAAAAAGCTCGGAAATAAGAATTGCAACTGAGGCGATGAAAATACTTCCCACCAGTTTAATAAGCTGGGTCTGAATAAACAGGCCGCCTATAGAAAGCTCTGCCGTACAATTCGTCATTATCACTATACCTTTTGCGGAATACGCCCAGTATTCAAAGGGAAGCTGTTTTGAAAGACAGTATCCCTCAACCGCCGAGAGTAAAACCGATGCCATTGCGACCGATAAGAGCAGAACTGCCGTTTTTGCCGCCATACTGCGTGACTGTCCTGCCGGAGTAGTACACAGGATATATCTTGTCTTGCTTGTATATTCTGTGATTACACTCAGACTGCATATAAGACAGATTGCAAGCACAAAAAGGTAATCGGCCGACGCATCACATATTATAGGGATATAGCTTACAGGCAGAATATCGCATTGGCGTTCTTGCGCCTGCCGTACCTGTTCGACAGCTTTTTCAATCTGGTTTTTGATATTGAGCGTAGGTTCGTACAGCTTCATCTGCTCGTAATATTCAATATCCGATATTTTGTGTTCCAGACGCTGATCAATCAGCTTATCGTATTGTTGACTTGCCGTTTTCAGCTGATTTTCAAGCTCGTCTGCACGGTCAGTTTTTTCTTCGGTCACTGCCCCTATAAACGGAGAGATTATCTCAAAATATTTCTCTCGCTCTGTGGCAGAGTCAAATCCGTATGTCTGCTTTGCAAGCGGCAGAGAAGATAGCAGTCTTACTATTACTACAGCTGCCAGAATTATTATTGCGTACTGTTTTATCAGTATCTTTTTCATCTCATATACAAATATTTTCATATAGCATTACTCCTCGCTTTTCCGGTAAGCCGTATCGCACGTTGCGGACAGGCGACAGCAAAGCAAATAAGATTTACTGTAACGCAAAGAAGTATTGTAAGTATCGGCAGAAAAATTATGTTGAGAACAGGGAAGCCCAGCACATTAACAAATTCCGCATCGGTGAAAAAGTTACTCATACATATCATAGAAAAAGGAGAGAATTGTGATGGTATAGAGCCGTGCAGATAGATAAGCGCACCTATTGCGCAAAAGCTCAGGGCGTAGGAAATGCCGATGTTTTTCTGGGTAGAGGATATGAGCAGTACAATTTCACCGATAAGCACAGTAAGCAGAAATCTCATAAACGCCGTAATAAGTATTGCGGTAAATATGCTTATGTCAAGCGGCGCATAAGTAAAGCTGTGTATCGCATATATCGGCTGCTCCAAAAATTCAATGCCGTACCGACAGCCGAAGGATAAAATATCCGTAAATGTCATTATCACCGTAATGGCGGCACAAAATGCGTACATACACAAATGCTTTGCAAAAAATACGCTTTTGACCTTTCCACATGCGCATATTATCTTGTCATCGCTGATAGCCTTTTGCTTTGAAAACGAGGGAGCAAATACAAACAGCACCATTATCATCGAAATAAAGGTAGAGAACTCATAGTCAAAGTAAAGTGCATAAGTATCGTAATTGCCGTATACGTCTATATGACGGTTTCCGTACAGGCGTTCGATCTGCTGAGCCTCTCTCACCTTGTAGTCGTTTTTACCCTCGTAAAACGCAATTGCGGTCTGTGTTTTCTCTCTAAGCACAATGATATTGTTTATGTATTCTATCGCATATTTCATTTCTTCGATAACTTTTTCCGATGACCCGTTATCTCCGAATGCAAAGCCGGTATAATATCTGTCATCGGGCGTAGTCGGATAGTCGAAATCCGATGAACTTACAATAGCCGACATTTCATTTCTGTATGCGGCTATCCGCTGTATTTTTTCATCGGTGATCTCACCTTTGTACGCCTGATAAATGTTGTGCATAAGACCGTCGGCAAGATAATCCTGTGTGCCGTATAATTGAACGGTTTCATTGTGCTTGTACAGGCTTACAAGTATAAGAGCCGCAAACAACAGCAGAACGGGAAGCCGCAGTATATTCTTTTTCAGTTCATATTTAAACAGTTTCATATCACATATCTCCGAAATAATATATACATACGTCCTCAAGTGTAGGCGGCACTGAAACAGCGCCGTTTTCGGGATATTCATCGGATACTATTCTCAGGGTATACTTATTGCCGTCAGACACTGCGTTTGATACACGCATACGGTTCATATAGTCCATTACTTTGTCACTCTGTGCGGTTATCTCCCATACCTTATCTGAAATATCGGAGCAAAGCTCCTCCTGCGTTCCTGTTTTTATTATTCTGCCGTCGTTCATAAGCACGACAGTTTTTGCTACATACGCAATATCGGTCACGATATGAGTTGCAAGTATTACTATTTTGTCTGCGGCAAGAGAGCTAATAACATTTCTGAAGCGTATACGCTCCTTTGCGTCAAGTCCGGCGGTAGGCTCGTCAAATATAAGCACCTTCGGTTCTCCGACTATAGCCTGTGCTATGCCGAGTCTTTGCTTCATTCCGCCTGAAAAAGCGCCGATTTTCTTGTCGGCATCTGCACGGAGATTTACCCTGCCGAGCGTTGTCAAAGCGTACTCGTCCGCATTATCGGGAGAGTATTTTTTCAGTGCCATTATGTACTTTATGTAGTCCTTTGCGGTAAAGTTGCGATAAAAGTCCATACCTTGCGGCATAAAGCCGAGATGCGACAAAAAGCTGTTGTCATTACCGTCGGTAAAGGATATACTGCCGCTGTCCCTGCCGATTATCCCCGTGATAATATTTATCAGCGTTGATTTTCCCGCACCGTTGGGTCCGAGAAGTCCGTATACTCCCTCGGTAAGAGTGAGAGAGAAGTCTTCAAGAGCGTTTTTGCGTTTTTTACCCTTTGTGTAGGATTTTGTGATACCTTCTAATTTAAGTTCCATTATTTTCCCTCGTTTGTTAAATTTAAGGCAATACCGCACAATTAACGGCTATCGCCTTTGCCGCACGCTTGCTTGCATATTTTCCGTCATCTTGCACAAATTTTGCTTGACAGGCGTCAGCCTGGCCGCACTCAATTTATACAATCTGACGAAAAATCTGACTAAGCAATCGCTCGACAATAATTATGCGGTATTACCTTAAAGCATACAGTGCAATTTTATAATGTACTGTATGCTTTCTTCTGCTGAAAGTGTGTTGCCTTAACTGTCAGTACCTGATCATCCGTAATTTTGGTTACGCTCTATCCTTTGGCCATATAGCTTCAGACTGAACAGTATGACTCATTATGCATTTCCCGTCGTCACGCAGGCAGGCGACAGGTAAAAAGACTATCGTGTCACACTCACCCAGTATTTCTGAAAAATCCTGCGCTTCATATACATACAGCTTTCCCGGTTTCATATCTATGCTTTTATAAATACTTCCGTCCGGAAAAGCGTGGGGAGTGCCGTTTACGAACATAGAAACAAGGTATCTGCCCTGTGAAGACATTTCATAGTCAAATTCACCGTCTTCACTTACCGATGTGATAAAACCCAGATCAAGCTTTCCGTTTTCATCAAAATTAAAATGTGAATGATATTCGGAATCGACATTTGCAAAGGGGCGTGTATTTTCAGTTATGGCTTTTGGGGCGATATTAGCCATTTCCGAGTATTTTTCTATAACCTCATCGGTTAAATCCAGCTCGGTAATACCGCTCTCTGAAATTTCATCCTTGGTGTAATTGGTTATCGGTGAATTAAGTGTCAGTGTACGAACCGTACAAGTAGCTGCCCGATGCATCAAAAATCCCACAGGATATTCAGGCTGAAGTCTGAAAAGCGGGTTATCTACAGAAATAACTGTAAGCTGCAGCTTTGTCAGGTCCTTATCCTTTTCGTTTATCTGCGGCTCAAAGCTGATGGTGATTTTTTTGCGTGCAGTGTAATCCTCGTTTTCCTTTATGAAATCATCCTTTTCATAGGTCTGAACATACATATATTGATCTTTTTGCTCGCCGTATGATATTTTCTGAAGTACGCCGTTTATCGCTATAAGGCAACCTGTTGATACATCCGTGAAAGATTCTTCCGATTTACAGCTCTGTTCTATACTGCAAGGCAATTCCATTATGCCGCCGTTATATTCAACATCCTTACTTACGTCACATAACACGTTTCCGTTTCCGAGTGAAATGAGCTTTTCCCGTGCTTTTGCGGATTTTTCCTCAGGTGTTAAATCTTCTTCGGAACGGTCATTTTGCGATGCCGATATGTCGGTGCTTTGTGAGATCTCAAAGTCTGCACTGACAAGTCCGCCCGATATAGCTTCAGGGGCTGAAGAACAGCCGGAGATGATAAGAGCAAGAAACGATGCTGTCAGAGGTTTTAAAAGTTTTTTCATGTTCATACTGACAATCTCCTAATAATTTCTTTTTTGTGATAAATTTTCTTGCCGTCCGATACAGTAAGTGTACAATACTGTTGTAATATAATCTGCAATTCTGTCGGACGTTTCAATATAACGTATGTTAGATATAGTGATATACAAGGGAAATTTTGTTGATATAACAAACGAATTACCGTAATGAATAAATAACCTGATTTAATTATATCTCTGATATATTCCTTTGTCAAGTATTTTGATACGCATTTGTGATATTTTTCTTGTACTTTTTATTAATGTCAGAGATAAACAGGGTAACAAATTTATAGCTCGGATATTACCGCTATAAGAGTTAACTATGATTATGCGGCAGAGGGCATAGGAGAGAAGTTACAATGTATAAAAATAAAGCCGCACATCATATTGAACGATGAGCGGCTTTTATTTTTGGCACCCCCTGCGGGAATCGAACTCACAACTAACCCTTAGGAGTGACCTCGGGGTCGCTTTTTCGCGTGCCTTCCTGTACCTGAAAATCCCGTATTTTAAAGGATTTTTCGCACTTTGAGTGTTAAGTTGTGTTACGGAATTTCTGCTAATTTTACCCCGTTTTTGACCGCCTGATTAGAAGGGAATTAGCAAGGAGTTCGCATTAAGGGTGGCAGTTATATACCTAAAAAATACCGTCAAATTACTGTTGGTCACTCGGTTTGTTACCGAGTATTTTTTCTTTTGATGGCAAATCGGAATTTATCTTCTCTTCCTTTACAACTACCAATTTGTCGTTTAGTTTATTAATTCCAATCTGCACATAAAAATTTAGATTAAAAACACACTTAGCGGTTAAGCTGGTTTTATCTACAAATACTTGATAGACATTTTTAAAAAGCATCTCAAGCTTACTGCCGGAAAAAATTAAATCTCGACGCCCCACGGAATTATATCTTTACCTTTACCATTGGGCTTATCTCTCCATGTTGTGAATAGAAACTTATCAAAATTATAAAAATCAGTTTCTCTGTATGGATATTGGCGATCAAAGCTTCCGATATTTGTAATATATCCGGTATAAGTTGATCTTAATACGTAGTCCTTATATTTCAAGCTATTGTTTAGTTGCTTATACAAGAAATAATTGAAAGCATCATCAATTTTCATATGCTTAATCATCCCTGAATATTCACCAACATAATCAACGAACAACACTAAATTGATGGCACACAAAGCAAACATTTCATTGTCTACTCTGCGTGAATAATAAGTTATTCCGTCGTACTTCATCTTTTTACACGCCATCATTAACGATTGTGAAATGATATATTCTGACCTAAATGTTCTGTTTTCTTCTTTGATTACGTAACAAGTTGCAATCGTAAGAAGATACAATTTTAACCAACAGTGCACCCGCTCTTTTTCAAATTCATTCAAGCATCTAAAATCTCTTATAGAGATAGCCAAGTTGAAAATTTTCTGATTACCTTCTAATAATATTGGCGAAACATTAAAATCTATTTCTGCTGGACATCCCGTTTCTATCCAACATCCGTATGAAGAATTAGCTAAATACATACTTGGATTGCCAGGAATACTAAATCTATAATTTCCTGATTTAGATCTCATCGAATTAGGTATATGAAGCATATCTTTCGCTGTAAATGCCTTATTGGGAGTTCCTAATCTGCTTCGGAAGAATTGCAACTCATTGGTCTTAATTCCAGGAAAAGCATCACTATTAGTAACTGAATTAACTGCAAATGGGTCATCGCCTATCTCTTTTACTAATTCAAGAATAATGTTGTTACTTTCTGCTATATCAGCCTTGTAATACAAATCTATAGATTTAAGTATTTTTGCGCTAAAAATATCTATGATTTTCAAACTTTCATCATCAGCGTTAGCGTTTTTTGCCTGTTTCATTACTAAATTGTATTTCTTTTCTAAATCGATTCGATAATCTATATCTTTGTCTATTTTAAAGGGAGCATATAATTCTTCGCAAATGAAACCATTATTTAACCATGTTAATCTCATTTTGTGGTACCACCTTTTCATACTCATACTAACAGGCATATTTTGTATCCTTCTGAGTTTGATTTTTTATTTCTATAAATAACGATTTGCCGACTTGATTATATCACAAAATTACGAGAATTTCTATATAATTCAATAAAAAAGCGGCAAGACTTTTTTGAAATCTTGCCGTTTCGCTTAATTCTTAGTTTCCAACGCCGAGCAGAACCTTGAATTTCTGAAGGAACTCAGGGTTTTGAACCATATAGTTGAGCATTGCTTCTTCCGTAATTGCTTGCGGTTCTTGGACTGGCGGAGTTACCGGAGTAGGCTCTACGGTCGCTTCGCTGACCGCTGACGGTTTTTTCTGCTGATAGAAGGTTTCTTCAAACCTCTGAGCATTGAGCCGCCTGTCCTCGTCTAAGATGTGAGAATACACATCCGTAACCATTTTCACCTGTGCATGTCCTGAGTCGCCCTGCACGGATTTAATATCGCCACCGTTGAGTTTCAGTTTATAGGTGATACTTGAGTGCCTAAGGCTGTGGAAAACAACAGGCGGTAAGTCGTTTTCTCTTATGAGTTTCTGCAATGAACGGGTGATAATTTGGTGCTCTAACGGTCTGCCGTTGGCATTACAGAAAACAAGGTTGTAATCATAGAACTCATCTCCGAACAGTTCCTTGTATTCTTGAATTTCCTGATGGCGCACCTTGAGCATTTCTGCAACCGTTTTTGGTAAAAACACTTTACGGGTACTGGTCTTTGTTTTGGGCTCCTTGAGAACCAAAGCGGTATTTGTTCTTGCTACGAAAGTGGGAAACTTGAACACGATACCTTTCTCGTTGAGTTTTTCAAGGGCATCTCTGTTTACTCGCTGAAGCTCCTTGTTGACGAAAACAAATGCCGCGCCGTTTGCTATGCTTGCATCGGAAATCTCCACACAGTCCCAAGTCAAACCGAGCATTTCACCCATTCGCAAGGAACATGAGAAAGAAAGGTTGATTGCGAGCTTCAAAACATCGTCATCGCAAAGTTCGAGAGCCTTAAACAAAGTCGGTGCATCCCATATATCACGGGTCTTGTATTCTCCTTTAGGAAGTGTAGCGTTGATACAAGGGTTCTTTGCCATCAGTTCCCATTTAACCGCCTGATTAAAGGCGCAGCGGAGAAGTTTGTGGATTTCTCGGACAACATGACAAGATAGATACTCGTTATTTGGCTTGCGGTTGTTTACCACCCTCGATTTGACTTTGAGAAGGTTCTGATAATACTTCTCCATTACACGGGTGTTAAGGTCTGAAAGTTTCATATCCCCGATAATCGGGTTAATGTAATTGGATATCAGGCTTCTCCTTGCTTCATAAGTGGACATTGCCCAAGTGTTTACACCATAGATAGAAGTGTAATCTTCAAGCAGTTCTCTTACAGTTTTTGCTTCGGGGATAACAAGAGTACCTGATTCCTGTTGAAATTCAACCTCTGCTTTTCGTTTTTTCGCTTCTGAATTGGTCGCAAAGGTCTCCCATTTCTGCCGCTTTTCACCCATCTCATCTTGATAAGTGAAAACGACGGAATACTTATTTTTCCTTTTTACTATTGATGCCATACTGATTTACCTCCTTACTTTCATTATCAAGCCAAGCATCAAAATCTGACTTGGGTATTCTGACCTCTCTGCCGACACGAATACTCCGAAACATATTCGCCTTAATTAGTTTGGTGGCAGAAGAAGGACTGATGCCGAGGATTTCCGTAATCTCTTTGACAGTGTAGCTTCTTTTACCTTTTGAAGTCCCGGCGCTTTCATTGAGCTTCAGACAATTCTGTTCTATCATTGAAGTCTTCCTTTCCCTCGATTATCGTGTAATGAGTTTGATTATCAAGCCATTCATAGAAGCTCGCTTTGTCGATCAGCAACCTTTGGCTGCTGTATTCAGTCTTAACAGACCTGAAATGTAATCTGTGTATCAGTTCATAAGCACTGCCTTCGCTGATGCCCAAAAGATTTGCCATAGTCGGAATGGTCATTGTTCGTTGGAGCAGTTCTGCGCCGGGCAATTCACCGTTGACCTTCATATAGTGAAGCTGATTTGCATACCACTTCTCGAAACTCTCAACCATAACACGCATTTTACCTGCTACGATCCGTGTTTCAAATTGTTCTTTGTGAATGAGCCAATATGAATCTGTTTTGCCCAAACCGAGCGACCTTCCCATTTCCATTACCGACATACTCGTTTTGTTCATTTCGTAACCTCCTTTTCGTTCTGAGCCATATAGCTAAGCTGCTTCGCTTGTCTATATGGTACTCAAAAGCGGAGGTTTTGTAAATGATGCAATTAGGTGTCATCGCATACTTGACAGGGTTTGTTTTCTTCATCAAGCCAAGCATCAAAACTTCTTTTTGAAATCCGAATTGTTCCGCCGATACGAACCGTACTGAAATACCCTTTCTTGACTATGGAATAGGCAGCATTTCTTCCAATACCGAGAATATCCTGAATTTCTGACACGGTGTATGTTCTCTTCTCAAAGGAGGGCGGATGTAGCCCTGTCTGCCTGTTTAATTCTGCAATCTTATCATCAAACATCAAACTCACCTCCGTTATCACAAATGCGCTTTGTGCGTTTTGTTATCAGGTAGTCATAGCCATATTCTACCTGACATTTATCGCAAGGTTCTTTTTCAACCTGTAAACGATCAACCCGCCTTAGAATATTCTCCGGCATAATGAAAAACTCGGAGCGGCACTTGGGGCAAAGGCTGAGAATATACCCGGTGCGAATTGGCTTTCTTGCTCGCATCAGTTGAAATTGAAAGCGAATACCTCCTTTGATTTTGGCGATTACCTCGCTGTCCTCGACCTTGCCGACATAGGAAATAAGTTCTTCAGCTTTGTCAATAGTTCGCATCTGTTCAAGCATCACCATAGACGGCTCACGAAGTCCACATTCTGATTCTAACAAGATATGAGATGTAATATCCTCTCTTTTGCGAGCCGATGTAATAATCGCTACAACAACCGTAGGGCTGTTGCTGTTCAGCTTATTTGTCTGTACGACCAACACAGGGCGAACTCCACTTTGTACCGAACCTATCATATTACCGAGATTACAAGTATAAATCTCACCCCATTTGATTTTGGATAAATCTTTTTTCTGCATTTGTAATACCTCTCAATTTTTTATTTGAAGGGCTTGCAAAAATCAGTCCCTTCACTAATTTCCACTGAGCGCAGGCGTGCGGCAAGTCTATTTCAAAATATTTTTCAATTTTTTCAGAGCAACAGAAATAGACTGTGATACAGCTTGGTGTGATACACCTTCTTCCTGTGCTATTTCGTGTGTGCTTTTATCATCGAAAAAGTATTTAATCACCCGTTCCTTTTGTACATCCTGAAGTGTTGCCAACGCAGAACGAACCTTCTGACAGGTCTCATTGCACAGGAATATCTCTTCAAAAATATCTACAACAAGTTCCGGGTGATATGTAGTAAGCAATTCATCATCATAATCAAAAGGTTCTATACCTCGGACTGCCCGCATATAGTGCTTATTTTCGTTGTTTATAAACTTTTTACGGGCTTTTCCGAAAGCAAGATCGAGAATAATAAACGGTCTAAAAGAAGCAATTTTTTCTGCATATCTTTCGTTCAGTTCTTCTTCTGTTAATCCGGTTATAATTGCCCACTTTTCCTCACCTATATATCCGGGATATTCGTAACTCAGGTTTATTACCTTGCATTCGAATTTGAATTGCTCATCAAGAGCAGAAATATAGTATTTATTCATTATCCTAATCTCCTTTGAATTTTGAATTTTGGTTGAACTCAAAACTCGGAGATTACGGATATTCAGCTATGTAACAAAGCCATTTGTTTTTAAATATCATAATGCTCCGCCGGGTACACATTTTCTGACCTAACAGATATTGCATTAACAATCCGTATAAAAATAGTAACAGGTGATTTTTGATGTGCTTATTACCAGCTATTAATTTTAGAGGCAAACAGAAAATGCGCTTTACAAATATTTAAGGTATATTTAGGAGCATAAAAAGCCCCTCACTTTATTTGCCGTTAAGTGAGGGGCTTGCACACCTTATTCCAAAAATTTTTTCAGTTTACCAAGAATACGTACTTTCCTATTATGTATGGCGTTAGGATATACACCTTGACGCTTTGCGTATTCTCTTTCAGTGAAATTTTGAAAATACAAAGAGATTATCAGGTCGTATTCATTGTCTGTAAGCTTGTCCAATGCTTTGTGAAGGTTTTCTGTCGAGATTTTGTTAAGTACTGTATCTTCAACATTTTCGCTGATATCTTCAAATTGCATGAATGATTCATCCAAGAGCCTATCGAGCGAATCTTCACGGCTCGGAACTCTTTTTATGATATTTCCTAGCTCATCATATGCAAGTCTTTCTTGTTTAAGGTCTTTTTCAAAATAACGCATTTTCCTGTCATATTTTGTATATACCTTATATACTTCATCTGTGACTTCTACAGATTTACCGTTAATCCGTATTGATTTATTGCTGGATTTCATGCCGCTTTTCTCCTTATCAATCTTTTTTTATGATTGATAGCGGGGGACTGCGACATGACGGTATTTTATGTTTGACAAATAAAAAAACACGCTTGTCACATGGCAAATTTCGCCACGCAGCAAGCGTGTTTTTATTTATATATAGCAGAAGATCCATATTAGATCTCAATTACTCATAAAGAATAATCTCTTAACTTTATCTTTGGATATTGATGTTAAAGGGAAGATGCAATAACAAGTTCTGGTAAGCGCTTGAAATGTTGTGCGCGTATACGAGATTTCTCTGATGGCTTTTTTAACCGATGATAACTATAAATTATCGGAGGTAAAAACGATGCCAAAACTTAGTATAGTTGTTCCAGTATATAATGTTGGAGATTTAGTGAAGAAGTGTATAGAATCTTTAATCAACCAAAGTTATTCCGATATTGAAATAATTATAATAAACGATGGAAGTACAGATGAGTCGGTAAAATACATAGAACCATTTTTAAAAGACAAAAGAATCAAATACATTTACCAAAATAATAAGGGCCTTGGAGGAGCAAGAAACGTAGGAATAGAAGAATCCGCAGGAGAATTCATCACATTTGTTGATAGCGATGATTGGGTGGATTTAGATTTATATAATGTTATGATAGATAGACTTGAAAAAGACAAATCCGATATAGCAATATGTGGAATTAAAAATGAATTTAACAACTTTTGTTGCTCCGAAGAAAGATATAAATATTTGTATTCGAATGCAATAGATAATTTCACAGCCCTCAGTATTCTTTCACGTTGTGAAAACAATAATTATTTGATTAGTCCAGTTGTATGGAATAAGGTATATAAAAAGAAACTGATTTTGGATAACAAAATTAGTTTTTTAAAAAATTCATATTGGGAAGATGACATTTTCAGCTTTCAGATTTTTATGTGGGCTAAAACAATAAGCATAGTTCCGGAAATATATTACCACTATTATCACCGAGAGAAGTCAATAACAAATGATTTTTCAAAAAAGCATATTGACGATATAATATATTCATTTAAACAATTATATTTTTATATTGAGACAAATAAAATCCCAAATTGTAATATAAGCAATATGGTTGATAGTTTCTTTGACAGGGCAATATCCTCAATGTTCCATATGTTATTTTGTAATGAGCAATCTGCAAAAAAACAAAAAGACTATATTATATACTTTTATGATAAATTTTCAAAGAATTTTTCAATCTCAAAAGCAATTTCATACCTTGAAATCAGTCGAATACAAAGGTTGTTTATATGAGATAATAATCTTTTAGTATTGCACCAAACTCATTTTCAAATTTATTTACAAATATTTGATTGGCTGTTGTATCTAATAATCGTATTGCATTAAGAGCATGCTTTAATACAAATAATTGTTTTGTTTGCAATATTTCACTTTTGTTATCCTCCACCCATTGGGTAATAACATTAATCCCGCCGCTTTGCTTAAGCTTACCGATAGCTTCCATCATGCTTTGCGCTGTAAAAAAATTCTTTTCTTTAGCGAGTTGTTTGAACAATAACGGTGCTGCAGCAATTATTTTTTTCTCACCGATAATATCTGACATATGTTCTCTAACATAACAATCCGAATCACATAATTTGGATATTATTGAATTATCAACTTGATTAGACGTAGATGTCATCAAAAAGCTTTCTACACTATAGCGATTTAAATCTATAGTTGCTGTTTTTGAGCGTGAAAAATAATTCAATATCCATGGTAAAACAATATCCATGTACATTTCATTTTTCGCAAGTAGTAGAGCTAATCTAGTTTTGTATTCTCGCATAATAGTATCATCGATGTTAAAGTGCTCAAAAAAATCATATAAAATATTTGATACTTGTTTTCTAACGAAATCACACTCTTCAACTGATTTCAATTCTTCGTAAAAAATATCAAGCAATCTTGAGGTGTTAGTATAGTTTTTTTCAATCAACATTTGTTCTATATACTTTTTCAAAGATAGAAAAGAAGTCGTTATACTATCTATATCGTATTTTTTCCCGTCTACGAGAAGAATTTGTGTTAAACACTCAATTGAGATTTCATCTAAATGTGATAAAATTAATTCAATTAATTCGTTATTAGTGTCATCGATATAATTGATTATTCCATGTTGTTGCAAGGCTTCATAAAATTCATTTTTTGTTTTGCTCTCATTCAAAAAATTGCAGATTTGAGAAGCAATAAATTTTAGATTTTGCGGATCATATTCAACATATGTAAGATGTTTTATATCAAAAGGGGTATCATAATTTTTTTGCTTAATAATTAGTACATTTCTTGCTTCTTTTAAAGTGTGAGCAATTCCAAGTTCATAAAACACATTTGGATTGCTTTTCGTTATATCTACAATTATATATTGTGACTTGATTATATTTGTTAATATTTTTGCTACAATTGGAGTAGAACCTGAAATTTCGTCTGCACGATTACAAATGAAGTTTTCGTTATTTAAATACTGTTTGATTGTCCCATAAATCATATCAAATTCTTTGCTAAATGGCATTAAAAAAAAGCAATGGTTTCTTTCGACGGGAATTGGTTGCCTTCCTAATTGTTTTGGATAAATTATATAATCATTCATCGACTTTCCTCCGATAATTTATAGTTATCATCTGTTTTTTTCTGCTTTATAAGCTTTTTCTTTTTATACACACGAACTCAATCGTGCTGTCAAAAACCAGTTTTTATTTTAGCTCTACATTCTTAACCCCTCCGTTAATGGAAAACTCTCAAAATGCTGATTTAAACTCTAAAGCTAATTGATACATATATTTAAAAGGCAATTCCAAATGCACCCGGATCATATTGAATTCCCTTTGATCTCCTTATACAATTTATTCTGTAAAAAATCTTACTGGGATTAACCCCAGATTTGCAAGTTATGCTTGGAGGTCATGATGATTGAAATTAAAGCTCATATCAACGGATTTACAAATTATTGCCATTACCACAAGAAACTAAGCAATAAGACAATTAGTGTTTACTGTATCGATTTGATACAGTTTCAATCTTCACATCTGAGCTTTCCAAGCAGAGCTTATGGAACTATATAGAGCATTTGAATCAATCAATACATAAACAATACCAATCGAGCGCTTGGTATTAAAGCATATTTATATTATGAAGCTGATGATTTGAGTGAACTTGTAAAGGACCGTCTGTCCGTTTTCATAAGCAGAATGCGAGCCGAATCCTCTGACTGATATTGAATACGCGGATTATATTTATTCTTTGCCAAATCAAACACAAAGCTGAAGTTTATCTCACCGCCGCTGTACTTTACAGTTCACTGCCTTCAATGCTGTAGTCACTGAATGCAATTTCGGTTTCCTTATATTTGCCAAAATCATCTTATCATTTCATTACATCTCTTATAATTGACTAATACTAATAACAGCTCTGAGCTTAGATTTGGAATAAACTGGGGCACGTTGAGATTATAAGGCAACCGGCGGATTGCCTTATTATCCTATTTACATTGGGAATGTTTGATTTGTAAATTTATAAAAAGTACAGGTGCCGTTATCATATGCACTATGAGAGCCGTATGCGGTTACTTTTGTAGCAGCACTGTATGCCACATAGCAATATGTAGATACCTCACTAGCGTTATATTTACGTGTAAAATCTTCATCATGTGTGCCACCGGTATAATAGTTTAATACGCTTAGTCCGGCAGTTATTTCATCTACAGCGCCGTTCTTGCATTTAGTATTAGCTTCAAACTGTTTAGAATTTTGGCTATATAGGTGATCCGATAAACTAGCGGTATATGGATCTGTATCGGATGCAGCGTATGCTACAGCAAATACTGACGCTGAAAGTGAAATTACAGTTATCAATGCCGCTGATGCACGTAAAAATTTTTTAATCATTTTTAATGTCCTCCGTTTAATTAAAATAATTTATGTAAATCGTCCGCCGCCGATTAACAACAATTTTCACTTATCCCACCTGCTCATCATATCTGATTTGATATAAAATGTAATCCGTATAGCTATCTTCATAAATGACAATCCGATCATCAAATGCCTGCATATTGCGTCCGCAAATTGCTTTTCCTTTGTCGATTTTTATTTCGTTTATCTTTTCTCCGGTATCAAGGTCATATACTTTTATTACATTATCGGCGTACAGAAGATTTGTATGTTCTTCATTTACGACCTCATTTGAAATAATCGTTACCGCTTTTGTACCGTCAGGAGTTATTCTTACACAACCCATTTCAATAGATTCTTCGGGCTTGAATTCGACTA
>ENA-ORTS01001100-ORTS01001100.1-human-gut-metagenome-genome-assembly--contig:-NODE-1100-length-19716-cov-9.710900_pt1 | contig 19716 bp, 15 predicted proteins | sample MGYA00241911_ERZ509186 | MGnify/ENA primary metagenome ERZ509186 (study PRJEB26280, sample SAMEA2338852) | human gut metagenome | biome: human gut; feature: human-associated habitat; material: faeces...
AACACCATATGAGGTCTATTTCTCAAAGGTGTTGCACTTAGCTTGACAATTCGCCCGTTAATAAAGTTTTCTTCTCCAAAAATCTCGTCCATCAACACCTTAACATAATGCCCAATATGCCAGTCGAGTTGTACATAGATGCTGGCAGTGTCACTCATAACGCTACGGATGGCGACAAGGTTTTCGTACATCCAGTTCAGGTATTTTTCCTTATCCCAGATATCACCATACATTTTTTCCTCCAAAGCATATGTGGCATCCTTATCGTGTGGGATACTTTGCTCATGAGAGGCAATTTCCTTCGCAGTTTTTGGATTACGCCGCAGATAAATTTGCTTAGCGTAGTCAGCACCACTCGCAAATGGTGGATCAATGTAGACAAGATCTACCTTTCGCCCTTGTTCTTGAAGATAGGCGCAAGCCGAAAGACAAGTGCCGCGCAGCAATAGGTCTGGATCTTTTGCCGCTGGGTGACCGACATTTTCTAGCGTACGAGTCTCATAAAGCGGAATACCGCGCTTCAGGTCTTCTGCCAGGGCATCCTGCCCGTGATAACGCAGAGTACGCGTGAAGTTATTGAGCACGGCCTGCCCCTCGATGGGGTCTGGATAGAATGGCTTATAGATGATGGACATGGTGCCCCTCCTTATTTAAAAAATTCCTGTATGCGCTTCCTCGCACGTTGCAACAGTTCCGACATGGACAAACTGTCCTCCAGGTAAAGGTAGTCAAACTTTGACTTATTATCTTCCTTGAATTCCGTTTCCATGAAAGCACGGCGCTCCTGAAAAGCAGGATCCTTTCCGTAGAGCTTGCCCTTTGTCTCGATGATCAGGACACGCCGAATCTCTGGCTCTTTTTCTTCACTTGATTCTCGCTGGAGAACGAGGAAATCTGGTGTATAGCTACCGACGTAACGATAGTTGTTTTCCCCTTTTTGCTGATAGCAGCGAATATGGAATTCTGTAAGGCTGCCATCTCCGTTGTAGTAGAGCTCGAGATACTTGTCCTTGAGCAGATCATCCGGCAGCATCTCCTTCAAGAAATCAATCTCGAGGTCGCTGTCCGTATGGTAAGGCAGATAATGGAAGGAACGATCTTTATACTGCGGCGCAGAAGCGCTCTGCCATTTTGCGCGAGCCAGTTCTGCCATGGCTGCATCTTCCGCCTGCAGCTTTTGAAGCAGTTGCTCCTGTTCAGGCGTCAGCCTCGTCCTCTGCTTGTCGGCACGCATGATCTGATTGACCATGCTGGCATCTGGATAGTACCGCTCCGGTGTCTGAGTGATGACCTCCGATGTAAAATTTGCAACATAGAGGAGCTGCGCTGTTGTCTCGATTTTTTCTGTCTTTACCTCATAGTGCCACTTAGGCGCAAAAGCACAGCGGATATGGGCACGCACATGATCTTGATGAAGGTCTGGACGAAAGATTCTGTAGCCTCGCTCTGGATTTTCTATTGTAATTGCATCAAAGAGTTTCTGAAGAGCCGTTTCATGTGCGCGCAGGTCAGCAAGTGCCAGCGTCCCAAAGCTTTCCTTGACAATCTGACCAAGCCAGGGCACGAATTGTGCTGGTGGTTCATAGTTCCTTTGAGCAAAGATGCCATGTGCTAGATGATGCCGCTCGCGAATAAGCCCTGTCTTGAGGTCGTGTTCATCTATGGTATTTTCACGCAAGACATCACTTGCCCTTGAGGCTTTCTGGATAAGAGCGTCGATATTCTTGGCTTTTTTGCTATAAGACTCCGCGTATTGGATCGCAAGCTGGAAAAAGTGAATCGGTGGCAGATGCAGGTGCGCAGTTCGGTCATAGCGAGAGAGATGTACTGCCGCATTGCCACTACCCTTTTGGAATTCGCCGAGCGTCAGATGGTGCTGTTTCTTTAGCTGTGTACTGAGTAGCTTTTCATTATCCTCATTCAGATAAATCAGAGCTGTTTCAAGCTTGCCTTTTTCCACTTGACGGAGGCAGCGACAAGAAGTCTGCAAGACCTTGTTCAGAGGGCAAGCTCCTTTTTGCGAAAGGATGACACTCGTCAAGCTCCGACAGTCCCAGCCCTCTTTGCCAATCTCGACCAGCAAGAGCACACGGACAGGTGAGAGCTCTGTATCCAAGGAAGCAAACGCTGCACTTGCACCAGGCTGCAATTTATGTTTGGCCGTCTCTCGGTAGAATCGCAAGATGGCGGTCTGCGGGTCAAGATCATTCTGTCGCACGATCTCGACAACCTCAGGATAAATGGCTTCGAGCGCTTCAATATTACTGCAAAAGATGGCAACCTTTGCCCATCCATATTGATTGTACCGCAAATCTTTGTAACGTCTGAAGAACTCTTGAAGCCCAGCACGAATGATGGTATGACTGTCAATCCCCTTTTGAGCCGTCATGACAGTTGGCCGTTTCAAAAAATTGCCGATACCATCGATAAGCGGATAGGCATGTGCAATCGTCGGTATTTCTTCATACTTGATTTTCACTGTATCCGTAATAGGAATCGTCTCTGCCTTTTTCAAATACGGTGTCCCTGAAAAACCAATGACCATGTTGATGCTGTGCGCCTCTTGCCAACGAGAGATGACCTGGCGCAGCTTAATTTCAGCCGAAGCAGCATGGTGCGCTTCATCCACGAAAATAGCGAGATGTGGCAAACGTCCGAGACGATTGCGCAATTCGTTTGCCTGACGGTCCTTTGCGTCAAGCCTTGATTCAAACAGATTCATCTGGACTGTCGTATCTGGCAGGCGATCAAGGATCACTTTTTCAGCATTGGTAACAAGGACAAGCCCTGTGATACTGGGATCATCACTATAGCGGGCAATTTTCTGTACATTTGGATTCTTAGCCTGATTTGATTTCTTCTGGGTATTATCTGCATCCAGTACCTCAAAGACCATGCGACGCTTCACCTGCGCAGCAGCTTCTGGCGAAAGTACCCAAGACGGGTCAAAGCGTTGGATGGTTCGCAGACTTGGAATGACAGAGGTCTTGAGTCCAGAGGGTACAAGCAAGAGAAAGTTGTGTGCAAAAGCAGGGTTCTGAGGCTCGTTCAGCGTGAAATACAGATCCAAGTAGATGAATGCCGCCATGAGATACGTCTTGCCAGCCCCCATCGGCAGGTTGAAAAGATACTCGGTATAACCAAGTCCGCCAAAAATCTGACGCAGGACACCTCGGCTGTCCACAGCATCCGGTGTCTTTTCCAGGGCTTCTTTCAGATTCGGTGCCTGCGGGTTCCCTTCCGAGTCTGGGATGTTCGCAAATTCATACAACGCTAAGGCGCTTGGATTCTCCTTCAGATGATTGCGCGCAACAACGGAAAGCGGGAGCTCATCCAGATATGCATCGGTATAGGAATTGAAGAAACCCGTTGTCAACAGTGTATATAGGGAACGATTACCGCCAGCTATCTTGAGGAAGAGATAGGTGCGAATAGCATCAATCTGCACATCACGCAGCGCCCCCTTCCTTTTCATGTAATCAATCAATGCCTGTACTGTACACGACTCTGAAGCAAACCAAGCATCACGTTTTCTTTTGATGAATGTGTAGAACATACAAGCTCCTTTCCAAAATATAATCTCGACTATATCTGGGCAAATATCACTCAACCACACATATGTCACAATATGCCTATGAAAAAAGCGCCGCTTGCGCGACGCTATGCATTCAAGGTGGTGGGCAGGGATGGATTCGAACCATCGTAATCCGAAGATGACAGATTTACAGTCTGTTCCCTTTAACCACTCGGGCACCTACCCATGTCTCAACAAGTGCGTCAAGAACAAGTATTATTATAGCGGCTCTCTACGCACTTGTCAACACCTTTTTATTTTATTTTCTGCGCATCCAGACAGGAATGTCGATGAAGCTGTCCGCGCCGACCGTGCTGCCGACAGACGGATCCTGTGCAGGCTGCTGGGCAGGGGCCTGCTGCTGTGCTGGCGCCTGATTCTCTGCCTTCTGCTGTGGCTTGAACTCAGGGATGCCGACCGTCTCCTCTGGCGCGTCAAAGCCCGTGGCGATGACGGTGACGCGCACCGTATCGCCCATCGAGTCGTCGATGGATGCACCCCAGATGATGTTGGCCTGCGAGTCTGCGGCCTTCTCGATGGCCTCCGATGCCTCCGTGACCTCGAACATGCTGAGGTTCTCCTCTGCGCCCGTCACATTGAGCAGGACACCGCGCGCACCGTCGATGCTCGTCTCGAGCAGCGGCGAAGCGATGGCAGCCTTGGCGGCCTCTACAGCGGCATTCTCGCCCGAAGCCTCGCCAATGCCCATCAGAGCAGACCCCGCATTGCTCATGATGCTCTTGACATCAGCAAAGTCGAGGTTGATGAGGCCCGGCAGGGCGATGAGGTCCGAGATGCCCTTGACGCCCTGGCGCAGGACATCATCGGCGATGCTGAACGCCTGCGTGATCGGCGTCTTCTTGTCGACGACCTGCATGAGACGGTCGTTCGGGATCGTGATGATCGTATCGACGTGCTTCTTGAGGTTCTCAATGCCGAGCTCCGCATTGCGGCGGCGCTTCATGCCCTCGAACGAGAACGGACGTGTCACGACGCCGACCGTCAGCGCGCCGATCTCACGGGCGCACTCCGCCACGACGGGTGCGGCACCAGTGCCCGTGCCGCCGCCCATGCCGGCCGTCACGAATACCATGTCTGCGCCGCGCAGTGTGTCGAGGATATCGTCGCGGCTCTCCTCAGCGGCCTTCTGGCCAATCTCCGGCTGTGCGCCGGCGCCAAGGCCGCGCGTGAGCTTCTCGCCGATCTGCATGCGCTTCGGAGCCAGGGATTTGAGCAGGGCCTGCGCATCTGTATTGACGGCAATGAATTCCACACCCTGCAGTCCGAGATTGATCATGCGGTTGACGGCATTGCTGCCGCCGCCGCCTACACCGATTACTTTTATTTTGGCTAACTGATCGAGCCCATTGTCATCCAGTTCAAACACTGCCTTAACCCCCATCATCTATGAATACGATATCATATTCTGTATATTGTCCGGCATCCTCTGGATGCCGGTTTCTTAAAAAAAAGATACCTTTATTAGTCTACCATCATTCTATACGGATTTCCATAGGCAAAGTGAAAAATTTCGCTCAGGACTTACCCTCCTCTTTCTCGAAATTCGGATCGAATCCCTTGAGCTTGATGAACGGTGCCTCGTAGCTGAAATCGACGTAATCGATGGCATGGCGGCTCGTCTTGAGCGATTTGACGAAGTCAGCCGTGAGGACTGCCTTCTCATCGAGCCGGTCGAGCTTGCCGAGCCGGATCTGGACGGAGCTGTTCGCATAGGCGACGACGCCATCGGGATTGGCGATGTTGACCTCTGAAATCTGGTTGAGTGCCTCTGTGTCAATCTGGCTCAGGAAGTAGAGCACCTTCTTGACATTCTCATCCTTGACCTCATCACCGAGGTAGAGCCCCTTGACTTCCATGCCCGTGATCAGAGGGATCGGCACGCTGTGCAGCGCGCGGTAAGCCGCGATGATCTTGCCATTGTGGTCGAGGTCCAGGTACCCGTAGTCACAGGCGACTGTCGCGACCGGCTTGCGCTCAACGACCTCGATCTCGAGGCGGTCCGGCAGGCGGCGCCGCACGACGGCCGACTCGATGCGCAGGTCGTGCATGAGGTTCTGCGCCACGGCATCCGTCTGCAGCTGGAAGAGCGGCTCGCCCGTGTGGATGCGCCCGATCTCAAGGACCTGCTCCCTTGTCAGATACGATATGCCGCTGACTTCCACGCGCTGCAGCGTAAAGATCGGCGTGTAGACCACGATGGCCATGACGAGGCCGCAGGCCGCCAGGAACAGGAGTCCCTTAAAAAGCCGCCTGCCGCTGCGATGTTTTTTCTGCTCTTGCTCCTTCAATCTCTCTCCCCCTGTACAAAAAAGCGCCGGACGATGCCAGAGTCCGGCGCAGCAAATCAGTAGATCAAAGCGAGATCAGCGATCTCACTTGGCAATCTCACTTCTGGAAACCAGCCATCTCGAGGATGCGCTCGCAGAGCTCCGGGAACTCCACGCCCATCGCGCGGCCGGCATCTGGCACGAGCGAGAGTTCCGTCATGCCCGGCACCGAGTTGACCTCGATGATGTACGGCGTGCCGTCCTCGCTGAGCATCATGTCGACGCGGGCAACACCCTTGCAGCCGCAGGCCGTGAACGTCTTGATGGCGAGCGCCTGGATCTCCTTCGTCTTCTCGTCCGAGACGCGGGCTGGGATGATGTGCGTCGAAGCGCCCTTCGTGTACTTGCTCTCGTAATCGTAGCGGCCGGAAGCCGTCGTAATCTCGATGATTGGGAAAGCCTCTTTCTTCTCCTCGTTGCCCCAGACGGCTACCGTGAGCTCCTTGCCGCGGATGAACTCCTCGATGAGGACCTCGTCGTTGTAGGAGAAGGCTTCCTTGAGTGCGTCGGCGAGCGCCTCCTTCGTCTCGACGATGTAGACGCCGATGCTCGAGCCTTGCGAAGCGGCCTTGACGACGACCGGCAGCGAGAAGCCCTGCTCGATCTCGGCGGCGAGATCGCGCTTCATCTCATAGCGGTGGTATGTGTGCGAGCGCGGCGTCGAGATACCTTCGGCGACGAAGACGCGCTTCGAAGCTGCCTTGTCCATCGTGACAGCAGCAGCGAGGACGCCCGAGCCCGTGTACGGGATGCCGAGCATGTCGAGCGTGCCCTGCAGGACGCCGTCCTCGCCGAACTTGCCATGCAGCGCATTGAATACGATCGCGCAGCCGCTCTTCTTGATATCCTCGGCAAACGTCGGCGGATTGAGCTCCATGCCCTCTGCATTGTAGCCCTTCGACTGCAATGCCTTGAGGATGGCCGCCCCCGTCTGGCGCGAGATCTCTGCCTCCGTAGACGGACCACCCATGACGACGACGATCTTATCCTGATTCATGATGAAAATTTCTCCTTTATCCTCTTTATCTTATCCTTGACATCTTATCTTTGACGCCTGTCTGCTCTACAGCGCTTTCTCACTCAGCCTGCAGCAGCGCGACGAGCTCCTCGCCCGTCTTGTAGATGTCGCCGGCGCCCATCGTGATGACGAGGTCGCCCGGCTGCACGAAGTCCTTGAGATAGGCGGCGAGCTTCTCGCGCGCCGGCTCGTAGACGACATGCTGGCCCGACTGACGCTTGACCTCGTCGACGATCGTCTGGCCGCTGATGCCCGGGATGGGCGCTTCGCCTGCGGCGTAGACATCGGTGAGCACGAGGACGTCAGCCGAGACGAATGCCTTGCCGAACTCCTCGTGCAGGAGCTGCGTGCGCGAGTAGCGATGCGGCTGGAAGACGCAGATCAGGCGCTTCGGGCTCGTCTCCTTGGCGGCCTTGAGCGTCGCGGCGATCTCCGTCGGATGGTGCGCGTAGTCGTCGACGATCCAGATGCCATTTGCGCGGCCCTTCGTCTGGAAGCGGCGCTTGGCACCGTGGAAGGCCGCGAGGCCCGCCGCCATCTTCTCGAAGCTCACACCGATCGAGAGGCCCGTGACGATGCAGGCCATCGCGTCGAGGACATTGTGGCGGCCCGGGATGTTGAGATCGACGTGGCCGAGCTCTTCCTCGCCGTGGAAGACATCGAACGAGATGCCCATGCCGCTGTGCGTGATGTTCTTCGCGCGGTAGTCGGCCTCATGGTCGATAGCGTAGGTGATGTACTTGCGGTCGAGATTCTTGGCCATCGTGCGCAGGTTCTCGTTGTCGAAGCAGATGACAGCGTAGCCCGTCTCCTTGTCGACGTTCTGGATGAACTGCGTGAAAGCCTTGATGATGTTCTCCATCGTGCCGTAGTGGTCCATGTGGTCGTCTTCGACATTCGTCACGACGGCGATGTGCGGGTGGAGCTTGAGGAAGGAACCGTCACTCTCATCCGCCTCCGACACGAGGTAATCGCTCGTGCCGAGCTCGGCATTCGTGCCGAGGTCGGGGACTTCGCCGCCGACGACGACGGACGGCGAGACGCCCGCATGCGTCAGCGCGACGCCGAGCATTGAGGTCGTCGTCGTCTTGCCGTGCGCGCCGGCAACCGCGATGCCCTTGTACTCGTTGACGAGGGCCGCATTGATGTCCGAGCGGTGCAGCTTCGTGATGCCGAGGTCCTTGGCCGCCAGGACTTCCGGATTATCGAACGGGATGGCCGTCGAGACGACGATGGCGTCGACGCCGCGGACATTCTCCGCCTTCTGGCCGCCCAGCGTGATCTTCGCCCCCATCTGGCGCAGCTTCTCGATGATGCCCGAATCCTCGCGATCCGAACCCGACACCTCATAGCCGAGCTCGACCATCATCTTGGCCAGCGGGCTCATGCCGGCGCCGCCGATGCCCACAAAATGAATCTTCTTGATGCCTTTCAGCTCTTTGAGCTCTTTATGCACTCCAATCACCTTTTCCCTTTGTTCCATCTGTTCTTTATTTCTTGGCGATATCGAGGACGAGGTCTGCGATATCGCTGGCCGCCTGCGGACGCCCCATCGCGCGGCTGGCCTTCGCCATCGCCTGAAGCTTGTCGGGCTCGCTCAAGAGTTCGGTGAGCACAGAGCTCAGGCGCTCCGGCGTCAATTCCCGGTCGAGAATCATGCGCGCCGCCCCTGCTTCCTCGAGCGCGCGCGCATTGTGCTCCTGGTGGTTCTCCGCCGCATAGGGATACGGGATCAGGATGGCCGGGATGCCGCGCGCCGTGAGCTCAGCAAGGCCCGTCGCGCCGGCGCGGAAGATGGCGAGGTCCGCCATCGCCATCGCCTGCGGCATGTTGTAGAGGTACGGCTTGACGAGGATGTGCGGGCAGGCGGCAAGGTCGACACCGGCCTCCTTGAGCCCCTTGAGCACCGGCTCGTAGCCGCGCTTGCCCGTCACATGCAAGAACTGCACCTCTGGATGCGCTGCCGCGTTCTTGATGACACCGATCATCGCGAGGTTGATGGCGCGCGCGCCGCGGCTGCCGCCCGAGACGAGGACCGTCAGTTTCTTCGGATCGAGGCCGAAAGACGCCGCGCCCTGCTCGCGCTGTGCCGAGAGCACTTCGCTGCGAATCGGGTTACCCGTGAAGATGACCTTATCGGCCGGGAAGTGCTTCATGGCCTCTTCCGTGCCCGCCGCGATCTTCGTCACGAACTTCGAGAGGATCTTGTTGGTGATGCCCGGCACGACATTCTGCTCCTGTATGAGCGTCGGGATGTGCATGAGGCTGGCCGCAAGCAGGATAGGCCCGCAGACGTAGCCGCCCGTGCCGATGACGACGTCCGGCTTGAACTTGTGGACGATGCGCGTGGCCTTGGCCACGCCGACCATCGCGCGGCCGGCGCGCAGGATGTTGTCGGCCGTCAGATGGCGCTCGAACCCCTGGATGTCGACTGTCGTGAAGGGCAGTCCTTCCTTGGGGATGATGTCAGCCTCGAGGCCGCGCTTCGTGCCGACGTAGAGGAATCTCGCGTCGGGCACCTTCTGCTGGATGGTCCGGATGATGGTGATGGCCGGGTAGATATGGCCGCCCGTGCCGCCGCCTGAAACAATGATATTCAAGATGAGAAATCCTCCCGTCGAGTCACTTCTGCTGTTCTAATTCATGGACGAGATGCTTGAAGTCGCGGCCGCGCTCCGCCATGTTGTGGTACATGTCGAAGCTCGCGCAGGCCGGCGATAGCAGCACGACGCCCGGCTCCTTGGCCAGCGCATGCGCAATCTCCACGGCCTTGCGCATCGAGTAGCCGGCCGCATAGATCCGCTCCTCGGGGAAGCCATTCTCGACAGCGGCCCCGTAGAAGCGCGCGGCCGCGCGGCCGATGAGGACCAGTGCGTCAACGCGCTCGCAGACGAGCTTCATGAAATCCGTGAGGTCCGTCATCTTGTCGTCGCCGCCCGCCAGCAGGACGATGTGGCCGTCGAACGTCTCGAGCGCCTTGATGGCCGAGTCCGTATTCGTCGCCTTCGAGTCGTTGTAATACGGCACGCCGTCAATCGTCGTCACGTACTCGATGCGATGTTCGACGCCGCGGAACGACTTGAGCACGGGGACCATCAGCGCGGGCTCGCAGCCGGCGAAGAAAGCCACGGCGATGGCCGCGAGGGCATTCTCGACATTGTGCGGTCCCTTGATGCCGAGCTCATCCGTGCGGCAGAGCTCATGCTCCTCCCCCTGCCAGCGGATGACGATGAGGCCGTCGCGCACGCTGCCGCGCACAAAGACGCCCTCCTCGAGTTCTTCCCGGCGGCTGAAGTAGCAGACCTGCGCCTGCGTGCGCGCCTTCATGTCGCGCGTCTTCTCGTCGTCGTAGTTGAGGACGACGTAATCGTCCGGCGTCTCCTCGCGGAAGATGCGCTCCTTCATGGCCTGGTAGACCTCCATCGAGCCGTGGCGCACGATGTGGTCCGGCGTCACATTGAGCAGCGCCGAGACGTGCGGGTGGAAGTGCTCCGTCGCCTCCATCTGGTAGCTCGAAATCTCCGCCGCGATGCAGCCGCCCTTGCCGATGCGCAGGGCCTCCTCCGACAGCGGCACACCGATGTTGCCGCCGACGCCGACCTTGTCGTAATGCGTCTCGAGCAAGAGTCCGAGCAGCGTCGTCGTCGTCGTCTTGCCGTTCGTGCCCGTCACCGCGCAGATCGGCGACTCCGCAATGTCATAGGCGAGCTCCACCTCGCTCATGATGCGGATGCCCTTCGCGTAGGCCGCCTGGATGAGCGGGATGCGCACCGGCACGGCCGGCGAGACGATGACCGTATCCACGCCCTCGAGCAGGCTCTCCTGCTGCGGGCCGAAGGCGAGCGCGACGCCGAGCTCGCGCAGCTTCGAGAAGTCATCGCCGAGCTTCTCGAGCTCCTCTTCCGTCTTTGCGTCGCTCAGCGTGACCGCTGCGCCAAAGCGGCGGGCGAGCTTCGCCGCAGCAAAGCCGCTGACGCCCGCGCCAATGACCAGTACGTTCTTCTGCTTCCAATCCAACTCCATGACAAGTCCTCCCGACTATACAAGAAAATCCGACTTTACATCCCGTTACGGCATCATCAGCAGTCCGACGACGCTCGCGACAAGTCCGACCATCCAGAAGACAAAGACGACCTTCGTCTCCTTCCAGCCGCCGAGCTCGAAGTGATGGTGTATAGGACTCATGCGGAAGACGCGCTTGCCCGTCGTCTTGAACGAGATGACCTGGATGATGACCGAAAGCGCCTCGCAGACAAAGACGAAGCCGATGACCGCGAGCAGGATCTCCGTATGCGTCAGGATGCCGACAGCCGCGATGGCGCCGCCGAGTGCCAGCGAGCCCGTATCGCCCATGAAGACCTTGGCCGGGTGGGCATTGAAGCGCAGGAAAGCCAGGCAGGCCATCATCATGGCCACGCAGAAGAGCGCGAGGTCAAAGTGGCCCGTCATATAGCAGACGAGCGCATAAGCGCCCGAGGCTATGGCCACCGTGCCCGAAGCCAGGCCGTCGAGGCCGTCTGTCAGATTGACGGCATTGCTCGTGCCGACGAGCACGAAGAGCACGAGGAAGTAGTAGCCGATGCCGATGTCGAGATTGATGTCGGCAATCGGGATCCAGATCGTCGTGTCGATGCCGAGCACGCGCGTGCCGACGATCATCGTCACGATGGCGATGAGGATCTGGCCGAGCATCTTCTGCTTCGCCTTGAGGCCGAGGTTGCGCTTCTTGACGACCTTGATGTAGTCGTCGAGGAAGCCCAGCACGAAATGGCCGAGCGTGATGAAGAGGGCCAGCAGGACAGCCGGCGTCAGCGGCGCCGCCGCCACCGTCGCAATCACGATGGCCAGGATGATCATGATGCCGCCCATCGTCGGCGTGCCACTCTTGGCCTGATGGCTCTTCGGCCCTTCTTCACGGATGCTCTGTCCGAACTTGAGCTTGTGCAGCTCCGGAATCAGTAACGGCCCTGTGCAGAGCACGAGGCCGGCGGCAAAGATGGCCGCAAGAAGTATCTTATCCAAGTTCTAACGTCTCCACTCTCTTTATGATTTCCCACTCGAGCCAGTGCTCAGAGCAGGTCGATGATCTTTTCCATCTGCATGCCGCGCGAGCCCTTGAAGAGAATCGTGTCGCCCGGCTCGAGGATCTTGTGCAGGTAGTCGGCTGCCGCCTCGTGCGAATCTGCGCGGAACACCTGCGGCACGCCGCCCGCCTCCGCGCCGTCCGCGATGAAAGCGCCCATCTGGCCGCGCGTGACGACGGCAGCAAAGCCGTGCTCGGCGAGCTCACGGCCGACCTCGCGGTGCGCCTCCTCCGAGACGCTGCCGAGCTCGAGCATGTCGCCCATGACGGCGATCTTGCGCCCCTTCGTCAGCTCCGAGAGCGTCTCGATGGCCGCCTTCATCGACATCGGGCTTGCGTTGTAGGCATCGTTGACGACATGGTACATCTTGACATCCTGCACCTCGAAGCGCATCTTCGTCGCCTTGAGGTTGCGCAGGCCGGTGGCCGCCTCCGCAGGCGTCAGACCGAGCGCGAAGCCGGCCGCGATAGCTGCGAGCGCGTTGTAGACATTGTGGCGGCCGACCATCGCAAACACAAACGTCTGCTCACGTCCCTTCCAGTCGAGCGTGAAGCGCGTCTCATGGCCGCCGACCGTCTCGATATCCCTGGCGCGCACATCGGCCTCGTTCTCGATGCCGAACGTCAGGACGCGCACGCCTTCCTTCGCCTTCGAGCGCATCGCCGCGACGTACGGATTGTCCGCATTGAGGATGACCGTGCCGCCCGCGGGGATGGCCTCGACCATCTCCGACTTCGCCTTCGCGATGTTCTCGATGGAACCGAGGAGCTCCATGTGCGTCTCACCGACATTCGTCACGATGCCGACAGACGGCGCCGCGATCGGCGCCATGGCCTCAATCTGGTGCAGGCCGCGCATGCCGATCTCAACGACAGCAGCCGTGTGCTCCTTGCGCAGGCCCAGGAGCGTCAGCGGCAGGCCGATCTCATTGTTGTAGTTGGCCTGCGTCTTGAGGACAGGGCCGCGCGCCGAGAGCACCGCAGCCGTGAGGTCCTTCGTCGTCGTCTTGCCGTTCGAACCCGTGATGGCGACGACCGGCAGCGAGAAGCGCATGCGCCAGGCGTGCGCGAGCTGCTGATAGGCCGCGAGCGTGTCCGGCACAATGAGCACCGTCGTCTTGAGGCCGGCCAGCTGCTCCTTCGGGCAGCCCGTGCTGACCATGACGCCGCTCGCACCCTTCTCGACCGCATCGCGCACGAAATCCTCGCCGTTGAAGCGCTCGCCCTTGAAGGCGAGGAACAGGACTCCCGGCGTGATCTTGCGCGTATCCGTCACGATATCCGTGAACTCTTCATGCTCCATCTTGTAGAGCTGTGCCCCCGTCGCTTCGCGGACCTCATCAAGCGTAAATGCTGGCATCGGAAAACTCCCTCCTGCAACTCTGCAACTCTGCAACTCTGTAATCTCGTCAATTCTTCTCGGCCAGCTTGGCAGCGACAGCTGCGCGGGCCTCTTCCTTATCGTCGAAGTGAATCGTCTTGTCCTTGAGGATCTGGTAGTTCTCGTGACCCTTGCCGAGGATGACGACGATATCGTCCTTCTCCGCCATCTCGACGGCGCGGTAGATGGCCTGGCGGCGGTCCACGATGAGCTCATGGTGCTTCGTGCCGATGGCCTCCTCGACACCCTCCTCGACTTGCGAGAGGATGAACGCCGGGTCCTCCGTGCGCGGGTTGTCCGACGTCGCGATGACGACATCGGCGAGCTCCGCCGCAAGGCGTCCCATGATTGGGCGCTTCGTGCGGTCGCGGTCGCCGCCGCAGCCGAAGACAGCGATGATGCGCTTTTTCGCAATTTTGCGCGCCGTCTTGAGGACATTCTCGACGCCGTCCGGCGTGTGCGCGTAGTCGACGATGATGGAGAAGTCCTGGCCGGCCTTGACGAGCTCGAAGCGGCCCGGCACTGCCGTGAAGGCCTCGAGCGCCTCCTTGATGACGGATGCGTCGATGTGCTCAGAAAGAGCCGCGCCGACGGCGCTCATGACATTGTAGACATTGAAGATGCCCGTGATGTGGAGCGAGAGTTTCATCTCGCCGAAGCTCTCGTGATGGAGCACGAACTCCGCGCCGTTCGCGTGGACGAGAATGTCCGTCGCACGCAGGTCGGCTTCCTTCTCGATGGCATACGTCAGATGCTGGCATTCTGCATGTGCGAGCATCGTCGCACCGGCCGCATCGTCGATATTGACGACAGCCGTCTTGCCCTGCTTGCAGCCCTTCTCCGACACATGGTCGAAGAGCTTCGCCTTCGCGAGCATGTAGTTCTCGAGCGTCTTGTGGTAGTCGAGGTGATCCTGCGTGAGATTCGTGAAGACAGCCGTGTCAAACTCGATGCCCGCTACGCGGTTCTGGTCGAGCGCATGCGACGAGACTTCCATGACGACGTAGTCCATGCCCTTGTCGCGCATCATCGCCAGCGTGTGCTGCAGCTCGACGACATCCGGCGTCGTATTGTGGATTGGCAGCACCTCATCCTCGATCATGATCTGGATCGTGCCGATCAGGCCGACCTTATAGCCTGCCTTGCGCAGGATGGCGCGCGTGATGTAGCTCGTCGTCGTCTTGCCGTTCGTGCCCGTGATGCCCACGACGCGCATCTTACGCGCCGGGTAGTCGTGGAAGTACGGCACGATCGTGTCGAGCGCCGGCTGCAGCTCCTTGACGCGCAGCACCGCGATGCCCTGCGGCACCTCGACATCCTCGCGCGTCGTCACGATGGCGCTTGCGCCCGCTGCGACAGCCTGCGGGATGAACTTGTGGCCGTCGACATGGACGCCCGGGATGCAGACGAAGAGCGTGCCCTGCTGCACCTTGCGCGAATCGTGCTCGATGCCCGTGATGACCGTATCGCGATTTCCGATGATGACAGCATCCTCCAAGAGATCTGCCAGCTGACCAATAGTTTTCATTGTATTTCCTCCCCAAGGCTCCGCCTGCGGTCATGCCGCCGCGGGCCGTTACCTATTATAAACCGTATCCATGCGTCCTGCAAACACAAAAGAAGCTGCTCGTTCGATTTGCAGCCTCTTTTCCATCTTATTTACTTTCATGCGAAAAATACGTCTTCTTCGGGACCTGCATGCCAAGCTGGCTCTCCGCGATTGCCTTGATGCGCTCCGGGTTCTTGAGCTTCGCGATCTCCACATTGAGCCGTTCATTCTCCTGCTCGATGCGAGTGACCTCGCTCTGCGTCTCGACGAGCGTGTAGCCGCGGCTCGCACTGATGCCGCTGCCGATCGTCACGAGCATCGCGAGCAGTGCCGTGACGATGAAGAGCACCTGGAAATGAGAGCGCAGCGACGTGTTGAGCACGCGGTGCACGAACATCTCCTGACGCTCCGGCTTGTGCTCCTCCGCCTGATGCACGGGGACCTCCTGATACGATTCGTCCTGTCTTTCCTGTCTTGCCAGCATCAGCGCGCCTCCTTTCTCGTCTCTTCCTGATCATCCGCTGTGTCCAGTTTCTCCGCGATGCGCAATTTGGCACTCTTCGAGCGTGAGTTGTGCGCGAGCTCATCGGCCGTCGCCTGCTTCGGCTTGCCGAGCAAGCGGATCTCCGGCCTATGGTGGCAGACGCAGACCGGCAGCTCCGGCGGGCAGATGCAGCCGCGCGCCATCTCCTTGAGCGTCTGCTTCGCGATGCGGTCCTCCAGCGAGTGGAAGGTGATGATCGCAATGCGTCCGCCCGGCTTCAGGTGATGCACCGCCGTGCGGAACGCCTTCTCAAGGATGCCGAGCTCGTCGTTGACCTCGATGCGGATAGCCTGGAAGATGCGCTTCGCCGGATGGCCGCTGGCCGCCTGGCGCACCGCCTTCGGCACCGCCTTGCAGATGATGTCGACGAGCTCGCCCGTCCGCTCGATGGGCTTTATGGCGCGCTCTTTGACGATGAACTGCGCGATGCGGCGCCCCCAGCGCTCCTCGCCGTAATCGTGGAAGATGCGGTCGAGCTCCTTCTCGCTGTACGTGTTGACGACATCGTACGCCGAGAACTTTGCCTCCGGATCCATGCGCATGTCGAGCGGCGCATCGTGCATGTACGAGAAGCCGCGCTCCGCCGTGTCGATCTGGTGCGACGAGACACCGAGGTCAAAGACGACGCCGTCGACGAGCGGCGCCCCCTGCGCCTCGAGAATCTCCTCGAGATGCGAGAAATTGCTGTGCACGATGTCGACGTGGCACTTGACGTCCTTGAGGCGCTCCTTCGCCGCCGCGATGGCCTCCTCATCCTGATCGATACCGATGATGCGGCCCTCAGGCGAGAGCAGTTCCGCGATGCGATGGGAATGGCCAGCGCCTCCCAGAGTACAGTCGACATAGATCCCTTCTTTATTTGTCACGAGACCCTTGACCGTCTCCTCCAGCATGACGCTGATATGATGAAACTCCACGTTTCCTTCCCCCATCTATCTATCGCTTCCTATTTTATATGCCGAGCTCCGCCAGCGACGCCGCGATGGCCGTCACATCCGGCTCGACTTCCTCGTTGTAGCGGCTCCACTGTTCCTTGCTCCAGACCTCGATGCGGTTGTCCGCCCCGGACAGCACGACAGGCTGGCGCAGCGTGATGTCCGCATAAGCGCGCAGATTTGCCGGCACGAGGAAGCGCCCCTGCTTATCGCATTCGAGCGTGCGCGCCCCCGAGAAGAAGAACCGCACGATGGCGCGCGCCTCCGGCTTCGCGAGCGGCAAGGCCCGCAATTTTGCCGCGAGCTCCTCCCAAGCCTGCTGGCCGTAGAGGAAAAGGCACTTGTCGAGCCCCTTCGTGATGACAAAGGAAACACCGAGTTCCTGACGGAAATCAGCCGGAAGGATGACGCGTCCCTTCGCATCAATCGTATGGGCGTACTCACCCATGAACATCCCGCTGCACCGCCTTTCCACACATCTGGCACTTTTCCCCACAATTCGCCACTTTATCTATTCTTTTTTATAGCAGATAAATCCTGCTTTTGCAAGTGGAAATTCATTTTCTACAGAAAAAGAAAAGCCCTCCCCATCCCCAAGGGGATGGAAAAGGCTTTCCCGAGCATCCAGAAGATGCTTATTCTTTGCCGAAATGGATGTAGACACCGTCGAGATTGGCCACCTCGAGGCCCATCTTCGTGAATGCGACGTGAAGCGCCTTCTCAAAGAGATCGCGGTTCTTCGTCTCGTCGCCGACGACGATAAGATGCGCTGCCGCATCATCGTCCGGCAGGATCGTGAAGCGCGAACCATTGTACTTGAGCGTGAATTCGCCCGTGCCCTTGTCCGTCGTCAGCTCCGTGTCGAGTTCACGATACTGCGTCGCAGGCTGGTTCGGCTCCGGCAGGACCTGAGCCGACGGCGCAATCTTGACTTCCGTCGTGCGCTTGGCGACATCGTAGGTGCCGTAGCGGTGCGTCGTCTTGTCCTCCAGTACCTTGAAGAACGGCAGCGTCACCACGCGCTTGTCCTCCGGACGGTCGCCGCCACGGTCGCGGTCACCGTCCCAGACCGTCTTGTGGCCCGTCGTCTCCGTCGTGTTCTCCGGCGTGTTCGACATATTCTCCGGCGTCTCCGGCAGCGGCGTCACCGTACCCGTGCCCGGCGTCACCGGCGGATTGACCGGCGGCACGATATCCGGCTTGCTCGGCAGATTGACCGTGATGTCACCGTCATAGTGATAGCGGTAATTGCCGTAGACCTTGCCGCTATCAATCGGACCATAGCCCGGCAGCGACGTGCTGACACCGTAGTGACCATTCGGCAGTCGGCCATCCGGCATGTACGACGGCGTCACCGTCTCGCCATAGACGAGCTGCCCGTTGATTGGATCCGGGCTCGACGGATTGTTCGGATCCGTGACCGTGTAGACCACATCCCCGAGCGTATTGCCGTTGCCATCGACATGGAAGTAAACATCCTTCGGGTTGATGGTCAGCCTAGCATCGCCGCCCGAAATCGTGTAGTTCTTGAGGAAATCCTCCGACTTGTTGCTGACAGTCGTCTTGAAATCATAGCCGCCGATGTTGTTGGTTCGCTTGTCGCCGTCAACATCAAGATAACCGTCACGACCATCTTTGCCATAATTACCATATGCATAGGCCAAATCGTCAGCATGCTTCTCATCACCATTTACTAAGCCTTCAACCGATGAACCCGTCTTACCCAAAGTCGTCGTATAGTCATAGCGACATCACCCGTCTTGATGGTCAGCGGAGCCGGGTTGACGATGATGTCGCCCTCAATCGTAACGCTGTAGTTCTTGCGGGCATCGCTGCCATTTTCGTGGACAATGCCGCCACCATCCGATTCCAGGTCATTCTTATAGAATCCGAAATCCGCCGTAGTCCGGCCAGCACGATTTTTCTCATATTCACCGTCAGCTTTCGGCTTCATCGTCAGTCCATCGGTAGAAATCCTATCGCCATTCACCAAAGGCGTATCAGAAAGCTCCTTGAATGTCTTATCCGGAGAACCATACGTCTGAATCATTTCATTCGTGATCTTGATGGCCTTTGGCCTCAATGTCACAGTTCCCTTTTTGTCAAGAGAAACATCATAATTGTCCAGGGAGTTTTTGAAGTCCGTAGTAATGCCATAGCTGTCCAGGCTGCCATCCGTCTTGTACTTCACATCATTCGTCTGATTCTCATTGAGAAGCGCCGGCGACGTGTTCTTGATGCCAATCTGAGAAATCAGGTCTTTCAGGTCATCTCCGTTGGCTTTACCAGTAACAGTCGTCCCTGTATCTAAATCATGCTGTACTGCTTTGGCATCACCATATTCTTCCGTATAGTCGCCAGTAGACAGATACAACGCCGCCTTGTTGATGGTGGCATTGCCCTTCTCAATCTCGATGTTGTAGTTCTTGAGCGTCTTGTCCGTGGTTCCTTCCAGGTAGTACGGACCACCGTTCACCGTCTTGGTCACCTTGCCAGCCTGTTTTTCCTCTGCGGAAGCATCGCCCGTATTGGTATAGGTGATATCGCCCTTGCCGTACGTCCCATCGAGGGCGCTCGTCACGACGTCTGAGCCATCGCCGTTCGTCAGGCCTTCGATCGTATCGGCATCATATCCATAAGCACCGGTATCAAAAGCTGTGCCATAAGTAGTGGATACATCGTTAAGCTTCACCTTGACGGTTGCTTTATCAACTGTGGCCTTGCCTGGTGTATTGGTTTCGATTTCGTAGTTCTTAGCGGTCTGTCCGGTCAGGGTAAAATCTCCCAACAGCTGATACTTCCCGTCAGCATCTCCGGTGTAAATCTTCTTTTCATTGCTGGCAGCATCAGTGACAGCCCCGGTATTGGTGTAGACTGCCGTAATCCCGTTTTCCTTTACAGAATCCACTGTATCCCCGTTGGCATTGCCGGTTAGTGTGTAAGTGTAGGGCGTCCAGGCATCAGATCCGTAGGTGGTGCTGGTATCTCCCACTGTAAGGCTCAGTTTGGCCTTATTGACTGTGGAATTTCCCGATGCGAATGTTACATTACAGCAGTTTACAGCTTTTGAGAGGCGAATTGTCAAGCTAAGTGCAACACCTTTGACTCAAACTTCGCACACCTGAAACCCTTATGAGACAAGGATTCATCAGGTTTTCAGACATCCGTCATCATCACATCATGCACACTGTTTCAGGCACTTTCCCCATAGATCCGGCAGTTTTGCCACGAACAGATCGAGCAGCTGGTTAACCTGCTCTTCGTCAAGAATCTCTGCTTCTTTC
>ENA-ORTS01001106-ORTS01001106.1-human-gut-metagenome-genome-assembly--contig:-NODE-1106-length-19600-cov-3.181683_pt1 | contig 19600 bp, 9 predicted proteins | sample MGYA00241911_ERZ509186 | MGnify/ENA primary metagenome ERZ509186 (study PRJEB26280, sample SAMEA2338852) | human gut metagenome | biome: human gut; feature: human-associated habitat; material: faeces...
TCAATCGTATCAGGACCATATTTTCCACTAGCACTAAATTTCTTAAGAATCTTCTTAAGCTTATTCATATTAGCAGAAGGAGCTTTCTTTTTACCTCTAGATATAGGAACTATACCTAAAGAGGTATGTTTAATAATATCCTTAAAGTTATAAGCTATATTAGGCTTACGTCTTTCAGGGTCATTAATATAGATCGTATTTTTATCCTTACTTAAACCTGTAGCTACAACATAGTGCTCTTTAGGTCCAAAAGGAGATCTATTTTTAGAAGTATTCTTTTCATCTTTACCCATTAAGATAACTCTCTTACCAGAAAGTAAGCTATCTCTAATAGAGTTAGATTTTCTATTTTCGTCTTCACTTGCAATAAATGAAGTTCCCAAGTTATGTCTCTGGAACTCATCTACAAAGTAATCTGCAGTTACACCACCATTAGGTAATTTATAAGGAAGAGCATTTTTAATAGCATCATTCATACTTAACGGTAATGAATTATAAGTAGCTTTATTTACAGCCATTACCGCAGCTGCAGGAGCACAACCAGCATCAGATATAGTCTGACGAGATTTATCTCCCTGAACAGTAAATGACTTGCTAGCGTAGTTTCCGTATCTTTGAGATACAAAATATTCTTCTGATGGATTTGGTTCTTGAATTGCATCAGTATCATTAATACCTGAACCTGAACCACCAATACCGAATAGTTTTCCTACACCTTTAATGAAACTCTTGGCACCATCAGCTACAGTTCCAAGAATTCCTTTTTTCTTAGATGATTTCTTTTTAGATTTAGATGATTTTACAGCTTTAACCTGAGTAGATTCATTATTACTATTTGAGCCAGATACACCTGCGGTCATATTATAGAATGCTGAGTTAGCAGCTATAATATCAGCACGTTTATCCATATAAGATTCAGTAGTAACTCTACTTAAGTCTACATTTTCGTCTGTAGGGTCAGCATAACCCATACTTACTGCTAAGAATTTAGATAAACCTTCCATAGCAGTAGACATTGTTCTAGGAAGCATATTTGCAAAAGGATTAACTTTAGCAGCAATATTTTTCCACATAGAAGTCAATTGACCGAATAATGTTTGCGGTCCTTTAGTCTTATAGATAGCAGCATTTTTAGCATTCTGTTTATTCATTTCTGAATCAGGTAAACCAAATAATCTAGCTATCATAGATTTACATTGTTTGATCATTCCAGGTATCATTCCATTTACTTGAACAGCTGCTTTCATGATCATGCTAGTGTTCTGAGAACTAATAATACCAGAATTATTCTTAGATATTGGAGCAATTTTAGAACCTACTAGCCCATTTACAGGTGAAGTTCCAGTTACATCTCCCCCAACTTGCTGTTGTTGAGTTATAGTATTATACTCATCCATAGTATAGTTTGTACCATGTTCCATGTTATACTGAACATAAGCATCTTCGGCAGATGTTTCAGCATCACCTTGAGGTATATATGAAGTCATCATAACTCCATTTTCATCCATACCTTTACCGATAACATTACCTTTATCATCGTAGAATAATTTTTCAGGATCAGCCATATTTTCAGTTGATTTGGCTACTTGATTAATAGCCGATGATTGTTCTGTTACTGTTTGAGCTGTTCCTTTTACATTGCTAAAGAAAGGTCCTTCAGAATTAGATGATTCTTTTTTGTCTTCTTTTTCTTTAGTTTCTTTCTCATTATCTTCATCCTTATCGCCGAATCCAAGAAAACTTTTAGCTCCATTCCATAAGTTACTAGCTTTCTTTTTAGTCCAATCCCAGGCATCGCTAGCTTTATCTTTTACCCATTTTCCTGCAGCTTTAAGTCCTTTTTTAATTTTAGTACTAATCTTATCTTTTTCAAGATACTCATCGACAGTATAATTAGTACCATGCTCTCTATTATATGCATCGCAAGCTTCTTCTGCTTCTTTTTGACGTTTTCTTAAATCATCAAAATTGAAACTTAGCCCTTCAAGCATATTAATACTCATTTGCACTAAATCTTTTGTGTCGATAATGAGAGTTATAAAAAATGTTTCTGCAAATGCATTTACAAGAGCAGATACAAGTTTCTCTAAAGTGGTAGGCTTCTCTACTTGCATTATGACATCAGCTTTTGACCATCCTGATATAAAATCTACACATAAGAATGCGGCTGCTGCTATACCAGCTGTTCCGATATATGATGCTAATTTAGCGGAAACTTTTGAGATAGTTTTAGCAGCTACTTTACCTAAGCCTTTAGTGAATTTTTCTAATATTTTTTCAGAAAACTCTTTCAAAGCTTTAGATACAGCTTCAGAAGAAAATTTCTTTCTACATTGTTTGTGAATTTTTTCAAATTTCTTTAACACGTCACTACTATTAAAGAAATTTCCTAAAACAGTTTTAAGATTATCAGCTAACTCGGCAGCTTTTCCTGTCAATTTACCAGCTTTATCTTTGACTTTATCAGCAGCATTTCCAACAGAGCTAGCCGCTTTGTTAATTTTTTCGGATTTACTCCTTAATGAACTAAATGCACCTGTTAAACCTTTTTTAGCTTTATTAACATCATTTGCATCTATATTGACAACTTTATTTATAGTATCATCTACTTTATCCAAAACTTTATTTTTTACTGATTTTATAGGCTTTGTTATTTTTGACATTAAACCTTTAGAATTAGCTAATTTCTCTGCACGTTTAGCTTTCCTAGCATCTAATGCAGCAGATGCAGCTTCTTGAGCTTTTCCTACAGATTTAGACATTCTATTTTTAAAATGTCCTGCTGTTGTCTTGATACTTTCAGTAATACTTTTACCAGCTTTTCGTGAAGCAGAATATCCTCTATATAACTTGCGGGCACCTTCAGTAGCTTGTAATGGAACTGCTGCTAATCTTGAATGAAGTTTTGCAGCTTTTCCTGAAAATTTACCAAGACCTCCTACAAATTTTGAAACTTTTCTAAATCCAGGAATATGTTTAGTAACTTGACTTACCCTATACATTCCGTTTCCTAGTTTTTCTGCAGCGTTTCCGAGGCCGTGTATAGCTTTTATTCCTCGTTTAGATGTCATAGCTCCATATCCACCGCCAGTTAATATTACTTTAGCGGCAGTATACGCTCCAGGATCTCTACCTGTAGCATTTCTAATCTGCTCTGAATTTTCATCTCTTTCTTTATCAGTAAGAGATATATCTATTCCTAACACTTGTGATGCTATTTCTGGATATAATAAAATATCAGCACCAGTTACAGATACAGTTTCACCATCATCGGTAGTATACTGAGCAATTACTGTCTCACTATCATTACATAATTGAGCAGTAGTAGTTCCATCATCAAATATTGGCCGATTCCATATATTAGACAATTGCGATAACGATTTTTTCTGAACAGATTTACACGCTCTAGAGTAAGCTATAGATGATTTTACATCATCATTAGATGCAGCTTGAACTGTGGATGTAGCTGCAACCATAGGGGTTTGTGTTCCAGTAACTGCATTTCCAGAAGCGCTTATATTAGTCGCAGCTTCTTGTATTGCTGAGCTAGTCGTTTTTGTATCTTTAGGCTGTTGAGTTTTAGATCCTCCGAGTGTAGCATCAAATGATTTTTGCATCGACGATACTATTTCAGATGAAGATTCAGTTAATTTGATATCAGTCGAACCTTTTGAATTTGATGCTGGTGTAGATGAACCTTTATTAGCTAAATTTTTTGTTATAGTTACATTTCCGCCAGTGCTTTCAATATCTTCAGAAGATTTTTTATCTGAATCTTTCTCTTCATCATCTCCAAATAATTTTCCTACACCAGGTATTTTAGATAAATACTTTTTAGCAACTGACCATATACCGCTACCTAAACCTTTGCCTATAGCAAATAATACTTCAGGTGCACTCTCAACAAGAGTTTTAGTTAATGCTGATATCACTTTAGGAATATTTTCAAGAATTACATCAAACCCTGCACCCAATGTAGGTATAAGTGTATTTCTAGTAAAATCTTTAATATGATACCATGCACCGCTGGTATTTCCTGTTAAATCATCACCTAACCACATTCTAGACGCTCCGTCTTTTACTGCATCTGCAATGGTAGTTTCAGTCATAATAGGATTACCATTTTCATCATACATTTTATTTCCATTAGCGTCTCGTTTTTGCACTTGAATTTTCTTATCAGCAGCAGATTTGGCTAATCCTATAGCTCCTACTCCTAATAAAGCAGGACCTGCAAATTTAAGTATTTTTCCTAAGAAGCTTAAGAATCCACCTTCTTCTTCCTCTTCTTCATCTTTACCTTTACCAAAGAATCCTAATACTCCAGAAGTAAGACTAGAAATCTTTGCAAACATTCCATGCTGAATCTTTGCAGATTCTTCTCTTTTCTCTACAGTTTCTCTGGTTTCAGAGTCTCTCATATCTTCAATCTCATTACCTTGAGCATCGGTTCTTGTCTTGATAATACCATGCTCAGTCATAACAGATTTTACTTTATTAACAGCTTTAGCCTTCATTCTATTTAATGAAGATTTAGCTTTTTTCTTAAATTGAGAAAATCTTGTAATCTTTCCAGTAGCAATATCATTAGCTAGTGCAGTATCACCATTTTCTTGAGCTTGAATTGCATCAGATAATGTCATTACTGTTGTTACAGGAGCTTCATCCCGTTTCTTTTTATTTCTCTTTTTTCTTCTTCGTTTTTCTGGATGAGCTATATCTTCCAAAGTATTTGAAATTTTTGTAAGTATATCCATCGCTTGATTATGATTATCTTGAAGAAGATTAGGTATCTTATTCTCAGAAGTTTGTTTCTCTGTATCTTTTTCACTTTTGGTTTTATTTCCAAGTCCACGCCCTTTAGCCTCTTGGTCTATAACTCTACCAAAAGATCTTTGTGAAACATCTACTCCTGTTTTTTCTTTAATTTTTCTTGCAGCTGTTTTAAAATCAGCAGCTTTCTCTCTAGCGTCTTTAACTTGTTTTGCTGTATCTTTGATCTTTTTACATGCAGTTGCCTTAAGTTCTTCTGGGAATATAGGAGATTCTGTTATAAGTGCAACAGATCCTTCATAATTTCCCTCTGCAACTTCATTCATAATAGATTTATAATCTTCAAGTGTAAGCTGTCTAGGATTTCTTTGTACATGAGAATACAATAAATCATCAAGTCCGCTTTTTCCTACAAGGCTTCTAACATATTTATCTATTATCTTCTTTTGCTTTCTCTTTCTACCAGTAAGTCCTCCAGTAGATAAAGCTATCTCGTTAAGCATCTTATATTCTTCAAGCTCTTCGTTAGTAGCTTTAGATACCATAGTATCTACAGTATTAGCTGCAGTATTAGTATATTTCTTTCGTTTTCTGTTTTTATCTAACGCTTCACGTTTTCTTATTCTTTCTGAAGCAGTTCCGGCAGCAGCTCCTGTTTTGCGTAACTGACGTCGCTCTAAAGCTTGACCGGCAGCACCAAACATTTTGAATGGAGCAGACAATACAAATTTCACAGGTTTGAGAATACCGTTTATTAATTTACCTACACCTGTCTCTAACGGTTTGATAATTTTATCAATAAGGAAAGCTCCAATCGGTCTTGTGATATGATCTTTAAAAGAATTAGTAATTCCATCTTTTACCCAATTTCCAATATTTTTGAGTTGTTGATAGAATGGACCGAGTCCTTTTTTAACAGGATCTAATATATCAGTTTTAAACCAATCAAGAGTTTTATTAAATAAATTTCGAATACCATTAATAGGAATCTCGGCAGCGTCTCTAATAAACCCTACAAGGCCACCAGCACGTTTACCATCAAATCCCTTAGTACCGAATACAATATCTTTAAATTTATCTGTATCAGAAACAAATCCTAATCCGGCACCAAGTATGAGATTAGTTGTTAAACCAAATGGTCCACCTAACGCCATTGCAGCTGCGCCTAGTCCCATCTTAGGAAGTTTTTCTTTTAGAGTTTTTCCTATCTTAGTGAGCTTACCTTCTTCTCCAAATAATGATGTTTTTAAATTATCATTACTTCTAGCAAAACCTACTGCAGATCCAACCATAATACCAGCAATAGGACCGCCAGGTATAAATGGTAATAGAGATGTAATACCTCCAACAATAGCACCTTTAGCCATATTTGGGAAGTATTTATTTACATTATTTACTATATTTTTAGAAATAAGACCAGAGCCATCTCTTCCTTTAGTACCATCATCATTAGTAATTTCTTTACCAAATAAGAAAGTTTGAAGAGTTTTGCTCTTAGATAATAATCCTAAACCAGAACCTACAGCTGCTCCTAATAACGGACCTCCTGCTAATCCTAATAATGCAGATAGAGCCATACCTGTAACACCGCCAGCAGCAATACGCGGTAAATATTGGCTAAAGTTACCAACTACATCTTCGACTACTTCTTGACCTTCTTTGGGCGCTTTCTTAGAAATAGATTTACCAATTTTGCCCATAACTGAATCAATGAATTCATTTTCTCTAGCAGAATTCACAAAGTCAGTAGCAGCATCTTTCATTTTATAGAAAATATTTTCTTTACCTTCTACATAGTCAGATCTATCTATTCTTTCTTTACCAAATCCCATAGATTCCACTAACATATCATAGATTTCTGTAGAAGACATTCCTTCTTCCCTTGCCATTCTCACAAGTTCTATTAACTCTTCATGGGTGTATCCAGAAGAATATTTCTTCTTCGGATCAAACTTTCCACCTTCAGCGAAAGATTGGATATTTCCGATATTACCATATGCTTTCTTAAATTTACTTATAGCATTATTTTCTGCACGGTATCTTTTCTTAACATTAGTCTCATTTAAATCTGGAGGCAAGATTACCTCACCTTCTGATACAGCAATAACTCCAGTTTTAGATACTTGTCTTGCACCAGTAGCGGCATTTGGAATGTCTTTGGTATCTCCAGTTCCATCATCTTTAGGTTTTCTACCAGCTTGATAAAGAATATCTTTAAACGCATTGTTCTTTTCTTCTTTAGCTTTACCTTTTTCGTTTTTCTCTCCGAAAACAGTTTTCTTAGCTTCTTCTTTAGCGGGCTTAAAGATGTCTTTAACACCTTTCCACATATCGCTAAATCCTTCTTTAAATAAATCTTTCATACCTTCTACAAAAGATTTATCTTTAGTTCCGAATAAAGCTTCTTTAAAATCTTTTTCCCAAGTTTGCATATCAAACCCAAACATAGTTTTCATCAAACTCTGGAATTTATTTTTTACACCATACTGATCTATAGCATCTTTTATATCATCAAATTTATTACGAGTTCTAGTTTTAAGATCATCAAACCAATCATCTAAACCATCTCTCATTTTTCCTAATATACTTTCAGTATCATCTCCGTTACCCTGACCAAAAAGTATATTGTATATTCTCTTATCTACTTTTTTAAGAGTGTTAGCCATAAACTTAACTGGCTGATTGGCTAAAGTATTGAATCCTTTTAAGAACGCTTTTAACTTTTGAGTTGCAGTTTTAGCCTTCTTAATTCCTTTGATATATTCACTACCAGTATCAGTTTCGTCATCAAGAAAAGCAATATCATCATCAGTTAAAGATATTTTGGCGTCTTTATTTTGTTCAAGATTAAATCCTAAAGAAGAAAATTTGATAGTTTCTTCAGTCTCATCTTTCTTCTCTTTTTCAGCTTTAGTTACTGTCTTTGTAATAGGTTTATTATTCTGCTTTTCATTTGATTTTTTTCCTGATCCACCTTTAATCGTATCTAAAATATCTCTAAGAATTTCATTAGTGGTATCTATTTTAGAAGTAGCAGCAAATAAAGGTGAGTTTTTCTTAGAATCGAAAACAGATTCGTCAAATAATGCATTGAATATACTATCACCAGACTCCTCCATCTTCTTCATTTTTTCATTAAATCTATGAATCCCTTCTATCATAGACGTTTGATTTTTCAGCTGCTTATTCTTAGGAATAGCCTCAAACATTTTTCGTATGATATCAAGGTCTTTATCAGCGAAATCTCCTTTAAGACCATATGTATTTGCAGATAATGATCGATCTTTAGGATTAAAGTATTTAGCTTTGTCAAAGTTATACTCTAATATTTTTTCAAGATTATCAATTAACTGCTGTCTTCTTTTATTATCGCCCTTAAAATCAAGTTTATTCATATACTTCTGTAGATACGGAAGTATATCTTCATTTGCATCTGATATCGATGAACTTTTCATTCTTTTGAAATCTTTTTGTATCTGATTCATACTCTTATATGTACCAGATTCATAATCGTATCTAAGCTCATCTTTTCCTGATACAGATGAATAAATTTTTCCTAATAATGTAGGAATTACATCCACTAACGCTTTGTGATCTTTTCCAGTCCAAGCAGTAGCATCTTTATGATAATTTCCAACATTAAGTTTTTTCTTCGCAGTTACATCTATACCAAACATATTTCCGATAGCACTAAAAATAGGATTTGTACTATCTTTCATATCTGTAAGATTTATTAATGCTGTCGAAATAGATCCTGCTATGGTTTCATTAAATTCAGCCATAGCATCTTTAAGCATCTTAGGCGTCATGCTTTTCATAGCCATTTTCATAATAGTCCCAATAGGGTTAGATACTATAGCTCTACCAATACCTACGCCTTGTATGAGTTCAGCCATATCTCCTAATTCGGAACTATTATCTTTAGCATTTTGTTTTACATATTTAAAATATTCAGCAATATTCAACGCTCCTGTTGAGGTGAATAAATCAGATGCTGATATTTTATTATTTAAACTTTTAGATTTTGGAGTTAGCACAGATTTTTGCAAATCAAGCATTTCTTTAAGTATAGAAGTCTGTTCGTCCATTTGTTTCTGCTGAGTCTCATAAAATAATTTAGAATTCTCATAATGAGTTGCAGCAACTTCTGTATTAAATTTAAGAACGCCTGCAATATTTGCATTAACTGTACTAAGATCGCTATGTAATGTAGCTGTCATAGCGGATTGTTGAGCGAGTAATCTTACAGTAGATTGTCTTGTGGCTTCTACTTGATATTCTGCTGTTCTAGCTAAAACTTGAGATACTGCACTAGATGTTTTTTCACCTACATTATCAATAGTTTCAGCAAGCATAGCGGTATCATCAAGATCTTCTGACATATCTACATTAAAATCAAAATCCTCTCCATCAAACATATCAGCTGATGCTGCATCAAACATTTTATCTTCTCTAGCTTTATTATAAAAAGTACCTTTTTTAATATCTTCTAAGATATTATTTTTGGCTTCTTTTGCTAATTCACCAACTTGCGAATTAGATAAAGATTTAACTGCTTTTGCAGATATAGATTTAAAGTTTTTAATAGTCGAATAAGTTGTTTTAGCTACATCCGCATTAGTCTCTATATGATCAGTAATTACAGGATTTAATTCCTTTAATACATCTATAGAAGCATATTTTACAGATTTAGCTACGTTAGAAAGATACTTAACTGCACTAGCCATTGGTATTCTCCTTTCTTAATATATTTATAGATATGTTCCAGAAAGAAGGTAATTACGGTTAATACAGTTAATAATCATATATTATATAAATGAGTATGATATATAGTATTCTCCTTACAAGTAAAATATTATATGTATCAAATTCTCTATCATAACTTATATTTAAATATATCATACTGACAAAAAAGATCCCAGTACTCTTTCGAGTACTGGGATCTTATTTTTTTATTATTTTACCCAAGATGGGCAAGAGCTACGTGCTTTAAGTCCTTTATGTGCTGGGATAGTCTTCTGGCCTGGTTCCCAAGTAACGTTACCGTTTGCATCAACTGTACGTCTCTGATATGTTTTTTCTGTTCTTGGAACATCTTTTGCAGATAAAGCAAAGTTAGATGTTTCTCTGCCACCTAATGCAAGTTTGCGTCCTGAGTTAAGATATGTATTTACAAATTCTTTAGATACATCTACCATAGTAGTAGCATCTGCCTTTGTAACCTCATAAGCATCAACAAGTTTTTCTGCTTCATCTTTACCAATCTTTGTTACAGATGAAACAATTCCACTCTGCATTTTTCTGAAATCTTTTGCCGGGTTATATGTATCTACTTTACCTTCTTTAGCATAGATTCCGACTTCGTAAGAAGTATCATTGAGCATTGCCTGCATTACTCTTACTTCATCTTTCTGAGAAGAAGATACCTGTTTGTGATTTTCTTGGATTTCATTAATAAGATCCACTACTCTAGCTGTTGCCATAATTTTTCCTCCTAATTCTTCATTATAGAATTTTTACCTTTGTGTTATTCTTATAATTATTGATTATCGTAAGTACACGAAAGGTCTTATTTTTTTTGGTTCTCTACCTTTATCTTTTATAAAATCAGAAATTTGATCTTTATCCATAGATAAAAGCATTGTAATAAAATTAGATTTCTTTGTATCATAGTTAGAGTCTTTTTTCATTATAATACTTCACCTCTAATAGTTTATGATTACTTTTAAGTTACATAGAGTGTATAATTCAACCTAATTGGTATGATTGAAAATCGAAACAGTATAATAATTAAAATAAAAGGAGGAAGTGCTATGTATTTTTTAGACGAATTGGATAATTATAGATTGTACCGAAGATCTGTATTACTTCCAATAGATGAAAAGAATAAAAAGCATAATTGCGCAGCATTCTTATTATCTCCTAATATAGAAGGAACGAAAGATATCTTTCGAAATTCATTATTAGTAAATAGATACTATAATGCTTTTTATACAGAAAGAGCAGTATTGTATTATGTAAATCAAGAAAATGTGATCGAAGAAATTGTTGGGGATTTTGTATCTGACACTGTTTCATTATATGATGATAGTAATATACAGATACAATTTAACGGATATGATCATAATATTTCAGACGTAAAATCTGTATTGACTAAGAAATGGTTTAAATCTAAAATAGATGAATTTAAAATCAACCCAAAGAAAATAAAGGAAATACCTATCACTATATTAGAATCTAGAAAAGATTCAACTGGAAATATGATATACGTAGTTCCTAAATATCGTTATCCAAAAGAATTCAAATCTTATGAAAACTTTTGTTATTTTAATGCACTTGTATGGTTATTTAACCAAGCTAATCCAGAAATTAACGATTGGTTGTGTTATGCATTAGCATTAAAAGAGTCAGGAGTATCATCATTATATGCTAAAAGAGAGTGGCCGTTCCATTATAATTTAGGTATTATTTGTAGATCTCTTGATTTTTTTGAAGAAAATAATAGTAGAGCTGCATATATATCAGAACTTATTAAAGGATATAACGGATTGGCTAAACTTGAAATTAGAATAGATGATATGTTTTCTTTACTTGGAAAAGAACTAGGTTCTAGTTTAAAGAAATCATTTTATGAAAATTCAATGCCGATATCTGATACTACAGATATCATTTTCGAAGATAGCTCATATAATCCTTTATTCAAAAAGACTCTTATGAAAAACAGAATAAAGACAGCTAAAGAACTTAAAGAGTTTTATGATAAAATTAAAGACGAGTTCTCTGATATTAAGTATACTTATAATGATATTAATCTATATAATAGATTAAATCTTTTTGTAGATCTCTCTTATTACAGTAACTCGTTCTTATTAAATACCACTACTACTAAAATAAAAGGCGCTAAAGCATATCTTGAACTTGTAAAACGTCTGCTTAATGATAAGAGATTTGAAGAATCTTATACAAAACAAACTGTAATTATTCCAGTAAATAGCTGGGCAAAGATTACAAATGATGATGAAAATATGCATCTTATAGGTAAACATATTAATCCTATATCATGTATCTTTTGGTGTTTATCTTCTAATACTGGAATTAATCTTAAAGATATATTCGGAGATAGAGAAGTATTATTTTTAGGAGATTCTTCATTTATGAAGATAAACTTCTCTAAACTCGATAAATTGAATAAGACATTATTTTTAAGAAATATCAGAATGATAATTAATAACAGTATGGTCCTTGACCCAGAAGCAAAAATCGGAACTAAAGCTACTTCGTCCGCAAGAGCAATTAAAATGTCTATTGTAGATAATATCGAAAAGTCTGCTAAAATAAAGATAGATGATATTTCTGGAGAAGAACCAGTAGGAAAAAATACTACAGAAGAAGAGGATAAGAAAACAGCTATCGTTCAAACTGTAAAAGCAGCTACAGCTAATCAGAATAACGAAGATGATGCTATTGATAGTATAGATCAAAACAAGGAAGATGCTGAAAGAATTAAGAAATTAATGTCTGATTTAGCTACTAATCCCGATGATCGTGGATCTAATATAAGTGGAGCAAGAGCATCAAGAATGCTTAAACTTCAAAACGATTTTCTTGACTCTGAATTTGAAGGCAAGTCTATGAGAGAGATTATCAAATCAAACGAAACTGAGTCTGAAGCAGAAGTTGTAAAAACAGTTAAACTTGATATTGATTCAGTTAATCCTGAATGGAAAGATATGAAGTTTGCTGCTACTATGGGAAGTTATAAACTCGATAATGATATTGTTCGTATATTTGGATCTTTCTATGATAAAAGTAATCCTTTAGTAGTAAGAGAATTAAATAAAGAAGATACGTCAACAAGTGACGATCTTATAGAGACATATACTTGTAAATATGAATCTGCAAAAGGCGAGAGATTTACACTGAAACTTGATATTCCTAAGTTTGTAGATAATCAATATATGATATTGAGAGGAAATAGAAAAAATATTCCTATTCAGTTATTCTTGATGCCTATATTGAAAACAGAAGAGAATGCTGTGCAAATAGTATCTTGCTATAATAAGATATTTGTAAGGAGATTTGGAACTAACTCCGGTAAATCCAATCCAGTAACAGATAAACTTATGAAAGCTCTTGATAAAGAATATAAACATATTAAAACTGAAACTGGAGATAATAGCAAAGTATGCTCTAAATATGAACTTCCTATCGATTATATAGACTTAGCTTCTAATTATTCTAAAATCGAAACTCCGAGATATACATTCTTATTCAATCAGGATTATATAAGAAGCAAATATAAGATTGATGATAAGAACGGATTATGTTTCGGTATTGATAAGAAAACAAAGGAACCGATATATTTCAAACCTAATCCGGATCAGCCTATATTCTTTTCATATTATCTTCAAATGATGATCGAAACTTCGTTAGCTAATACTAATGAAAGAGAATTATTTATCGATAATTTCAATTCTGCTGCTACAGCTGTAAGATATTGTTACAGTAGAGCAAGTATACTTGGAACTAATATACCTCTTGTGGTGATTTGTGGATTAGCTGAAGGATTAGAAAAAACTATGCAAAAAGCTAAGATTAAATATTCTTTATCTGAATCTAGACCTAAATATGACAAAGCAACTCAAGATATCATTAAATTTAATGATGGTTATTTATTATATAATCTCGATTATTCTTCTTGCTTATTGATGAATGGATTAAAACAATGTGCAACAGAAGAACATTCTTTGACTGAGATCAACTCAAGATTAATGTATCTTGATTTCCTTGATATGTTTGGTGGTAGAATTAAAGCAGATGGTCTTGATAACTTCCAAGATTGTATGGTAGATCCAATTACAAGAGAAGTATTACAGCATTATAAATTACCTACAGATTATGTAAGTATATTATTATATGCAAATTTCTTATTATCAGATAATAAGTTCACTAAGCACGGAGATATTAGATCTACAAGACGTATGAGAAGAATGGAACAAGTTGCAAGTTATATGTATGAAGTTCTTAGTAAAGCATACGGTGCTTATAGCACAGGACTTAAACATGGTAGAAATGTAGGATTCTCAGTAAAACAATCTGCAGTTATAGATAGATTATTAGTAGGAAATACTACAGATGATCAATCTATATTAAATGCTCTTGGAGAATACGAAGCATATTATGCCGTAACTCCAAAAGGCCCATCTGGTATGAATAGTGATAGAGCATACAGCTTAGACAAACGTTCATTCGATGACTCTATGGTTAATGTACTGAGTGCATCAACAGGTTTCGCAGGTAATGTAGGTATATCTAGGCAAGCAACTATAGATGCAAATATAGAAGGATCAAGAGGATATATTTATAATGATCCTGATATGGAAAATGGTGAGATTAATTCTGTTAAAACTTTATGCATGACAGAGTCATTAACTCCATTTACTACCACAAGAGATGACCCCATGCGTCTTGCTATGGGATTTATTCAGACATCTAAACACGGTATGAGATGTAATCATTCAGATCCAGCTCTTATTACAAGTGGTGCCGATGAAGCTTTACCTTATCTTATTTCAAATACATTTGCATATAAAGCAAAAGAAAATGGTAAGGTGGTAGAAATAGTGCCAGATGAATACATGATTATAGAATACGATAAACCAGTAGATGGTAAGAGTCATGAATATATAGATTTATCTGAATCGGTTCAAAAGAACTCAAGTTCAGGTTTCTATGTAACTCTTAAACTCGATACTGAATTAAAAGAAGGTAAGAGATTTAAAGCAGGAGATATAGTAGCATATGATAAACAATCATTCAGCGATGAAATGGGAGCTGATGATAATATTGCATATAATATTGGAACTCTCGCTAAGTTTGCTATCTTGAATACTGATGAAGGTTTTGAAGATTCTGCTATTATATCTAATTCTTTGTCAGAAGCAATGGCATCTGATGTAGTTCTGGAAAAAGAAATCACAATACCTAAAGCGGCTAATGTATATAATCTTGTAAAGAAAGGTCAAGAGATACATGAAGGGGATACTTTGATGATTCTTCAAAATGCATATGATGAAGAAGATGTAAATATGCTTTTAAAGAATTTAGCTGGAAGTGAAGATGAGATAACAGATTTAGGTAGAATACCTATTAAATCTAAAGTAACAGGTGTAGTTCAAGATATTATCATTGAACGTACTGTTGAAATAGATGAACTTTCTCCTACTTTGAAAAAGGTAGTAAATTCATATGAAAATGATATTAAGAGAAAGAAAAAAGCTATGGCTCAGTATGGTATTGAGGATGAAAATAAAACTCTTCCAGATACAAAAGCTATGCCAGCGACAGGTAAATTAAAAAATGCTTATGATAGTGTAGTGATAAGAATATATCTTATGTATCATGATAAATTTAAAGTTGGAGATAAATTGATTTATGGTACAGCGGTAAAAGGTGTAGATAAAGATGTATTTCCAGAAGGATTAGAACCATATAGTGAATATAGAAAAGATGAAAAAATACATGCACTGCTCAGTATTGGATCTATAAATGCACGTATGGTTACATCTGTATTGATAACTACTGCTATAAATAAAGGATTGATTGAATTGTCAAGAAAAGTAAAAGATATGGCAGGAATACCATACGATGATAATTTGATATAATAGCAAAAAGAACCCCTATACGGAATTCCGTATAGGGGCATCTGCTGCTTAATTTCTTTCAACAAGTGTAAATCCGTTATCAAGAAGATTGTTAATAAGATCGTCATTTTTGTCATATAACGTAATTGTACCTGTACAACTTACAATCTGAGCTACTTTATCAACGATCTGATATTTTGTTTCAATTGTAAATGCAATACCTGCTTCAAGTCTTACATGAATTCTGTTTTCAGATACACTTAAAACTGAATGAATGTTTTTCTTTGCAATAAGCTGCGGGAATGTTTCAATAGCTGCATTTGATAATGCAAGCATTGCAAAGTCATAATCATTGAACATTCTTTCTTTTTCTTCTGGAGATGTATGTTCTGTAATAAAGTTGTCAAGAATTTTGCAGCTGTCAGTCATAACTGTAAGTACATCAAAGAATGCTGTGTCCGGAACATCTGATGTTACCATATAGCTTATCGGTTTAATTTTTTCTTTCTTTACAAAAGGTCTTTTTCCTTTGCCGTTGTTATTGCGTTTAGGCTGCTGCGGTTTTGTTCCATCCTGATTGTAGAAATCCATTTTCTTTTTGTTTTCTTCGAAGCGTTTTTTTGTAGATGGTTTCATAGTGATTCTCCTTTAATATAAAATATTCTCTAGATAACTTCGTCAATATCATTATAATACGATTCATTGTTATCTGTAGTTACTTTAAAGTTAATATCAAATATATTTTTAAATCCTGTAATGTTAAAATTAGATCTAAAATTATATTCTAAATTTTGATATCTTACATCATTAGCATACCAATATTTAGTTAAAAAATCAAATATATAATCATATCGATATACATATTCTTCTTGGTCTTTATTATATAGTATATATCCAATTTTAAATAATGGTACGATGATATCAAATAAATATTCCCGGCTATATTTATTATTTTGTAATTCAAATGGAATATTAGATATATCAATAGATTGAACTGCAACTGGATTAGATGACTCCAATTCTAGCACTTCGCTTTCATATTGATAGTATAGTGAAGGATCATTTCCTATAAGAGTAGATGTAATGTCGAGGTTAGCTACAATCTTTTGTAATAGACATAATAGTTTATTATATCTATAGTTTGGATTGTGGTAATAATAATTGATCAATGTAGCATATTGAACTCTATCTCCAGCGAAGAAAACAAATGGATGTTCTTCGTAATTAACTGTCTTCATTCCAAATCTATTAGTTTTAAGCATAAATTCAAATTCTTTTACTTCTTTTAAAATATCATCTCTTTCTGGATTTTTATCGTAAGTATAAGCCATGATAATATTAGTATTATTAAAATGATCAAATACTGAAGATGATATAAATATTACATCATAATCACCGTATGTGGTTTCTTTTGGTTGATAATTTTTATCTGGTTTTGGTGTTAGAAATCTTTTAAAATATCCTTTTAATCTACTCAGCATCTTTGTTCTCTCCTTTACTTGTAAGGTATCCGTTAATAAGATCTTGTACTGAAGCTTTAGGTTTCATTGGTTCCACCGTAGGTTGTAATTGGTCTACTTTGTAATCATGAATTTTTTTCATGAGTTTTTTAAATTTATTATTATCAATTTCTAATACTGATAATTGTGGGTATTTTTCTTGCAGATTTCTTGTTTGTAATAATAAATAATCCTCTGTATTCATTATCATTGAGTCTGATAATACCAATGCAGATTTATAGTCATTATCATCTGTTTTTGTGTATCCCACTTCAAATACTATTGTGCTGAATAAATCATCATGAATATCCGTACAATAAATATATTTAGGATAGATATGTAATGATTTGATATATCCATCTTGTAGTTGTTTTTTAATGCCATCTAACCATTCTCTTGAAATGGAATATAATTTATATCTGGCTTCAACAGCATCTGCAAGAGTAAGTAAATTAGTTGCTAAAGTTCTTAAGTCTGAACTTTTTAAGAAGAATGAACTATCATATTCAGATTTGTCATCGTATCCAAGTTCTAAATATATAGTATCATTTATAAAGTCTCCGTCTGTTAAGACTTTATACTTGTCCACTTTTATCTCTTCTGATACTGGACAGTTTATATGCCTTGTCATTGGTATAATTTTTTCAGGTACAAAGTCATAAGGTCTGTTTAAATCACTCATTTGTAGTCTCCTTTTTCATAATTGGTTGTATTATAGAATCTATAATATTTCTTATTGCAATAAGATCAGTTGCATGTGATACAAAATTATTGTATACCTCTACAGTTTCAGGTGAATCTAGTATAAGTATACTATGCTGAATTTCAAAGTTTTCTTCTTCAATAGTTTTACCAATACATTTTATATTGGTATCTAGATTTAATCTTTTTAATATTTCATATTCTGTTTTCATAAGTCTTAATGACATTCCATCAGTATTATCAATATTATCTTTTGATTCTAATTTTTCTATTTCTTTTTTCAATAATAACATTGACATTGGTAATAATGTATGCTTAGTTTCGTTATTAGGTCCTTTAAACATATTCTTCATCTCCTTATATTTATATTATTATAAAGTCTTAAAATCAATAAAAAATATTCTGTTTGGATTTGCAAATCCAAACAGAATTTAATTAAATTTTCAAGGGTCTGAAAAAGAGTCTATTCCTCCCGTGATATTTTATAATAGATAATTAATTTAATCTATTATTGAGATAATACTAATATAAATTATATTTATATACTGATACTAATTAGAGTATATTTTTAATTTTATTATTAGTAATTTAATTAAATTACTTAGATATTATATTACTTGTAAAAAATGATTTAATCCTAATTTGACCAGAAATGGTCAAGTTTAAAAATTCGTACAGTAAAATAATAAGAAAAATGAGGTGATTTATATGTCAGATTATCAATTACAAGAATATCATAGTTCTGGATTTGAAAATGCTCAAGTAATGGTTATGGATAATATTCCGGATTATGATGTAGATGATTATGATTTATTTAATGAAAAAGACTTTAAGAAATATATAGATGATATAGAAAGATTAGTGCGATCATCTAGAGAGTATAGAGAATTTGTACAATATCTAAGAAAATATATGGATATGAATTCTAGTGTATTCTTAAAGAATGTAAATAATATTGAAACTGCAAAGATTAAAATAGAATTACATCATACCCCTTTTACATTATATGATATAGTGCTTACTGTGTTTAATAAACGATCTAGAACAGGAGAATCTTTAGATGTAACTATGGTTGCTAAGGAAGTTGCATATATACATTACTTCTTATACGTGGGATTAATACCGTTATCTAAGACGGAGCATAAACTTGTACATAACCAAGCTTTATTTGTACCTATAAATTTAGTATTAGGGAAATATGATGAATTTATCGAAATGTATAAGCAAGATATTCCAGAAGATGCAATGAGTAGGTATAATACGTATAAAGAACTTACTGCTAATTATAATCAAGCAATGAATACTCAAGTATTGGAAATAAATCCTACATATCTACAGATGCCTGGTTCAGATTCATTAGGAGCTTATAGTTTACCTCAGTTACAGCAAGTAATGAGTGTAACTCAAAATACACTGTCTCAATTAACTCAGAAACATTCTCATGTATATAATTTGGAAGATAATAAATACGATAACAATCAAAAAATGATTAAACCGTTTACAATTGGGAGGTAAAATTATTATGAAAAAATATGATAAGAGTATATTTATGATGAATGCTGGAGATTTATATAACTTCTTTGTAGATTTAGATACAGTTTTTAGAAAATTTAAAAATACGAATTGTCAAGTGTTCTCGGCTAAAAATAATTATCATTACATCACATATGCGTTATTAGAGTTATATTCTGCATGTAGTGATACTTTTATAAAAGATTTAATACTATCATACCAAGAGTTAATATACAATTTATATGATGCATTTGTTAGATTGCAATCTTATAAATGCAAAGGATATTATATTCGTATTATGTGGTTATTATATAACGATTATGGAAGTGAAAGATATAAAAGTCAGTATTGGGAACCAAAGTATAGAATTGACCATTTTGTAAATTTATTGAATAACAAAGAGAAAAAGCTATAGGATTTTCCTATAGCTCTTTAAATTTTATTTTTTTAGGTTTCCTGTTTCTTATATAA
>ENA-ORTS01001113-ORTS01001113.1-human-gut-metagenome-genome-assembly--contig:-NODE-1113-length-19524-cov-4.303714_pt1 | contig 19524 bp, 23 predicted proteins | sample MGYA00241911_ERZ509186 | MGnify/ENA primary metagenome ERZ509186 (study PRJEB26280, sample SAMEA2338852) | human gut metagenome | biome: human gut; feature: human-associated habitat; material: faeces...
TTTGACGGCATTAAAGCCGGTACGGGTTTTATGCCGAGCAAGGAAGAACTTAAGCATATTTTCGGTAATCGGAAAAAGTTGCGCGAATCATTTGCCTTGCTTAATTCCGGAGGTTTGTCCGGAAATTGTTTGCAGGAAGATGCTTTTTATTGGTCTACGTCCGAGAGCCGCAGCTACATAGGCAACATCGTGTGGGTCGTCCGACCGTCAGACGGCAGCCTGGGCTACTACGCTAAGCATAGCAGTTGCCGCGTTCGTTGTGCGGTTGAATTTAAAATTTAGTTTTTTTTATTTTATCCCGGTTTGCATCCGCATTCCGGGATTTTTGTATCTGTATAAAGAGGGAATTGCCGTTGACAAGATGCGGGCAATCAGCCTATAAAAAAAGCAGTTTGTCAAAGGAGTAATCTATGGAAAAGTTAGTTGACCTGTTTACGCATCATGCGGTGTTGCCGGAGTTTTGGATGTGGGTTATTTTCGGGGTTGCGGTTTTGGTTCTGCTGTTGTGGGATCTGCTGTTTTTCAACCGTAAAAACGAAGTGCCGAATTTTATGCATACGCTGGTGGTTTGTATTGTTTATATTCTGGCGGCCTGTGTCTTCGGCGTATTTGTGATGTATGAAGAGGGCTTTGACAAGGGAATGCTGTTTTTTACCGGTTTTCTGGTGGAAAAGAGTTTGTCTCTGGACAATGTTTTCATTATGTCGCTGATTTTTACCACGCTGGGAGTGCCGCGGATGTATCAGCACCGGGTGTTGTTCTGGGGTATTCTGGGCGCGATTGTGATGCGTGCGGTGCTGATTTTGGTCGGTGACGCTTTAATTCGTCAATTCCATTGGGTATTGTATATTTTTTCGGCATTTTTGCTCTACACCGGCGTCAAGATGATTCTGCCGGCCAAGGAAGAAGCCAAAAGTCTGAAGGACAGCCGTCTGTATAAGCTGGTGTCAAAAATGTTTCATGTGACGCATGAGATTCACGGGGCACATTTCTTTATTAAAAAAGGCGGACATCATTATATTACGCCGTTGTTTTTTGCTCTGATTATCATTGAGACGATGGATGTTATTTTTGCATTGGACAGCATTCCGGCAATCTTTTTGATTACGCAAGACGTGTTTATTATCTACACCAGCAACATCTTTGCCATTTTGGGGCTGCGTGCCTTGTACTTCTTGCTGGAGGCGGCAGTAAACAAGTTTGTTTATCTCAAGCAGGCTTTGTCCGTCGTGTTGATTTTTATCGGCCTGAAGATTTTTCTGCCGTATTTCGGAATTGAGTTGCAGCCGGCTCACTCACTGGCGATTACGTTTTCGATTTTGTTTGCGGGAATGTTCTTCTCAATTGTGAAGCTAAGGCGCAACCCAAATGCTTAGGCGGAACAAAAGCCCCGCAGACCGGGGCTTTTATTTTGCAATTAAACGGATATATAAGAGATGATGCTTAAACGGAAAAAATTTTTGAGAGTAGGATTGTTGGTGATGGCAGCTGTTTTGGCCATGGTTTTGTTCTACCGCCCGGTAAAATGGTGGGAAGCCGACCGCAGCAGTGCCGGTCTGGCTCCGCTGCCGCAAGAGGAGAAAGCGGCCGTGGTTCAGGTTTATGCCGCGCGGACAATCAACTGGAAAGGCTGGCTGTCGGTTCACAGCTGGATTGCAACCAAGGAAAAGGACGCTGATTATTACGAGACTTATCAGGTGATGGGATATCGGGTTTTTCGGGGCGGAGAGGCGGTTTCCGTCAAGAAAGATATTCCTGACCGCAGATGGTTCGGCGCCGAGCCGGAACTGATTGAAGAACTCAGGGGCGAGAAGGCGGAGAGAGCCATAACGCAGATAAAAAAACTGGTGGCGGAATATCCTTATAACCGTGTTTACCGGATTTGGCCCGGCCCCAACAGCAACACTTTCGTTTCTCATATTATCCGTCATGTTCCGGAGCTGACGGTTGAACTGCCTCCGCACGCCATCGGCAAAGACTGGATTGACGACGGCCGCTTTTTCGGCCCCAGCGAAAGCGGTTCCGGTTATCAGTTTTCTGTTTACGGCGCGCTGGGAATTACGCTGGGCAAGGCAGAAGGAATCGAGCTGAACATTTTGGGGCTCAATTTCGGCATAGATTTCTATCGTCCGGCTTTGAAACTGCCTTTTGTCGGGCGGCTCGGATTAAAAGACGCACCGTTGGACAAGCTCTAAAATTCAATTCGGATTATGACCCTGCGGTTTAGGTAACGATTGGCAGGGATTGGTTCGCCATAGGGATTAAGGTTGGGATGCGCCGGAGATATTCCGGCCATACCGACTGCTTTGAAGCGGCTTTCGTCGGTTCCCAAAGCTTTCATTGTTCTGACCACGGCACCGGCTCGGGCTGCCGAAAGCTCCCAGTTGGAGGGATAAAGTTTGGGATCGCCTTCGTTGGTGTCGTCGGTGTGACCCTCTACGACAATGCGGTGACGGCGGTATTTGTTGCTGTCGAGCAGGCGGGTGATTTTGTTCAGGAGCGGAACCGCCTCTTCACGGATTGCGGTGCTTCCGGGAGCAAAAAGACTGATGCTGTTGATTTCCAGCGTGGCGCCCTCGGCGTCGGCAGCAATGATGACATTGTCGTCTTCAAGCCGGAGGTCTTTGGCGTCTTGCAAAAAATTCAAAATGGTGCCGCTGAGTTTGTCTTGAGGCAGCGTGTTAAAGCCGGCGGCCAAGGCATATTGAATTTGGGCCGCTTTGTCCTTGTCCAGGCTGGAAGATGCAAACAGAACGATAAACAAGGCCAAAAGGAGCGTCAACAGGTCCGAATATGGTATCAGCCAAGTTTCGTCGGCATGTTCTTCGTGCGGGGGAGTATCCGGTTTCTTTTTGACCATTTTTGCCATGGGTTAATCCTTTGCATCACGCAGCGATTTTCGTTCGGAAAGGGGGATGAATGCCTGCAGGCGGGCTTCCATGGCCAGAGACGACGCTCCTTCCTGAAGGGCAAGCGCCCCCTCCAACACCATTTTGCGGATTTCGACCTCCTGGGCGTTGATTTGTTTCAGTTTGTTGGCAAAGGGGTGCCAGCAGACGTATCCGGTGAAGATACCGAGCAGGGTAGCCACGAAAGCGGCGGCGATGGAGTGTCCGAGTTTGTCAATATCGGAGAGGTTGCCCAGTGCCGCAATCAGGCCGATGACGGCGCCGAGCACGCCGAGGGTGGGGGCATACATACCGCATTGGGCAAAGATAGAGGCTCCCGAGCGGTGGCGTTCTTCCATTTGTTTGATTTCGGCATCAATTACGCTGCTGATAAATTCGCCGTTGAATCCGTCGGCAACCATGGTCATGGCCGAACGGATGAAAGGGTCTTCAACTTCATTGGCACGTTTTTCAATAGCCATGACGCCTTCTGATTTTGCAGCTTTGGCAACGGAAACGAAGAGTTCGAGAACTTCTTGTTTGGAAGGGAATTTAGTGCCGGTGAAGATAATGCGGATGAGCGTTGGAAACTTGCGAATTTCGCTCATGGGAAAAGCGTTGAAAATAGCCGCCGCGGTTCCGACGAAAATGATGAGAAATGCAGCAGGATTAATTAAAGAGTGTGGATCGGCACCTTTGAGAGCCATACCGACGCCGACGGCGGCAAGACCCATTGTCAATCCGATAAATGTAGATTTTTCCATAGCTTGTCCTTATTGCTGTTATGCTACAGAATAGGGACAAAATGATTAATTTTATGTTAAGGAGAAAATTCCTATCGGCTATTTTACGATGATGACGCGCTCTTCAACCGGAATAAACGTTTTGGCATCTGCGGGAGCTTCAATCGAGCCGAAAGGCATTTGTGCAATAAGTTTCCATCCTTCGGGGAGATTCCAGGCTTTTTTGACCGCGTCGTCAATCAACGGATTGTAGTGTTGGAGCGAAGCGCCGAGGTCGTGTTCGGCAAACGAGGTCCATATGAGATATTGCAGGATGCCGGAGGCTTGTTCTGCCCAGAGGGGAAACTTGTCAGCGTATAAGGGAAATTTCTGCTGCAGGTTTGCGGTGGTTTCCGAATCGTTGAAAAACAAGATTGTGCCGAGGCCAGCGTCAAAGGAGCGGATTTTTGCTTCCGTAGCGGCAAAGCGTTCGGGCGGGGTGACTTTTTTCAGTTCGGCAAGGGTGAGTTCCCACAAACGGTGCGAATCGGCGCCAAACAAAACGACTACCCTGCAGGGCTGGGAGTTGAACGCAGAGGGGCTGAATTTGACGCAATGTCTGACCAGTTCGGCGATTTCGTCTTCATTCATAACCGGCCGGCGCCCCAGATTGTATATGGAGCGTCTTTTTTCGGCAAGTTGTTCCAGGCAGTCGTTCATCTTCTTTTCTCCTTGCAGGGTTGATATGTTTCAATGTAGACGTTTTATGAAATTATACAAGTGAAAGCTGAAAAATAATTTCTGCCAATTGTATACTTTGTTAGGTATATATTAATAGTTTTTATGTTTACTATTGTTATATACCAATTAACGGTTGTTTGTTATAACCAAATAATACTGATATATTTGCTCTAAGGCTTGAAATTCTAAGGATATCTTAAATTTTTAGTCTATAGGGTATAAATAATTATTGATAATAAACTCAAGATATGCTATTCTCAACAATAAGGAAGTTGAATAGAAAGCTACTTCCCCACGGGTTCCGAAACGAAAAAGGATTTGGCCGATGAGAATACATAAGTTGAGCATATTGGCAGCGGGTTGTCTGATGACCATGATGCCATTGAAAGAAGCCGCTGGAAATTTTCTCAGCGACCACATTCCCCACATTAATACACACACCGCCTCAGTTTCGGAGCCCGGTACCGAATATAAGGTAGCCGCAACCTGGTGGCTGCCGGACTGGCAGAACCATATGAGCAAACGCGGCTCAACGGATGAGCCCGGCGGAGGCGACAAGGAACAACGATGCAGCGATTACGGTTACCAGTCCTCCTGCGGCGTGGGACAAACCGGAGAATACGTTTTTGTGACAAATACGCTGAGCTGTTACAAGAACTGCCGTTGTACGGAAGATTACAAGTATACGGACAGCAACTGTCAGCCGCCGTATTATCCGGAAGGGACGGCGTGTAACGACGGCAGCGGAAACAAATATAAAGACTGCAAGCTCGACGTTGAGGAAGCGTGTACCGGCTATACCAAGGACTGCCCGGAGGGCTGGCGTCTGGAGGAAGAGGGCCGTTGCAAATATGATACGGATTACGGTACGTGCTGCAATATGTGCAGCGGTTACGATTATGATGAGATACCCGATGGGTATGTATCAAACGGGAGCTGCGACAGCTGTGAGGGAAAAAAATACAAAATCAAGGAAAATCCGTGCGAAGGCTATACGACGTGCGAGTACGGCGCGGCGGTAGGAGCAAAGACGTGCAAAAGCGGCAGCACGGTAAAATACAGTGAATGTAAGAAATGTTTGTACGAGTGCACACTGAGCGAATGTCCGGCGCATTCGGTCTGCCGCCGGGAAGATTGTACCGGTCTTTACTGCGTAACCGGTTGTAAGGACACGGCGGTAGATTTGGATAATTACTGGTGTGAGGGAGCATTGCGCTGCTGGTGGCAGTAAAGAGCAAGGAAAGGAGAAAAGAGATGAGAAAGGAACTGATAGCCACATTGAGTATTCTGGGAAGCCTTGCAGCGTCGGGAGCCGCAGCAGCACAAACCTGCGCGACGCCGCCGAGCTGCGAGACGCTGGGCTTTACGAAGAGTGAAACGGATTGCGAAGGCTTGGAGGCGTTAAAATGTCCGTTTGACCAGAGCAAGCTCTATTGTCCGCAGGGAGGCGGAAATATGAGCGCAGCGGCGCCCGGAGCGATATTGTATTCAGACGGTACGATATCAGACAGCGTGATAGCCAGCAAGACGCCGATTGGTGTGGTGGCCTATGTAAACGGCAGCACCGGATTTGCAATCTCGTTAAGGGAAACTTCTAGAGTATGGGGCGGATATCGTTACAACGTTCCCTGCCTTGCCGATATGGACAGTAATGCAGCAACAACAGATATGAACGGAAAGACAAATACCCTATGTTTGCTGAAAAGTATGAATGTATATCCGGCAGCAAACTATTGTGATACGTATTCTGCGGTATCAAGCGGCAAAGATCCCAATGACTGGTACTTACCGTCGGCGGGCGAATTAATGGCCATAAGCAACAATTACAGCCAAATTAACAGTACATTGAGTAAATTATCCCAAACTCAAATTTCGTCCAGCTATTATTGGTCTTCGTCCGAGAGCAACGACGCCCAAAGTAACCAAGCGTGGGCTGTTTCGCTATACAAAGGTATCATATCCAGCAGCGATAGGGATAACAATCAGCCAGTTCGTTGTATTCTTGCCCTCTAAAACACAAACCCCCGGGACTTAACATCCCGGGGGTTTGTTTGTCTTCCAACGATTCGTTTATTTGATGAAAACCGTATGCAACATATTGGTACGTCCTTTGACGTTCAGCGGAAATCCTGCAGTAATGATAATATGTTGGCCTTTTTTTGCAAAACCGTTGTCAACCGCCGTTTTAACTGCGCAATCTTCAACCTTGTCAAAACTCTTGAAGCTTTCTTTATTGATAAACGGCTTCACCCCCCAAACCAAAACCAACCGGCGGGCTACCTCCAAATCCGGCGTCAGAGCCAAAATCGGCAAATACGGACGCTCACGAGCCGTCAGAAAAGTTGTCAGTCCGGAGGTGGTATAAGTAACAATGGCTTTAACATCCTTCAAAACGCAAGAAAGTTCGCTGGCCGCATAGGTGATGGAATCTGCTTCGCCTGCCGCACAGGGATGACGACGGGAATTCTGCATCATCTCAAAGAACAACGGATCTGCCTCAACCTGAGAAATGATGCCATGCATCATTCTGACCGCTTCCGTCGGATATTTTCCGGCCGCAGTTTCCGCCGACAACATAACCGTATCGGCACCGTCATAAACGGCCGTAGCCACGTCGGAAACCTCTGCCCGGGTCGGATTCGGATTGTTAATCATCGATTCCAGCATCTGAGTTGCCACAATAACCGGACGAGCATATCGGCGGCAGGCGGAAACGATTTTCTTTTGCAAAACGGGGACCGTTTGAATCGGACATTCCACGCCGAGATCGCCGCGGGCAACCATAATTGCGTCGGAAAGCTGGATAATCTCGTCAAGTTCATCAATTGCACTCGGTTTTTCCAGCTTGGAAATCAACCAGGCTTTGCCGTCAATCAGCTGTTTGGCTTCACGGACATCTTCCGCAGACTGCACAAAGGATAAGCCAATCCAGTCTACGCCGAGCTTAAGCGCAAACTTTAAATCTTCACGGTCCTTTTCGGTAATGGCAGAAATCGGCAAATGCGTATTCGGCAGATTAACGCCTTTATGGCTGGAAATATAACCGCCGACCTTAACCTTGGTTACGGCAGAAGTCGCGTTGCAGCTTTCAACATGCAAAACGATATACCCGTCGTTAACCAACAAATCGTCTCCCGGCTGCAAGGCTTGAAAAATTTCTTTATGCGGCAGGGTCACGCGTTTGTCGTCTCCCGGCTCCGGACTCATATCCAAGACAAACGTCTGCCCCTCTTTCAGCAAAACCTTGTCTTCCCTGAAAACGCCGACTCTCAGTTTTGGGCCTTGCATATCTGCAAGAATGGAAATAAAACGGCCTTTTTCCTTTTCCAGCTGACGGATAATCTTGACCCTCTCTTTATGCTCTTCATGCGTGCCATGGCTGAAATTAATCCGAAAAGCGTCCGCACCGGCGTCTATCAGTTTTTCAATTTGTTCACGCGTAGCCGAAGACGGTCCTATGGTCGCAAGAATTTTAGTATGAGTATCCTGAGGCATATTAATTTTCCTTAAAATTAAAAGATTCTTTTGCGCTTACTATATACGAGAATAAGTTAATAAGCTATTATTTTTCATCCCTCATATCACAAAAATTACTACTTGTAAAAAACAATCATTTTTGCTAGTTTCAACACAACCCGTTTTTAATTAAGGAGATTCTTAAATGAGTGATGAAACTAACCCCGAAGTAGGCGGAATAGCCGTCGACCGTCTGCGCTCCCTGATTGAGCGTATCGAACGTTTGGAAGAAGAAAAAGCCGCCATCGCTTCCGATATCCGCGATATCTTTGCAGAAGCCAAATCTGCCGGTTTTGACGTTAAAATTATGAAAACGGTCATCAAACTGCGCAAAATGAACGCTGCCGACCGCGACGAGCAGGAGCTTCTTCTTGAAACCTACCGCAAAGCATTGGATATTTAAGCTTCAAATTTCTAAAAATAAGGCCTCTTTGCATAAGAGGCCTTATTTTTTTTACAGCTGCAGGCCAATCCCGGCCAATGCCGCCAATACCAGATAAAATATCGGGCTTTTTTTCCAAAAATGAATCATCCCCAGAAACACTGCAAACACGATTGCAGTTTTAACGTCAAAAATCGCCAGTTTGGCAATCTGCAGCCCTGCAAACAAAATCAAGGCGATAACTGCCGGGCGTATCCCGCTTAATATCCGCTGAACACGGATATTGCACTGGTACTTGTCCAACAGCTTGGCCACAATGATAATAACGATAACCGAAGGCGTAACCAACCCCAGAGTCGCAATGATTCCGCCCCAAATTCCGGCAGCATGAAATCCTCCGAAAGTAGCCATATTCACGCCCAAAGGCCCCGGCGTCGATTCGGAAATTGCAATCATGTCTGCCAGTTCTTTGGTGGTAAACCAACTGTATTTTGCCGACAAATCGAACAAAAAGGGAACCGTAACCAAACCGCCGCCGATGGCAAACAAACCAACTTTAAAAAATTCATAAAACAAAAGCAGATAAATCATTTTCCGGCAGCTCCTTTCAGCCCCAGTCCCGCAATGCCGGCCAATATGACAATCCACACCGCAGACAAATTGAAGCCCAAGAGCAGCAGCAAAGCACCCGCAAAAATCCCCGCTCCCTTATAATCGGTAATTCCCTTTTTCCACAAATCGTAAATGATGTCTAAAATCAATGCCACGACGCAAATGCGGATTCCCGCAAAGGCATAACTGACATAACGGTTGTGCATATAACGGTCAAGCACCGCCGCCAACAGCGTGATAATAATCAACGACGGCATCACCATGCCAAGGGTAGCGGCACAGGCTCCGGCAATGCCGGCCTGCCGGTACCCCATAAATGTGGCAACGTTCACTGAAATAATGCCCGGCGTGCATTGCCCGATGGAGTACAAGTCAAGCAGTTCCTCATCCGTCGCCCAGCGCCTCTTTTTCACGATTTCGGCCTGCAGCAGCGGCAGCATCGCATAGCCGCCTCCGAAAGTAAACAAGCCTATTTTGAAAAACATCAAAAATAAATGCAGCAGTTTTCTCATAAAAATCCATTTCTTATTGTTTATTAAATCTGGCAGCATTATATTTATCTTAGTTTTACATAAAGTTAAAAAACGAGGCCAGATAATGATTATTGCCATTCCCCGGGAAACAACCATTGGCGAAAACCGCGTTGCCGTAACGCCGGAACAAGTAAAAAAATACAGCGAATGGGGGTTTCAGGTTAAAATAGAAACTTCAGCCGGTACCGCTTCCGGATTCGACGACGACGACTATCTCAAAGCAGGAGCCGAAATAGCGCCCGATGCGGCGCAAACTTATCAGAATGCCGATATAATTCTGAAAATATGGGCGCCCCTCCCTGACGAAGACCGACTGCTGAAGCCGGGCCAGACAATTATCGCCAATTTTCAGGCACTTGCCCATCCCGCCCGTGTTGCCGAACTTGCAAAACAAGGCCTGACCTGTTTTGCTCTCGATATGCTCCCCCGTATTTCCCGGGCGCAAAGTATGGATATTTTATCCTCACAAAGTAATCTTGCAGGCTACAAAGCCGTCATCAATGCCGTCAACCTGTTGCCCCGCGCCATCCCTTTGATGATGACTGCCGCCGGAACCGTCTCCCCTGCCAAAGTTCTCGTTTTGGGCGCAGGTGTCGCCGGCTTGCAGGCGATTGCTACGGCCAAACGGCTCGGCGCTCAGGTGTTTGCATCCGATGTACGTCCTCAGGTTAAAGAGCAGGTCGAATCTTTGGGTGCCAGATTTCTTGAGGTCAAAACGTCAGAAACCTTCGAAACCTCGGGCGGCTATGCCCAGGAAACCTCTCCCGAATACCGCCGGCAGCAACAGCTTGCCGTTGCCGAACAGCTTGCCAAAACCGACATTGCCGTCACGACGGCGTTAATTCCCGGCAAAAAGGCTCCCGTTTTGATAACCCGGGGGATGATCGAACATATGCCGCGCGGTTCCGTAATCATCGACATGGCAGCCGCCAACGGAGGCAACGTTGAAGGTTCCATCGACAATCAAACCGTTAACGTTAACGGCGTCACCATTGTCGGAAACAGCAACCTCGCTTCCGAACTTCCCGCTTCTGCCAGCCGTTTGTTTGCGCAAAATATTTATAACTTTCTGGCGCCGATGTACCAAAAAGAAACCAAACAGATTGTCTTTAATTATGATGATGAACTCATCAGTAAAACCTGCGTCGCCAAAAGCGGCGAACTTTTAATGTAGGAGGAAGGCATATGAGTCTATGGATGCTTTTAACCGTTTTTGTTCTTGCCTGCTTTGTCGGTTATTTTGTGGTCTGGGGCGTGACCCCTGCGCTGCACTCGCCGTTGATGAGCGTATCCAACGCAATCTCCGGCGTCGTCATCGTCGGCGCCCTGATAACGGCCGGCGTCTCCACGATGGATACCCCGAAAATTTTAGGACTGGTCGCCGTTTTTTTGGCTGCGGTCAATATTTTCGGAGGTTTCGCCGTATCGCACCGAATGCTCTTAATGTTTAAGAAAAAGGAGAAAAAATAATGTTTGAATGGCTGCTTCCTTTTTCTTATCTGCTGGCAAGCGTTTTGTTCATTCTCTCCATTCGCGGACTGGCCTCCCCAAAAACCGCACGCGAGGGAAATCTGCTGGGTATGCTGGGCATGACCATCGCTATTATCATTACGCTATATTCTCCGCTGGTCAGCGATATTGCCCTGACCATCGGCGTTATAATCCTGGGAGCCATGGTCGGTGTCTATTTTGCCCTAAAAGTCAAAATGACGTCCCTGCCGCAAATGATTGCCGCATTCAACGGATTGGGCGGACTGTCTGCCGTATTTATTTCCCTGGCCGAAATTCTGGCCGGTTCCGAAGCCAGAACCGAAGCGTCTTTAGGCCTGATTATCGGTGCGGTAGCTTTCTCCGGCTCTATGATAGCCTTTGCCAAACTCCAGGGACTTATGCCGGCCAAAGCGATTGTCTTTCCGCGCCAGCAATTGCTTAACTTGTTCCTGGCGATTGCGGTCATTGCCGTATGCGTCATTTTCGTAATCAACGGCGATACCGAAATGTTTTATTGGCTGACCGGACTGGCCATCGTATTGGGGTTCCTCCTCATCATTCCCATCGGCGGCGCCGATATGCCGGTTGTTATTTCCGTCTTGAACTCTTATTCCGGCTGGGCTGCCGTAGGAATTGGCTTCTCCCTCAACAATGTGCTGCTGATTATTGTCGGCGCAATCGTCGGTGCCAGCGGAGCCATTTTGTCATACATTATGGTTAAGGCAATGAACCGGTCTTTAATGAGCGTTATGCTTGGCGGTTTCGGAGCCGAAACGTCGTCCCACCGCGCGGATGACGATGCAAACGCCAAAATAGCCAAAGCGGGAAATCCGCAAGATGCCGCTTTTATTATGGAAAATGCAAACAAAGTCATCATCGTCCCCGGATACGGTATGGCCGTTGCCCAGGCACAGCATGTACTGAGAGAAATGGCACAGGATTTACATAATCTTTATAATGTAGAAGTAAAATTCGCCATCCATCCGGTGGCCGGACGTATGCCCGGACATATGAACGTCCTCCTCGCCGAAGCGAACGTTCCCTATGAAGACGTTTTTGAACTGGAAGAAATCAACCGGGAATTTGCCACCGCAGACGTTGCCTATGTCATCGGAGCCAACGACGTAACCAATCCGCTGGCCAAGACCGATCCGGGCTCCCCCATTTACGGTATGCCGGTCTTGGACGTGGAAAAAGCCAAAACCGTTTTCTTCGTCAAACGCTCACTAAACAGCGGTTATTCCGGTGTCGACAATCCGCTGTTTTATGCGGATAACACCATTATGCTCTACGGCGACGCCAAAAAAGTCACCGAAGAAATTGTAGGCGCACTGGAAGAAAAATAAAAAACGCAGACAAACAAAAAGGGCTCTTTGTCAAAAGAACCCCTTTTGTTTACGACATTCGACTACCACTCCTTCTTTACATAAAAACCAAATTCGTTTTTGATGTAATAATCGGTATAACGCAAATCTTCGCGCTGTTCAGTGTCAAAATATCCCATCTCGACGGAAATGATATCACGATGCTCATCATAATGAACATCGGCTGCTCGTTCGTAATAACCGAAATCAAAACAATTTCCGTCCTTGGCCTGCCAAAGATGTTCGCCCATCAGCCACAAATCGTCTTTAAGCCGGAGATAGCCTGGCCCGTAATATTCGTATTTTTGCGAGGCAGAATCTTCCTCTTTAAACTTTTTGACGACGCTTCCGCTGCCTTTAAGATGCCAAAACTCGCATTCATCCGTTACAACGATTAATTCGAGTTCCGCTTTTTGAAAAATCCGCCGGGGAGCTTTCTCCTGCCACCACAAATAATAGGCGCTGTTGCCAATGATAATCAAATTGGCTTCATTATACCACATATTGGTGAGACGCTGCCAATAAGCAGATGGAGAGACCTTGCATACTTTGCCCTCCTCATTGCAGAAATACAATTCCTTAGCCAACACAAACCAGCCCGGTTCATCTTCAAAAACGGCGGTCTGTTCCACATCGCCCCGATATTCAAAACGATTCTCGTCATTCCGGACATAAACGTTGTTGTCAATTGCCAGCAAACCCTTTGCCAAATAATTTACGCACAACGGATTTTTGTCATCTTGTCCTGAGGCGAAAGCAACCTGGTTGCCGTCAACCTTGATAAAATAATTTTCCATATTACAAATTTATAAAGTTAATAATAGCTTCTGATGTTCATCAGGGTATATCGTGATTCACCTTTTGTCAACCGTGCTGAAACCCGGACTAAATCCTATTTCATTACCCAAATTTTTTCTGAAAGAAAGGACATGGCCTCAGCCTTTGACACATTTCTGCAAAACGTCCAAACCGGCATCATAGGCTGTCGTTTTTATTGACAACATCCGCAAAACCGAATGGAAATAATTGTCATGCGAAAACTTTCCCGAAGCCGCATAACGTTCCAAACAGGCCCGGTCCAGTTTTAAAGACTGAAGCGCCGCCTCCGACAGCCATAATACCATCGGCACCTTTTTTTGCTCATCCGGAGCTAAGGCATACGGCAACCCGTGAAGATAAATATTGTTTTCTCCCAGCGATTCCCCGTGGTCGGAAACATAAAGCATCCCGCTTTGCAGATTCCCATGTTTTTTGAGAACATCGATAACTGAAGAAACGACATAATCCGTATAAACAATCGTATTGTCATAGGTATTGATAATCTGCTCACGGGAACAATCTTGAAGATTCGCCGTATCACAGGCCGGTTGAAAGCGTTTGAATTCATCAGGATAACGCTTGTAATAGGTCGGACCGTGGCTGCCCATCATATGCAAAACGATAACCGTATCTTTGGTAACGGCACTCAAACGACTATTCAACCCGTCCAGCAAAATGTCGTCATGACAATAACTTCCGAAACAATACGGCTGTTTATTGCCAACCTTGGCATCGATTTTACCTACCCGGTCGCACACCTTTTTGCAGCCGTCGTCATTGTCTTTCCAGAAAACGTCATAACCTGAAGCCTTGGCAATATCCAATAGGTTTTGTGTATATTGGGCATCCGTAACGTCAAAATTTTTTCTGGTCAGATGCGAAAACATACAAGGCAGAGAAACTGCCGTCGCGGTTCCGCACGAACTGACGTCGCCAAAGGTAACAATCTCCTTGTTTTTTGAAAGCAGCGGATTCGTTTCCCGTCCGTAACCGTAAAGCGAAAAATTCTGTGCCCGGGCCGTTTCGCCGACAATCAAGACCATAACTCTGGGCTTGCGTTCTGTATCGGCGACAATCCGCGGTGCATCGTCCAGGATGACAAACTTTCGTCCGGCATCCATCGCCCGCTTATAGTAGCGGCCCACTGCATAAATATAGTTAAACGTATTGATATAATAACGGACCTGCTTATTGTTGCGACCGAAAGACGCATATTCCTTATATGAAACGGAAGCAATGGCACCAACCGACAATAAGCCGATGAAAAAACAAATCAGCCGGTTGCGGATTTCCCGTCCCGGAGTCTGAAAACGTATCTCCGTACGATAAACCAAAACTGCGGGAATAACCCCGACAATCAAGACGTAAAAAACGGCATGCAGCGTTATTAAATCCGTCGCTTCGCGCAGGTTAGTCTCGGCAAAATTGCGTATCATGTCGGAATTGATAACGATGCCCAAATTCTGAAGCGCATAATCGGACGCCGCCGACAAAACCAAAAGAAGCATTATCAACGGCTTGCCGATATAAGGCACCACAATCAGGCTGAAGAACCAAAACAACGGAATAAAAATAAAAAATGGCAATGTCATGGCAAAAATTGCAACCGTAAAATTGCTTATCTCGATTCGCTCAAAAGCAAACTGCCAAAACTTGATGTTCAGCATAAAAGAAAAATAAGCGCTGATAACCGCCGTAAATGCCGTCGAACTTAGGATAAACTTTGTCTTGCTCATATGTCGCATACCTTATAAAGAAATTAAATTAAGCACAAATCCCGATACCAGCGGAACCGCAAAATTATCATCGATTCCCGTTTCCTTCTCAAAAAACTCCGCTGCTGCAGCCAATAACGCTGCCGTTAAATGTAAAGAAATAAAAAAAGGAATAAAAAATGTGGTTCATTTTCGCACTTTTGTCAGCCGTATTCGCCGCATTGGTATCAATCTGGGCCAAAATCGGCTTGGACGGCGTAAATTCCAATTTGGCTACGGCCGTCAGAACGATTATAATTCTGATTATGGCTTGGGGAATTGTGCTGTTTTCGGGAACCTATAAACAGCTTCCCGAAATTTCCGAACGAAACTGGTGGTTCCTGATTGCCTCGGGACTGGCAACCGGCGCCTCCTGGCTTTGCTACTTTAAAGCTTTGCAGCTCGGCAACGCATCCCAGGTCGTACCGGTCGATAAATTCAGCATCGTCCTGACGGTCATCCTGGCCGTCGTGTTTCTAAACGAGACCTTGTCTCTAAAAACAATCGTCGGCTGTATATTAATCACTATCGGCACCTTGGTTATGATATGATAACCACTCTCAGAACTTCCTAAAAAGCAAGAAAATATCTTCGATAAAATACTTGTAATAATACAATGTAAAAAATATACTTTGGAAGTAATACAAAACAAACAACTTTAGCTGTATGAAGACCCTCAAATGATAACAAATTCAATGATACAAACTTTTTTAGAAGAGCTGAACGAATTAAAAGCCTCCATCAATTTTCCACCTAGAGCAAAAGAAAAAGCTCTACGAAACTTCATCAGTAAAATTTCATCTGTATCTAACCCTAATACCTGTATGAGACTAAAAAATATTCATATACCACTTACTCATAACATTCCCTCTACTCCTTTTAATCAGGTTTCAGCGATTTTACTCGATTTAAAGGAAGGGATGAAAGTATCTAAAAATAAAAAAGACTTAGAAATACTAAAACTTCTAAAAAATAGGTTTGAAAATATAGATTTTGACTTAGATATTGCAAAGATGATAACCGGAAGTAACAAAAATTTCCCTCGCAGAACTCAGAATGAAATTGAGTATTTCTTTCAAGAGCTAGAACTTCCAGCTAATATAAGAAATTATATAGGAGATACTAGTCGCCCAAATGATGAATGGATAGCTGAAAGATTAAAAGAAAATAATATTACAGTAATATATCGCATCATCAAAGATGGACTCTTTAAGAAAAAATATTTTAAGCAAACAAAAGAAATAGAAAAAGCTAAAAACGGATTTAGAGAATTTCTTGAAAACGGAACAAAAACCGTTAATTTATCTGATATCTTTAACCTCAATATAAAAAATGACCTTCTTTTCAACAAAAACAGCTCGTCCTCCGATTATCATTTAAACGACCTAATTACCCAAGCCAAACAATCCTTTGTTGAAGGAAATAAACAAATTGCATTAGAAAAAATATGGGATGCTTTAGAAAGAACAAAAAGTCTAACCAACAAAGACAAGAAACAATCAATATCTACTATCATAACATTACTATCCGATGATATAAATAGCGATTTCTTTAACAATGAATTTAGAGAATTAACACAAATTGGAAATAACTATCAAATTCGACACTTTGAAAAAGGAGTAAAAGAAATTAAAGACGACCGCACCAAAGAGTACCTTTTCTTTCGTGCATTAGGACTTATAGAGCTTGTCCTGAACAAAGTTTTAGAACCTCAAAATTCGGAAAATGTACCTTTCAATTTTTAAAAAATATGTTCGAAATAAAAAAGTTTTTTGCCACAACTATTAAAACCATCAACCTGCAAACCCTGTTCGAAATCGCCTCTAAAAACCTGAGCTTTGAGGAACGGAGAAACAAACTATTGCTAATAAATAATAATTCAAGATTCATATATTTTCTAAAATATTATAAAACGATCAAATATATTTTCTTTCAACTTTTAGAGAATATTTACCACCTTGAGAAAATATTTTTTTGTTAATAGCTGTTTGCTGTGGTATCGTAGAAAAAATTTGCTTTATTTCATTTTCTTTTCCAAAATATTTTGCTAAATCAAATTTCAACACACATCCTTTTTTAATTAATGGACATAATTGAATAATTTTATCTTTTTCGTTAATCTGCACATCACAAGATACTACAACCGAACTATCAAATGTTATGTAAAAATTACTATCTTTTCCTAATCCTGAATTACTTTTGCAAAACAAACAAGTTGCCCATAAGCCTGTTATCAATGTTGCCGGAAGCATAACCACATCATTATTTTCTCCTATTAGCATTATATTAGAAAGCCCCATATTAGGGGTTAATTGATATTTCAAAGGAATACCTTTTCCGTGATGTATATTACATCTAAAGATATGATAAATAATATCTGCAATATCCGAGCCTAGTTCACCACCTATGTTACAGTTATGTTCATCGAATAGTTGTATATTAGGATATTTTTGTGTTATTGCATTCTTTGGCAATCCTGTAAAACGCTCTAATAACCAATAATATTTTCTTATAAAATTCTTATATTTATTACGAGATATGGAAGTCTTATAAAATCGTTGAGCGGAAGCATCTACAGCAAGTGTGGCAAAATTTAAAGCTGCAACATAATCGTTTGCATTGTATGCTATTATAGATCTTTCAATATTTCTAACTAATTCCATAATTTCCTCTCGCTGAAGTGACTCGTCCCAAAATCGGCAATATATGTAACTGCCAGAAATTTTGCGATTTTTGATTTAAAACGAGCTTACCATAGTCACTTTGGCAAAGTCAACAGCCCACAAAGCCCATGTTTCCGCCGGATACGAAAAAAGACGCTGTTCCCAAGCGTCTTTTTAATCAAAATGGCGGTGTAGTAAATATAAACGGTATTAAGCATACGAAAGAGCAAAATTTTATCAATATTCTAAACCGATGACTACAAGCCTTTTCGATTCCCAAATCATAAAAACAGGGAATCTACAGGGAGATTCAATCGAATTTTACATACAAAATCTCCACACATATATAGATTTACTCAGAGAATACCCAATTATCCGCAAAATTATCAGGGAATTTTTATCAAAGAGCAGGGATTATTATATAAAAGAATTTGATTTTGAAGGAAATACAGCTTTATACTATAAAGGAGTTTTTTAGAAAAATTACAGCAAAATTAGCATGACTAGTATAATAGATGAAACATATATAAATAGTCACTTAATAGATAACAGTTCTTTGTTCAACTATATTTACATGGTTGAACAAAAGTTTGATATTATTCCAAATAAAAAAAATCATTATGGAGCATGTATTGATTATCAAGATATTAAAGAACTTCGAAAAGAATTTTTAGAAGAATTATATGATTCAATAGTCAACTGGGTATATAGCACTGAGAAATATAATAAACTAAAAGATATAGCAATAAATAAAGGAAAACCTGATGCTGCAGCGGCAAATGAAGTTTTTAGACGAGCAGTAAATACTTTTCGAGCTAATAGAAATAGTGAAGATTTACTTATTCAAGGACAATTAGGAGAACTATTACTGTTTCATTTTATACAAAAACTACAAAAAGCAATCCCAATATTAAGAAAAATGAAAATCACAACATCTTGCAAACATGAGCGTTATGGGGCCGATGCAATTCACTTTAAATATAACAATAATAAGCCTGTTATTATATTAGGAGAGGCTAAAACATATACAAGTAAATATAAATTTAATGAAGCATTTGAAGATGCAATAACAAGTATACTGAATACTTATGAAGTTCACAGAAATGAACTTGATTTTTATACACATGAAGATTTTTTAGATAACGAAATGAATTCCATTGCAGAACAGTATATTAACAATCAGTTAGAGGATGTTGAAGTCAATTTAGTAAGCATTATCGTGTATAATGAAACCTCGACATTAAGTGGAGAGAATAGAGATACAATAAGACAAAATATAATGGATATCATTGCAAAAAGATATTCTAACTTTGATAAAGAAAAAATTGATATAAAAAACAATATAATTTTAAAACGAATTACATATATAGTTTTCCCTATATGGAAATTAGACGAACTTGCTAGTGATTTTCAAAAAAAATTGTAAGAGATAAACAATGGAAAGATTGAAAAAGAAAGTTTTAGATAAGTTACTAGAAATAGATTGCTATAATGTCGCAGAAAAACTAGATTTCATTTCTAAAAATGATAAAAAAATTACTAAATCTCTTCTGGCAAAAACCATAAGGTGCTTAGACTATGAAACAACAATACCTATAAATCCAGATATAAATTATATTATTACAGTTTTTGCATTAATCTGGGAATACATAGATCATACAGAATACAATCTACAAAAAATTGCTGTTAAGTTTTTATCACGTATTGGTTATTCAACATCAGCAATATTAACAGATAACAATTTTGATAAGGATAACGGCCGATTTTCGCCTTTAGAAAGCCCATTAGATGAAATTCTCACTACATTAAATCAGAAAAAATATAACATTACCATAGGAAAAAATAAATTTATTCTGACTAAACTCCAAATGGATATTTGGAATAGTATGGATACTGATAAATTAATTGGTATATCAGCCCCAACATCTGCCGGAAAATCTTTTGTTATTTTATTAAAGCTTCTAGAAAAATTAAAAAAGAAAAAATTTGATATCATATATATTATTCCCACTCTCAGCTTATTGAATCAAGTTATAGAA
>ENA-ORTS01001118-ORTS01001118.1-human-gut-metagenome-genome-assembly--contig:-NODE-1118-length-19469-cov-6.608427_pt1 | contig 19469 bp, 18 predicted proteins | sample MGYA00241911_ERZ509186 | MGnify/ENA primary metagenome ERZ509186 (study PRJEB26280, sample SAMEA2338852) | human gut metagenome | biome: human gut; feature: human-associated habitat; material: faeces...
ATCATATTTCGTCTGTACCGTTTTTCTTTTCATAAACCTATAAAATCACGACTTGCGAGAGGACGCTTATATCTGCCCCTCACAACCTATAAAAGCACCACAGAATCTGCGGCACTACGTCCGTTAAACTCCGGTTTACATGTTTTATATTAAGTGCTATGATATGACACAAACAGTTATTTTGAGATTAATGCAGGGAGGAAGTCTTAATGAAGGAATTTTTGTATATGATCGTTGGGTGGATAGCAGAAATCCACAGTTATCTGATGCGGTTCAATGATAGTTACGAATATAATTTTTCAGATAAAGAGTTGCATTTTATTGTGATAGGTTTGCTTGGAATGGCATTTGTATTTATTGTTTATCCTGTGTTTAAGTGGCTGGCGAAGCACAATCATGTGATGGTCATCGCCTGGATATATGTATTTACCTTAATTTTAGTCATTACATTTGCAATTGAAATCGGTCAGAAAGTAACCAATACAGGTGCAATGGAGTTTGCAGATATTGTGTTTGGTGTTGTTGGATTCATAGTGATGTTTTTTATTTTTTCTATTGTTAGGGAAATCTATCACTTGATTTGCAGACTTATAAAATATTTGCAAAATAAAAATTGGGGTAAGTGATGAAATATCATGAAAATACATGGTTATAAATGAAAAAATTCCCGATAAAGTAAACACTGATGATAAACAAACATCGAGAGGCATATTCCTATATGTAAATTGGCAGATTTTATGGTGCAATGTAGAGGGAATTCTAATAAACTTGGGAAACTCATGCCCCGATTCATAACGTTGACCGGGCATGTATAAGCGTCCTCTCACAAGTCATTCATAACGTAAATGAAAGAAAAACGGTATGAACAAATATTATTTTCTTTGTGAGCTATGGAGATAGGATTCTAACAATCTTGGGAAGCACTGCTTCTCAAGATTGTTGCTCAGAAGCCTATCGGAATGTCCAGCGAACAGAAACATAATATTTCGTTTATACCGTTTTTCTTTTTCATTACATATAAAATTCTGACTTGTGAGAGGACGCTTATATCTGCCCTTCACGCCCTATAAAAGCACCACAGAATCTGCGACACTACGTCAATTAAACTCCGGTTTAATCCGGATTCTGAATGACCGGCTGAATCTGTTTGCCATTCAAAGCATACTCAATGGTCTCCGGCAGCAATTCCATTTTGGCGACCAGGGAATTTGGCTTGCTCTTACAGTTATCCTGCCCAAACGGAACAAAATACACATTTTTCGTATTCATAAGCATACCGATATTTTTAAAGTTCGCTCCAAGTGCATCATTCGTGGAAATCGAGATCACAAGCGGCTTTCCATTTCTCATGTGTGCCTTGGCTGCCATAAGAACCGGTGTATCTGTGATCCCGTTGCAGAGTTTTGCCGCAGTATTTCCGGTACACGGTGCGATCACCATGATATCCAGAAAATTATTCGGTCCGATTGGCTCCGCTGCGCAGATAGTGCGTATTCCCTCATTCCCTGTGATATCACAGATCCCTTCCACATAATCTTTTGCGCTTCCAAACCTGGTATCACAGGTCTGTGCATTAAATGAAAAAATAGGGATCACATTTGCGCCAAGTTCTGTCAGCCTTTCTATTTCCTTTCTGGCTCTTGAAAACATACAGAAGGAACCTGTGATTCCAAGTCCGATATTACATTTTGAAAAATCCATTTTCCATACCTTCCTGCTTTATTTAAATCAAGAATCATTTCGTTACCTATATTTTCTGTCACACATTTTCTGTAAAAACGAATCTATCTGTCTATGTTTTTTACTTTGCGGCAAAACGTTCCATGGACCGTTCCAGAATATATGCACTTTCTTTTGGCGCATATTTTCCCGGAATGCCAAGCACTAAATCTGCCCGGATGCCAAACTCTTTTGCACATGCAAAATCTGTTCCGCCAGGTTTTGAGGCAATATCCAGAATATAGGCATCACGCGGAAGTTCCTTGATGATCACCCGCGTCACAACCGGTGCCGGCACAGTATTGACAAGCATTGCCGCTCCCATTGCCTCCTCCGGTCCGAATGCAAAATCAACTGCATAAAATCCATCTTCTTTTGCCTGCTTTCTTACCTCGCGGCGTCTGGCAAGCACTGTCACCCTCGCTCCCAGTCCCCGGAGTTTCTTTGCGATTGCCTTTCCACAGTTTCCGTATCCGGTCACCAGAATTTTGGCACCTTCTATATTATAAGGACTGTGGTTGGTAAGTTCTGCGATCGCACCCTCTGCCGTTGCCACCGCATTTTCCTGTGCCACCACTTCATCCTCCATAAAATCAAGGTAACGGATTCCTCTCCTGTCCAAAAGTTCCCGCTGTTCTTCTGTAAAACATCCACCAAGCACCAGCGTATCATTTGCCAGATTTTTATTTAAAATTTCATTCAGCCGCTCCTGCTCTGGAACTTTTGTTACCGGGATTGGAAGCACCAGCATTGCCGCCCCGGCAAGAAATTTTTTTAATTTTAAAAGCTGTTCTTCTACTGTCTGACTGTTTCTGATGTCCAGGCAGCGCACACTCATCCCCTTTTTTGTCAGGATTTCTGCCAGATATACCTGACGCATATCACTTATAAGAAGTATTGTTTGACCGTTCATATCCTTCACACCTACGCTCCCTTCATTTTATTATATGAAAGAAATGTTTCCCGGTTCCTTCCCATCTGATGTTTTGCAAAGTTGTCCTGCATATGGATTTTTCGTTCCTGCTTATATTTTTTATGCTTTTTATATTTTCTGAATATTTCGCAAAATTAATATAATTATTTTTATCTTTAAAAATCTTTTTATATTTTTCTAATTTTATTATTGACATTTTCTATTTTATCTGTTATAACTAAATTAACAAAAAACAAGAGAGAAAAAAATAAAGGAGGTACAGTCCACCAGAAACGTAACGAAATACCTAATAGAATATGAAAGACAGGAGGTACGGACCACCAGAAACATAACGATTTACCCAAAAGAATTTTAAAAGAATCGAGGTACAGTCCACCAAAACAGTAATTGCATTCGGTTTTACCTTCAAAAGATGAAATGAAAACATGACGATCCTAAGAAAGGAATCCTGAATTAGTATCAGATCAGAAACATTCTTATATGATACAATTCCAAATGTCATAAGAAAACAGGTTCAGAGATTGAAGAGAAAAGCGAAGAAGTCCAAAAGAGTTGTTTGAGAGTTTCATAAAAGAAATGATAGGCAATAAGAAAAATTGTTTAGAAATTTCAAAATGAAGCGGCAAACAGAACGAACAATAGAAAAAAGAATAGCGAGGTATAGTCCCATGGACGAAATAGTTTAAAAGGCGGCATTGAAAGAAAAAAAATTTCGATGTCGCCTTTTTCATGTTTATTTTTATTCATCATCTGACAGCTGGTGCCATGGATTCGCTACGTCCGGATCTGTCGGATCCCAGCCTTTATTCGGACTGTCAGTATCAATATGTGCTGCCTCAGGTTTTCCCAGTGGTCCCGGATCATCATCCTCATAAATTTCCACGGTTGTTCCCGATGGACAGTTATCTGCGATCCATTTTGCATCTTCCACCGTAAGCCGCACACATCCCATAGATGCCTGCTGTCCAAGTTTATTATATTTTTCTGTGCACAGAGCACTTTTTGATTTTTTATAGTATGGAACCGAATGAAACAAAACGCCTCCTGTGATCCGGGTTGCATACTGACCATATACTTTTCCGTACAGTTCCCGCCACAGATATTTGGTTGATAAATGAAATGTGCCGCGCGGTGTTGCATTGTACAATCCTGTGGAACAGATCATTGCCTTATACGGAACCGTATATTCGCCGTTTTCGTCTGAAGTATATACGGTAATACAGTTTTGTCTGCGATTTACTTTTATGTAATATGGAAATTCCGCTTCATCTGAAGCAGACTGCTGCGAATCTTTTTCCTGCTGATTTTCGCCCTGCACTGTATCTTCCTGCCGAACATTCTCGTTCTTTCCTTCTCCTGGCACAATATCATCCTCACTCTGGCTTTCACCCTGTGTGATATCTTTCCCGGAATTTTCGCTCTGGCTTTTCCCCTGCCGCATATCCTCTTCTAGCAATACGTTTTCTGTGCTGCCATCCAGCTTCATCTCATCACTTCTGTATTCCTCAAAAATATAGCTGTCAGAGTCACCTGTCACATACGCAAGCACCGGAAGATTCCATTCCATCCGAAGCGCCACAAACTCCAGCGCCGTCAATCCGCACATAAAAACAGTGGCTGCAATTGCGATAACGATTGCAGCCCTATTCTTCCATACTTTTTCAATTGTCTTACGAAAAGTAGTTTGTTTTTTCATCTATCCTATAACTGTGTAATAACAAAAATATCATAAATCGCCTTGATCGCATTCTCAAAATCTGCGTTGCTTACACCAATAATGATGTTTAACTCAGATGATCCCTGATCGATCATTTTTACATTGATGTTTGCATGTGCCAATGCAGAGAAAATTCTTCCTGCTGTTCCGCGTGTGGATTTCATACCACGGCCAACAACTGCAATGAGTGCAAGATCGCTCTCCAGCTCAATGCTGTCCGGCTGTGCATATCTGTGGATAGCCGAAATGACAGCCTGCTCTTTTCCCTCAAACTCCGGCTGGTGTACAAAGATTGTCATTGTATCAATTCCTGATGGCATATGTTCAAATGAAATCCCATTATCTTCAAATGCAGATAACACTTTTCTGCCAAATCCAATCTCGGAGTTCATCATATCTTTATCAATGTTTACAGAAACGAAACCTTTTTTACCTGCGATACCGGTGATCGTATATTTTGACTGATGGCAGGTGCTCTCCACGATCCATGTTCCCTCATCTTCCGGTGCATTCGTATTACGGATATTGATCGGTATACCAGCTTTGCGCACAGGGAATACCGCATCCTCATGCAGTACGCCGGCTCCCATGTAGGAGAGCTCGCGGAGTTCACGGTAAGTGATCGTCTTGATCGGCTTTGGATTGTCGATGATCCTTGGATCTGCGATCAAAAATCCTGAGACATCGGTCCAGTTCTCATAACAGGTTGCCCGCACTGCCCGCGAAACGATAGATCCTGTGATATCAGACCCCCCACGCGAAAATGTTTTGATGGTTCCATCCTCTTTTGCGCCGTAAAATCCCGGAATGACCGCACGCTCTATTTTTGCAAGACGCTCAGACAGTACTTTATCTGTTTTCTCCGGCATAAAGTTGCCATCCTCATCAAAAAAGATCACTTCTGCCGCATCCACAAATTCATATCCAAGGTAGTTTGCCATAATGATACCATTCAGATACTCACCGCGGGACGCTGCATAATCAACACCTGCTTTATTTTTAAAATTCTCGGAGATTTTCTTAAATTCTTCCTCTAAAGAAAGTTTTAGGTTCAAACCATTAATAATTGTGTCATAACGGTCTTTGATTTTCATTAACATCACACGGAAATCTTCATCCTTTTCCACAAGGTCATAACATGCATACAGCATATCCGTTACCTTTGTGTCCTTAGAATTTCTTTTTCCCGGTGCACTAGGCACTACATATCTTCTCTCTTTGTCTGCATGGATAATCTTACCAACCTTTGCAAACTGTTCTGCACTTGCAAGAGAGCTTCCACCGAATTTCACAACTTTAATCATTTTTTCAAACTCCTTCGATTCTGTTTCTCTATTATCACCGGCCGATCACAGCCAGCCGTCACTTTCCTGATTGCAGTTTTTCTTTTTCCCGGTCAGGACTAACGACTATATCTTATCATAAATGCAAATTTCGTCAAACTATTTTTCTTAAAATAAAGCGGTTTTTCGGCTTTTCTGCGTTCTTACTTAGAATTATGTCAACCACTTATAATTTATGATTATAGCACTTAAAATCAGAAGTAATAATATGCTTGTTACGATTTACCGCGCAAGAAGTCCACTTGTAAGAAAATCGGCGAGCTCGATCATATTCTGCTGTGATCTTAAGTAAATTTCAATATCTGTCTCATAATCGCCGTCCAGATATGCTTCCATCTGCTGACGTTCCATATCAAGATGATCGTAGAACATTTTTCTCAACTCTGTCTCGTTGTAGGCCGGTGTCTGTCTGCTCAAAAAGGATGCGATTTCCTCCGCATTGATATACCAGTTTTCCATAGCTGCTCCCGAAAAAGCCGGATCAGCCTTTAAGCCGGCTGCAACTTCATCGGTCAGACGCAAATGCTCCATAAAAAGTTTGCGGAATCTCTGCATTGCTGAAGCTGGATAATACTGAGCAAAAATCGCAAGAATCTCCTCTGCATTTTTGTACACGGCGTCTTTCCACGCATTCTGACCTGACAGGTTTTCAAAAAAACTGATGAGATAGAATTTTACAAGTGTAATATGATTGAGCCATGCCATGCGCATGCGCTGTCGCAGATCCACGCCCATGTTGTTTCCCGGCTGCGTTGTGGTTCCCGGGCGTGTTGCAGTTCCCGGCTGTGTCGTAGTTCCCGGGCGTGTTGTGCCTCCCGGCTGTACCGTAGTTCCCGGGCGTGTTGTGCCTCCCGGCTGTGTCGTAGTTCCCGGGATAATGACAATTCCACCCACAGGAGTCTTAGTTGGTATGCTCGTGTTTCCCTCCGATGGTGTGCTCTCGTTCTTATCCACATATCCCTCTCCCGGGCAGATCGTCAGGCGCATTCCCGTCTGAAGATTGTATGGGTTCACCCCAGAATTAAGCAGGATAAGTTCGGTTACGGTTGTATGAAACTGTTTTGCAAGTTTGTACAGAGAGTCTCCTTCCTGTACACGATAACTAATTCGATTCTGACAATACATATTTTCTTCCATAAAATATTTTCAAATTATTTTATGAAATTCTGCGGGTTTGGTTACCGAATTGGAATCACTTAATCATCCCACTCCTTATCGAATTCGACAATCGATCCTGTGGCTGCATCAACTTCATAGTTGTACTCATAGCCTCCAGCTTTAAATTCAATCTCATAAATAGACATGCCATCATCCCAATCCAGTTTTCCCTCCATCTCAAAAGCATTGGCACTTGCAACACCGGCATGGGATAAAGCAATCTCCTTGGCCTTTTCCAGTGAAATATTGCTGACAGCCTGGTTTTCTTCCGTCTGACTGTGCTCCGACTGCTCCCCGTGCTCTTCAACCGATACATTTGAAACAGCAGCGCCATCGTATTCTTTTTCAAATTTTACGATTTCACCGGTCATTGCGTTAACCTCACAGTCAAATTCGTAACTGCCCGAAATAAATTCTACATCATAGACCATGACCCCCTTATGCGTGTCCAGTCCAACTGCATAAAATGTCAGGTCGCTCTCAGATACACCCGCCTTTGCCAGTGCGATCTCTTTGGCCTTTGTCTCCCCGATATATCCCTTTTCACTGGCCGTTCCAACAACCTCAACATGGGTTTCTGCCCCTTCCTTCCCCAGCAGAATATTCAGTTCATTGATGGACAATGGAGCAAGTTCATCAAATGTGTGTAAAGAGTTTTTGCCGAGAATCTCCTGAATCAGTTGTGCCTTTCCGAGCGTAATCCCATATTGTTCTGCCATCTGCTGGAGCTCATCACTCTTTACAACCGTCTGACTCAATACAGCCCCTCTGAATGAATCGGTCTGAAGCAGTTTATTGACTTCGTCCGCCAGCCGTTCCTGCAATGCCATGCCCCGAACCGGATCATTATTGTCCACACTGATCAAAACGGAATTGGCCAGCTCATTGAGATAGCCGTTTTGAAGCATCGAACCGATTATGGCATTCACTGCAACATCAAGACTGCTGCCTGAGAAATCCATGTCACCGACAATGGTTCTGCCATCCTCGTTCAGCGGAATCACATCCAATATACGTTCCTTCTGATTGATCTTAATCTCCACGCTCGGGTTTACGTCCAGCGAAACCGTAGCATCTACCGTATGATTGACCTGATAATTCCTGACTCCCAATCCACCTCCAAGGATCAGGCACAAACCGGCAGCCAAACCTGCCATTCGAACTGCCCATGTTTTTTTCTTGTTTTCTGTCGTCATCAATATCACTCGTCCTTTCTGCTCATTGCAGTCGGAAAGAACAGCATCCAACACATCCGGTGCTGCGTGAGTACATGCCTGCCGGATCTTCTCATTCAATTCGTCATTTGTCATTGCTGCCACCTCCTATTGCAAATATTGTTTCAGCCTTTTTAAGGCTCGTGCATATTTTGAAAGTACCGTCGACAGCGGAAGTTCCATAATCCTGGCAATTTCCCTGTGTTTAAATCCGACCGCCGCATGAAGCATCACTATCTGCCGTTCCTCATCGGACAATTGTTCCATGCAGGTGACGAGAATACTTCTGTCCTCCATTGTGAGCATATCAGTATCCGGGATAGCAAGTTCCCAGCCTTCCTGCGATGTACATTCCGCTTTCTTGCGCTCCCTCATCCGCTGCAAACACAGATTTTTTGCAATGGTTATAATCCATGCCATCGGTTTTCCCCGGGAAACATAGCTTTCTGCTCCATTCCATACAGCAACGTAACAGTCATGGAGAACATCCTCTGCATCGTGGTGGTTTTTCAAAACCGAAAGGGCAAAACTGTAAACAGATGTGTGCGTAACCTGATACAGCTGCTCCAGGCACTTCTTGTCACCGTTGGAAATGCCGTAAAGCAGACTGTCCAAATCTGCATAGTCTGTTGATTGCTTAATGTCCGACGTCAAGGCAAAAAGTATCATCATTTCACTCCTTTCACTCTATTAATGCACAAATAGATGTTTTTATTGCACCGAATAAATTTTTTTGTAAGTTTTTCCATAATCCTTGCACATTTTCCCTGTTTTTGGAGAAATATATCTGACATAGTCACAGACAGACAGCAAATTTAATTTTATAACAAATTAGCATAAACCATAGCGGCAACAACGGTCAGAATACCGGAAACCGCAATGGAAAGGCTGCTCATTGCCCCCTCTATCTCGCCGAGTTCCATCGCTTTTGCAGTTCCTACAGCATGTGAGGCAGAACCAATTGCAATCCCTTTTGCGATAGGTTCTTCAATATGAAAAAGTTTTAATACCGCATCCGCTGTTATGTATCCAAAAATTCCTGTGATGATAATGACCGCAACGGTAATTGTCACATAGCCACCAAGTTCCTCAGAAACTCCCATTCCGATCGCTGTTGTGATAGATTTTGGAAGTAATGTAACATACTGCTGATGATCGAAACGGAAAAGCAAAGCCAGAACCAGAATACATGTCATGCTGGTAAATACCCCGGAAATAATTCCTGCTATGACAGCTTTCAGATTTTTCCTGAGTAACTCAAACTGCTCATACAGAGGAACTGCCAGACAGACAGTCGCCGGTGTCAACAAATAACTTATGTATTTTGCTCCTTCCTGATAATCTGCATAGTCTATATGAAACACCACCAGAAATACCATAACTGCAATTACGGAAATTAAAAGTGGATTAAATATTGCGATTTTTACTTTCTTTTTAAACCATAAACCAAACTCATAGGTCAACAGACTGACTACAACCCCTAAGAAAACGGAATCTGTTAAAAATGATTTCATGTTCTTACTCCTCCTTTTTCTTTCCTTTTCGTATCACAAACTGCGTGATGCTTCCGGAAACTCCCATGACGATCACCGTTGAGATCAGCGTAATGACAACCACCTGTATCCAGATTGGCTGCAGAGCTCCCCACGAATCAAGAAGTCCTACTCCGGCCGGCACAAACATCAATGGCATGATCTCGATCAGAAAATTACTTGTTTCTTTGATGTCTGACACCTTTAAAATTTTCAATTCCAATGCAAGGAAAAGAAGTACCATGCCATAAATACTCGCCGGTATGGATAGTGGTATGATATATTTTAAAAGTTCACCAAAAAAAGAAACGAACAGAATAATTAAAAGCTGTCTTACATATTTCATGATTTTTCTCCTTTGTTTTTATTCCGATTTTGTATCATACCACTGCTTATTTTGAATCTCAATACCTATTTTTTATGTTTCTTTTTTAGTCCATCACAGGCTGGGTTATCCAACACCTTCCCATCTGCTGAAAATCTTGAGCCATGACATGGACATTCCCATGTCTGTTCTTCTTTATTCCACTGAAGGACACATCCCATATGACTGCATCTTTTTCCGCCAATCCTTCCAATCCCCACAAGTGCATGACCCAGATTAGAAATTAACTGTGGTTTTAACATATTGCGTGATGGTGAAAAAACAGTAGAATATTCATTGTTTTTTTCCTGTACGAGGTCTGACAAGATCATTGCTGACAGCATGGAACCTGTCATCCCCCATTTTCCAAATCCGGTTGCCACAAATAGATCCGGTGTATTTTTACTGTATGGACCGATGTATGGTCTTTTATCCAGAGACATGCAGTCCTGTGTTGCCCAGAAATAGCGTTCCTTTGCTTCCGGGAAATATTCCTTTGCGATATCGCGCAGTAAATCCCAGTTGCTTTTTTCCTTTCCAGACCGGTGACCGCCTCCGCCTATCAGCAGATAGTCTTCGTAATTTTTCAAGGACAATCCGATATTATCTGCTTCAAGATACATGCCCTTCAGATTTTTTCCATATGCACAGGCAAGTACATAAGAACGATTCTGATATAACTTTAAATAATAGGAACCTCTCGTATTAATAAACGGAAAATGTGTCGCAATGATAATTTTCTCTGCTGCGACTGAACCTTTTTCTGTCAATGCAAAATACTCTGTCATCTCACGCACTTCGGAATGTTCATAGATTCTCAGATTTTTGCTGATCCCGGCGGCAAATTTGAGTGGCTGGAACTGCGCCTGCCGCGGAAACCGTATTGCTCCCTCCACTTCAAACGGTAACTCCGTGTCCTCTGTATAATCAGCCTGAAATCCAAGACTGCCCAATGCCTGTATTTCACTCTCTAACTTCCGACGCTCCCTGACAGAATACAGATAAGAATCTGTCTCTTCCATGTCACAGTCCAGAAAACGCCCCAGACTTTTATAATTTTCCACTGCTCTTAAATTTGCTTTCAGAAACAGTTCTGCACGCTCCTGTCCCATGGACTGTAATGATTTTTCGTAAATCAATCCGTGCTGCGCCGTAATTTTTGCAGTTGTATGCCCGGTCACGCCCTGACAGATGCGGTCTTTTTCCAACAGACAGTAATCAACACCCGCCTGCTGTAAAAAATAGGCGCACAAAACACCCGCCATACCACCGCCAATGATCAAAACCTGTGTCCGGATGTCCTTTTCCAAAGTCGGAAACTCCGGCATTTCTATATTTTCCGTCCATAATGAACTCATAAATCCTCCTTGTTTTGCGAAGCAAAATCCAATTTTACAAAGTAAAATTTACCCTCTGGTGAGGAGAGGATTTAGCCTCCTTGTTTTGCGAAGCAATTTTATGATTAGTATGAATGGATTGTTTCATAATTATTCAATGCGTTCCATTTAGTTTGATTATCAAAATACTATTGACATTCTATTTCATTTCGTCTATTGTTTATAATAGTTTGATTTTCAAAGCATTTTAACAAAATAAATTTTCTGGCTAAACTATTTCATTGTTCAGAACGGATTTCACAATGTTTGAAGTCAAAAATAATATTTTTGAAATGGAGATTATGATGAGTGTACGAATTATAATAGACTCTGCCTCTGATCTGACAAAGGAACAGGCAGATAAATTAGGACTTGATTTTTTACCTTTGAAAACAATTTTTGGTACGGAAGAATATCTGGATGGCATCACATTAAGCCACCAGCAATTTTATGAAAAACTGATCGAGAGTGACTGTATGCCGACCACAAGCCAGATTCCGCCACATGATTTCGAGCAGCTTTATGCAGATGTGAAAGAAAAAAAAGACACAGCAGTTGTCATCACACTTTCCTCCAGGCTTTCCGGTACTTTTCAGAGTGCCAATATTGCATTGGATGGTTATGAAGATTGTATTACGATCGTTGACAGCGAAAATGTATGTCTTGGCGAACAGATTCTTGTGATGTATGCCTGCCGTCTCAGAGATGCCGGTGTTTCTGCCGCTGGAATTGCAGAAGCTCTGGATCAGAAAAAGAAAGATGTCCGCGTTCTGGCGTTATTAGATACCTTAGAATATTTAAAACGCGGCGGACGCATTTCCAAGACTGCCGCTCTTGCCGGAAATCTGCTCTCCATTAAACCGGTGATCACAATTGCCGACGGAGAGGTTGCAGTTCTTGGAAAAGCTCGCGGCTCAAAAAACGGTTGCAATATGCTCCGGGAGGAAATTGCAAAATGCAATGGTATTGATTTCTCCATGCCGCTTTGTCTCGGTTATACCGGATTAGAAGATTCCCTTCTGCAAAAATACATAGAAGATAACACCGATCTCTGGAAATCTTATGTGGAAGAACTGCCTATCAGTTCCATTGGAAGCACAATCGGAACCCATACGGGTCCCGGCGGAATCTGCGTTGCATTTTTCAGTAAGACAAACTCCTGACCGGAGTTTGTCCTGCGTCATCTTACTCCAATGCCCCTTTTACTTTTTTATGGGAAATACAACGCTCCTCCCGATTGGCAAGTGCCTTTACCCTGCCTTCTAACAGAAGTTCCCTTCCTTTTTCATTTCTTGTATACACACAGTCATAGCCTCCAATATACGGATGCATGCATTTTGCGAAACATTCCGCATCCTCCTTCTTTTTCGAAAAGCAATTTGGAATGGCATAGAAACCGTTCAGTCCTTTCCGACCCTTCTTTTTCACAAGTATGTAACGCTGGTTGTCGATCACATCAAAAAACTCATTGACACACTGCGCAAACAACGCTTTATCCCTGCCGCTTCCACCGGACAGATAAATGATATGGTTATCCGGTCCCGGCGATTCTGCCACTACTTTGCAGTGTGTTTCTTCCAGAAGCTGCTGCTCCTCCAGCGCTTTACGAATTCCATTTCCAAATGCCTTTAATCTTTTTAACGGACTCCACAGCATGAAAATTTTCGGAAAACGTATCATGATTCCAGTCAGTCCGACAACAATGAAGAAATAGCAGATTCCGGCTAAATGTCCATTTCGGGACGCTCCCGCCACGACACCTGCCCCAATTGCCCCGATCAGGAATAAAATTGCTGACAGGATCATTGTGAGAATCGCATCCCAGAAAACAACACTCGTCACAAACTTGTCTTTCACCTCTGTCTCATCCACAATATCCATTTTGTCATAGATTGCAAGCGCACTGTCCCAACGTTTTTTTAGCGTATCGCGCTGTCCCGACATTTTCAGCATTTGTCTGTTAATCCTGTCAATATTGGTTTTATTAAATGGAGTTTTAATAATTGACAGCCGTTTTATTCCATTTTCGATCGTATTTTCCGTGTAATGCAGACCTAGAAAATGTTCCATCCTTCGTTCCAGCATACTGTAATCTTCGCTGATCTGATTGTCGTCTGCCTTCAGCACCTCATCCCATGGTCTCAGGCATACTAAATGCCAGATGTTACTTGTTTTTTCCGGCTGTTCTTTCATCACACGGATAGCGCGTCCACGCATCTGATTGCTTAACATAAATGAACCGACAAAGCTTGCAAGGATCAGGGAATTGATGCAAGGAGAATCCCATCCCTCCCCCAGCAGCGATTTTGTGCCGACCAGCACCTGAATATAGCCTTTTGAGAATACATTGGTTACCGCCCCTGTCAGAAAATGTGCATTTCCAACAGCCGTCACCTTAAGATAATCTGTTTCAGGAAGATTTCCGATCCTGCTGAATGTGACTTTTCCACTCGTTCCGATCTCCTGCTCTAATGCCTCTTTTGCCTCCGCCGGAATGATCACGATCGTCCCGCAAAGCACTCCAAAACGGATTTGTTTATTCTTCTTTTCATTTTCGCGCCGGAGCATTTCAAAAAACGGAAGCACTCCAAGCGAGTTTACATCGTATTCTGTATTTCCAATTGCTTTTTCATATTCTTTCCGGATGTAATCTGTCAAAACAAGCAGCCTCAAATCCTGACCGGATGCCTCATATTCATGGAACACAATATCACGGATGCTGTTACATTTTCCAAGGGAATTTGTGAGCATTTTTTCCACTGCCGCACTTTTCGTCATGACGACTTTTTTCTTCTCTATCAGACCACTGGATTTTAAATCTGCAATTAACAATTCACGATATGTCTTGTCACACATATATGAATCCACATCATCATACAAAAATCCCTGTAATAGACGCTCCATCCACGGCACGTTCATGGACGGTAATTTTTTTGCTCCCAAAAGTCTCTGTAATCTGGACGGAAATGCAATATTTTTGCTCTGCAGATAAATCAACAGCGATGCCAGATACGCCGGATTATCCAGCAGCAGGTCATCCGGGAGCTGTCCACTCAGCCCCTTATGGCTTCTCACATACGTAAGAAACTGTGTATCCTGCATAATTTTTTCTGTCATTGCTTTGCTGCGTTCCTGAAAACGTCTGACTTCCTGTTCTTCCTCTTTTGTCGGATAGTTAAAGTAAACATAATCCTGATGTGGGCAGAGGCTTCCCTCTTTTACAAGTTCCGGTATCGTGATCTCCTCGTCGATCTCTCCACACATATTCATGTACCGCGTCCACATAGCCGGTGTGGAATCATATGGTGGTGTTGCTGTCAAAGCGATGATTTTAAGGTTATTCACCTGTTTTTTGAATTCTTCTAATGCTTTCCACCATTCACTTCGCAAGTGGTGGCATTCATCCAGACAGAGTACTTCGATCCCAGCCTCTTTCATCGTCCCAACCAGATCAAAACCGCTGTAATCTACTTCCTTTGTCTCTGTTTTCGCCGGGCACTCGTCTGTGCCTGTGCCACTATCCTCACCTGCATCTTCCTGTATTCCCTGAAATCTTGTCATGGCACTGTGTAATGCCTGATAGGTTGCAACCGTGATCGCCTTTGGCTGTTTTAAATTCTGTGAAAGATAATCTTCCCCCTGTATGCCCTCACATAAAAAAGCTTCCTCAATCCTTGCGATCCACTGCTCCCGGATCGTAATGGATGGTGCCAAAATCAGTGCTTTTCCGTTCATCCTGCGGATCAGTTCAATTCCCAATGTCGTTTTCCCGGATCCGGGTGCCGCTACAATATGTATTTTTCCATCTGCCATGTACCTGTCTGCGTGTTCCAAAACCCTTGCCTGATACCTTCTCCATGTTCCTTTAAACTCTAAAATACCTTCGTAATTCATAATCATCCATTTTCCTCTGCTTATTCCACTTTTTCTGTGGTCTGTAACTATTATATACAACTGCCAATTTTCTTACAAGAAAGATTCCGTGTCCAATAAGAAGTATGCCTATGTTGGGATATTTAAATCATTCTGCATCCTCAAAGCAAATGAATTTAAATAGAATTTCAGGTGTGCCTGTGATAAAATATTAATAAGTTTAACAACTGAAATTTGACTGTATCATTTTGTTCATCAAATTTATTATTCATAAGGTGTCTATTTTGATCCTAAGAAGAAATGAATTTTAGGTCTTGTATATTCATCAAACTGATCTTCTGTCTCTGTATCAAATGAACAAGACAAACTGATAGGCGCATCCTGATCATAGAAACGGAAACTCTTATAAAATGTCCCATTTAGAAATTCATCTTTAAATTGTTGTGGAATAGCCTGATAAGATAATATCTCAGGATTAGATACGGATACATTTAAATTCTCAAAAGACTTTTGTAATGTCGCAAAATCTTTTTCTGTCTGCATTAAATTCTCTTCTAAACTCTTATTAATATCCACACCTTCTACATATGAGATATTGATGATAGTACCACTATTATTGACTTGAACATGAACATAACAATCAGTAGCACCTGAATCTCTTAAATATCCCATAACAGTATAACTTGATCTACTACGTGATTCATTTGGATTGTCTGCATGTACTCTTACACATACAGGTTCTAATGCCTTTTTTACTATTTCTACTTGTTTTGCAGAAGCTGCAATTCTTTGATCCATTGCCTGCTTTCCTTTTATATATTGAGGTATATAAGTACCGACTACAATAAGTATTGGGATAACTGCAAAGGCAATGAGTTGTTTTTTTATATCAGGAATAGGGATTCTATAAGCATGTGCCATGTTCTCGGCATTACTTCCTGCTTCAGATAACATATCTATAGATGTAGAGACTGTACTTACTGCACCAGCCACCTGCATAGCACTTCCTATATTCTTTGCAGTATCATTATCACTTTCTTTAAGGAATCGACCAACAGCTTGTGACGCCAAAGCAGCAGATACCTCTTTAGAATAATCTGTTTCTGACTGTTTCACATTTAATCTACCTATAAGAGATTTCCATTTCTTACCGTTCATTCCAAACTTAGGGGCAAGTGCACAGAAACAGAATATAATAACATATATAATGACAAATCCTAATGCAGTAAACATCCCTGTAGGCTGAAAACCTTTGTTTTGGAATACTAAATCATCTATCATCTCTAATGGTACTATTAATGCACATTGTACAAATGAAAAGATGAGTGCAACCACTGCAATCTTTGGATATATACAATATCTTTGAATCATTTTTTTCTCTTTATTGTTAATCATGGATATCACCTCTGTTTCTAGTATAACTTATTTTTGAATGAAAAAAGAGCGCTATTTTGCTCTTACTATATTTGTTTCTTAACTAAAAGGAAATTACGAATATTTTGATGTTTAATACCATACTCAAGTTTGATTGTATCATGGTTCATCCTTGACCCGTTAGAGGGCAACGCATTTAATCCGAACAGCTCATTTAAAATAATATTATTCCTTTATAATTCTACAAACTTGAATTTTGTCTGATTACCAATTATCTTTTGTAATTTATAGCTGCATCAAAAAGAATACCAATACACTCAAGAGTATCGTTACTATTCCCATTATGATAAACATCATGGAAGTAAAACTTTTTGAAATTGGTCTATCAACATAGCACTTTTTAGGATTGTTTGGATTATAATAAACTGTCATCTTACTGTTGATAGGCCACAACTGCTCTGCAAGTTGACGCAAATTTGCAATGGATCCAGTTTTTACATGTAGCCAGCCTTTTTCATCTTCATAGACTTCTGATTTCACCGGTACGGGTACTCCAGATATTTGCGTTGTTTTAATTCCACAAAATATTTTCTTTGTTTTATAACAAGTTCCATTCACAAAGTACTCCACGATTGGATACACCCTTCCATTTCCCGGAAACCCATATTGTTTAACAATACCGTCTGTCTGCTTTGTACACAATTGATTCTGTCTTTTTACAATGATATTGAAAGTAACTCCTAGTAAAACCAATATTACACCAAGACCTCCAACTGTCATCAATTCTAACCATGCAATTTGTATTTCTGTCATAGTTTCATCACCTCAAATTCCAGTTTTCTTGATTCTGCAAACTTGAATTTGTAATTACATTCCATACATATTGGCATTCTTTACAATCACTCTATCTCCTTTTTCTAATTGTTCCTTAGAAACTCCTCTTAACCCAAGTCCAACATGTTCTGTTTTATATCCACAACCATTTGATTTTCGTTCTTTTGTATGTATATCGATGTTAGTAATTATAGTCTCTAATACACCTCCATTTGTTTTATAAACACACGCATTTTCTCCTTCTCTACACATTCCTGTTGATATGTTTCCTGTGACAACTGTTCCAACCCCCATAATTGTAAATACATCATCAATAATCAATTCAAAGTCTTCTTTTAAACATAATGGAACATCTAATCTGTTCATATACTCTTTTTCTCGCTCTTTTTTGCTTTTACCAAATAATCCCATAGTGTTTCTCCTTTATAACTTCTAATTTGTTGCTCAAATCATATCACATTTTCAAACATATCTCAATTCCAATTGTCTCTGCCCCCATCTATTGCATTGCCTTTCGGCTTGCTTCTGTAACCAGCATCCGGTTAATCTTTTCTTGCATGGTTTCCTTTGCATCTTCATTGAAATGATAGCGGACAACATATACTGTCTGCCCGATTTTCTTTGTAAATGTGTTTCCCTCTGTTTTTTTATTCATCATTTTTTCCATAATCATCTATTTCCTTTCTTTCCTGTGCCCGACAGAGAGAGGTTTGCTTCTGTCCCTGCCGGGAGTTTATCGGCACGCTGACAACGCAAGTGTCAACATAGGGTTTGAAACTTTTTTCGGGTAGTTATTTCTGTTTTCCAAAATACTATTGAAAAGTTTTTTGAATGTTCTTGTTGACACCTGTTAAAAAGTAGCTGAAACACCGGTAAATACAAAGGATTTTGGTGTCAACAAAAATGTCAACAAGCAGTAAATTTCCGGGTAATCAGTAGCCTTTCGGCATCAAAATCAGCCTTTCTCTCTGTCGGGCAGATCAAATGGCAGCTCCAACTGTTCTGCTTTCGTCAGCTTTGTAAATCCATCTTTATCCGGTTCGTTGCCACCCTCTTCTTCTGCTCCTTCCCTGATCCAGCTTCTCTGTCTGCCATATCCTTCCTTTGAAAATCTGTGGACTCCGGCTCTCTTCCAGCCAGTGATCTGCGTATCCATAATGGAACAGATCTCATTTGTCTCGAATTTTTTCGGCTCCCGGTCAAAATGGTCAAAGGCTTCTTTCCAGATCTGGACGGAACATACATGACTACCTTTATAAGCGTCCAGCCAGCCTTGTATCATTCCTGCCATCGTATCTTCCTGTGTGAACTGTTTTCGGTATTCACTGATCTCCTGCTCCATTTCCTTTGAGAACTTCAACAGGCTGCTCTTATTCTCCGTTGACCAGTAGATTTCCATTACTTCTGCCCACAACTGGTCAAAATAGGATCTGGCTTCTTTTTCATCATCGAGGATATGCTTCTCTGCCTTACTGCTGTCTATAGCAATCGGCAGGAACCGTCTTGCCCCGGTACGGTCAAAAGGAATGAACTGCCTTGTGTTCGTTGAACCTGCAAAGATACACTGACGCTTCCGGTCTTCCTCATATTTATCATAAGGGTTCCGGTAAGTGTCTTTCTGTCTGGTCAGGAATGACTTGATTTCCTCATTGCTCTTTGCACTGATTGCAGCAATCATCTCCGACATTTCCATAATCCAGTGTCCCCGGAGATGCTCGTATATCTTACTGTCATTCAACTGCTTCAGATCATCAGAAAACCAGTCATCGTTCAATGCAAGAAAACGGAAAAATGTGGATTTTCCGGCTCCCTGCTGACCTACCAGACAAAGCATTTCATCTGCTTTACAACCGGGGCGGTAGATTCTGCTTAATGCTTCCATCAGGAAGTGCTTCACAACCTCATAGACAAAATCCGAAGCATCTGCCCCCATATACCGTTGCAGAACATAACGGATTCTCTCCTGCCCGTCCCACTCCAGTTGTTCCAGATACTCACAGATCGGGTGGTATGCCCGGCTGTTGGCTTCTA
>ENA-ORTS01001124-ORTS01001124.1-human-gut-metagenome-genome-assembly--contig:-NODE-1124-length-19422-cov-3.263799_pt1 | contig 19422 bp, 13 predicted proteins | sample MGYA00241911_ERZ509186 | MGnify/ENA primary metagenome ERZ509186 (study PRJEB26280, sample SAMEA2338852) | human gut metagenome | biome: human gut; feature: human-associated habitat; material: faeces...
AAAATTTTAGCTTCATATTTGTTTTTTTAGATAAATGTATAAGGATATTTTTCATATACAAGTCCCTTTTGTAAAGGGATTTAGGGTTTAATATAAGGGTTTCATGGGCAAAACTATACGAAATAAATGGTAAATAAAAATAAACTTATTTTATCTGCAAATGGTTACAGTATTATCTGTATTTTGTATTATGGATTTGGTTATTTTATTGTAAATGAGGTTATTGTTTATTTCTGTTCAAAATACTAATGACAACCTTTTTTACGGTTTCCATTTCTTCAGATTTACTTTCGGCGATAAGGAGCGTTAAAGCAAACAGAGTGGCGTCATCAATAATCGTCCGACCTAAATCATCATGTAATATTCCGTTTTTATCCATAAAATATAAGAAACAGCTTGCGCCAATACGCTTGTTACCATCAAGAAAACTATGGTTTTTAACAATTAAATATAAAAGAGTAGCTGCTTTTTCTTCCAAACTCGGATAAAGTTCTTCATTGCCAAAGGTTTGATATATCTGATTAACCGAGCTGTTAAAACTTTCATCTTTTGGCAGGGCAAAAACATCACTTGCAAAATCACCTTTCATTTTATCAATAACGGCTAAAAACTCATCAACAGAAATCTGAACTGCTTCCTTTTGGGTGTTTCCTTTGTTATCAAGTCTTTTATGGTCGAAATCATCTAGTAAATTTAGCCCTTTAACAAATTCTTGTAAAATTTTGCTAACATTCTGGGCTTGTTCAACGGTTTCTATCTGATTTTCCATACTGCGATTGAGAAGGTCAACCATTTGCTGTAAGGATGACAGCTTTTCTTTTTGTTCTTGGATAACTTTTTGATTGATTGCATATCCTTTAACCAGATAATCTTTCAAAATATTTGTAGCCCAGCGACGAAATTGTACTGCTGTTTTAGATTTTATGCGATAGCCAACAGATAAAATCATATCTAAATTATAATGACTTAACTTTCTTGAAACTGTTCTTTTTCCTTCATTTCGAACTTGTAAGAAATCCTTACATGTTGACGTAAAGTCCAGCTCATCATCGTCATAAATGTTTCTAATATGCATTGTTATATTTTGTGGAGTTGTCTCAAACAACTTAGCCATCATATCTTGCGTCAGCCAAATCGTTTCATTCTCCAGTTTTGCATCGAGAGAGATTTTTCCGTCAGCGCTGGTATAAATAACAATTTCGCCTTTTGATAATGTTTCCTGTTTCATCGCTTGCCTCAAATATTTTTACTCATTATAAAACATTGTAGGTTAGTAAATTACTAAGATTGCACGAAAACATATCCCATTACTCAATAAATAACCCGTGGATTCAGAGATTGCTTTTTCATAATAAAACCTATACCAAAAGTAAAATCATTATCCACGGGTCAAAAAATGAGTCTGGTTTAATATTCTTCTGCAAGCATAACAGTTATTACTCGGTTTATGCTAATTTCTCAGAAGCCAAAAACATTTTGAATTTTCTTAATGCCTGGCGAACTGAGGTATGAGAGCGTTTGCCATAACTGGATTTTTCGCCGGCGGTTTCATATTCTGGCAGAATAGAAGCGATATTCTCAACCAAGTGCGCCAAAGTAAACCCTTCTTTACGACATAATCTCTCAATGCGTCCCATATAATCAGCGCTTGTTAACTCAGAATATTTATTTTCCAACAACCAGTTCTTAAAATTCTTCAACATAGAAAATCTCCTTTAGCTTATAATTCACGGGATTAACAAACACAGCGACCATTTCGCGCTGAATTCTTTTACATTCAGCGAGACAATCACTAAAATATTGATAGGGAGTTGGTAAAATCGTGTTATCAATTTGTATATACCACATTGTTTTTCCTTTCATAAATAGTTGTTTTACTCATTAACTATTTATATTATGCGGTGTATTGGGAACTTCGCGAGCCCCCTAAATTCATTTTTTTGATGACATTTTGCTACGATGGGACTAAGCCCTTGCATTTAAAAGAAACTTTTTGACCTATGGTCGTTGATGAACATAGGTTATTTATTGTTCTGAACAATTTTTCATTAAACTACAAGCCTATTGGCAACAATTTATTGCCAATTAATATAACTTCGACACATTAAGGGGATTAAGTATCTTAATTAAAATTTTGTACCATTTATTTTAGTTTTAGCCTCAAAAATCTAACGATTTTTTAAGTATCTACGATTTACATTTAAATTAAATATAGACTAAACAAGAGAATGGAAAGCTAATAAAACATGACAAGTGAAGATCAAAAGAAAAAGCTACAAGCACAAATTTGGGCAATTGCAAACAAAGTAAGAGGTGCTGTTGATGGCTGGGATTTTAAACAATATGTTTTAGGCACCTTGTTTTACAGGTTTATTAGTGAAAACTTCAAAAAATATATGGAAGCTGGCGATGACACAATTAAATACGCTAGGATTTCTGACGATGTAATTACCGAGGAAATAAAAAAAGATGCGATAAAAACAAAAGGATATTTCATTTATCCAAGCCAGTTGTTTGAAAACATTGTTAAAACTGCTACTAAAAATGAAAATCTAAACACTCAGCTAGATAAAATTTTCAAAGAAATTGAAAAATCTGCGGAGGGCTATCCCTCTGAAAATGATGTTAAAGGCTTATTTGCTGATTTTGATACAACAAGCCGCAGACTTGGTAATACTGTAAAAGAAAGAAGCGAAAAACTTGCAGAGGTTCTCAAAGGCATTAATGAACTTGATTTTGGTAATTTTGAAGACAACAAAATAGATGTATTTGGCGATGCTTATGAATTTTTAATTTCTAATTATGCCGCAAATGCTGGAAAATCTGGAGGAGAATTTTTTACGCCTCAATGTGTGTCCAATCTTATTTCAAAACTTGCTTTATACGGACAAACATCAATAAATAAAGTCTACGACCCAGCTGCTGGATCTGGCTCATTGTTGTTGCAAGCAAAGAAACAACTTGATGAGCACATTGTAGAAGATGGGTTCTTTGGACAAGAGATTAACCATACAACCTACAATTTGGCTCGTATGAATATGTTTTTGCATAATGTAAACTATGATAAGTTTCATATTGCTCTTGGGGATACTTTGATTCATCCCGAATTTAAAGATGAAAAGCCTTTTGATGCAATTGTTTCTAATCCACCTTATTCTATCAATTGGATTGGAAGTGATGATCCTACTTTGATAAATGATGAGCGTTTTGCACCTGCTAGCGTATTAGCACCAAAAACAAAAGCCGATTTTGCTTTTATTATGCATGTTTTAAGCTATTTATCAAGCAAAGGTCGTGCAGCGATTGTTTGTTTTCCTGGAATTTTTTACCGCGGTGGTGCCGAACAAAAGATTAGACAATATTTGGTGGATAATAACTATATTGAGACGGTAATTTCTCTGGCTCCGAATTTATTTTATGGAACATCAATATCTGTTAATATTTTGGTATTATCAAAACACAAAGCAGACAACAAAATACAGTTTATTGATGCTAGTACAGAAAATTTTTATAAAAAAGAAGCCAATAATAATGTCTTGGAACCAGAACACACTAAAGCTATTTTAGGGTATTTTGCAAATAAAGAAAACATCACTCATATTTGTCAATTGGTTGAAAATGAAGTAATTGCTGAAAATGATTATAACCTTTCGGTTTCTTCCTATGTTAAGCCTAAAGATACCCGTGAAAAGATTGATATTACCGTTTTAAACGAGCAAATCAAAAAAATTGTTGACAAACAACAAGAGCTCCGCACGCAAATTGATGCGATTGTTACTGATTTGGAAGGAATTGCATCATGAGTAAGATTGATGATTTGATTAAGCAATATTGTCCTAATGGTGTGAAATATAAGGAGCTTGGGAATATTGTTAATATATTAGATAACCAAAGAAAACCGGTGTCAAAAGATAAAAGGATACAAGGTGATATTCCTTATTTTGGTGCCAATGGTATTCAGGATTGGGTAAATGATTATATTTTTGATGGAACTTTTTTATTAGTTGGTGAAGATGGAAGTGTTATAAACAAGGATAACACTCCTGTTTTAAATTGGGCAACTGGCAAAATATGGGTTAATAATCACGCTCACATTTTATCAGAAAAAAAAGAAGAAGCAGTATTAAGATACATATTTTTTTCACTATCAAAAACTGATATAAGTGCAAAAGTAAGAGGTATACCACCAAAATTAAATCAACAAAATTTAAGAAGTATAAAAATACCCGTCCCCCCTCTTCCTGTACAAGAAGAGATTGTGCGGATTCTGGATACTTTCAGCGAGCTGGAAGCGGAGCTGGAAGCGGAGCTGGAAGCGAGAAAGAAGCAATATGAATACTACCGCAACAAACTCCTAACTTTTGATGAAAACACAACGGGGGGGGGCATTAGTTGGAAAATGCTATCAGAGATTTGCATTCGTCAAAAAGGAACTAACATTACTGCTGGTGAGATGAAAGAATTACATAAAATAAATGCTCCGATAAAAATATTTGCTGCGGGTAATACAACAGCTAATCTTGATTATGGGGATATACCAGACAGAGATGTTATAACTAAAACAAGTATTATTGTTAAATCAAGAGGGAATATAGGTTTTGAATATTACGATAAACCATTTAGTCATAAAAATGAAATGTGGTCTTATTCTGCTAATGATAATTCTATTAACTTAAAATTTGTTTATTATTTCCTATCTAACCACATTATAGAATTTCAAATAAAAGCAAAAACAGGTAAATTACCACAAATTTCAACGCTGGATACAGATAAGTTTTTGATTCCCATTCTTTCATTAGAAGAACAGGAAAAAATTGTTGGCATTTTAGATAAGTTTGATGCTTTGGTAAATGATATAAGCGAAGGTTTACCTGCCGAAATCAATGCCAGAAAACAACAATATGAATATTATCGGAATAAACTTTTGACATTTTCTCCTCTAGAAAGTGAGATGAACTAATGGGAATGACTTTAACAGAAATCGCACAATCTTTGAATGATGCGGATAAAAAAGTCCAATTAATTTATGCTTTTAATGGTACAGGTAAAACAAGACTTTCAAGAGAGTTCAAAAAACTTATTAATGCAAATGAAACTTCTGAAGAAGATGAAGATTCAAGCACTAAAAAACGCAAGATTTTGTATTATAATGCTCTTAGCTCAGATTTGTTCTATTGGGATAATGACATAGAGAATGAAGAAGAACCTAAACTTAAAATTCAGCCCAATACATTTATTGATTGGATTTTAGGTGAACAAGGCTATGGTGATAGAATTATTGAAAATTTTCAAAAATATACAAATGATAAACTAACCCCAAAATTTAAAGAAGTAGAAATTGTAAGAAATGGACAACGGATTAAAACATATCCCGAAGTTACATTCTCTTTTCAAAAAGGTGATGAAAGCAATACAGAAAATATAAAGATATCAAAAGGAGAAGAAAGTAATTTTATATGGTGTATTTTCTATAGTTTATTTGAACAAGTAATACATACATTAAATGATAAAGAGGAAGAAGGAGAAACAGAATTTGATGAATTAGAATACATTTTTATAGATGATCCAGTTACCTCATTAGATGAAAATCATTTGATAGAATTGGCTGTAAATGTTGCTGAATTGATTAAATTAGGAAAAAAAGCTGATTTACGCTTCACTATTACTACCCATAATCCTCTTTTTTACAATGTATTATATAATGAACTAGGATTGAAAAGCGGCTACTTTCTTAAGAAAAATGAAGATAATTCTTATGAATTAGAAGAAAAAAGAGGAGATTCAAATTGTTGTTTTTCCTATCATTTGCACTTACGAGAAATAATAGAAGATGCTATAGCCAATAATGCCATTGAAAAATTTCATTTTACATTATTGAGAAATCTATATGAAAAAACAGCCCGCTTTCTAGGATATTCACAATGGTCTGCATTATTACCGGATGATAAAAAAACTTATTACAACAGAATTATTCAATTTACAAGCCATTCAACTTTATCAAATGATACCGTTGCAGAACCAACAGATGTAGAAAAGAAAACTATTGCATTTTTATTAGAACATCTTATAAAAAATTATAATTTTTGGACAAAGGTAGAAAACAATGAATAGTGAGATAAAGCCTGTTTTAGAAACCAATAATTTTATTGTTTTAGATGAATATCAAAAACAAAAAGCTTCATCTGACACTTACCAAAGCGAAGCAGATTTAGAAAAAGAGCTTATCTCCGACTTAGTATCTCAAGGTTATGAATATAGGAAAGATATATCCTCAATTGACACAATGATGGATAACCTCAAAGTGCAACTTGAAACCTTAAATAAAACTACATTTACATCTAGTGAATGGAAACGTTTTTGCGAAGAATATCTTGATAAAGCAAATGATACAATTATTGATAAAACAAAAAAAATTCATGAGGATTATATCTACGATTTTACTTTTGACGATGGACATATTCAAAATATTTATCTTCTGGATAAAAAAAACATATCCCGAAATTCTATTCAAGTGATTAATCAATTTGAGCAAGAAGGAACTCATCCTAATCGTTATGATGTTAGTATATTAGTTAACGGTCTCCCTTTAGTTCATATAGAATTAAAAAAACGTGGTGTTGCTATCCGAGAAGCATTTAATCAGGTTCATCGCTATAGTAAAGAAAGTTTTAACTCCGAAAACTCACTATATAAATATTTGCAAATCTTTGTTATATCAAACGGAACAGATACCAGATATTTTGCAAATACTACTAAACGCAATAAAAACAGTTTTGATTTTACAATTAATTGGGCAAGATCAGACAATACGCCTATTAAAGATTTAAAAGATTTTACAGCAACATTTTTACAGAAAAATACTTTATTAAAAATTATTGCTAAATATTCTGTTTTTGATTCAAATAATACATTGTTGATAATGAGACCATATCAAATTGCCGCAACAGAACGCATTTTGTGGAAAATTAATTGTTCTTATCAGGCAAAATTATGGAACAAGCCTGAAACTGGTGGTTATATTTGGCACACAACAGGTTCTGGCAAAACGCTTACAAGTTTTAAAACAGCAAGATTATCTACTGAATTAGCTTTTATTGACAAAGTCCTGTTTGTTGTTGATAGAAAAGATCTTGATTATCAAACAATGAAAGAATATCAAAGATTTTCACCTAATAGTGTCAATGGGTCTGAAAACACCGCTGGTTTAAAAAGAAATCTTCAAAATGATGATCACAAAATCATCGTTACGACTATTCAAAAGCTTAACAATTTAATGAAATCTGATGATAATTTAGATGTTTACCAGAAACAAGTTGTATTTATTTTTGATGAATGCCATCGTTCTCAATTCGGCGAAGCACAGAAGAACTTAAAGAAAAAATTTAAAAAGTTTTATCAGTTTGGATTCACTGGCACCCCAATATTTCCTGAAAATGCTTGTGGCTCTGAAACTACAGCAAGCGTATTTGGTCGTCTGTTACATAGTTATGTCATAACAGATGCTATTCGTGATGAAAAGGTATTAAAATTTAAAGTAGATTATAATGATGTTCGCCCTAAATTTAAAAAAATAGAAAACGAGCAAGATGAAGCGAAGTTAACTGCAGCCGAAAATAAAAAAGCTTTTTTGCACCCTGAGCGAATTCGAGAAATTACTCAATATATACTAAATAATTTTAGCAAAAAAACTCACAGATATCAAATTGGTGCTAAAGGATTTAATGCAATGTTTGCGGTAAGTAGTGTTGATGCTGCAAAATTGTATTATGAAACATTCAAAAAATTACAAAAAGACACAGAAAAGCCCCTAAAAATAGCCACAATCTTCTCATTTGCAGCCAATGAAGAACAAAATGCTATTGGTGATATTTTAGATGAAAGTTTTGATGTGTCGGCAATGAACAGCTCTGCTAAAGAATTTTTAAGCCTGGCAATCAGTGACTATAATAATAGTTTCAAAACTAATTTTAGTGTCGATAGTAAAGAATTTCAAAACTACTACAGAGATCTTTCTAATCGTATGAAAAATCAAGAAATAGATTTATTGATTGTTGTAGGAATGTTTTTAACGGGTTTTGATGCTCCTGCTCTAAATACGTTATTCGTTGATAAAAATTTACGTTATCACGGACTAATTCAAGCATATTCAAGAACCAACAGAATTTATGATAGTACAAAATCGTTTGGTAACATTGTTACGTTTAGAAATTTGGAACAAGCCACAATAGACGCTATCAAATGCTTTGGTAAGGAAAATGACAATAATCTAATACTGGAAAAAAGCTATAAAGAGTATATGGACGGTTTTGAGGATATTTTAACAGGTAAATATCATAGAGGTTATGTTGACATTGTTAATGAATTGCAAGCAAAATATCCTACTCCAGACGAAATAGTAAAAGAAAAAGATAAAAAAGATTTTTCTAAGCTGTTTGGAGAATATTTGCGAATTGAAAATATTTTACAAAATTACGATGAGTTTACTAATTTAAAAGAACTTCAAACAATTGATACTGAAAACATAAAAGCATTAGAAGAATTTAAAAATAAATATTATGTATCTGATGAACAAATTCAAGATATGCAAAAAATTACAGTCCTACCAGAAAGAGCTATTCAGGATTATAAGTCAACATATAATGATATCTGCGATTGGCAACGCCAACAAAGAGTAAATAAAGAAACAGAAAAATCAAATATTGATTGGAGTGATGTTGTATTTGAGGTCGATTTGCTTAAATCTCAAGAAATTAACCTTGATTACATTTTGGAATTGATATTTGATAAAAATAAAAATACAAAAAATAAAGATACCCTGGTGGAAGATGTAAAAAGATTAATTCGTTCAAGTTTGGAGAATAAAGCTAAAGAAGGATTGTTTGTTGAGTTTATCAATCAAACTGATTTAGATAAAATAGATAATAAACCTGCAATTATTGAGGCATTTTTTACATTTGCACAAAAAAAACAAAAACAAGAAGCCAATAATATTATATCAGAAGAAGGATTGAATGAAACAGCGGCCAAACATTATCTAAAAACATCCTTGAGACATGAATATGCAAGTGAAAATGGAACTGAGTTAAATGAAATTTTACCTAAAATGAGTCCATTAAATCCTAACTATTTAACAAAAAAACAGTCTGTTTTTGAAAAAATTTCAAAGTTTGTTGAAAAATATAAGGGTATTGGTGGAGAAATTTAGAAGTACCATATATATAATATTACAAGCCTTTGTTGTTACTTTAAACAAAGGCTTTTTTATATCCTAATTTTATTATCAATAATCTGTAAATCCTAGAAATTTATAAAATATAGTATTTTAAATAGCTAAAACGAACTCCAATCCTGTTCTAATATGTGTAAACACTTAATATTATTAAGGAATTATAATAATGCATTATTTAAATTTAACAGAAACCAAACAAAAACAAGCCCAGCAAGCCGTATTTATGGCTACGGGAGAAAACACGACCGAGCAATATATTGCCGTGATGAAATATTGCAAAGAAAAGCGATTGCCGATTGTAAACCTATTTATTGAGCAATCCGACGATGAGGAAACGCTTTATCAGATGATGAATGACGCTATGGATTTTGCAGCAAGAGAAGGTGTAAACAATGGTAAAAAAACAGCTATTGTCTTTGCAAGCAAGGATAATTTACCTCGCTTTGTGAATTTATTATCCATTAGACAAGTCATTTTAGATGATTATACAGAGCTTCATCTGGCAAAATCCAAAACAATATTTAGCAGAAATAATTAAAGCGGGTTTCATATAAGTTAAAAAAAGAGGTAGCCGAAACTACCTCTCTTCCGTTTAATAATTAAGTTCTTGGAAGATTTTGCATGATTTTATATTCAATTCCGGGACAGACACATTCGCCAATAACATCTCGTATAAGTTCATCATTATTAAGCGCAAAGCTGGGAATTTTATAATCATCCGGCAATCCTGTTAATAAAAGCAATTCTTTAATCGTGTAGGCTCTGGCATTATTATAGGTGCCATCGGGTTGTAATGTTCCCGGATGACAAGAGACCATACCTCCCATTCCGGCGGATTTCATTAAGATAGATCCGCAAGGCTCGTCCCATTTTGCCCTGCGCCAAGAACTGCGATAAAATTCCGCGTCAAAACCATTTTCATTTACAGGTTTCCAAGGATCAGGATTTAGAAAAGCGGAACAACCTGTTGGTGTATGTTTCATAACGTCAGTATAACGTTTGTCCCAATATGGTGCATAATGATATGGAATATCGCTGATTTCTCCGGCTTCTAATGTCGGAAGGTGACTAATCGCATCACGCACCGTCTTTTTAACTGTTTCCTTTTCCGGTAATTCCCAAGGAGCAATTTTAGACGCGAGGATAAAAGCTCTGCGGCGATGTTGCGGTATCCCATAATCAGAGGCGTTAAGTACCTTGATAGTAACATATTTATAGCCAAGCTCGTTTAGTTTTGCCTCGATAATATCAACAACTTTGCTTTTACCTCCTACTTTTGCATTTAAGAAGGCAGGCACATTTTCAATCATAACATGCTGATTAACGGCATTAACTTTTTCAAGATACCATAGACCTCTTTCATAAAGAAATGCCCGAGGATTACTAATATCTCTTTTTCCAGCAGTGGAAAAATCTTGACATGGCGGGGACATTAATGTCAGCGTAGCCTTAGTTTCAATATGTTTCGCCACAATTTTATTAAAAACCTCATCGTCCATAATATCGCCGGGAATCATGGTTGTGTTTTTATATTTTTCATTATACCAAAGGGCTCGGTCGCCTAAAAGTTCATTGGCAACAGCAGATTCCAGACCTAAGCTTGGTAAAAATGTTTCACCAATACCCGCACAGCTAAATAAAGAAGAGTAATAAACCTTATTCATCATTAATTCTCCTCAATAACTGCATTGTTAGTGGTTTCAGAGTAAAGAGACCATTTGCTGTTATGCTTTTCTGAAGCAAACATATCAAGATAAGCTTCCTCCGGAAACATTTGTTCAATGAGTGCATAGTAATGATTTTTAGCGTCAACTTCTTCATTTTTATGCAAATTCAAAACAGATGCTTCTTGATATTCGCTTTTCAACCCATCTCCTTTAGTGCAGATTAAAAGTTGTTTATGCTGGTTTTTAATAAATTTGTCAACAGATGAGGCCATATAATTCCATACTAAAGATTCTTGGTATTCAAATCCTAGATTTTGAACTAAACATAGTATTTTTGAAAGATTTTTGTTGTCAGTCCAAGCTAACAGAACAGAGTTATCATTAGCCGGTATGGATAATTGACTCAAATCCTTAAGCGGGGTTGCAACATTAGAAAAGTCAGCATAGATTACATCAAAAGTTTTATCAGAAAGAACAACAGCGTTTTTTCTCGTCAATTTGCTGAATTTTATTGCGTCCTGGAGTGCCTTTTCTTTGAGTTTATTTTGATTGGCTTCATGTTTTGCTTGAGTTTGTGTATTTGATGAGGCCATAGCAGACAACAGATCTTTTTCCGTTTTACGGATTTTAAGAGCTAATTTCAAAGAAGGATATTCTTCATTTTCTCTTGCATATTTATAAGTTTTTTCTTTTAATTCATCATTAGCCAACTGCTCCAGTTCCCATGCTTTTTTGGTGTCGTATTTCCAATTTGTTTTGATAAATTCTTCTTTGGTTAACTTCTTTTCTGATTTACCGGGAAGTTGATTGGATAAATCGGTTCTGGAACCTTGAGCCGTATCAATAGTTTTGAAGAATTTACCTAAACGTGCTTGTGCTTCAAAAACAATAGCGGCGTGTTTCCAGGCCCCTTGATAAAGTTTATCCATATTTTCTTTTGTCAGAGCATTTTTCTGAGCCAATTTGAAAGCCGCTTTGGCAATTTCTTCATTAATCTCAATAAAAGTGATAAGATTCTCCGGTGTCGCAGGAACTGTAACCGCTTCATAAGTATTACCGACAGGGATGAGAGCCGTTGAAGTCGGAGGAGTAGGATTGTTATCGGTAGAATTATCGTTAGCTATTTGCTTATGGCTATCAATCTCTGTATATTCGACATCAATAATTTTTTCAGGAATAGCAGACAGATTAAAATCTTTCGGCGCACCATAAATTTGGGTTTCATAGTGGAATGTGGTTTCTGTTTCTAAAATTGCGTTGCTCATTATTCTATCTTTCAAAATGTCCTTGCGAACCATTCGCTTGGTACATTTGCTTTATATTACAACTAGCCACATAAGTCGCCGTGACGCGTCATGTCACAATATGACATTTGTGGACAAAATATAGTTTTGCGTCTAAGTGAGATTACTCTTGTCGGTATATTAAGGATTTTTTATATTTTTTATTATCGTGAGCAAGGCTAACAGCACCTTTTTTGAGGTTAAACTAATAATCATAGTGAGCCAGCGGCGCATTTTTACCACCGCTTCCCCTTACTCTGAAGGCAAGCCCTAAAGTTCAATTATATTCCAATTATATATATAATTGAAATTTCGTTTTATATAACCAAACTTAATTGCTAGGCTACTCAAAAAATATAGATGAAATGAGTAGTAATGAGCTTCGAAACGAGCCAAAATAGCGGATTCGCACCGAATGAAGCACCTTCATCCTTAAGGGAGAGGGTTCAAAGGATTTTGGCCGCAAAATTAACGCCTCGGCAAATAGAAGAAGGTTTTCTTTATACTAAAGAACTTATGCTTGTGCTGGGATGTTCAGAAAGAACACTCATCCGGTGGCGGAAACTTCGGAAGCAGGGAGATAAAACGGTGGAATTCCTTGTTACAATACGGTGGGGACGTATAAATATTATCTTGATGATATTTACCAGTATTTCATCGCTCATATAAATTAAGAGGTCTGCGAAATGAGAAACGCGGACCTTTTTTTGTATCTGCACTATAAAAAACAACTTCCCGATTTTTGAGAAAGGAAGTTGCTATGCCTGTATGAAAATTTCTTGTCGTCAACGTCAATAACTTTTCTTTCAAGGCTTTTCATATCTGATTTTTGATAAAAGATTTTCCCAGAGGGGAGGCTGGATTCAAACCATATTAAACTATTGAAAAATAATGAAACTTGAAAGAATTAGTTCGGGTGAGGTTGAAAAACAGGCTCTGTTGGAAAAGTAACATTCGAACTCAATTTTATTGAATAAAAACAAGGACCTAAATCGAAATTTAAGTCCTTTGCACGTGGTGGCTGGGGTGGCTGGATTCGAACCAACGAATGACGATACCAAAAACCGTTGCCTTACCACTTGGCGACACCCCAATTAAACAGTAATGGTATATTTATGATACTTTTTTTGTTTTGGCAAGAGTTTTTTATTGTCTATGAGTAATTTTTCGCCGAATTGTTCAACCGTGGATAAAAGGTAGGCTGTCGTATGTTTTTTATTTTAGACGGCGAGAGTGTTTACTTGAAAAAGTTATGCAATGTTTTGCAGAGGGGGAAGTATTTGATTTGACAAAAAGTTGATATTTGGTAATTCTTAGAGAAAGTAATTATCAGGAGTTTTGACAATGGTGTTGATGTCTAAAATGCTTAAATTGTTTGGTTTTGTGCTGCTTGGAGGATGTTTTTGTATTTTTGGAGCGAGGGCTCAAGATGCCTCCTATGAGCCGGTTCTTCCCGATGGCGACCAAAATATTACTTCAGGTATATATTATGATACCGTTTCTCCGGATCCTTCTAACAAAACGCATGAGGGGAATATATCTGTATCCGGTGAAGGTGATTTGAATATTTTTGCTGAGCAGGCTGCTGATAAGTATGACTCTTCATATACTCTGAACGGGCAATTGACAGTCGGTTCTGACGAAGTTATTGAAAGTCAGTCTAATGGTATTGTGAGTATTATAAATATGAGTACAGGCAAGTTTGACTTTACCATGAATGGTGGTGCCGTGCTTGTCCAAAATGGTGGTAATTTGTATTTTGGAAATCGTAATGGCGGTACTAATGGCGGTACAATGAACGTTTCGGGTGTGCCGTCTTTTTATGTGCAGGGTAATAACAGTGTTCTTACTTTTTCCGGTGTAACGGTTGGCGGAGATAACAATGGAGATAACAAATTAGAATCTATTAACATCAGTAACATGGGAACTCTTAATCTTACTAACACGGAAATTAACGGTGGTGACAGTTTGAAAGCCGTTAATGTTTTAACTGCGGGAACGTTATCTCTTGAGGATTCTTTGTTACAAGGTGACTCGTTTAATCTTACGGTACAGGATTCCGGTACTGTCGAGCTTGATAATAGTACGCTTTCTATTAACAATGCCGCAGCCAAGACCGAAGGCGATGATAATTCGGGGGCTGCAATTGTTTTTGACAACGGTAACCTGACTTTGAAAAACGGCAGTAAATTAGAGATGACATCTGGTGTTGATACGGGGGTTATTTCAGGGGCTTTTTCTTTTACGGATTCTAATGTTGATATCAGCGGTTCCAGTACGCTGAGTAAAGGAAACAGCGGAGATATGCTCTTCAGCGGTGGAAGTTTGAATCTTGGAACTCCTGGAGATACAGGGGATATATCCAAAATTTCTCACAGCGGCTTGACCGGAAGCATTAGGTTGTCGAATGTCGGTAATGCAACCCTGAGCGGAAAATCCAGCATTGAAAGAACCGGCGCAGGGGGAGACATTGTCGTTAACAGTACGGGGCTTGTGATGAAAGATGAAGCTTCATTAAACGTTTCAACGGAGGGCGGAAATGTTGTGTTTTCCAGCGCTGTTGCACAGCTTTCTGACAAGGCCTCAATTAAGGTAGCTGAAAATTCGAATGAAGTTAAGATTGAAAATAACTCTAATGTCACAATGGCAGGCGAGTCCAGTATGTCGGCAAATCATGTCTATGTCAGTAACGGCAGTTCTTTGGAGCTTACCGGTTCAGCGAAGATTATGGCGCCCGGAGGTGCATCTGTTTCTGATTCTGAAGGGGTCAAAGTCGTGGCATCCAGCGTGATTATGAGCGAGAAGGCACGCATTGAAGGGGACGTTTCGCTTGAAAATGGCGGTTTTTTAGGAATGTCAGGTAACGCGGAGATCGAGGGAGATTTGAATACAAAATCAACTACGGGGTATTCGACTATCAGCATTGGCAGTACCAGCGGCGGTTCATCGGTTGTTGCTATTAATGGAAGCGTAGATATTAGTCAATCGGTTTTGAGCATTTTGAATGGTAATACATTACGCTTGGGGGCTGGTAGTAATAATTCATTTAAGAACGGATCTTATCTGAGCCTTGGTACCGGAAAGCTTAATTTGAACGGCGGTAATTTGACAATGTCCGGAGACTCTACTTTAACCTTGCGTATTGCCAGTGAAAGCGAGTATGGACAGATTTTAAATGCCGGAAAAATTGATATTAAACCGGGTGCCGGTCTGGATGTCAGCATTGACAAGAATGTGGTGAGCAAAGGACAAACGAAGGCATTTCAGATTTTGAGCGGAACTGTTGAGGGTGATTGGGTTAACCTTAACCGCAGGTATAAATTTGAATATGATACTGATAAACAGGATGGTTGGTATAATGTTACTCAGGTGGCGGATGCCGGCGATATCGTCATTATGGACGGCGGTACGGAGAACAATGCCAATACGGCGAATGCATGGCTGGAAGGGAACAACTTTGCCAATGGCAGCGAAGCGGCCAAAGTGTATGACGAACTGGATTATTTGTCTCAGTATGGCCAAGGTTCCGAATATGTTGACGCTTTGACGGCATTGGCGCCGGACGCAGCGCCTCTGGTGCGCTCACTGACGACGGAAAACTCGAATCAGATTTTCAGTACGGTGCAGAATCGTCTGGAGGGAGGTTCTTCTCTTAGGATGAAACCGGGACGGGCAGGGCGTTATGCCCGCGGGCTGGCTTCCGGCGACATGTACCGCGAAGACGCGATTTGGGTTCAAGGTTTGTATAATCACTCCGAGTTGAGCGACACCAAAGAGGCCAAGGGGTTTGAGATTGATTCTTACGGCGGTGCCATCGGTCTTGACAATTATGTGACCGACAGCCTGAAACTCGGTATCGGTTATGCCTATACCCACGGTGACATCAGCGGTTTTCTGCGGGATACCGACGTTGATACTCACACCGGTTTTGTTTACGGCGAGTTTAAACCGAACCGCTGGTTTCTGAACGCGATTGCTTCGTACAGCTTTGCCAGCTATGATGAAGAGAAGAGGGTGTCCACCTTTAAGGTTAAGGGCGATTATGACGTCAATGCTTTTGGCGCTCAGGTTATGACCGGTTATAAAATGGGTTACGTTACTCCCGAGCTTGGCGTTCGTTATCTCAACGTTAAACAGGACGCTTATGAGGATAGTATCGGACAAAGAGTTGATGCGGTTTCCAATGACGTTTTGACCGGTGTTTTCGGAATCCGGATTAAACAGGATTTCTTCCCCAATCGCGGTTTCAGCATTCGTCCGGAAGTTCATGTTGCCGCAACCTATGATTTTGTTCAGGATGATGCGGTTTCGGTGGTTTCCTTGCCTAACGGCTCGGTTTATCAGATTGAGGGCGAAAATCTGGACAAGTTCGGTTTGGAAGCCGGTGCCGGTTTGACGCTTGACGTCGGCAACCGTCTTGAAATGGCCGTCAGCTATGAGGGCAAGTTCCGTAAGGACTATACCGATCATTCCGGACTGGTGAACATGAAATTTAAGTTCTAAGCCATATGACTAAAAAAAGCCTCCGTTACGGAGGCTTTTTTTAGTACATAATCTTTTCAGATGCATTTGGTGCGGCGCAGCATCTTTTTCTTTTCTTCTTTATTTTTCAAAACATCCAAATCGCGCTCGGTGGCAATCTTATCAAGTATGGTTTTAATAACTTTGTCTAACTCTTTGTTTTCGCTGTAATCGGCGGGCAGGGCAAAGTTGACGCGGTTGTCGGCGAGAAGTTTGATTGCTTTTTTGCGTTCATGGCTTTTCTTGGGAGCATAAACGGCAATGGCGTTGCCGCCGCGTTCGTTAACCAGTTTCATGGAAGGGATGTCTGTCATGCCGTCGCCGAAATATATCATACGGTCAAAGGGAATAGGACGTTCTTCGGTCGGCATAAATTCATTAACGGCAACATCGTCAATCTTGCAAAGGCCTTTGTTTATTTTTGAAAGGAACTGAACTTTGATGCTGTAGTTGATGACGCGGGCAGGCCAAACGGGAACGCCCTGTTCGTCAAAAGCATAGCTGCAGGCAAACATATCTTTAAAATAATGGCGGATTTCCGCGCCGGCAAGGATTTCCTCATAGCCGGAAGAAATGAGGTAATGTTCGATGTCGAGATCCAGATTTTTGCCGTATTCGTTAATGCGCTCAAACCATTCCCGCACTCCCGGGAAATATTCGATGTTTTGTCCGCATTTTTTCAGAAACTGTCGGGTCAGGCGGAGTTTTTTTTCTTTGGCAGTTTTCATAAAGTAGTACATAGAGCCGGTGACCTGGTCGGCTTCCTGGTCGGCAGACCATTGGTTGGCCATTTTCCAAAAACGGTCGGGTTTCATGCCTAAAGCCGGAATCAGTGAGAAATCTTGCATATAACCGGTGCTGAGGGTTTCGTCAAAGTCGTAGATTAATGCTACTTTTGTCGGTCTTTTTGCCATTTTGTTTTATCTCCACTTGCTTTTTAGGAATAATCATTATACAAATAATAAGTTAAAATTTTACTTAAAGAGGAATATTGAGATGGTAGCAACAACTATGGACCAGTTGGTCGCCTTATGTAAACGTCGCGGTTTTATTTTTCAGAATTCGGATATTTATGGCGGTTTACAGGGCGTGTATGATTACGGTCCGCTGGGGGTGGAATTGAAAAATAACCTGAAAGCCGCCTGGTGGCGTTCAATGGTTTATGAACGCGACGACGTCGAGGGGCTTGATGCGGCTATTTTGACCAACCAGAAAGTGTTGCATTATTCCGGACATGAAGATACTTTTTCCGACCCGATGACAGACTGCCGCAAGTGCAAAGGCCGTTTTCGCGCCGACCATATTAAGGACGGCAAATGTCCCAACTGCGGGTCTACCGATTTGACCGATCCGCGACCGTTTAATCTGATGTTTAAGACTTCTATCGGCCCTGTTGACGACGGTTCTTCTTATGGTTATCTGCGTCCGGAAACCGCTCAGGCTATTTTCACGCAGTTTAAGAACGTGGTTGATTCAACTTCCCGCAAGCTGCCGTTCGGCATTGCACAAATCGGAAAGTCTTTTCGCAACGAAATTACGCCGCGTAACTTTATTTTCCGCGTTCGCGAGTTTGAGCAAGCCGAGCTGGAGTATTTTGTGCGTCCGGGAGAAGATGAGCAGTGGCATGAAAAATGGAAAGAAGCCCGCATTAAATGGTGGGAAGACCAAGGACTGAAACGCGAGCATATCAATATTTATACCACGCCGAAGGAAGACCTGGCCCATTATGCCAAAGCTTGTTATGACATTGAATATCAGTTTCCGCACGGTATGGAAGAACTTGAGGGAATTGCCAACCGGACGGATTATGATTTGGGTAATCATACCAAAGCGCAGGAGGAAATGAACCTGACTTCGCATTGTCATCCGAATCCGGATTCAACCCAGAAGCTTTGCATTATGGACGATGCATCCAACAAATGGGTGGTTCCTTTTGTCATTGAGCCGTCAATGGGCGTTGACAGAGGGGTGTTGGCGGTCATGACCGAGGCTTATGAGGAAGAGGATTTGGGCGAGGGCAACAGCAGGGTTGTTTTGAAGCTCAAAAAGCATCTGGCTCCGATTAAAGTTGCGGTTATTCCGCTTAAGAAGAACAATGAGCAGATTATGGCGAAATGCCACGAGATTAAGCAAAATCTGTTGAAACTGGGCATTGGCCGCGTTGCGTTGGAAAATACGGGAAATATCGGCAAGGCGTATCGTCGTCATGATGAAATCGGAACGCCTTTGTGCATTACGGTTGATTTTGAGACGATTGAAAACCAGCCGGAATCCGTTACTGTCCGCGACCGTGACACTATGGAACAACACCGTATCAATACGGCCGATTTGAAAGAATATCTGAGAAATTATTTCTTGGATTAAGCTCTTCTGAAGCATAAATACAGGCCCCCGGGATGTTGAGTCCCGGGGGTTTTGTGTTAGAAGGTGAGAATACAACGAACTGGTAAACGGCCATTCTTATCGCCGCCGCCCATGCGGTCGTCGGACAGCTTGACGAACCAGACGTAGTGGTAGTTGTATTCGGATGAAGACCAATAATAGTTGGACGAAATTTGAGCTTTGGATAATTTCTGCAAACCAAGGTTGATTGCGTTGTAGTTATAGCTCATTGCTTTTAGCTCACCCGCTGCCGGCACATACCAACCACTTGAACCTTTGCCGCTTGATACCGCTGAAAACGTATTACAATAGTTTGCTGCAGGGTGAGTCTGACTGTCAC
>ENA-ORTS01001127-ORTS01001127.1-human-gut-metagenome-genome-assembly--contig:-NODE-1127-length-19383-cov-4.367550_pt1 | contig 19383 bp, 26 predicted proteins | sample MGYA00241911_ERZ509186 | MGnify/ENA primary metagenome ERZ509186 (study PRJEB26280, sample SAMEA2338852) | human gut metagenome | biome: human gut; feature: human-associated habitat; material: faeces...
TATAAGTATTTCGGGTGGTATCCGTTTTCTAATTTAGAGGGGGTCAACCCGACCAATATAAAAAAATAAAAACGGATACTTTAAAGTGTCCGCTTTTTTTATGCCCGCTTAAAGCCCAGTTTCAGCCACTATTCCCCTTTTCAAAATTTCCTATTACGCGGCTGTCATTTTAATTGTTACTCCCCCAAAAGTATACCTATACCCAAAAAGTATACCCTGCCATATCTGCCAACCAAAAAGTGCCGCTTTGATTTTAAGATATTGATTTACAATGTTTTCCATACAATTTTATTGCTCTTGTGTTTCTAATCTACTCAAGAGAGGTTGACATTAGGTTGAAAAACGTCAGTTTAAGTTCTTGATTTTATTATTAATACAAACCTTTTTCAATGCAAGGTTCTTTTACGAATGGGTTCGGATTTCCTTGGATTTCTTCGATACGTTTGGCCCGGGTGCATTCCCATGGCGTGACCGGATACAAAACATTCCAGGCATCCATCAGCCTCCGCAATTGCTTACTCATGTTATATGTCTGGTATTCGCTATCAAAATAAAGGTATGTCCTGGCGATTTCACCTTTGCTCATGTCCGCTCCAGTTTTGCAAAATCAAGCTCGGCACTTTGTTTTGCCAACGCTCGCTTTCACTTTCAAAGTTAATTAATTTCGGCATTTTGACCTGATGCACCAAGATAAAGGCGATGACCGTCTTTTTCTTTTTGGTATGGACAAGCAATGAACAGGCATTGCGGCGATACACAAACTGTAGCCGCACGCCTTTCATCTGTTCATAAAGACCCGGTGTCATACGTTTACCGCGTGCTTTTTTCGGGATTGCATCGGTCGGAATGGCAAGCCACAGACCGTTTTTGCCTCGGATAATGCTTGCGTATTCAAAGCCCTGCATAATCTTTTCGGCATTAGAATATACCTGACCGGCCGCGCTGATACTCGTTTTTCCTTTCGGATAGATGACACCGCGCCAAGTGGTGGCCATGCGAGAACTCATACCGGCCGAGCGGACCTGTTCACGCAAAGACGTTTTAAGTCCATTCGTTGCCGCCGATATTCCTAACGTCACAGCCTTGGCACCTTCTGAATAGTGCTTTTCCATGGCATCAGACAGTTTTCCTTGTAGTGCAAGTTTTAATTGCATAGCACATCAACACTCCATACTAGATTATGAATATCTTTGACCGGTTCCGTATGCACCCGATAAGTTGCCGCATCTGTTTCTATCGTGTCCCCGACAGCTAAATCAGGCGCATCAGAAATCCGGATCTTCATAAAATGCGTGTCGGTGTGCGCCTTAACAAAACCCACACCGACAACTTCGTCCGGTTCAATCAATAAAAAAAGGACTTCTCGTCCTTGATAATTCCCGATCGTTCCGCACCGATTAAACAGGCTGTCCACCGCCTTTTTGAGAGGAAGGGTCATCTTTACCTCCTGTTTCATCAGGTTTCTGTGGTTGCTGTGGCTGTGTTGCCGGCTTTTGGCCACCTTTAACAGGCACTGCAAAACCGCGTTCTATCAGACTTTTTGCATCTGCTTCGTTCAGGTCATACTCCTTACCGGGAGCAATTTCTCTGCCGGCAGATACAACTAATGTAATCAAGGCCTTAATACGCATTTATACCTCCTAACCAATGGTTGCACAGAATGAAGCATTCGGACGATAAGGAACGACCAAAGGCGCAGACTGCAATAACAGCCAACGAACCGATGGATCTTCCTCAACCCATGACTTCGTAAAGTAGCGATGAGCTGTCCAGTTTGCTTTTTCATCGTGGATCGCGCCATAGCAACGGGTTCCTTCAAGTCCGTCTTTGGCTCCCATGATGACAGTTTTGGCCGGCAAGAGTTTGCTTTCAACACCGGCATCATTGATATAAAGGTCATTGTAAACATAGATATCAAAGTCACCGATAGAGCCAACGTAGCGCACTTTGGAGTTTTCACCACGAATGATCGGGTCAACATTCAAAGTGTTGTTTGTGCCTCTGCGGTAATCCAAGAACTTCTTCACATCGTCCTTTGAGCGGAAGATTTTCCATGCTTCAGGATCCATGATGACCGTTTTTGCGATCATACCGGACTTTGTTTGAACCAAATCGGCCCAGTCCTCCAAGTCCTCAATCGGGTTAACAGCCGCAGTTTCCCATGTGGCAGAACCGGTTAAGGCCTTTGTCAAAGCCGCATCACGTCCGAAGTTCACCGTTGTTGACGGATAGCCATCGCCGGAAACTACAACTTGTCCGGTTCTTAAGATTTCGGCCGCCATCACTTCTTCACGACGGGTCAGGTTTTCTAACTGGTCGGTCAAAGTTGTGGCCAAAGCGCGTTCATAGCGTTGAGCTGGCGACAAAGAACCGCCGATAATCTCACCGGCAACACGTTTATACGGAATGTTTGCATCAAAGCGACGTTTGTCTTTCACATAAGCCGGCTTGAATGATTTGGTCTGATAGCCACCGCTATCAACAACCTTGCCGGGAAGAAGTGAAGAAACAAACGGAGAGATGCGCGGCTTGCTGTCCGTCACATCAAAAAAGATCTCTTCTTTATCCGAAGTTTGCACATTCGGGAAGAAGGTGTCGAGCAAGAAAGACGAAGGCGTGTGTAAACGTTCAACGACTTTTGCGAGCACGTTTGTAGAAAAAATATCCATTATTTATTCCTTTCAGTATGCTTGATTTGTTTTAATAAAGATGTTTTTCGCTCTGAGTTTGGCCTTTAAGCCGTCAGCGGAAGCACCGCCTGCCACAGTCAGAGCCGCAGAGTTAAACTCACCGGTCAAATAAACGACGGCTTGTTTATCTTCGCTTGTGGCATCAACAGCCTCTGCCAAAATGGCTTCAGGTGTGTCAGATGCACCACAGATGGTCAAAGCATCACCTGATGCCTTTAATACTGTGCCTCGCGTGTAACTGCCGCCGGTAATGGTTGCAAGTTCAGAAACGCGAGGGAATTCGCCGGCCAATAAGGTATCGGCGGTTGTGGACCCTTGGTCCGTAAATCCTTGTACAGTCATATGTTAACCTCCAATTGTGTAAGAAGCGATGCGGTTTGCAACGTCTTCGGGTGTTTCTTCTTTATCCTCGGCAGATGGTGTGATCGCCGGGTTTTTGATTTGTGCCATTGCCACATCAAGCGCATTGGTTTGTTTGGCAACAGGCACCGTTTCTAAAATGGCCAAAATGTCAGATGCTGACAAATCGGTCTTGGCAAGTAATGCCTGAGCAGTTGCTTCCTTGCCTTTAACATTTTCGGCAGAAAGAACTTGGGACATGCGCTCGCGTTCCTGTGCTTTGATGTCAACAGACGTTTTTTCTAAAGTATCATTCATGAATGATTTCTCCGTTGATGGGGACGTATCACCCGCTAATTGACGAACATGGTGCTGACAAAAAGGATTGGCTGCTAGGGATTTATTCGCAGATGATGCGGGAACATCATCAAGAAGAAATTCTGCAGCAGGCGAGCCATTTTTGTCGCATCCGTCCGGACAAGATGAAAATTGCTTTTTAACGGCGGCATTTTTCTGAAATGTAGAATCAACTACATTTTCATCAAAATCCCTTGTTCTAAAACAATTTTTATTCTTGCCATTTTCGTCTATTAACGAGTGACACGTCCCGTTGTTAAGGTCTGAGATAATGGCTTCAAAAGAAGCTAGGCTGTCCGCCAGACCGATCCGAACAGCATTTTGGCCCACAAAAACATCACCGCCACCGAAGTTTTCGATGACATTTTTCGGTGATATATCCCTGTGAAGCGCAACTTTATTAATAAAAACCTCTGCCAGCGCATCAATATGAGCCTGGATTTTGGCTTTTCCTTCCTCTGTTTCCACATCAGGCCGCTTGTTCGGGCTTTGCGAGGAAACAATTTCAATGGTCTTTTTCTCGTCCTCTTTTTCAAAGATGGACACAACCCCGATAGAACCGAGGATAGCCGTATCTGCCGCCATAATCTTGTCGCAGGCCGAGGCGATCCAGTACGCACCGGAGCAACAAGAGCCTGATGCATAAGCGAGGATCGGCTTTTTACCTCTGGCGTTGTAGATCATATCGGCCAACTCGGAGCAACCGTTAACTTCGCCACCCGGACTGTCCACATCAAACAAAATGGCTGATATGTTCGGGTCGTCCAGGGCTTTGTTAAAGTCTTGAGCCAAGAGTTCATAAGATGTCGCGCCACAGACCGCCGTCAAAAGGTTGGCATGTCTGAATAGCGGACCGGTTACCGGAATAACAGCAACGCCGCCTCGGGTGGAGACGGCGTAGGTGTTTTTCATATCGCGGCCCATTTCTTTGGCTATGGCCTCAGGGCTCTTGTTCGTTTGGTGCGCTATCGAAATCATTGTCGAGAGCATCTCGGGCGTTATTGCCCACACTGTCTTTTGTATGAGTTTCATTTTTATCTCCTTTGTTATTTGCTTTGTGCCGATAAATCATGTATTTGAACCGGTATCGCTAATTTCCTCACTAACACCGTTCGTCAATAAGCGATTACCTCGTTCAAGTTCACTTTTTTCCTTTCAAAAAATTAAAAACCTTTACTTTCTTTTTGAAAAAGTAAATGATAATGTCTCAACCTTTACTTTTTGTCTTGACTTGTAAAGGATAATTTGATACATTTAGGTTTGTTAAAACAAAGGAGATACCATGAAACGTGATATTCAAGGCACTTTAGTCAAATGTTCAATAACATCTGAAACATATCAAGCCTATGTTCCAAACCCATTACCTCCGAAGCCAGATATTGATTTATCCGAAGTTTCGGTATTGCTTGAAAAAGCTAACCAAGCTATTGGTCAATTAAACGGTGTCGTTGAAACTGCCGCAGATCCGTCTATTCTTAATTATATGTACGTCCGTAAAGAAGCAGTTCTTTCCTCGCAAATTGAGGGAACTCAATCAACATTGGATGACCTCTTAAAATATGAATCAGAGCAGACACATGGTATTCCTGTTGCTGATGCATCGGAAGTATCATCTTATGTTGCGGCCCTAAACCATGGGTTACAGAGAATTAGAGAAGGTTTTCCTTTGTCTTTACGTTTGATTAGGGAAATTCATAAAATTCTTCTTACAAATTCTCGCGGTCAAACAAAATTGCCGGGCGAATTTCGTTCGTCACAAAACTGGATTGGTGGAACACGTCCTGGCAATGCTCGATTTGTTCCTGTTCCTCCGGATAAACTAATGGCAGTTTTAGGTGACTTAGAACTTTTCATGAATAATGAAGATACTATTCCAGATCTGATAAAAGCGGCACTTATACATGTTCAATTTGAAACCATTCACCCATTTTTAGATGGAAATGGACGACTTGGTAGACTTTTAATAACATTCTTCTTATGTGTAAAAGGTGTGCTGGATTCTCCTTTTTTATATCTGAGTTTGTTTTTCAAAAAGAACCGCACACTTTATTACGATGCCTTAAACGGTGTTCGTAAAGATGGCGATTGGGAAAACTGGATCAAGTTTTTCTTAGAAGGTGTTATTGAAACCGCCAATGATGCCAAAACAACACTCATCGCTATTCAAAATATTTTTTCAGCAGATAGTGAAAAAATTAAAACACTTGGTCGTGCATCTCAATCAGCCCAGAAAGTATTTAAAGTCTTTCAAAAGAAGCCTATGCTGACTGTCGCAGAGATTGTCAAAATGATTGGTTCAACAAAACCAACCGTTATTAAGTCTTTGAACCACCTTATAGACTTGGGCATTATTGAGAATAATTCTGAGAAAAAATGGGGCCAAATGTACACTTACAAAGGCTACACAGACCTTTTATCGGCAGATGTTGATCCATTGTAAAATTACCAAGTATTCTAAGAAAAATTACCGGATTCATCTGTTCTTATTGATGTTTCAACCTCCTTTGAAGTTAAATCTTCAGTTGTTAAACCTAATTCGGCGAGTTTGGCTTTTTCTCTCGCCCGTTGTTCCAAAACTTCTTCCCAGTCCAAGCCTTGACCGGCACATTCGGCCTCTAATGTAGAAAGTCCGATATCCATTCGGATTTGGCAGGCCTGAGCTTCTTTGACCGGGTCAACCCAGCCGCAACCCGGACCGATCCACTTACATCTTGTGTAAGCGTAACGGTTCTCGTAAAAGTCCGGTGCATCAACCAAGCCTTTATTGACTGCTTCTTCGAGCCACAGTTCATAAACCGGCGTGGCCCAGTAAGTGGAGAGCCATTGTCGGCGGCCGTTAAAGTATCGCCAAGCCTCGAGCAATGCCGATCGGGCGGACGAGTAATTGGTCTTTGAAAAGTCTTTCAAGAGCAATTCATAAGGAATGTTAAGGCCGGTTCCGATATGGCGGAGCAAGTTTTCAACGAAAGATCCATAAGCCGAGTTCGGTCGTGATGGTGTGAATGGCGCGACTTTATCACCAGGAAAAACAGGGATGATAGAGCCACCTTCAAGTTTAACCTGCCAATCCTTTTTCGCAGACAGGTAATCATCACTTGAGCCGCCGAACAGTTCGTTCAGGCTTTCGCCATCCATCGGAGTTTCAATAAATGCGGCTATCATTGCGTTGACGATCGCGGCCTGAAGCTCGGATCGTTCGTAATGGTCCAACATTTTGAACATCGGCATTATGGAACTGAGGACAGGCTTTCCACGAGATTGGCCGATACGGCTGATATCGTGAACGTGTAGAACTCGTCTCCGGCCAAATGAAGTAAATGCCGGAATACGCTCCCAAGACGCAGTTCCTATCCAAAAGTCGCCCGGGTGGTCTTTTTGAATATAGTAGGCAACAGGTGCGCCATATTTATCTATTTCAATACCACCGCGGAGGGTTTTGCTATCCGTTTGGCCGTTTGGATTAGACAACCGGTCGGGCTCTACCAACTGAATTGCGGTAGAAAACTTCCGGTCTTTCAGCCATAGCGGAATAGCCAAAGCCTCGCCGTTGATCAGGCAAGACTTGAAAACTTGTGTCGTCAGGCCATGGAAAGTTAAGGATTTGGCCGCATCACATTCAAAAGTTTCGGACCATGATCGCCATAAACTTTCAACATGTGCCTGCCATTCTTCTTCCCATTCCTTGGTTTTGCCCAGTAGCCGATAGTCCGGCTTGGCCGATAAACGAAACCCGGTGCCGACTATGTTATCGGACAAGGTCTGCATTGCACCGGCGGCAATTCCATGATTTCGCGTTAAGTCACGCGACCGGGCGACAATCGTGTCCAATTCCGGCAATAAATCGCTGTCGGCAGAACCGCGGCCCGGAAGCCACGAGGCAATTTCTCGCAAAGTTTGCGAAGCTGCTTTGTGTGATGTGTCTGTCATTAAAAACTCACTTTCATTATCCGGCGGCGACAGCTTGGTGTGCCTTCAGCCGCGGCAATTTGCGATTTAAGAGAGCTGATGTAGCTTTCAAGAGCTGTTCGGCTCGCTTGGTTGTAGGTTGTTGAGCCAAAACTTCCAACACTGACCGTTATTTCCTTTTCGCCGATCATCAATTTATGGTAAGCTTCTTCGGCCTGGGCCAGTCTTGTTTTCAATACTTCTATGTTTGTTATAGCCATGGGTCATTTACCTTTGTTGGTTGGATTTGAATAAATTTCGGTTGCTTTTTAATCTTTAGCTTTTCGGTTGTTTTGGTCGGAATAGCCGATTCAAGCTCTTGCCAGCCGCGCTCGGATATCCGGTCAAGACCATAAATTGCCGCACCGGCACGCGCATAAACTCGGCAGTCCAAGGCTTCGTTTCGCCGGGTCGGGTCTTTTTCCCAAACTGACTTCGGATAACCGTTGGTCACCTTGACGATTTGGCGTTCAGCGGTCAGCTGTTTGAAATACTCCTCAGCGTATGCCGGGAAGTGACAGCGGCCGAACTGTGAGGCATCTTCTCCGACACGTTCCATCTTCAGCCACCGGTAAAGCTCGGTTTTGATAACCGGACCGGACACGTTCCACACCTTCAGGCCTTTCTTTTTCGTATCGGCCTTTGAAGTGGACAGGATCATCGCGGTATCGCGGCTTTGACCTTTGATGGCGACAACAGTCCTTGGCGCATTGGCCCTGGCACCGTTACCACCCCAAACAGCTTGGTTAAACTGGCGCACAAAGCTGTAAACGTCTTGCGTGGCATAACCGGAGTCAACGCACATCACCCGGATCGGCATTGTGATCCCGCTTTCGTGCGGATAGTCCTTATTGACCACATCGGCCAGTTTGGCCCAAACCTCCGGCTTAGCGGTGTCGCCGTCTAAAACATAATAGTCAACGGACCAACTTTGCTTTTGCCGGCCCCAAGCGACTACTTCACATTCGATACGGTTCTTTTGAATATCCACACCGGCGGTCAGGAATAAACCATCGCGCGGCACAACACCCATCGGGTAATTTTCCCGAGTTTCGTAGAGCCGTTGCCATTCCGGAGCCTCGCTTTCTTGCTCGTAGGTTTCGCCTAAAATCGTATTCCGGAACCCTTGCATCAGCGTGGCATCTTTCTTGGCTTTTTCGTAAATTTGCACGCATTCAGCCCAGGACAGCCATCCGACCGGGGAGTAAAGCGAGGACAAGTGAAATCCTGCAGTCAGGCCGTCAATAGATTCCGATGTTGCCTCCCAGTGGCCGGCTTCAAGCATCTGCGTTTTATAGTGCTCCGCTATCAGCTTATGGCAATGCTCGCATTCATAAAAGACAACACTGTTTTCTTGTGGCCGGATTTGTTCCCATTTAAGGGCCTGAAAACCGCCACAGAACGGGCAAGGAAGTTTATAGAACCTTTGGTCCGAGTGCGAAAACTCGCGTTCAATGGCCGAAACTCCCTTTATTGTCGGCGTTGAAACCAGGAATATCTTTTTCTTGGTGTTAAATGTCGCTGTTCTTCGCTCTGCCAGCAGGATCGGATCACCTTCGCCCTCGATATCTGCCGGATAACCGTCAATCTCGTCCATAAACAGGTATCGGGCCGGCATGGAACGAAGCCCAACAGCCGAATTCGCACCGGTCATCACCAACACACCGCCTTGGAAGTCCTTTGACAGCATCGTGTTGCCTTTATCGCGTGACCGGGCAGAACTGACCAGGTTTTTAAGTGTCGGACAGTCCTCGATCAGCGGGTCAATACGCTGGCGCGAGTTACGCTTGGCCATTTCCACAGTCGGCGAGATAGCCATAATCGGACCGGGTGCCTTGTGGATGATGTAGCCGATCCAGTTATTGCCGCATTCGGTGCCGCCGATCTGTGCACCTTTCATAAAGACGACTTTTTGAATTGGCGACCTTGGCGACAGGCAGTCCATAATCTCTTTCAGGTAAGGTGTACGTTTGGTACGCCACCGTCCGGGTTCTGCGGCCGACTTTGACGACAAGGTCCGGTACGCATCAGCCCAGTCCGACACCGACATATAGCTGTCCGGTTCTAATCCCCGGAATATCTCTGATGCAATAAAACCCTGCAAATCAAAGGTTTCGATTGAGGAGTTCTTCGCTGTTTGAAAGGAGTTCACTGATATATTTCTCCAAAATCAATGTTGTTGTGTGTTCATCCGTATTCAGCTCGGAAGCAATAATTGCACCGTAGCGCACCGGAAAGCTCAACATCAGATCTCTGATGGAGCGGCCCAATGTGTATGCGTACTGTGCGGCTTTCTTTTTATCTACGACTTCGCCATTCAAGACCCTCAGTTTTGCCTTGGCGATCATGGCTCGGTAATAAATATCGGCCGTTTTGGCCTGTTGAAAGGTTCCCATGTTATTGGGTCGGCTTTCAATCTGAGATTCAAATATTGGGTCGGGTTTACGCTGTTTTGACTGGTCGGTATTGATGAACCAGTCCCGATTGGCTTCCTCCACGTCTATTTTGCCATCAGGCTCGGTATGAATGCGGCCGGACTTGATTGCGTTCTGAACTGCGCTTAAATTTACGCCCCTAAGTCGCGCATATTCCCGCATTGATACTTTATTTGCCATATTTCTTCACTTTCTTGCATTATTTACTGGACTAATCTTTTATTCCAAGCATTCATTGTGTTGTGTTAACCAGATAGAAAGGACAAAAACATGACAACACAAAAGAAAAAACCAGTAGCTAAAACTACAACTAAAAAATCAACCTCCAGTATCACTGATAAAGAGTTAGGTACTATCCTGACCGAAACCCTGGCCAAGGTAGCCGAGCCGGAGCCAGCGATCGCACAGCCGCAACCGGTTAAGATTGATGGTCACGATAAAACAGCCTTTATGGTTGTTATGCTCAGCCGCCCGGAAGGAGCTACCTTAAAAGAGATGGCTGAAGCCCTCGGGTGGAAAGAAAACTCAATCCGCGGTGCGATGTCACTTTACGCCAAAAAGACTAAAGTAACCATCGCCTCCGAAAAGAAAGACGGGGTTCGGACTTATTACCTTAAGGCCAACGCTTAGATTACCATTCAGTAAAAAAGGGATCGACTAAAATCGGCCCCTTATTTTTTGTGCGGTTTCTATCCTATTTCAAAATATCGCATACAGGTATTTAGTAAGTGTTGATAATCACCCGATGTTGCTTCCATTCTGAATTCATCAACTTGTTCCTCGGTCAGACCGGCTCTGCGCATTGCTTTAATACAAATACCTAATATGTTAAATGCGTTGCTGTTTTCTCCAATAAGTTTAACCGTTATCTCAGGATATTTTGGCATGCTGTTCCTCCATTTTTTTGAGTTCGTTAAATACGTCAAGGCGGCGGTTAACAGCCTCTTGTGCGACAAAGACCGTTGCACCGCCGTCTTTTAGAGCCACAAAGCAAACCAAGAGGTCGATGTTTTCTTTTGCCAGTGCATCATGGACCTCGTTGAACGTGTGGCTCAGTTCCTCGAGCCGTTTGTCTGCCACTTGGCAGTATTTCTTTTTCTTCGGCTGAGGGTGCGGTTGGTAACCATAGTAATTATTTCCAACAGCGATCAACATGGTATCAACCGCACAATTATGTTTGTTAATGGTTCCTGCGGCCTCTTTAATTTTGGCCATCAAATCTTCCGGTACTTCTTTATACATTTTAATCTCTCCAAATTGGTAATATGTCACCGCTGTCCAGGTCTGAGCTGTAACCCAGGAGCTTTTTCATTTCGTCTTGCGAATGCAGGCTTACTCCGCCGATGCACTTTATCGTTACGCCATAGGTCTTGCAGAGTTTGGTTAAATCCTTGGCGAAGTTCTCATAAGCGCGAGGCTTTACGTCCGGGAATGCTTTCGGGTCCACATAGTAGCGGAACTCTTTAATCAGGCGGATTGTGCTCATTTGCCTTTTAAATACCGAGGCGAATGTCTCGAGGTTAGTGCTGAGTTCTTCGGCGAACTCGTCAGCGATGTGACGACCCCAGCGACTATCCATCAGGCCCAAGGTCTGTTGCGGGGTTAAGCCCTTGGATTGGATGATCTCGGCGGCCTTATCCCAAAATGCCTGCATTTCCTGTTTATGTTCTATATGATTGCTGGCGGTTCCCCAAAATCCCCAGGTTTTGTTTTGTGTCTTTAAAATCTCAGTCATTGTTTTTCCTTTCTAGTTAATGCTGATTTCAAATCTTTGGCTTTCGTCTTCCGGCTTTGTTTTTAAGACCCCGTTGCGTTCCAGGACCTCGGCGATTTCGTCCCGGTCGCCAGACCAGGCAAGGTAACATTCACCGGTCTTGTTTAATTCCTCGGTATCTTGCCTGTGGTAAAAGACCACCTTTTTGGCATCCATCGGTACCGCGGCCCAAGCGCAGGATTGACAGCACCAAAAGTTTTGTCTTGCAAAATATCCGAGCTTGCGGAGCTCTTTAAATGCTTGGTTCAGGTTTGCTTTCTTGTTCATCATGGCGACCTCCTTATTTAACCTCTATGCCTAAGTATCTGCAGTAGCTTGAGCCTGACGGGTCAGCGTAAAGTGTCGGCTGACCGTCTGCTGTAATCTCAACCACCTGGCGGTATTCGTGCTCATCGCAGTAGCCGCCTTTGCCTTTTAAGAAGCCGTAGTCGTTTAAAGGGGTGCGGCATACTCTTTTATGTTCGGCCGGTGTCAGGTTAATGGTTTCAACCACCGCCACGGTTTCAAGTCTGTCGCTGTTGGCTCTGGTTATGCTCTTTACTTCGTCGAGGTCGCTTGGCTTGCGGACCATGTAAGTTTTAACTGTTTTCATTTTAATTTCCTTTCGCTGTTGTATCTTACAAGTCAATGAACGCTCTTTTTCGAAGAATTATCCAGTTAATTATGCATTATAAGTGCTTGTTTCTGCATTATTTTTTGATATTTCGCCACTTTCTAGCAGAACAGCCTTTTTACCGGTCCAATCTTCCCATCTTTTCACGATAACATCGCAGTATTTCGGATCCAATTCCATCAATCTTGCGACTCGACCGGTCTTCTCACAGGCGATTAAAGTCGACCCGGAACCGCCAAATCCGTCCAAAACAATCTCGCCAACCTTGGAACTGTTGTTGATAGCGCGCTCAACAAGCTCGACCGGTTTCATTGTCGGGTGCAGGTCATTGTGCTGTGGCTTGTTATATTCCCAAATGTCGGATTGGTTCCGGTCACCACACCAATAGTGAGGCTTGTCGCTCACCCAGCCGTAGAGGATAGGCTCATACTGCCGCTGATAGTCAGCCCGGCCCAGGGTAAAGGTGTTCTTGGCCCAAATGATAAAGGTGGACCATTTGCCGCCGGCTTTCACAAATGCCGAGTAAAGGGTGTGAAGTTCAGACGAACTCATGCAAACGTAAGCGGCACCTTTGCAATACATCAGCATATTGGTGCAGGCATCGTAAAGGAACTGCTCGAAATCTTCGCCCAGGTTGTCGTTCATAATGGTGCGGCCATGGTTCGGACTGGTGTGATAACGGAGTTTGTCTTTCATCGTTGCGCCGTAGTTAACATTGTATGGCGGGTCGGTAAAGATCATGTCGGCCACGTCGTTTTGCATTAACTTTTTGAAATCGTCTATCATGGTTGTGTCGCCGCACATCAACCGGTGGTTTCCCAACTGCCATACGTCACCATGCTTGGAGGTAGGTTCGACCGGTGCCTCGGGAACCTCATCATCTTCGGTATTACCGGTGTCCTGAATTTCGCCAAAGTTCTCGAGGGCCTTTAGTTCATCATCGGTAAAGCCGAGGTTAGTTAGGTCAAAGTCCTCATCCTTCAGCTCACCGATTTCCAATGCCAACATCTTTTCATCCCAACCGGCGTTGAGGGCTATCCGGTTATCGGCAATGACCAAGGCTCGACGTTGCGTTTCGGTTAAGTCCGGTAAGACGATGACCGGAACTTCTGTCATGCCTAAGCGTTGAGCCGCCAAAAGTCTGCCATGTCCGGCAATAATAACGTTATCCGAGCCGATAAGGATCGGGTTGGTAAAGCCGAACTCCTTAATACTGGCCATAATCTGCGCCACTTGTTCATCATTATGCGTGCGCGAGTTGCGTGCGTAAGGGATAAGTTTATCCACTGGAAAGTTCTGTTGAAATTCCATTTTTGCTCCTGAATTTGTGTGATAAAACAAAGGGTGACCACCCAAAATTAAAAAGTGACCACCCAAAATTTTAATTCGTTGTTATAACTATTTGATATTACTGTGCTTTTATGCGACCACTGACCACCCAAAATTTTTGTGTTTCGCTAGAAAAATGCCGCGGCTTGGACCCCCGCATACGATCCGAAGAAAGTAAGGACCCGCAGCCCATCGGCTGTCAAAATCTGACAGCTAACGGGAGCAAAGCCAAGGAGAAAAACACTATATTAAACAACCAGTTTTTTTCGTTCAACCGGTACAATTGTAAGTGCTTGTAAAGTCTTGCGACATAATTTGGTGTAAATCGGTCGATCCAAGCCGAAGAACTTGATTAAAGTATTCGGTTTTTGGTTGCAAACAAGCGGACTGTTTGTCACAACACCGTTCTTAACGGTTCGGATCAGGCCGCTTGGTAATTCTGCTTTCCCGATGCATGATGAGAGGTAAACAAAGCACTCGTCATTGTCACCAAGATTTTCTGTTGCAAGGTAACGGGCATAGACATTCAAGGTTAAGTCAGCCTTGCTCGGGTCCTTAGTCCATGGCGAGCCACCGCCAATCGGACAGGCGGTAGAGTAGAAGTCGCACGCCAATTTCCGACCGGTAATACCACAGTCAGCAATGGATGAATGGAATTGATAAATGCCGGTGCCATTCACGATGATGGACTTTGGCTGTGTCCCAAGCGCATCAACGACAAATGGTTTGATGTCTTCCGGCTCTAACATAGGTATGGCAACTATTGCCGTCACTATGTCACCGGTTGCATCATCTATGGTAATTTGTGTTTTTATGTCGAGGCCAAGGTTAGATGATGTCTTTGCATGTTCATAAAGAGCATCATTTAGTTTACGTGCCAGCCATAACTCGCGGTTGATGAGAGCCGGGCCTTTGCAGGCATAGCCCACAAACACGCCTTGATCTCCCCATCCATCGCGCTCAACACCTTGGTTAATGTCGGCCGATTGGACCCCGATTTTGTTGATGACCTCTATATGTCGAACATCTATGGCATAATTTTTCCATAGACTAGAGTAATGTTCATCATAACCGATTTCTCGGAGGGCATTGCAGACATATGTTTCGATGTCTGACATATCTACCGAACCTTTGACCTCACCACCCAAGATGACGGTGTTATCTTTGATCATAACTTCCACAGCGTAATGAACGCCGGGATCCTGCTCGATAAGTCTGTCTAAAATGTAACTTGAAATGTAATCGGCTGTTTTATCCGGGTGGCCGATAGACACCGCTTCAGCTGTTTTCAGCATAAGTTTTTCTCCTGTTTAGTCCGTTATAGTAGGACAAGTTGGCCTAAATCCACATCACCACGTCACCCGACGAGGTTGCTCTGATTATGGCAGATTTATTGGAAAATTACAACAAAAAAATCCGCCGGTTTGCCGCCAGCGGATTTCAATGCTATTGTAAAAATGTATAACCGTTCGCCTGTTTACAACTCACTCCCGATTATACCAATTTTTATAGCGATTTTCAGGAAAAAAGTCCACCCTTTTTTTGCCCAGGGCATTTTTTTGTTCCCTTGATATAAAAATGTATTTTTATCAATGCCTTATCGTGTTTTTCCATTAATCTATTGCGCGATAATCCAAACTCTCGGCACAAAAATTTCCATGGAATTCTTGAGGCACGCTTCCAAACCAACTTACGTTCATCAACATCTAACAATGGCATCCACTGAAGAATAACTTTCTCCCAAACCATAACTTGCCATTGAGTTGGGCGCGGCGGAACCGGGCGGCGGTCCATAAACGCAATTTCTTGTGGAGTATAAACGATTTCTGGCATACAACAACGATATCTTGGTGGTCTGACTGGAGGCATAAGTCGTTCCACATAAGCGGCCGTTCTCAAATCTTTTTTGATTGTATCAAGTGTGACTGGCTTCATCTTGCGCCCCCTTTACTTTGCTAAGCATATCGTGACAGATGTTCGTCATGCTCTCCATTTCGGAGTAGGACAAACCGTTTTCTTTGCAAAACCATTTTCTGACAGCCTTTCGCCAATCCAGCGCGATGTACTTCTTGCCGTTCATCCAACCACGCTCGGAATTCCACTTCACAAACGCGACCGGGTCGATGGTATAACCGCTTTCTTTGCAATAAATCGCTACTTCTTCAACGCTCGGAGCACCAACGTATTGTGACTTATCCACATTTTCCGGCTCTTTATCTTTATCCTTTTTATTTATAAAATCACTTTCAGACTCTTTTTCTTTATCTAGTTCACTATCGTTCTCTTTATCTCTCTCTTTATCTTCCGGGCGGTCGGTTTGCGCTGGTTCAGATGGCTCGCTCGAATTTCGCTCAGCGGTCGCTTTGCGATTTGCAGTTCGCTTTTTTGCGTTTTGCGCGTTAATCTCGCAGGTTTTAAGCCAACGCAAATTGCGTAATTCAATCACTTCTTGAATCGAATCAAAATGAATTTTTTTCATGTCCGTTAATTTTACAGAAGTGCATCCATATAAATTAAATTCGCACAGCGCGACAATTAAATCCGCGATTTCACTTTTCTTATAGTTATGCACAGCCGCGAGGAAGCCGGCAGTGTCTAACAAAATAGTTGTCTTTTTATCCATGTTGCACCCCTTGGCATTCATCCATTGTTTTAATTCGGATAACACCTTGAACCCACCGCAGAGCAAGAACTGCGCGATGGTATTCCTTGGTCTTTTGTTTGCGTTTCAGGGTGTGGGCGATTACTTCTTCCTTCAGCTGTGCTTCGAAGTCACGCAACTGAGGGAACGAAAGAGCAATCATGCTTTCTACCGGGATTGTTTGAATGATTTCATAAACAGTCTTTTTGCTTTTAACCATTTTTTTCTCCTTTTGTTATGGTTGATACAAAAGGTAACTCCCCCGGAGATCGAAAAATTCCCTCAAAAATTTTTATTTTTTTTGTTTTTTATTCCTTTCAGCTAATTTTCCATTCAAGATATAAAGAATATTTTTAGATACATGTGCCAATCTTATAGCATTGTCGATTGTTTCTCCATCCAGAACAAGTTCTATAAATTTCTGTTCTTTTGGTGAAATAAAGTTTTTTAATTCGCTTATCGAAATATAATTTTCCAAATCGGAAAGCGAAAAAGAGGATGCAGGTTCAAAGCCTTCATCCTCAAACATACTATTTAATGACCCTGTGTTTAAAAAACCCGATTGCAGTTCTCGCAGTCGGGTTCTCATAATGTGGTCAGCCTTAGTTTTTAAGGCCAAGTAAACTTTTACATCTAGCACATCAGTAAGCTTATGAATTAGTTCTAAATAAAAGAGGACTAAATCTTGAATTAAGTCCTCTCGTTCTTGGCTATCAAAAAGCCCCGTGGAATAGATCCGTCGTAAATGTATTTTGATATAGTTTACCACGCTGGGTGGTAACCCATCTAATAAATATTTGTTCATTTTTTAACCTTTTGTTAATGATTAATACAAAAGGCCATATATTCATTAGTTTAGTTTTTTTTCAATAAACGGTTGAAAAATTTATAAAATTAAATATCTATGTATGTTTTTCACGCATACATAGATACAAAAAGAGCAATTTGTTTATAATGTTATGCAGGATTAAATCCTAATTCCTTGCGTTGCTCTTCCCATGAGTATGGGAAGCGTTCGCGAAGTAATCTTCTTAAGGTCAAAAGTTTTGGCTGTCTACCCTCAATAATGGCCATTATAATGTCCGGTGCTAAAGTTGTAAGGCGCACCACTTGACCAATATAAGTATGATCACAATGCTCTCGTCGTGATAACTCTGCTAATGATATCTTTTTAGTTTCCATTTCATTTTTCAAATAAAAGGCTTGTGTAACTGCATTATAAAGTTTTTCATCTCGTGCCGGCATATCCTTAGTTGGATTTGTGGGTTCAACAATTTTCATGCTTCCGCGTTTTCTCCCAAACTTTACAGGATATTTTAGAACTAAACTTTCTTTGCAGTAGCATTTATCAGGTTCTGTAAGCTGATTTTCAAAAATATCAGCCCCATATGGACGTAATTTTATCTCAATAAATTCTTGGTGCAAAACTACTTTTTCAACAACCTCTGAAATAAAATCGTGGACAGTTGCCGGTTCAAAGTACTGGAACACTTCGCCTATATTATTCGCAAGATTATAAGCATCATTTGCTGAATACTTGGGGTTAGCCTCTTCAAGCTGTTTTGCCATCTCTCGCATTATCTTCGGCGACTTAAATATTTGTTGTATCTTTTCTAAAACAAAAGTATCGAGTTCCCCAGCAGGAACACTTCCAATTTTGCACGGATGTGCTTTTGCACCTTCTTTTACAGATTTTAAAGTAGTGTAATACTCATAGTACTTGTTGCCGCGCTTACATCTAGTTGGAATCATGGTGCCACAACATTCGCATTCTAACAGACCTTTTAATAAGCTGTTTTTTACTGATCTTGACGGACAAAATGCATTTCCTAAATTATCCGATTTTAGACTTTTTACTCTATCCCATAAATCCTGTGAAATAATAGCCTTGTGCTGACCTTCGTATAGCTCTCCTTTGTATGGCATCTTCCCCAAATAAAGAGGATTGTTCAAAATGTGATTAACCATTGAGTGATTAAAAACCTCTTTATTCTTAAGGGTTCCATCTTTATTTTTCCGTTCTTTAGGTGTGTAACCGCGCTCGATGGCGTGCTGTGTTGTAAGTAATTCTGATCTAGTACGAGCATAATCTTCAAAAATAAAACGTATAATCTCTGCCTCAGCCGGTTCAATAATCAATTTTTTATTTTTAAGAGTGTAGCCAAGAGGAACCGATCCACCGGTCCACATTCCTTTTTTACGGCTGGCCGCAATTTTATCCCGGACACGTTCTGCACCAAGCTCACGCTCGAATTGTGCAAACGACAGCAATATATTTAATGTTAACTTGCCCATGGAATCGCAAGTATTAAAGTGCTGTGTAACAGATACAAAAGAGCAATTATGCTTTTCAAGCGTTTTTACGAGCTGTGCAAAATCGAGAAGAGAACGGGTTAAACGGTCTATTTTATAAACAACAATCATATCAACTTTACCTTTTTCAACATCTTTCAATAGTTGTTGCAAGGCAGGCCTCTTTAGATTGCCACCGCTGAAACCACCATCATCGTAGTGGTCTGGTAAGGCTTCCCAACCTTGATGCTTAAAACTCTTAATGTAATTTTCTCCGGCTTCACGTTGGGCTTCCAAAGTATTAAATTCTTTTTCAAGACCTTCATCTGTTGATTTACGAGTGTAAATTGCACATCTGACTTTTTTTTGCGGTTCCATGGTTTCTCCTTTTAATTATCTATTCCAAAAAAGTATCTTCCTGATATTTTCCGGCCGGTAATTTTTTTTGCTATGGCCGAAAGCGTTGGAAACTTCATTCCGTTATACTCAAATCCATCATTCAAAATAGTAACAGAATGCTCAACTTGGTGATATTCGCGTATAATCCTTGTTCCCACCGGTGGAAGATTTTTGCGCATCTCCGGAGGAACATACATCTGAGCGATCAACTGTTGTTGCTCTCGAGGTAAGCCTCCGTATGCCAATTCCTGTATGCGATAAGCTATACGAGATACAAAAAATTCCTTACTTTGAATAGTCGTTGGCTCATTAAAGTATTTCTTCCACAGTTCTTGTAGTTCCAGCACAGACTTCTGTTGAAGTAATGCTATTTGGACTGCTATTGATTGCATTGTGAACCTCCATCAATTTCCAATTCTTGTTCGTCGTCACAATGAATGCTTGGATTTTTTCTTTTATCCAGTCTTTTCTGAATAATTTCGCCACTTTCTACCATTTCTAGGTACCGGAGCAAATCCGGCATAATTATTTTTATCAATTTTTCTACTTGGGTCATTTTGACCTCCTTT
>ENA-ORTS01001131-ORTS01001131.1-human-gut-metagenome-genome-assembly--contig:-NODE-1131-length-19336-cov-6.414813_pt1 | contig 19336 bp, 17 predicted proteins | sample MGYA00241911_ERZ509186 | MGnify/ENA primary metagenome ERZ509186 (study PRJEB26280, sample SAMEA2338852) | human gut metagenome | biome: human gut; feature: human-associated habitat; material: faeces...
AAAGAGGCTACAACAACCTGGTGGGACGCTCGCACAAGGAACTGGACTTGCTGGATCCGATGGCAGTTAAGGCGTTCTTCGACGAGGAACAGCCGGATGCGGTGATTTTGGCAGCTGCACACGTGGGAGGCATCATGGCCAACCTGCAGTACCGTGCAGACTTTATCTACCAGAACCTGCAGATTCAGCAGAACGTAATTGGGGAGAGTTTCCGCCACGGGGTGAAGAAACTGCTGTTTCTGGGCAGCACGTGCATTTATCCGCGTGAGGCTCCGCAACCGATGAAGGAGGAGGTGCTCCTCACCTCTCCGCTGGAATATACGAACGAACCGTATGCCATCGCGAAGATTGCGGGACTGAAGATGTGCGAGAGTTTTAACCTGCAGTATGGCACGAACTACATTGCCGTAATGCCGACCAACCTTTACGGTCCGAACGATAACTTCCATCTGGAGAACAGCCATGTGCTACCGGCCATGATCCGTAAGATTCACCTGGCCAAGTGCCTGAATGAGGGTGACTGGGATGCGGTGTGCAAGGACATCAACCTGCGTCCGGTGGAAGGGGTGAACGGAAACAATACCCACCAGGAGATTCTGGAGAAACTGGTGAAGTTCGGCATTACGCCGGAAGCGGTCACACTCTGGGGTACGGGAAAACCGATGCGTGAGTTCCTGTGGAGTGAGGAGATGGCAGATGCCAGCGTACACGTGTTGCTGAACGTGGATTTCAAGCAGACATACGATGCAGCGCAGAAGAATGCGGACGGCATCACGGAAATACGTAACTGCCACATCAACGTGGGTACGGGTAAGGAAGTGTCTATCCGCGAAGTGGCGGAGAAAATCATGAAGGAAATCGGCTTCAAGGGGGAACTGCGCTGGGATGCGTCGAAACCGGACGGCACGCTGCGCAAGCTGACCGACGTGAGCAAGCTGCACAGCCTGGGCTGGCACCACAAAGTGGAGATAGACGAAGGTATTCACCGCCTGTATGAATGGTACCTGAAGGGTATCTGTATCAATCACCAGACTATATAAGCTGAATGGAAGCGAAAAAAGAAACACACTGGTATGCTTTCTATGTAAGAATGCATCACGAGAAGAAAACGGCAGAAAAACTCGAAATGCTAAAAGTTGTCCATTTTCTGCCTATACAAGAGGTCATACGCCAATGGAGTGACCGTAAGAAGAAAATCAAACAAGTGGTCATTCCCATGCTGATTTTTATCTGTACGGACGAAAAAGGACGCATTGAACTATTACAGAACTTACCGTCACTGACGGGATGTCTGATAGACCCGGCGACCCGGCGACCTGCCATCATCCGAAACGAGGAGATGGAAAAGTTTAAGTTTATGCTGGATTTTTCGGACGAGACTATCCGTTTTCAAAGTGAGCCATTAGCTCCAGGAGAAAAAGTGGAAGTCATCAAGGGAAGTCTGAAGGGACTTCAAGGAGAGCTGGTAGAGCTGGAGGATCATTCACAGGTAATGATACGCATTGAGCATCTGGGCTATGCTACTGTAGAAATACCTGTGGGGTACGTAAAGAAATTATAGAAAAGAACAACAATAAAAAAACGGCGGGAAATTGCTACATACAATTTCCCGCCGTTTTTTCTTATTGGAAGAACACATCATCAAGACGTGTATTATTTTCTTCTTCTATTTCTGTCAATCTGTCTTTGCAAGGATCGAAATCCCCCGGTATATCGAATGTCTCATCTGGAGAGTATCCTAACGTTTTGTCAGCATAAACTTTCTGCATATAGAGCCCCCAGATAGGCAGTGCCATAGAAGCTCCTTGCCCGTCACGCATTGTATCAAAGTGAATGTCTCGTTCTTCACCACCAACCCAGCAACCAGATACCAATGACGGAGTAAAGCCCATGAACCATCCATCAGAGTTACGGTTCGTTGTTCCTGTCTTACCTCCCATGTCGGCCTTAATACCATACAAACGACGAACACGACCACCGGTACCTTCATTGATTACGGCACGCAGCATGACGAGCATCTTGTAAGAAGTTGATTCACTAATAACTTCATTTACTTGTGGAGTGAAGTTGGCTACGACGTTACCATCATTATCTTCAATGCGGGTGACAAAAAGCGGAGCAGTGCGAATGCCTTTATTGACAAAGGCCGTATAAGCACTGACCATCTCTCCTACCGAAATCTCACAAGGTCCAAGACAAAGAGAGACTGTAGGTTGGATATCTTTGTTCAATACACCGAATGAATGTATCAGGCGAACCAAGTCGTACGGACTAAGCTTGCTCATAAGGTAGGCTGAAATCCAGTTATTAGAATTGGCCAATCCCCACTTCAATGTCACGATTTCTCCATAATGTGACTTAGAACTATTACGGGGTGACCATGCCTTTCCGTTTTCATCAAAAAGCGTCTGCTCCACATTACGTACCTCGTCACAAGGCGAAAATCCATTTTCCATGGCAAGCGCATATAAATAAGGTTTAATGGTTGAACCTACCTGACGACGGCCTACCATAGCCATATCATATTGGAAGTAGTTATAATTAGGTCCTCCTACATATGCTTTCACATGTCCCGTAATCGGATCCATAGACATAAAACCAGCTCGCAGGAAGTGTTTATAATATTTGATAGAGTCAAGCGGAGTCATGATTGTATCTTTTTCTCCTTCCCATGAGAATACAGACATCTCGTATTTAGTATTAAAGGCTTTCATGATTTCAGCTTCCGAACATCCGTCAGCCTTCATGGTACGATAACGGTCGCTCTGGCGAACAGAACGGTTCAAAATCTGTTCTACTTCCTCAGGAGTAAGTTCATTGGTGTATGGAGCGGTCTTACGTCCTCTTTTTTCCTTGAAGAAGCGAGGTTGCAGATACTTGGCTACATGCTCATAAACAGCTTCTTCGGCATATTGCTGCATTCGGGAATTGATGGTAGTATAGATTTTCAAACCATCTACATAAAGATTATAATTGGTACCATCTTTCTTTTTATTCTTTGCACACCAACCGTACAACGGGTTAGTTTCCCACGCCAGAGAGTCTTCATAATACTTCTGCATCTGCCAGCCACGGTAATCGCTCCGGTCCGGTTTACGGGCAGTCATTACGCCACGCAAGTATTCACGGAAATAGGTAGCCAGTCCGTCTTTATGATCGACAGGCTGAAATTTCAACACCAAAGGAAGAGCCTGCAAGGAGTCACATTCTTCCTGAGTAAGGAAACCTGCCTTACGCATCTGATCAAGAACCGTATTACGGCGGCCACGGGAACGTTCATTGAAACGACGGGGATTATAGAGAGAAGGATTCTTACACATACCAATCAAGGTAGCGGCTTCTTCTATTTTCAGATTTTTGGGATCTTTGGCAAAATACGTCTTGGCCGCAGTCTTGATACCTACAGCATTGTTCAAAAAATCGAACTTATTAAGATACATGGTAAGGATTTCTTCCTTTGTGTAATAACGTTCCAACTTTACAGCAATTACCCACTCAATCGGTTTCTGCAACAAACGCTCCATTACGTTATCAGCTGTGGGTGAATAGAACTGCTTGGCCAGCTGCTGGGTAATGGTACTACCACCGCCGGCATGTTTCTGCATAAAGATTCCACGCTTGATAACCGCACGCATGAAAGCACGGGCATCGATACCAGAATGGTCTTCAAAACGTACGTCCTCAGTAGCCACCAAAGCATGTACCAGATGAGGAGAAAGGTCCTCATAACCTACATACACGCGGTTTTCCTTACTAAGCGACCAGGTGCCCAACAGCTTGCCGTCTTCAGAAATGACCTGTGTGGCAAACTTCAAATTCGGATTTTCCAGTTCTTCTACCGGGGGAACATACCCTATTTTACCCTTTGCAATGGCCGTAAAAACGATGGCAACTGCGGCAATGCAGATGAATACAAACCCCCACATTGCATATATAAATATCTTTCTCATACTTTTATTATATTCATTAATTAGACTTTTAAGCCGCAAATTTACGGAAAATCTTTGTAACAAAGACTTATTTTCCGCAATATCCTCTTAAATGAGAAAACGTAGTCCGAAATATCCCAAAAACGGTGGGATTTCTATTTTTTTTACCTACCTTTGAACTCCGGTATTATAAAAGTAATCAAAAACAGCTAACATGGAAAATAGAAGTTTAGTTACTATCGCCGAACATTCCAAAGAGAAAATCATGTATCTTCTGGAAATGGCAAGAGAATTCGAAAAGAAACCTAACCGCCGTTTGCTGGCAGAAAAGGTAGTTGCCACTCTGTTCTTTGAACCATCTACCCGCACTCGTCTGAGTTTTGAAACGGCAGCCAACCGTCTGGGAGCAAGGGTCATCGGATTTACCGACCCGAAAGTGACCAGTTCCTCCAAAGGTGAAACCCTGAAGGATACCATCATGATGGTGAGCAATTATGCAGACATCATCGTAATGAGACACTATCTGGAAGGAGCTGCACGTTATGCCAGTGAAGTGGCTCCGGTGCCTATCGTAAATGCCGGAGATGGTGCAAACCAGCATCCTTCACAAACAATGCTGGATTTATACTCCATCTATAAAACTCAAGGCACACTGGAAAATCTGAATATTTATCTGGTAGGTGACTTGAAATACGGAAGAACGGTTCACTCGCTGCTGATGGCTATGCGACACTTCAATCCTACTTTCCATTTCATAGCTCCGGACGAACTGAAAATGCCGGACGAATACAAGCTGTATTGCCAGGAACATCACATCAAATACGTAGAACACACTGATTTCACGGAAGAAACCATTGCAGATGCCGACATTCTGTATATGACCCGTGTACAACGGGAGCGTTTCACCGACCTCATGGAATATGAAAGAGTAAAGGATGTATATATCCTGAATAACAAGATGCTGGAACATACACGTCCGAATCTGAAAATCCTCCACCCGCTTCCTCGTGTGAACGAGATTACTTACGACGTGGACGACAATCCGAAGGCTTACTATTTCCAACAGGCCAAAAACGGTCTTTATGCCCGTCAGGCTATCCTTTGCGACGTACTGGGAATTACGCTCGATGAGGTAAAAGCTGATACTGAAAAATAATCCGGAAAACTATTCAATTCAAGTAACTATGAGTGAAAAGAAAGAATTACAGGTGGCTGCGCTGAAAAACGGAACAGTCATTGACCATATACCATCCAATAAATTGTTTACTGTTGTATCTTTACTCGGCCTGCAAGATGAAGATGCCAACATCACAATAGGCAACAATTTTGAAAGCAAGAAACTGGGCAAAAAGGGAATCATCAAGATTGCTGACCGCTTTTTTACGGAAGAAGAAATCAGCCGCTTATCTGTGGTAGCTTCCAAAATCAAACTAAACATCATCCGCGACTATGAAGTCGTAGAAAAGAAAGAGGTAGAAATGCCCGACGAACTGAAAGGTATCGTGAAATGCAACAACCCGAAATGTATCAGCAACAACGAGCCGATGCTGACCTGGTTCCATGTCATCGATAAGGAGAAAGGTCTCCTTAAATGCCACTACTGCGAAAAGGAACAGCAGAAGGACAACATCAAACTTCTGTAAACCATGAAGCAGGACTGGAAACCAGGAACTATGATTTATCCTCTTCCGGCTGCTCTGGTTACATGCGGCAGTTGCGAAGAAGAATATAACATTATTACCGTAGCGTGGGTAGGTACAATTTGTACCAACCCACCTATGTGTTATATTTCTGTCAGACCGGAACGCCACTCCTATCCCATTCTAAAAAAGAATATGGAATTTGTCATCAACCTGACCACCAAAGACATGGCTTTTGCCACAGACTGGTGCGGAGTTCGTTCAGGAAAAGACTACAACAAGTTTCAGGAAATGAAACTGACACCGGGAAAGGCCTCTATGGTACAGGCTCCTATCATTGAAGAATCTCCTCTCTGCATTGAATGTCGGGTAAAGGAAATCATGGCGTTAGGTTCGCATCACATGTTTATTGCCGATGTGGTCAATGTGAAAGCTGACGACAAATACCTGAATTCAGAAACCGGGAAATTCGAACTGGCACAGTCAAACTTACTGGTCTATGCCCATGGAGGATATTATGAATTGGGAGAAAAAGTAGGCAAGTTCGGATGGTCTGTAGAGAAAAAGAAATAACTGAATTATGATAAAAGAAGCCCTATTTACCCTCATTGGAAGCGGTGTGCTGGCAGTTTGCGAATTGCAGGCACAAGCCGTAACCACGCCTATGGTTACGCTGAAACAGCCCCGTTTCAATATAGGAGTAAAAGCAGGCTTCAACTCTTCCATGTTCTTTACGGATGAGATTTCAATTAACGGCAAAGAACTGGAGCTCGCCCAAAATAACTATAAAGTAGGGTATTTTGCTGCAGTGTTCTGTCGGTTCAACATGAAAAAGCATCATTTCATCCAGCCGGAGTTCTCCTGCAACATCACACAAGGAAGTGTCTCTATCCCCAGCACACTGGCCAACTCGGAAATCCTAAAAGAAAACGCCTTGATTAAAAGAAGAATGACCACGCTTGACCTTCCCATTCTTTACGGATATAAGTTTATAGACGTACATCCGTACGGAATGGCTTTCTTCGTTGGTCCCAAGGTAACATGGATATGGAAGAAACACAGTTCTACCGAATTCTCAGGATTTCATCAGCAAGGTATAAAGGAAGAGCAGTATCCATTCCAGTACAGCGGAGTAGTAGGACTGGCTGTAAATGTATCCAATATTTTCTTTGATTTCCGATACGAAGTGGGACTTCATAATACCATTCGCTCCATCACTTATGACACGAATCAGACCGAAGCTCCATATAATGAAGGAAAGATTAAGCTGGAGCAACGGAAAAATATCCTAAGCTTCTCAGTTGGAGTTATTTTCTAACAGGAATTTTCACTTTAAAACAACTATATCATGAAACGAGACGATTCTATTTTTAGCATCATTGAGAAAGAACACCAGAGACAATTGAAAGGTATTGAACTGATTGCCTCAGAGAATTTCGTAAGTGAACAAGTTATGCAAGCCATGGGCTCTTGCCTGACCAACAAATACGCAGAAGGATATCCAGGGAAAAGATATTACGGAGGATGTGAAGTAGTAGACCAGAGTGAACAGCTGGCCATCGACCGTATCAAACAGATTTTCGGTGCTGAATGGGCAAACGTACAGCCTCACTCAGGTGCACAGGCTAATGCTGCAGTATTTCTGGCGGTATTGAATCCGGGCGACAAGTTCATGGGCTTAAACCTGGCACACGGTGGACATCTGTCTCATGGCTCCGCTGTGAATACTTCAGGTATTCTATACACTCCATGCGAATATAACCTGAACAAGGAAACAGGTCGCGTAGATTATGACCAGATGGAAGAAATAGCTTTGAGAGAACACCCAAAATTGATTGTGGGTGGAGGATCAGCTTATTCACGTGAATGGGATTACAAACGTATGCGTGAAATTGCCGACAAGGTAGGTGCCATCCTGATGATTGACATGGCACATCCGGCCGGACTGATTGCTGCAGGTTTGCTTGACAATCCGGTAAAATACGCACACATTGTAACATCTACCACTCACAAGACATTACGTGGTCCGCGCGGAGGTATCATCTTAATGGGAAAAGACTTTCCTAACCCATGGGGAAAGAAAACTCCGAAGGGTGAAATCAAGATGATGTCACAGTTACTGGATTCAGCTGTATTCCCAGGCATTCAAGGTGGTCCGCTGGAACATGTCATTGCAGCTAAGGCTGTAGCATTCTACGAATGTATGCAGCCAGAATATAAAGAATACCAAATTCAGGTACAGAAGAACGCACGTGTATTGGCTCAGGCCCTAATGGACCGTGGATTCACCATTGTATCAGGAGGAACAGATAATCATTCCATGCTGGTAGACCTGCGCACCAAATATCCGGATCTGACAGGAAAAGTGGCTGAAAAAGCACTGGTAGCAGCAGACATCACAGTAAACAAAAATATGGTACCGTTTGACACACGTTCTGCATTCCAGACATCGGGTATCCGTCTGGGAACTCCAGCTATTACTACCCGTGGAGCCAAAGAAGAATTAATGTACGAAATTGCAGAAATGATTGAAACTGTGCTGTCAAATGTAGATAATGAAGAGGTAATTGCTTCTGTACGCCATCGGGTAAATGAAACGATGAAAAACTATCCTATATTTGCATATTAACTAAACGATTAAAAACGAAACAAAATGAAAAAAATGAATTCAATGGCTATTTTACTGAGCGCATGCTTGGTATTTAGCGGATGCGGAATGACAAATACAGCCAAAGGCGGAATGATTGGCGGTGGAAGTGGTGCTGCTTTAGGAGCAATAATCGGAGGTGTCGTTGGCCACGGAAAAGGAGCTGCCATCGGAGCTGCGGTAGGTGCAGCTGTGGGTACAGGTGCTGGCGTATTGATTGGTAAAAAAATGGATAAAGCTGCTGCACAGGCAGAACAGATTGAAGGTGCCCAAGTAGAACAGGTAACCGACAACAACGGCTTGCAGGCTGTAAAAGTAACTTTCGACTCTGGTATCCTGTTTAATACCAGCAGTGCTACGTTGAGTTCTTCTGCTAAATCTGCACTAAGTAAATTTGCCAATAACGTGCTGAACCAGAACAAAGATATGGACGTAGCCATCTACGGATATACTGATAATACCGGCTGGAAAAACAGTACAGCAGAACAAAGCCGTCAGAAGAATCTGGACCTCTCACAAGAACGCGCCCAAAGCGTATCAAGCTATCTGCTGGCTTGTGGTGCTTCTTCCAGCCAGATTAAGTCTGTAACAGGTATGGGTGAAGAAAATCCCGTAGCAGACAACTCTACTGCTGCCGGACGTCAGGAAAACCGCCGAGTAGAAGTATATATGTATGCCAGCCAGCAAATGATTCAGCAAGCTGAAGCTGGAACTTTACAATAAATTACAAATTTCATAGTAACAAACATTCATTATGCCGGGTCTTTCAGACTCGGCATAATTTTCATCCCAACACCCGGCACTAATGAACAGCAAACGAATTCTAAGATACCTACGCAATCTGATTATCTTTTTCTTTGCATCGACCATCCTCTCCGTCATTGCGTTAAGATTTATCCCAGTCTATATCACTCCCCTGATGGTGATAAGAAGTGTTGAACAACTGGTAAAAGGCGAGGAACTGGTCATGAAGCACAAATGGGTACCAAAAGAAAAAATATCACGTCATCTTCCGATGGCAGTCATAGCCTCTGAAGACAACCGCTTTGCCAGCCACAACGGATTCGACTTTAAAGAAATCAGCAAGGCTATTGAAGAAAACAAAAAGCGCAAAAAAGCCAGAGGCGCAAGTACCATCAGTCAGCAGACAGCCAAGAACGTATTTTTATGGCCCTCTTCTTCCTGGATCAGAAAAGGCTTCGAAGTGTATTTCACGGTATTGATAGAACTGATGTGGGATAAAGAAAGAATCATGGAAGTTTATCTGAACTCCATCGAAATGGGAGATGGTATATATGGAGCAGAAGCCGTGGCGAAAGCTCACTTTCACACCACGGCCTCTCAACTTACCCGCAAACAATGTGCGCTTATTGCAGCCAGTCTCCCGAATCCAAGAAAATATAATTCCGGGAAACCAAGTCCTTACATGTACAAACGCCAGCGGAAAATTATGTATCTTATGAAATGCGTTCCTACTTTTCCGGAAAAGTCCAAGAAATAAAGGAACCGGAGTCAGGGCTCCGGATCTCCTTTCAAAATCGGAAGAGTAATTTTATATTTGACTGCCAGAATACGGGCTACAAACACTGTGATTCCTCCAATAATCTGTGCAAGCACAGATTCCATATCCAGCATCAGACAAATCCAGTAAACCAGTCCGCCAATCACACAGGCCATAGCATAAATCTCTTTACGGAATATCAGCGGAATTTCGTTAATAAATATATCACGCAACACCCCTCCTGCTGCACCGGTAATACTTCCCATAATAATAGCAATCCAGAACGGATACCCTAATGTATACGCCTTACTGAATCCGACGATTGTAAACAGCGCCAAACCAATGGTGTCAAAAATAAAGAACGTATTGTTCAGTCGAATGACATATTTTCCAAACAAAATAACAAAAAACATGGCAAAGGCCGTACAAATCAGGTACATCGGGTCTGTCATCCAGGCTGGAGTTACATCCAGCAACAAGTCACGAATCGTTCCTCCCCCAATAGCAGTAGCCAATCCAACCACATAGGCACCAAACCAGTCAAACCGCTTGGCAGAGGCAAGCCGTATACCACTAATGGCAAAAGCGAAAGTTCCCACAAAATCCAGTATCGTTACAAACGAAGGCATCTGAAAAAAAACGTCCATAGCAAATATTTTACCAAGTATAACTTAAACCAAAACTAAGCAGTTCCTGTAACTGAAAATAGCTTTTATCTTCTTCACGAGTCACCCCATCGTCAAATCGGCCATGGACAAACAATTTCGTCGAAAGATATTTATTAATTGTGAAAGTGAACGTATTTTCCCATTCACCCAACACTTTCTCATAGTTGGTAGTATAAGAAAGACGAGACTCCCACATCAAAATTGAAAACATTTTCCATTTCAATGTGGATTCCAAACGAGAACCCCATACGCTTTCTCGTTTATGACCTGCTTCAATGTTAAACTTCGTCGGGTCTACCCTGTCACTGGCCACACTATACAAGGTGTAGTTTATCGGGTTCACCAGCACAGACAAGTTGCAAACTCCATCCTTCACGAACTTGTAGTCCATACCGAGACCGACGTTCAGTTCAGCCGGCGAGAAGAAAGCAGAAACCAAGTTGTCAGAGTTAGTCTCATAGTTTGAGAAGAACTGTGTCTTGAATTCTGCCGACAATGTATAGTACCATGTACTGAATGCCTTATAACCCAGTTTAGAGCTCAAACGAAGGAGGTCATTATTAGCTTTGTAACTATGCACTGTATCTGAAGGAGCTGTAATAAAGCCTAATTTCCACTCAATCTTATTTTCAAACTGAACACGTTGTCTGTCATCATAGTTAGCCTGCCAGGTAAATCCGGAGAGTAATGATTTTGTACTTTCACCACCCTTATACCAGTTCTTGGAAATATAGTTTTGCGAGAACTGCAGATAACCGTTTCCACCAAAGGTCCAGAAATTAGGTTTGATAACCAACAAGTCTTTTTCTGTCACCCGATTAGGAAGTTCATCATTCTGCATCATATCGAGCAAATTCTCTGTCCGCGGCTGATCCACAATCACTTCACCATATATTGGTTTTAACCCTTTTAAATTTTCCTCATTCTGTTTCACCAAATTCGGATAAGACAAGTAAAAAGAAAGCAACTGTCGGTTTACAGCCTTATCTACCTGAACAGAATGGCGCAAATCGGCTACCTGAGGCAACTGTTTTTCCAGTACGTTCTCTTTTATAAAAGGTATCTGAGGCTTCCAATCAGAAATACTGAAAGCCTGCTCAATCGGTGCCTCATAATAAGTGGCCGGCATCGACAATTTATAATAATCCGGATTAGGACGAATACCTGTAATCAACAAGTAAATATCGTCCCAGCGCTCCAGCTGGGCATTATAATCCTGACGGAAATTCTGCAACATCCGCCAGAAATTTCGTACTTCCAAAGGAGGTAATTCCACCTTCTTTTTTACTACCGGAACTACTTTTTTTTCTAAGGGCGTCCGCAAACTATCCATAGAAGCGGTCACACTCAAAGAATCTACCTCATTTTTTACAGAATCCGAAGAAACCTCAATATTTTGTGCAGCCAACCCACCACACATTGTTAATAATACCACAAAAAGACCCGTCTTTTTCATTATTCGTCATTCTTAAAATCTTGTGCAAAAGTACGATTTATTTCCCAAAGAAGTTTGCTTTCGTACCTACTAATTACACAATAAACTATTTTCTATCCTCCATTGTTTAAAATTTTACTTGTACATCTACCGGAAAACTTAAGGATATTTGAAGTTAAACACGGTTTTACTCTTCTTACTTTTGTGGGTTCAGCTTTTTTTTATAATTTTGCAAACTTGAAGAAGTAGTTCTTCCATGTGGGGAAAATATCGTTTCCCGCTTTCCTGTAGTTACTTTTTTAAGAGAAAAGAAAGTAGACTACATTAAACTATTGAATTTAATTTTTAAATATTCATATTGTGGCAGAAACAAAGTATATTTTCGTAACAGGTGGTGTAGCCTCTTCATTAGGAAAAGGAATCATCTCATCATCTATCGGTAAGTTGCTGCAGGCCAGAGGCTACAGCGTAACCATCCAGAAGTTCGACCCGTATATCAACATCGACCCGGGAACCCTGAATCCCTATGAACACGGAGAATGCTACGTAACCGTAGACGGACATGAAGCTGACCTTGACTTAGGACACTACGAACGCTTCTTAGGCATCCAAACTACCAAAGCCAACAACATCACTACCGGACGTATCTACAAGAGTGTAATCGACAAGGAACGTCGTGGTGACTATCTTGGCAAGACCATCCAGATTATCCCTCACATCACTGACGAAATTAAACGCAATGTCAAATTGCTGGGCAACAAATACAAATTCGATTTCGTCATTACTGAAATCGGAGGAACTGTGGGCGATATCGAATCACTTCCTTATCTGGAAAGTATCCGCCAGCTGAAATGGGAATTAGGGAAGAACGCTTTGTGCGTACACTTGACTTATGTACCTTATTTGGCTGCTGCCGGTGAATTGAAAACCAAACCGACACAGCATTCTGTTAAAGAACTGCAGTCTGTAGGTATCCAGCCGGATATTCTGGTGCTTCGTACAGAACACGAGCTCAGCATGGGACTGAGAAAGAAAGTTGCTTTGTTCTGTAACGTAGACGACAACGCAGTTATCCAGTCAATGGACATGCCGACCATCTACGAAGTACCTTTGCGTATGCAGGAACAGAAACTGGATGTAACTATCCTTGAAAAGATGGGACTTCCGGTAGGCGAAACTCCTACCCTCGGCCCGTGGAGAGACTTCCTGAACCGTCGTCACAATGCGACAGAGAAGGTAAGAATCGGACTGGTAGGAAAATACGATTTGCAGGATGCCTACAAATCTATTTTGGAAGCCCTTTCACAAGCAGCAACTTATAATGACCGCAAAGCCGACATTCACTTTATCAATAGTGAGAACCTGACCGACGACAACATTGAAGAGCACCTGAAAGACATGGACGGTGTCATCATCTGCCCGGGATTCGGACAGCGTGGTATCGAAGGTAAGTTCGTAGCTATCAAGTACTGCCGTACACACAACGTACCGACATTCGGTATCTGTCTGGGTATGCAGTGCATTGCCATCGAATTCGCACGAAACGTACTGGGATATGCCGATGCCAACAGCCGTGAAATGGACGAAAAGACTCCGCACAATGTAATCGACATCATGGAGGAACAGAAATCCATCACCAACATGGGCGGTACCATGCGTCTGGGAGCTTACGAGTGTGTTATCGACCCGAACTCCAAGACCTATGAGGCTTACCAGAGTGAACACATCCAGGAACGTCACCGCCACCGCTACGAATTCAACAACAGCTACAAGGAAGAATTCGAAAAGGCGGGCATGAAGTGTGTAGGTATCAATCCGGAATCTGACCTGGTGGAAATCGTGGAAATCCCGACCCTGAAATGGTTCATCGGTACACAGTTCCATCCGGAATACAGCAGTACGGTACTGAAACCACATCCGCTGTTCCTGTCGTTCATCAAGGCAGCTATCAGCAAATAAACCAAACATAACATTGTAAAAAAATAGAAATGGACAAAAACACGTTAGTGGGCTTTATCCTGATTGGAGCGGTCATCGTGGGATTCGGCATCTACAACCGCCCCAGCCAGGAAGAAAGAGCACGCGCACAGCACTATCAGGACTCTATCCAACAGGTTATCAAGCAACAAGAAGAAGCTCAGGAAAAGCAGGCTGCTGCAGCCATTGAAGCGGTACGCCCTGACAGCACTTCCCTCTTCTTCCAGGCCGCACAGGGTACGGAACAGTTTACCGTACTGGAGAACGAGCTGGTTCAGCTGACATTCTCCAACAAAGGCGGACGAGTAAGCAAGGCCCTGCTGAAAGAGTATAAAGACCAGAAGAAGCAGCCTCTCGTTCTGTTCGACGGCGAAGACGCTTCCATGAATTTCGGTTTTGAAGGAAAGAACGAGAACATCCTCAGCCAGCAGATGTATTTCGAGGCGACCAATGTGACCGATTCTACCGTGACCATGCGACTGAACGCAGCCAACGGCGGACACCTGGACTTCAACTACCGACTGCTGCCAAATTCGTACATGGTAGACCTTACCGTTCAGGCCAGCGGCATGCAGAATTTCTTCTCTCCTTCTACCAAGAGCATGAACATCGAATGGAAACAGCGTGCCCGCCAGATGGAGAAAGGTTACAACTTCGAACAGCGTTACACGTCATTGACCTACAAACCGGTGGACGACAGTTTCGATTACTTGAGCGAAACAAAGGATGAAAAAGAAACCATTCCTGAATCACTCGACTGGGTAGCTTTCAAGAATCAGTATTTCTCCTGTGTGTTCATGGCTGAGCAGAACTTTGACAATGCCACACTCGAATCAAAAATGGAACAGGAGGGAAGCAGCAACATGGTTTATGTAACAGGAGATTTGCACGGGGATTACAGCCGATTCAAACGGCCGGAAATGAAAAAACTGCGTGCCGGAGATATCCTGCTGGTCTGCGGTGATTTTGGGTTTATCTGGGACAACTCCAAACAAGAGCAAGCTGTGCTGAAAAAGCTCAGCGAAAAGAAATATACCATTGCTTTTGTGGATGGCTGTCACGAAAACTTTGACTTGCTGCAACAGTATCGGCTGGTTCGCTGGCGGGGCGGCGTTGCAAGATTGATTGCCCCGAATATTTTTCACTTGCAGCGTGGGGAAATTTACACCATTGAGAACCAGAAATATTTTGCCTTTGGCGGCGGGCACAGTCAAGACTATGAATACCGCAGGGATACAGGCAATTGGTGGCGGCAAGAACAGCCGACCCATGACGAGATTCGGAGAGCCATTCGCAACTTGAACCGCAATCAGGCAACTGTGGATTATATCATCACCCACGAGCCGCCAGCTTCTTTGAAAGATTGTCTCGGCGTGGATGTGCAGCAGCGGCTGGAAATCCATGCATTTTTTGAGGACATCATCAAAGAATGCGATTATAAAAAGTGGTTCTTTGGAAAATGCCATATGGATCGGTTTATTCCCATGAAATTTTATGCCGTGTTTCAAGATGTGCTGCCGGTGACAGACGAACGGAACTGAGTTTCCCGTGTCTGTCTTGCAGCAAAAGCAAGATTTTGTTTTTATGGTTGTTCCGTCGGTTTTCACCGACCAGAACAGCCTTTTCTTTTTGCCGGAATGGCTTATTTCAGGACGGATTCCTGCATTTTAAAGTGTACTGGCAAGCCGTTGTGCAGCCGAATGTTGCATTCGCCCTGAATCAGCGGCAGGAAATACGACCAAGCCGCTTCGGTAATATTGTTGCCTGCATCGTTGATGTAAGCAGGCGGCAGGAAGCGTTCCTGATTGGCGATATTTGCCGCACTGGTGGACTTGACAACAATGGCATATGGCTGGTCAGAAACCCGACGGAACGTCATAACAATGCCGGTTTCGCCTGCCAGAGCCGCCCGAACACCAGCCGCTCCGATTTGAACGGATTCGTCAATGTCGGTTTTCGAGCAGAGATGCGAGGAGCAACGCTGCATAACATTCAGTTCAATGGAACGAACCTTACATCCGATTTGTTCCCGAACGACCTGCTCCAGATACTTGCCGATGCCGGAGAGGTACTTGTGTCCGAATTCGTCGGTCACACCAGACTGGAACGCAGCTGCTTCCGGGTCTGCAACGCCCTCGGAAATGGCAATGATAACAGCCTTGTGCTTTGCCATCTGCTGGCGGGTATCTTCGAGGAACTGTTCGATGGAGAACTTGCGTTCCGGCACATAGATGAGGTGCGGAGCAACTTCGCCGTTTGCGTGGAGGACAACGGAAGAGGCTGTCAGCCAGCCGGCATTCCGTCCCATGATTTCCACGATGGTCACAGATGGGGCACTGTAAACAGAACTGTCCCGTGTGATTTCCTGCATGGTGGTTGCCACATATTTTGCAGCAGAGCCAAATCCCGGTGTGTGGTCGGTAATGCAGAGGTCGTTGTCAATGGTCTTTGGAATGCCAATAATTTTGGTATTCAAGCCCTTTTCCTTGACGTATTCTGACAGTTTCAGAACGGTATCCATGGAGTCATTTCCGCCAATGTAGAAGAATGCTCCAATCTGCCGCTGTTCAAAACAGTGAATGATTTTCTGGTAAACGGTGTCGTCATCGTGCCAGTCCTTGAGCTTATAGCGGCAAGAACCCAATACGGTAGACGGTGTTTGAAGCAGCATTTCCATGTCCTCGTTGGTACGAATCATGGTTTTCAAGTCAATCAGGTGGTCGTCAATCATGCCTTCAATGCCGTTGATCGAACCAAAAATGGCATCAATAGACGGTTCTTTCAGTGCCTCGCTGAATACCCCAACCAGAGAAGCGTTAATGGCACATGTAGGCCCACCGGACTGTGCAACTGCAATATTCATAAAATGCCCCTTTCCTATGCATCAAAATCAAAATAAGTGTACTTCTTCTATTGTAACGGATTCTTGGAAAAATGTCAATCTGATTTTTCACTTTTTCCAAAAGAAAAACCGCCCTGCGTTGCTGTCAAAAGCGGCAGCAGGACGGCAGTCAGTGACATCCTCCCCCGCCTGAAGAGGCGGGGGCTTCCTCTTGCAAGAGCAAGCAGTCGGTTCTCGTTCGAGCAGTCCTCTGACTACAGCATAAGCGAGCTATCCCCGTGTGTCCCACGGTTTCTGAGTTGTCTGCAAAACTGACTTTGCACATGTTACATCCTGACTGGCTACGGGAAAAAGAGGATACTCAGTAATCCCTTATCATAGCGGCATGACGAACCACTAATCTATTCTCCTTTCATAATCTCCATACCAACGGCTTGGTTATTGCTCTTTGTGGTACAGGCAATCGAAAATATGACACGCTCATCATACTTTTTATTGGTTACATTATATAATATTATTTTTAGTTTGTCAATGGGGGTGCAATTCATCCCCCACCTTAGAGGTGGGGGACTTCTTACTACTGGATGTTAAAATGAAAATCCCGTTTAATAATTCTCTGCTTTCACCTGAAAATACGACTGCGGATGATTGCAGACCGGACAGACTTCCGGAGCTTGTTTTCCGATGTGAATGTGTCCGCAATTTGCACATTCCCAGATGGTATCGCCGTCTTTCGAGAACACATATCCGCCCTCGACATTGGCAAGCAGCTTGCGAAAGCGTTCTTCATGTGTCTTTTCAATCTTTCCGACTGCTTCAAACAGGGCAGCAATTTGGTCGAACCCCTCTTGCCGTGCCTGCTCCGCAAATTCCCGATACATATCAGCCCATTCAAAATGCTCACCAGCAGCGGCATCTTTCAAATTCTCCGTGGTTGCCGGCATTGCACCGCCGTGCAACAGCTTGAACCAGATTTTTGCGTGTTCTTTTTCGTTGGCAGCGGTTTCTTCAAAAATCTTTGAAATCTGCACATAACCGTCTTTTTTTGCCTGAGAAGCATAATACGTGTACTTGGTTCTTGCCTGTGTTTCTCCGGCAAACGCTGCCATTAAGTTGGCTTCTGTACGACTTCCTTTTAATGGTTTCATGGTTTCTGCTCCTTTTCCTTTTTCTGACAATCCGGACAGACACCAATAAAGAGAATTTGATGGGATTCGATCTGAAATCCTTGTGCATCGGTCACTTGGTCACAAAGATTCCCCTGATATGGCATATCTACATCAAATACCTGACTACAAACCCGACACTTGATGTGGTAGTGTGGTGCAACATGAAAATCGAATCGATCCGCTCCGTCTGGAATGGGAATCCGCAAGCTTTCTCCCTGTTCCGAGAGCAACTTGAGATTCCGATAAACAGTTGCTTTGCTAATCAATGGATTTTCTGCTGCAATGGCAAGATAAATCTCCTCCGCAGTCGGATGATTTCGCATACGCCGTACCGTTTCCAACACCAGTCTGCGTTGTAACGTGTTTCTGTTTTTCATGAACCTGTCTCCTTAATCAAGAATCATTCTTAATTAAGATTTTAACCGAAAAAGCGTTCTTTGTCAAGTAGTTTTTCGATTTTTTTCCGGCTTTCCAAAGACATTGTTCCAAAAAACTTAGGATTGTTCGGAATCTGCCTCACAGAATGTCACATCTTCCCCGTTCAGAATCCGGTTGGATGTCCGCATTGCACACATCTTTCCGCACATCGAGCAGGTATGCCGTTCCTGCGGCGGACGGCTTTCAAAATAATTCCGTGCCTTTTCCGGGTCAATCGCACACGCAAACATGCCTTCCCAGTCGATTCTCTGTCTGGCTTCGCTCATCCGGTTGTCCTGTTCTCTTGCATATGGGATTCCGTTCGCAATATCTGCCGCATGAGCAGCAATTTTCGATGCTACGATGCCCTCCCGAACGTCCTGCAAATCCGGCAGCCGCAAATGTTCCGCTGGTGTGACATAGCACAGGAAGTTTGCACCACTGGATGCGGCAATTGCTCCGCCGATGGCAGAAGTAATATGGTCATAGCCCGGTGCAATATCGGTTACCAGCGGCCCTAACACATAGAACGGTGCACCGTGGCACAACCGCTTCTGCAAAGCCATATTGGCAGCGATTTCATTCATTGCCATGTGCCCTGGTCCTTCTACCATGACTTGTACATCCTTTTCCCATGCTCGTTTTGTCAGGTCGCCCAGTTCAATCAGCTCGCTGATTTGGGCAGCATCGGTGCTATCTGCGGTAGAGCCTGGACGCAGTGCATCGCCAAGGCTAATCGTAACATCGTAGGTTCTTAGGATTTCCAGCACTTCATCATAATATTCATAGAACGGATTTTCGTTTCCAGTCATTTCCATCCATGCAAAAATCAGCGAACCGCCACGAGATACCACATTGGTCAACCGCTTTTGCCGCTTCAGGGCTTCCACGGCACGGCGGTTAATGCCGGCATGAATCGTCTGGAAGTCAACGCCTTCCTTTGCGTGGGCTTCGATGACCCGCAAGAAATCCTCTGCCTTGATTTCCTTCAAATCTTTTTCCAGATAGCCCACATACTCTTCCCAAGTATTTACCTCATGATAATCTTTAGATACCGTACGTACATAAGACAATATCCTGTCTTTTGTCTGTTCACCCGGTATCGGGCCGA
>ENA-ORTS01001132-ORTS01001132.1-human-gut-metagenome-genome-assembly--contig:-NODE-1132-length-19332-cov-8.708668_pt1 | contig 19332 bp, 15 predicted proteins | sample MGYA00241911_ERZ509186 | MGnify/ENA primary metagenome ERZ509186 (study PRJEB26280, sample SAMEA2338852) | human gut metagenome | biome: human gut; feature: human-associated habitat; material: faeces...
TCGCGCGCGTACAGGCGAAGGATACGATGAAGCGCAAGCAGTTCGTCAAGGGCATCGAGCAGCTGACGCAGGAAGGCGCTATCCAGCTCTTCCAGCAGGCAGGTGCCGGCATGGAGTCGTACATTGTCGGCACAGTCGGCACGCTGCAGTTCGAGGTTCTCGAATACCGCCTCAAGAACGAGTACAACGTCGACATCACGATGAACATGCAGCCGTATGAGGTCGCGCGCTGGCTCGCCTTCAAGGACGGCCGTGAAGTCACGCCGGCTGCTCTCAAGGGCGCCGACCGCGGCATGTTCGTCTACGACCGCAAGGGCAACCCGGTGCTGCTCGTCAGCAACGAGTGGGCACTCGGCTGGATCATGGACAACAACCCGGACCTCATCCTCAATCACGTGCCGTTTGACCGCAAAGAGGCTTGACGCACCGTTTTTGGCATCAGAAAACCCCAGACAGGGCGAAAGCCTTGTCTGGGGTTCTTTTATTCTCCTGAGGATAAGTTCCGCTGGATGCGTAGCATCACATCGTTGAGGCCCTGCAGCATTTCGGGTGAAAGGCCCTGCAGAGCCTTGCGGCGGTGTTCGGCCACGGCGCTGGACAAGTCGCGGTGGGCTTGTGCGCCCTTTTCCGTGAGCTCGATGAATTTGCCGCGGGTATTGGGATGGGCGACGCGCGTAATCAGGCCTTTCTTCTCCATCTTCGTCAAGGTCTTGGAGATGGCCGCGGGCTCTACGCCCAGGTATTGGCTCAGTGCGGTCTGTGCACAGTCCTCGCGGTGATGGATCAGGTTCAGGATGGTCCATTCGGAGCTGTAGATGCCAGTGTCGGCAATCTCCTGATTCAGCGTCTTGGAGAAGAGCCGCATCGTCTGGTAGAGCTGGTGAATCAGGCGGTCACTGTCGCTCTCCTGCCAGATGGTCTTGTCCATGGTTTACTCCTCTGCTTCTTCTGGCTGGCGCACCTGGCGGGCGAGGCGGTGCGTCAGCAGGCCGAATAACACGAAGGCGGCCATGATGGCGAGGACATAGCGGTACATGGTGATGTAGCCGACCGTGTCGGCCAGGCTCCCGAGCACGACGATGCCGGTGCTCGTGCCGATGTCCAGCATGTTGTAGAAGGTGGCACTGGCAGCGCTGCGGCGGTCTGCCCGGACGACATTGAGCATCCACGTCATGAGTGCCGGCAGCAGGAGGCCGGCACCGAGGCCGTAGAAGACGGAGGCGGTGAGCAGCATGGGCAGACTGCCTGCTGCGAGGATCAGGGCAAGGGCCACGCAGTAGAGCAGGGCTCCTGGAATCACGACGGCAAAGGCGCCGTAGCGGTCGAGAAGGCGACCGCCGAACGGGCGGGACAGGAAGATGAAGACGGTTCCCACGATGAAGAACAGGCCGGCACTGCTGATGCCGGCCTCAGCGGCCATCATCGCGATGAACGTGTTGACGCTGCCGTAAGCGGCGCCGAAGAGGATGGTCAGGATGGCGGGGACGCCAGTCCCTGCCTCATAGAGGCGGTTGCGGAAGGAGAGGTGCACGGCCGGCACGGGGAGCGCCGGTTCCCTCTCGGCTGTACGGTCCTGGCGGGCGGCAAGAAGCGCTGCGAGCGTCGCGACGCCAGAAGCGATGAACAGGGCCCAGGGGCTGATGTCGGAAAGCAGCACCAGGCCGAATGCCGGAGCCAGTGCCATCGCGATCGTGCTGCCCAGGCCGAAGTAACCGATGCCCTCACCGCGGCGCGAGGCCGGGATGACGTCAGCGACCAGCGCTGCGGCGAAGGTCGTGCTGAGCCCAAAGCCGAAGCCGTGGATGACGCGGGCTGCGACGATGGCACCGACGGAATCCAGCAGTGCGTATCCTGCCGTTGCCAGCAGGGAGAAGAGAAGGCCGGCATAGAGACAGGTCTTCTTGCCGAAGGCGCGCACGCCGGTGTCGGTGAAGAGGCGGATGAAGATGGCGGAATACCCAAAGATGCCGGCAATCAAGCCAATCTCTGAGCCAGATGCACCCAAGCTTGCCACGTAGATGGGCAGGGTGGGGAGCAGGATATGGAATCCGGCAAACAGCAGGCCATTTGCCGCAGTCAAAGCAATGAAATCTCGGGACCAAAGTTTTTCTGTTGTCATGAAGACGACCACTCCTTTTCAATATGAATATTAACTAGTTAATTTACGTTGCGTTAACTAGTTTAATCTATTTGGCGCACTTTGTCAAAGGATAAATGTTGACATATCCCTGGCTGGAGTGCGTGGGTGTTCAGAAATAGCGCTGCCGGATGGCGTGGATGGCTTCATCGAGGCTGCTCGGGCGGAAGTGGATGCCGTAGCCGACGAAGATCGGCGGCGTGGCGAAGCGCGGCAGGAGCTTGACGGCAATGCGGCTGCCGAGGTCGTAGAAGAAGATGTTGTAGCTCTGCGTCTGGCTGCCGAAGTGGTGCGTGAGGAAGTCGACGATAATCTGGATGAAGTCGGCCGTCGTATTGATGGCAGCGGGCGTGAGCTTTTCCGGCAGGATGTTGAACTCCCAGAAGCCGATGCGTGGCACATCGGAGACATTGAGGGTGACGCCGTCGCGCTCGCAGATGACGGGGCCCTCGAACTCTTCCGGGCGGCAGAGCAGCTCTTTCCTCACGTGTGGCAGGCCGACGAGCTGCATGTGGGGATGGCGGATGGTGCCGCCGGAGAGCGGCCCATAATTCTTGAAGAAGAGAACGGCCTCGTAACGGCCGCTTTCTCTGAGCTCCTGCCACATGCGGAGGCCGAAGCGGATGAGCGCGTGCATGTGCTCCTTCGTGTAAGCGGGCATATCACTCTTGCACGCGCGTCCTTCGATAAGCACGAACTGGTCGGCGCCCTCGATGACATTGTATTTGTTGCGCAGGAAGATCATGTCGCCCTCCGTTGCGATGACATCCGTCAGGTTCGCGCGGTCGCAGAACGGGCAGGCCTGCTCGCTGTGGCGTATCGTTTCGGGTTTATGGCGGGCTGCGCTGACGTCGAAGCCCATGAGATTGATGTCCATGCTGCTTTCCTCTCTATATTTGTCAAGAAACTACTGGATTGATTCGTCCAATAATGATATAATCTCAATGTTGAGTACCATTATAGCGGTATACGGACGTTTTTGCAATTTGAGAGAGGCGGGGGAACCTGCCTTTCTTCTTTCCTAGTTCCAGCTGGTTCCAGCAGTTTTCGCAAATCTATGCACGTAGGCGGTGTTTTCCATTAGCAAGCAAGATGTAGAGGCAAATGTGCAGTCGGTGCAGCAGCCTCAGAAGTCCCCGGAAGCGGGGAAGAAGTCCAGCAAGGGAGAGTCCTTCCTCAAGGGCACGTTCATCCTGACGATTGCCGGCTTTGTCGTCAAGGTCATCGGCTCCCTCAACTGGATCTTCGTATCGCGTATCCTCGGCGGTGAGGGTATCGGCCTTTACCAGATGGCCTTCCCAATCTATTTCTTCGCGATGACGGTCTCACAGGCCGGCGTGCCGGTGGCCATCTCCATCATCACGGCGGAGCGCGTGGCGCTCAAGGATATCTATGGCGCCAAGCGCGTCTTCCGCATCTCGATGGGACTGATGCTCGTCACGGGCCTTTTATTCTCCATCCTGACGTATTTCGCAGCGGACTGGCTCATCGAGTGGCATTTCATCCGCGATGCGCGCGCGTACCTCTCGATGGTCGTGCTCGCGCCGACGGTATTCTTCGTGACCTTCCTCGCGGCTTCGCGCGGCTATCTGCAGGGCTGGCAGCGCATGACGCCGACGGCCGTCTCGCAGATTGTGGAGCAGATCTTCCGCGTCATCACGATGATCCTCCTCGCGCAGCTCTTCCTGCCCTGGGGACTCGAGTACGCTTCGGCCGGCGCTTCGCTCGGCGCACTCGTCGGCGCGGTCACGGGCCTCATCGTGCTCGTCTACTACCACTGGAAGCTCGACCGCGATATCGAGCGCGACTACGGCCACGACATAAAGCCCTTGCCGGGCACGGAGCACGAGTCCATCCTCAAGATCCTGCGCCGCATCTTCATGTTGTCGCTGCCAGTCTCGGCGGCGAGCATCATGCTGCCGGTCGTCTCGAACCTCGACCTCATGATTGTGCCGCAGCGTCTCGAGGTCGCGGGCTACAGCGTCAATGAGGCGACGGAGCTCTTCGGTTACCTGACTGGCATGGCGGTGCCTCTCGTCAATCTCTCGTGCATCATCACGGCTTCGATGGCCATGAGCATCGTGCCGGCCATCTCGGAGGCGCGGGCCCTGCGCGACATGAAGCGCGTCTACAATCAGACAGCGGCTTCGGTGCGCATCTCGAACTTTGTCTGCTTCCCGGCCTTTGTCATCGTCTTCGTGCTCGCGACGCCAATCTCGTCGCTCATCTACAATGCGCCGGGCGCCGGCCCGGCCGTCATGATTTCGGCCTTCAGCATCGTGCTGCTCGGTCTGCATCAGGTCTCGACAGGCATCCTGCAGGGCCTCGGCCATCCGACCATCCCGATGGTCAACATGATTCTCGCGGCGGCGGCCAAAGTCATCCTCAACTGGGAACTCACGGCGCTGCCATGGCTCGGTATCATGGGTGCGGCCTGGGCGACGGCGGCGGACATGGGCGTCGCGGCCATCATCAACCTGTTCTTCATCTACAAGTTCATCGGCTACCGTATGGAGATTCCGCAGCTCTTGAAAACGCTGTTTGCCGCGGCAGTCATGGCGGTCGCCGTCTATTTCTTCTATGACTGGACGATGGCCTGGTGGAATATCGGTGCCATTTCGACGTTCGGCGCGGTGTTCTTCGGCTGCTTTGTCTACATCGCGGTCATGCTGCTCGTCGGCGGCCTGCTCGAGGATGACCTCGCACGCATGCCGATGATCGGCCGCATCGGCATCCGCATCCTGCGCCGCATCGGCGTATTCAAATCGTGAGAATATCATTTCGGAATAGATAGGGGGAACGCATCTTGAAGAAGCTCGTGCTCTTCTACAATCCTGTTTCAGGGCATGCGGCGTTCAAGAACAAGCTCGACTGGATGGTCGAGGCTTTTCAGCGCCGCGGCATCCTCGTCGTCTTTTACCGCACGCGCAAGGAGGGCAATGAGGCCTTCATCCCGTTTGTGCGCGAGGTAAATCCTGACGGCCTACTCGTCGCGGGCGGCGACGGCACGGTCCATGAGATCGTCAACCTCATGATGAGGGGCCATCTCGACTTGCCGCTCGGCATCATCGGCAGCGGCACGTCGAATGACTTTGCGACGTATCTCGGCGTCAATGCGGACCTTGAGGCGTACCTCGATACCATCGTCTCGGGCCGTTCGCGCCGCGTGGACCTCGGTCTCGTGGACGGCACGTACTTCATCAATGTCGCGAGCGGCGGCGCGATGGCCTGCATCGCGCACGAGGTCAATGTGCGCATCAAGAATTCGCTCGGCAAGATGGCGTACTACCTCAAGGGCATCGGGGACCTGCCGAAGTTCCGCTACTTCCCGCTCAAGATCGAGGCGGATGGGGCGCATTATGAGCTCGAGACGTTCCTCTTCGTCATTATCAACAGTCCGGTTGTCGGCAGCATGAAGAATGTGGCGCGCGGTGTGGCGGTCGATGACGGCAAGCTGGACCTGCTGTCAATCGGCAAGTGCAGCATCCCGAAGCTCATGAGCATCACGGCAGATCTCATCGCGGGGAAGCCGGTGTCGGAGCGGGAGAACGTGCTGCATGTGCGGGCGAAGTCGTTCTGCATCGAGTCGGGGATTCCCGTCGAGAGCGATATCGACGGCGAGTGCGGGCCGATGCTGCCGCTGACGATCGAGACCGTGCCGCGTGCCGTAGCGATTTACTGCTGAAACACACATACAACTGCATATAAAAAGGCTGCGCATCATAGTTACGATCGATGCGCAGTCTTTTTCAGTATGGAATGGATGGGATATGCGTTCCGGCTTCATCGTTCAGTCGAATGCTACCCCGGTATTATGCATCGTGATCATCGAGCTGGCCGAGGTAGTGGGCGACGAACTGCTGGGCGGTGCGGCCGCTGCGTCCGCTGTGGGTCATTTCCCAGCGGACGCCTGCGATGCGCAGTTCTTCTGGCGTCAGCTTGATGCCCTCTTTGCGCAGCATGTGGTCGATGATGGCGAGGTACTCTTTCTGGTCGGGAGCGTAGTACTGGATGATCAGGCCGAAGCGGTCGGAGAGGGAAATCGTCTCGTTCATGCTGTCGTCGCGGTAAACGTCGTCCTGGCTCTCGCTGCGGTCGCGCCAGCTCTCGCGGATAAGGTGGCGGCGGTTGGAGGTAGCGTAAATGAGGACGTTCTCGGGGCGCGATTCGACGCCGCCCTCGATGGCGGATTTGAGGTACTTGTACTCGGCATCGGATTCCTCGAAAGAGAGATCGTCGAGGAAGATGATGAAGCGCTTGCTGGCGAAGTAGCGCAGGGCGTCCATGATGTCGGGCAGGTGGCTGAGCTGGGGCTTGGTGAGCTGCAGGATGCGCAGGCCGCGGCTGTAGTAGACGTTGGCGAGGGCCTTGACGGCGGAAGACTTGCCGGTGCCGCGTGCGCCGACGAGCAGGACGTTGTTGGCGGGCTTGCGCTGGACGAAGGCTTCGGTGTTGTCAATCAGCTGCTCTTTCTGGTGCGCGTAGCCGATGATGTCTTCCATCTGCATGGCCTCGAAGTGGCGGATGCCGATGAGGCGCTGGAGCTTCGCATCCCAGCGGAAGGCTTTGAAGGAGGCGATGTCGCCGTAGCCGAAGCTCTGGTAGTAGAGCAGCAGGGCCTCGGCGAAATTTTCGGCAGTGCGGGCGTTCTTGAGCAGCTCTTCGAGTGCGGTCGAGGCCTCTGTGTGGAGCGGCACGGTCGGCTTGTAGGCGTCGAGCAGCGTCAGGTCGAGGTAGAGGCTCGCTGGCTCAGTCAGGAAGGGCAGGAGCAGCGTGAGGTCGTGCAGGAAGGCCTGCTTGAGGCTCGTCCCGACGGGGCTGTCGTGCATCTCGATGGTCTGGGCAGCGAGGTTGGGGTCGTGCACGAGCAGGTAGATGATGTAGCTGCGCAGCAGGTTGTCGTGCAGGCCGACATCTTCAGCCGTCTCGATGATTTTCGCGGCGCACGGCCCTGTCTGGCGCTTGTCGCCGTCGAGCACGGCCATCAACGATTGGATGGCCGTGTCATCGAGCAGGCTGCGGCAGATCAGCAGCTTGTGCAGATTCGGGTATTCAGACATGGTAATTCCTCCTGATAAAATGCATGTGTTAGTGAGATAGTCTCCTCATTATACTCTGTATCGGCATGATTGTAAACATGTAAACTGAGATTCAGGCATGTGAGGCGTTCGTGAGGAAGTGCGGCGAGCTGGTGAAATCGCTCTGCTTGAGGCTCGCGAGCGGCGCTTCTGCGGGCAAGGCCAGGGCGCGCAGTTCGGTGGCCTTGGTGTCGAGGGCGAGCATTGCCTGCGGCGGTGTCAGGCAGCCTTCGAGGCGCTGGCGGGAGTTGAGTGCGGCGCTGACCTTGGTGATGAGGGGGAGCGTGCTGCGCTTCTTGATCTCGTGCAGGAGCTCGCGGCCTGTCTCGTCAAAGGCGAGCACGCGCGCGTAGAGAGGGCCTGTCTCATCGGCGGTACGGGCAGCATGCTCCGTCGAACCGAGCAGCAGATGCGGGATGATGCGGCTGACACGGCTCGCGGGATAGCGGCTGGTGACCATCTTGGCGAGGAGTCCTGCAAGTGAACGGCTCTGTGCGCTCTTGGCGAGCAGCCGGTTCGCAAGCCCTTCCTGCAGGCCGAAGACCGCCTTGAGTTCGCCTTTCTGCATCGTCAGCAGCCGCGCGAGCAGGGGGGCAAAGAGACGCTCCGTCGAGGCGATCTCCGCGGGGCATGATTGATGGAGGGCTGCATACGTCGCTTCGGGCAGGGACTCCCTGAGCGCCGCAAAGTCGGGGACCTTCTTGGCAAGTTCCCTGCGGATGGCTGAGGCGCTGGCAAAGTGGCCGAGTGACGGCGCATGGTAGCCCGCGCCGCGCCGCGCGACTAGCAGCGGCTCGATGCCCGGTGCATAGCGCTGCAGTGCGCGCAGGTATTCGATGGCGAGGATGTTGTTGGGCTGCCGCAGAAGATCCGCCGCAAGGCCGCTCTCCTGCGCTAAGATCGCAGTCAAGGCCTTTGCGTATGAAGCGCCTGCGCGCAGGGCTTCATGGAGCTTTGCCTGCGTCTCTGGTGCGTCGATGGCGCGGGCTGCTGTCATGAGCGGCGTGAGTTCGGGGCATTCCGCGCCAAAGGAAAGCGTCTCGACACAGCCGAGCCCCTGCAGCAGACGCACGCTGCCGCGCGCGAAGTCCTGGGCACTGCGGCAGGCGAAGAGGAAGGGCAGTTCGAGGACGAGCTGGCAGCCGCCGCGCACGGCGAGGGCCGCACGCTGCCACTTGTCCAAGACCGTTGCTTCGCCGCGCTGTGTGAAGCTGCCGCTCATGACCGCGACGATGGCCGCTTCATCGTGGAAGCGGGAGCGGATGGCCTCGCGGATGACACGGAGCTGATAGGCGTGGCCCTGATGGAAGGGATTGTATTCGGCGATGATGCCAATGACATGCATGAAGGAAGAGCTCCTTTCGTGTGATAACTAGATACGAATGTATGGCATGTACCACGATCGATTCGATGTATGAGGTACTTGTGACAAGGGCCGGGGAAATATGTTTCGGCTTCGTCGCTCTGCTAAATGACCTCCATGTCAAAGAATAGGGCTAAGTCACCTCGCCGCCTGCCGCGGCGTTCGTACATGCTTCTCTTTAGCTGGCGTTTCGCGGAGGTCAGCCCTGCGGGCAATCGCGCCGCTCCTGCAGGCGAAACACATTTCCCCGACCTGAGTTCATGCGGCGCACGTACTGAGCTTGCAGACACACCCGCCTTACGCTGCGGTCAATCTGCCGCAAGAAAACTTGAGGGCCCTCCGGTGCTGGAATTTCCTAGGAGTGGGGGGATATGTTCCGCCTGCAGGAGCGCAGTGGCCGCCCGCAAGGATGGACCCCAAAAGAAGACTTTCCGGGATAGATCTGTGCGAGGCCGCCGCGGCAGGCGGCGAACCGGCTTATTCCTGCAAACGTTACATGGGGTCCATTTCAACGGAGCGACGAAGCCGGAACATATCCCCCCGCTCCCTTGCTGATGCACCGAGCCTCCAAGAATCAGCAGTGGGGATCATTTATTATACAGACGTTTGCTGGATTCTTTATCTAGTCTAGCAGAAGCCCCCTTCCGCGTCCAATCTGTTTGGGCTTTTCCTGCGGATATGGTATACTAGGATATACGGGCAGTCATCGGGCTGTCTTTTTCATAGAAGGGAATCGGCTTGACCGATGTGTATAGATACGAAAGAAGAGAAGAAAGGATATGATAACAGAATGACGAAAAAGAAGGTAGTCGTCGCGATGAGCGGCGGCGTGGACAGCTCGCTTACGGCGGCGCTGCTCAAGGAGCAGGGCTATGAGGCCATCGGTGTGACGATGCGCCTGTCGGAGGAGAGCCGTGATTTTGATGAGAATGACCGCGGCTGCTGCAGTCTCAGCAGTGTCGACGACGCGCGCCGCGTGGCGGAGATCATCGGCATCCCGCACTATGTCATGAATTTCAAGGAGATGTTCCAGGAGAAGGTTATCGACTACTTCCTGGCGGATTACGCGAAGGGATGGACGCCGAATCCTTGCATCGCCTGCAACCGCTATGTCAAATTCGAGGGTCTCCTGCAGAAGGCGATGGAGCTCGGCGCGGAATACGTTGCGACGGGCCACTATGCGCGCATCGGGCAGGATGAGACGGGCCGCTATGTGCTCAAGAAGGGCATCGACACACACAAGGACCAGTCGTACGCGCTCTACCACCTCAACCAGCAGTCGCTTGCGCACTTCCTGATGCCGCTCGGCGACTACACGAAGGTGGAGACGCGCGAGCTGGCGGAGCGCTACAAGCTGCCCGTCGCCCACAAGCCGGACAGCCAGGAGATCTGCTTTGTGCCGCATGATGACTACAAGGCATACCTGCGCGCGAAGAACCCCGCTTGCCTGCATCCGGGCGACATCGTCGACACGGAAGGCCATGTGCTCGGCCATCACGAGGGCGTGCCGCTCTACACGATCGGCCAGCGCAAGGGACTCGGCATCGCGCATCCGGAGCCGCTCTACGTCGTGGACCTCGACATGGCGCACGACCGCGTCATCGTCGGCGGAGCAAAGGATGTCTATGCGGACGGCCTCATAGCGGGCGACCTCAACTGGATTGCCATCGATGCACTCGAGGCGCCCATCGCGGTCACGGCCAAGGTACGCTACGGCCGTCGCGAAGGCCGCGCGCATGTCGAGCCGCTTGCGGGTGGCAAAGTGAAGGTTCGCTTTGAAGAGCCGCAGCGCGCGATGACGCCGGGGCAGTCGGTCGTCTTCTACGACGGCGATACGGTCGTTGGCGGCGGCATCATCGAGAAGGCACTGCGGAAGGGGGAAGAGGTATGACACTGGAATCCAGCAATACGACGGTCGGCATCCTCTACGACATTGAGAATGCGCCGTTTGAGATGCTCAACTACACACTCGGCAAGGCGCGCCGATTCCAGCCGTGCCGCACGATCGTGATCTCGGATTGGGAGGAGCGCCCCGAACAGAAGCGCTGGGAGAAGCTCCTGCGCCGTCCGGGCTTCACGTTCCGCCAGATCAGCAGGACCTTCCTCGGCAAGAACTCGCTGGACTCGGCCCTCTACGATTCGGCAAAACTGCTCTACGAAGAGGGCGTGCGCCGCTACTTCATCATCACGACGGACTCGGATTTCGTGCGCATCGCGCAGATGCTCAACTCGAAGGAGAAGTCCTATATCATCGGTGTTGGCACGAAGCAGGCCAGTGAGACATTGCGCAATGCCTACGATGAATTCATCGTGTATCCAGCGGAGGAGAAAGAGACTGTGAGAAAGAAACACGCGCGCAAGGGCGCAGAGGCGGGCGAGAAGGCTGAAGTGGCTCTCGAGCAGACTGAGACCAAGAAAACCGAGCCGAAGAAGGATGCCAAGTCCAAGAAGGCCAAGGCAAATAAAGCCGAGAAGAACGAGAAGGAAAAAGCGGTGAAAGCCGAGAAGCAGGAAAAAGCGGCCAAGGCCGCAAAAGCTGCAAAAGAGACGAAGAATGCAAAAGAGGTAAAAGAAGCAAAGGAGGCAAAGCCTGCCAAACAGGTGAAAGCCGCAAAACCGGCTAAGAATGCGAAGCCGGGCAAAGCGGTGAAAGCCGAGAGCGCCGAGAAAGCAGAGCAGGCCAATCATCAGGAAGCTGCGACTGCACCGGTGCCATCTCCTGCGGTCCAGCATGAGCACAAGAGCAAGGCGGCCGCACTGCCGGAAGGCGCGTTTGCCGTGCGTCTGCCGAAGACGCTTCGCAAACAGCTCGAAGCGCGCATGCAGGAAGAGGAAGTCACGATGGATGAACTCATCACGTATCTTTTGATGCGCGGTCTCTCCTGATGATAGCGATGACAGATGGACAATGGATGGACAATGATTGATGGAAAGGATATATACAAATGAAACGAGAAGAACTGGTCCTGTTCTACCAATTCCGTGATGACGAGAAGCTCGCGCTCGCACAGAAGACGCTGCACCGCCTCGGCATACACACAAAAGTGCTGCCGGAAGAGGCGTGGCGCGAGAAGATCGGCTATTTGCTGGGCCTCAAGGGCTTCCGCGCGGCCAATCCAGAGGATTACGAAGGCGACCCATTCGTCTTCCCGCATGAGGTCATGGTCCTGCAGCACATCCGCAACAAGCGCCTCGACGCCGTTCTCAAGGCACTCAAGGACGCCGGTGTGCCGCAGGTCCACTACAAGTCGGTCGTCACGCCGTTCAACACGCTCTGGACACTGCGCCGCCTTTGCGAGACGATGCAGAAGGAGCATGCGGCGATGATCGAGATGGAAGAAGTGAAGGAAAAGAAGAAGCAGGAGGCTGCAGGCGACGGCGATGAATGACACGGAACGCGATCTGAGCAAGGGCGCAGGCGGGAAGTCGGAGAGACCCGGTGCGGCGGGAAAAGCTGAACCAGTGGATCGGACGGCAAGCCGTGGCCGCACGGCCTCGCTCGACAAGACAGCGCGCCTCGACGATACGCAGGAGTTGCCACCTGACCTTGCAGCTTCGGCAGCGACTGAGGAAGAGCCCATCCAACAGCCCTTCCCGCAGGCGGGAGGATCTGCAGCTGGCGGCGATGTGCGCGAGCTCGCACCCGACAAGGATCTGCAGGAACAGGCAAAGAAGCAGGCAGAGGTCAGGAAAAAACAGCAGAGCTGGCCCGTGCGCCACAAGAAGGCGCTGTTGCTCGGCGTCGGCTTCCTCATCGCTGTCTTCATCGGCTTTGCGCTCGCTGGCTATCGCCAGGACCAGGCCGACCTCCAGAACAACGAGCGCCAGCATCAGGAACAGCAGATGCAGGAGCGCGCACAGAAGCTCGATGCACAGGAAAGCGACCTGCAGAAACAGCGCCAGGCTCTCGAGGCCAAGAAGAAGGCGCTTGAAGAGAAACAGCGCAGTCTCGAGCGTGAGCAGGGCCGCATTGAAGGGCGCGGTCAGGCCCTGCAGGACAGCGCCGATGGTGAATCGGGTGTCCAGAAGTTCCTTGACAAGGTGACAGGGCAGGCAGAGAAGAAGCAGAAGGCCGCAGAGGAGAACCGGCAGCAGGGTGCTGATGCCGCCGCATCAGCTGCCAGTGTGCAGCAATCCCTCGACGATGCCCAGTCGATGCTCGACGACGTCCAGCAGAAGCTCGACGATGTGCAGTCCATGAAGAATGAGGCTGGCAGGGTCAAGGACAAGGCGGCGAGTGCGTATGCGGAAAACAAGGACACGATCGACACTGTGCTCTCCTATGCCAAGGAGGGCGCCGCGATGCTCGGCAACCTGCTGCTCCCGTGAGCCTGTGACAATGCGGTACAGGTGTTGTGCAGGCATACTGGATAGAAAGGAAATGTGAAAGTGAAGATGAAGATTTGGAAACGAGTAGGCTGCCTCGCACTTGTAGCCGCGGCGATGCTCGCAGTCGCTGGCTGCGGCACGGGCAGCCAGTCGGCCGGCTCGGGCAAGATGCAGGAGCTTTCCATCGGCCTGATGCCGGATACGGACTCCCTGCCATTCCTGATTGCCGAAGAGAAGGGTTACTTTGCAGACGAAGGCGTCAAGGTCGATCTCAAGCCGTTCAAGAGCGCGATGGATCGTGATTCTGCCATGCAGAGCGGCCATCTCGACGGCGCTGTCTCCGACATGCTCGCCGCTGCCTTTGCCAAGGACGGTGGTTTCGATGTCAAGGTCACATCCTCGACGGACGGCAGCTACAAGCTCATCGCCGGCAAGGCAGAGCCCGCCGCAGATGTCAAGGGCCTGCGCGGCAAGGATGTCAGCGTCTCGCGCAATACGATCATCGAGTACGTGACGGACGAGATCCTCGCGAAGGATGGCCTGAAGGGCGATGACATCAACAAGGTCATCATCCCGCAGATCCCGACGCGCCTCGAGATGCTGCAGAACGGCAAACTCGCCGCCGCAACGCTGCCTGAGCCGATGGCCAGTATCGCCATCTATAACGGCGGCCGCCTCCTCAAGAGCTCCGATGACCTCGGCATCAACCCGGGCGTCATCCTCTTCACGGATAAGGCCACCAAGGACAAGCAGAAAGAGATCCAGGCGATGTACCGCGCCTACAACCGTGCCGTCGATTACCTCAACAATGCGCCGCGTGAGGAATACATTGACTTCGTCATCGAGAAGGCCGGTTTCCCGCCTGCCGCCAAAGAGGCACTGAAACTGCCGACGTACCACAAGGCAGCACTGCCGAAGGAGCAGGACGTGACGGACTGCATCAAGTGGCTCAACGACAAAGATTTGGTAAAGGAGACGTACGGGTATGATGACCTCGTCATCAATCTGCTCGGCGAATGAAATGGCATATGAATCCAACTGACATGATTGCATTCGACCACCTGACGGTGCGCTACCGGAGTGCGGAGCGTGCTGTAGCTGCTGCGATTGTCGATGTCAGCCTGACCGTTCCGCAAGGAACGGTTTGTGCTATCATCGGCCCTTCAGGCTGTGGCAAGTCGACGCTCCTGCGGGCAGTGGCGGGGCTCGTGCAGCCTGAGGGCGGCTGCGTGAAGATTGCGGGCGGCAAGGCGGACCCGAAGAAGTACCGCATCGGCTTCATGCCGCAGAACTACGGCCTTCTGCCGTGGCAGACAGTGCGCGAGAACATCGTGCTGGGCTGCCGCATCCGCCACGACTGGCACGCGGGCCGCGAGGAGGATGAAGCGAGGCTGGCGCGGCTCATGGCAGCACTCCACATCGAAGGGCTCGCCACGCGCTACCCGCATGAGCTCAGCGGCGGCCAGCAGCAGCGCGTGAGCCTTGCACGTTCTTTCCTGCTACAGCCGGACATCCTGCTGATGGACGAGCCCTTCTCAGCGCTCGACGCCATCACGCGCGAGGAGATGCAGGACGTCTTCCTCGCGCTCTGGCAGGAGCAGCATGTCACGACGCTGCTCGTCACGCATTACGTCGAGGAGGCGCTCTACCTCGGCCAGGAGATTGCCCTGATGGCGGCTGATCCTGGCCGCATCGCGCGCGTCTTCGACAATCCGCTCGGCGGTCATCCGGAACAGCGCGGCAGCCGGGAATTCTTTGAGATGAGCCGTGCCCTGCGCGAAGAGATACGGGGCATCAGCGCGCAGCATGCAGGAGAGGGGGCGACGTCATGAAGGGCATCTCGCACACCCTGCTCTCATACCTTACTGCAGCTGTCTTTCTGCTCGCAATCTGGTGGGGGCTCGCGCTGCTGCTCGAGCTGCCCATCGTGCCGACGCCCGATAAGGTGTTCGTGCGCCTGACAGATGTCTTCGCGCGCGACATCCTCGAGCATGCGGCCTACAGCCTCTGGCGCATTGCAGCAGGCCTCGGTCTGGCTGTCTGCATCGGCTATCCGCTCGGCGTCATCATGGGCTACTTCCGCCAGGCCGACCGCTTCCTGTCCCCGGTCGTCTACCTGACGTACCCAATCCCGAAGATCGCGCTGCTGCCAATCCTCATGCTGCTCGCCGGTGTCGGCGAGCTATCGAAAATCCTCATGATCTTCCTGATCATCGTCTTTCAGGTCGTCGTGGCGGTGCGCGACGCCATCCGCACGCTGCCGGAGGAGCGCTATTATCCGCTCTACTCGCTCGGCGCGTCGCTCGGCCAGATCTTCCGTTTCGTCATCCTGCCGGCCTCCCTGCCGAAGTTCATCACGGCCATCCGCGTCGCGATGGCGACGGCCGTCTCGGTGCTGTTCTTCACGGAGACGTTCGGCACGCAGTACGGCATGGGCTACTACATCATGGATGCCTGGCTGCGCGTCAACTACTTGGAGATGTACGCGGGCATCCTCGTCCTCAGCGTCATGGGCCTCCTGCTCTTCGGCATCATCGATTGCTTTGAGCATGTGGCTTGCCGCTGGCAGCGGAAGTGAGGCGCTTGGCTTGAAGAAATTTGTTTTTGTGGTGCTCATGCTGCTCGTCGGCGCGGGCTGGGCCGGCTTCCATGCGCCCGAGCTCTTGCCGCAGGCGCAGCGGTTGGCAGATGATGCGTTGAGTCACTTCGAGCGTGATGACGGGGCCATCCACGTCGAGGGTAGCGGCGCGGCCCTGCCGGATGTCAAGAAGGCGGCTTCTGCCTTTGACGGACTGACACAGGAAAAACTCGGCGCCGTGCGCCATCATTCTGTCCGCGTATTCGTGGCCGTTTCCGATGCGGATTACCGCCGCATCCTCAAGGAAGAGTTCTCGCTCTCCGACGAGGAGGCGCAGGAGGTCGCCGCCATCTCGGGTGGCTGGTCGGGTGGGCGCCTGCATGTCACGGCGGTCAACGCGAAGGCCGGCGTCATGGACAGCCATAGCGACCGCTATGCGACGACGGCGCACGAGCTCTTCCACCAGCTCCAGTACGAGCTGAGCCGCGGGCGCGACACGGACAAGGAAGCCTTGTCCTGGCTGGAAGAGGGCTCTGCTGACTATGTCGGCGCCATGATGGCCGAGCATCTCGGCGGCCGCAAGCTCGCGCGTTGGCAGAATGATGTGCTCGATAATCTCTTGGGTGCGCCGCACGCCGCGCGCCCCGACCAGCTCATCCACCTGGAATTTGCCGAGCGCAAGGCTATCATGGCAAAGGAATACCACGCCTACGAGATGGCCGACATGATGACCGTGCAGCTGCTTGCGCGCTTCCCCAAAGAGCAGCGCGGCCAGAGACTCGCTGCCTACTTCACCGCTCTCGGTGAGGGGAAGTCGGGGGAGGAGGCGTTTGCGCAGACTTTCGGCCTGACGCTCGACGATTTCCTCCAGGAGTTTGCCGCCTGGTGGCAGGCGCAGAAGAGCGAGCCCGCCAAGATACAGATCGAGGCATGCGAGGGCGTGACTGACGGTCAGGTCGACTCCTACGCCGCCGAGGCCGAGGCCGTGCAGTCGCTCTTGCAGCGCCGCTTCGGCCAGACGCTGCGCGGCAGCTACACGCTCGTGCTCGCCAGTGGCAAAGAAGAATTCGCACAGGCCGTCAGCGCGCGTTCTGATATGACGTTCGATGAAGCGCGGAAGAATGTCGGCGAGAGCCTCTGGCTCGAGAACGGCAGCACGGTCTTCCTCGATGCGGCAGCACTAGACTCGCGCCGCCAGCAGATCTTCAGTATGGGCGTCATGATCACGCGCGTCATGGAGGCACAGGCCATGGGCGGCACCGAGCAGGAAGTCGCCTGGCTTGCGCGCGGCACGGCCTATCTCATCGGCACGCTGCGCCTCAGCGAGGAAGGGCTCGGCAGCTTCGAGGATTACCGCCGCAGCTGGCTCAGTGTGCTCCAGGAGCAGGGGCGCTTCCCCGATGGCGCAGACTTGACCGCGCCGAAATCGTATGAGCAGTCCGTCGCTTCATTTGGCGACGAGTCGTGCTCGCTCGTCGCGGAGCTCACCGCGCATGACCTGCTGGCGCGACGCGGCTGGGGCAGCTTTGCCAAGTGGATGCGCGCCACAAGTCTAGCGGGCGGCGACGGCGAGAAGGCCTTCCGCAGCACTTACGGGGAAGGCGCATCCGCCTACGCGTCAGCAGCGTCCACGAGGCTGCTCCGCGAGGTGCAGGACATGTATACACGCTAGCCCTCTTTACAAATGGATGAGGCTGTGCTAACATAGGAGTTGTTCAAGCGGGTGCGCTCGAACGAGACGAATAGTCATATGGCAATGGCGCCATGCAGAGGTGATACTTCCGATTCGTATGATCTGGATGTTTTTCTGCATGGCTTTTTTTGTTGCTTAATTTTAAAAAGGGTGGTATAAACATGGACGAGTTACTTTATGTGATTCCTGCAAACTCCGAAAAAGAAGAAATACTGAACACGCTCAAAGCACATCCCGAGATCAAGTTCGTATCGCTGGTCGGCATCGATATGGCCGGCAACGATACGGATGAGAAGATCCCGATGCGCATCTTCCTCAAGGATATCGATGAGTTCTATGCTGGCACGGCTGTCCAGACGGATGGTTCCTCCGTCGTACTGACGGGCATCGCCACACTGAACAATGCGAAAGTCGATATGCCGGTCGATCCTTCCGTCAACTGGTTCGTCGACTACAACATGGAGAACTACGACGAGGAGACGGGCAAGCCAATCGGCACGCTGCGCATCCCGTCCTTCCTGATCCACGAGGGCAAGCGCGTCGACTCGCGTGCCGTTCTCGCTGACACGCTCGCCTATGTCAAGAAAGAGCTGATGGCCCTCTTCAAGGAGCACCCGCAGATTTCCGGCATCGAGAGCGTCAACGGCACGGATGTGACGGACATCCAGTTCACCTCCGCTACGGAGCTCGAGTTCTGGGTCAAGACGCCGCTCGAGGATGCTGCCATCGAAGAGATGTCCGCTTCGCAGGTCCTGCAGGAGCAGTACTGGGAGCGCACGCACGGCATCGTCCGCACAGCTATGGAGCAGTGCCTGCTCGTTCTCGATAAATACGGCTTCAAGGTCGAGATGGGCCACAAAGAAGTCGGCGGCCTCAAGGCACAGATCGATGAGAGCGGCCGTATGACGCATGTCTGCGAGCAGCTCGAGATCGACTGGCGCTTTGCAGATGCCCTGCAGGTTGCCGATAATGAGCTTTTCGTCCGCACGATCGTAAGAGAGGTCTTCCGCGGCATGGGCCTCGAAGTCAACTTCAAGGCAAAACCGATGATCGGCCTGGCTGGCAACGGCGAGCACACGCACATCGGCATGGCTGCCATCACGAAAGACGGCAAGCTCCACAACCTCTTCACGGCAGATGACCAGAAGAAAGATTTTATGAGCGCCATCGGCTACGGCTCCCTCATGGGCCTGCTCAAGAACTACGAGGTCATCAACCCGTTCGTCTCCGCTACGAACGACTCGCTCAACCGCCTCAAACCGGGCTTCGAGGCTCCGGTCTGCGTCGTCACGTCCCTCGGCCATACGCCGGAGATCCCGTCGCGTAACCGCACGATCCTCGCCGGCCTGATCCGCGACCTCAGCAACCCGTATGCAACGCGCTTCGAGCTGCGCGCCTGCAACCCGTACACGAACACGTACCTCGTCCTCGCAGCTATCTACTCGGCTTGCCTCGACGGTGTCAAGGCCTGCGTCACACACACGACGGCAGAATGCCTCGCCGAGATCTCCAAGGATGCCGGTGAAGAGGGCTTCTACCTCGAGAAAGACCGTGCATATCGCAGTGAAGACGATGTCTTCGAAGACTACACGGAAGAAGAGCGCACGCGCCTCTTCGGTGCTCCGCCAGCTACGGTCTGGGAGAACATGCAGAACTTCGAGAACTACCCGGCAAAGCTCGCCGTCATCACGGCTGGCGGCGCATTGCGTGACCAGATCATCGAAGCCTTCCGCGCTGGTGCTCTGACGCGCTGGAAGACCGAGCTCATCGCCCGCATCATCCCGGAGAACCGCGACATCGTCCGCGCAGCCAAGGAAGCCAAGACGGACTTCGTCACCGATCTCGATTCCTACAACTGGAACAAGATCAACGGCATCCGCAGCTACCTCGCCAAGGACAGCATCGATGAGAAGTCCCTCTTCACGCTCCTCATCAACGCCCTCAACGATGGCGATTACGCAACGGCATCCGGCCTCCAGGTTGAGATGTACGACAAAGTCGAAGAGCTCAAGAGCCTCTACGACTCCTACGTCAAGAACATGATCTGATTGCTACCAGCAACCAGAGACAAAAAGGCACCGCCTCGGCGGTGCCTTTTTTTGTATATAGAAAACCCCTGGTTAGACCAGGGGTTCGATAAAGCTTTAGCGATGA
>ENA-ORTS01001133-ORTS01001133.1-human-gut-metagenome-genome-assembly--contig:-NODE-1133-length-19318-cov-11.226029_pt1 | contig 19318 bp, 15 predicted proteins | sample MGYA00241911_ERZ509186 | MGnify/ENA primary metagenome ERZ509186 (study PRJEB26280, sample SAMEA2338852) | human gut metagenome | biome: human gut; feature: human-associated habitat; material: faeces...
TCGTAAGCCCATCCATCACCACCGAAGATCCATACAGACTTCTTAGCAAGGTAATTCTTCTTATCTAATGCATCCTTAGCATCCGGGCATCCTGCTGCTGCAGCTTTCTCTAACTCAGCAACTAATGCTTCTGTTGCAGGTGTATTAGCTTTTGTATCATTCTTAGTCTCTTCGAACTTGTCAAATGCAGCCTTTAATTCTGCGCTTGCTTTATCAGACTCAGCACATTTCTTAGCGCTTGCAATTGCCTGCTCACGAAGAACTTTCTGTCCGATTTCCATACCAAAACCATGCTCAGCGTTATCCTCGAATAAGGAGTTTGCCCAAGCCGGACCTTTCTTGGAATCTTTGTTTACTGTATATGGTGATGTTGCTGCAGGACCGCCCCAGATAGAAGAACATCCTGTTGCATTGGAAATATACATATGCTCACCAAATAACTGAGTAATCAAACGAGCGTAAGATGTCTCTGCACAACCTGCACAAGAGCCTGAGAACTCAAGCAATGGCTGATTGAACTGGGAACCTTTAACGGTATTGTCTGCCGGCATACCAGGTTTCTTTCCAACGTTTGCTACTAAGTAATCGAATACTGGCTGCTGATCTGCCTGTGATTCCTGAGGAACCATTTCGATTGCGCCTACTGGACATACCGTAATACATTCGCCACATCCCATACAGTCTAATGGGGATACGCTCATTGTATATTTGTACTCGCCAGCCTTTGGCTTTGTATCAGCAAGTTTTGTCTGCTCTGGAGCAGCTTTTACTTCTGCTTCGTCTAACATGAATGGACGAATGGTTGCATGTGAACATACGAATGCACACTGGTTACACTGAATACATTTCTCAGCATCCCATGTAGGAACGGTTACGGCTGTACCACGTTTCTCATATGCTGCTGCACCATGTTCGAACTGTCCATCCGGATTCTTTGCAAATGCAGATACCGGAAGGCTGTCTCCGTCCATCTTGGAGATTGGCTCCATTAAGTCTCTTACCATCTTAACAGTCTCAGGACGTCCGGTTAATTCCTTCGGAGTTGGATCTGCTTCTGGGTTAGACCAGGATGCTGGAACTTCAACCTTATGTACTGCGTCTACACCAGCGTCGATAGCTTTGTAGTTCATTTCTACGACAGCGTCACCCTTCTTACCGTAGGATTTCTTAGCTGCTGCTTTCATGAATTCTACTGCATCGTCGATAGGCATAACGTTTGCAAGTTTGAAGAATGCAGACTGTAAAATTGTGTTGGTACGTTTACCCATACCAATTTCAATTGCTTTGTCAATTGCATTGATTGTATATAACTGAATGTTGTTATCAGCAATGTATTTCTTTGCTTCAGCATTCAGATGATGAGCTAACTCTTCGTCTGACCACTGGCAGTTAATCATGAATACTCCGCCTGGTTTAACATCCTGGGCCATCTTGAATCCTTTGGTTACATAAGATGGGTTGTGGCATGCTACGAAGTCAGCCTGGTTGATGTAATATGGGCTCTTGATTGGCTTGTCACCGAATCTTAAGTGGGAAATTGTTACACCACCGGTCTTCTTAGAGTCATACTGGAAGTATGCCTGGATGTATTTATCTGTGTGGTCACCGATAATCTTAGTAGAGTTCTTGTTAGCACCTACAGTACCGTCTCCACCAAGACCCCAGAACTTACACTCTACAGTTCCTTCTGCAGATGTGATAGGTGCTGGCTTAACCTCTGGTAAGCTTAAGTTTGTAACGTCATCTACGATACCTACTGTAAATCTGCTCTTTGGAGCATCTTTTTCCAGTTCTTTGTAGATAGCGAATACAGATGAAGGAGGAGTATCCTTAGATCCTAATCCGTAACGGCCGCCGCATAATACAACGTCGTTTAATCCTGCTTCACGTAATGTTGTAGCTACGTCTAAGTATAATGGGTCTCCTAATGCTCCTGGCTCTTTTGTTCTGTCAAGAACAGCAACTTTCTTTGCAGTCTTTGGAAGAACTTTTAATAAGGAAGCAGATACCCAAGGACGATACAGACGAACTTTGATTAATCCGACTTTCTCTCCTGCTGCTGTTAAGTAGTCGATTACTTCTTCTGCTACGTCACAGATAGATCCCATTGCTACGATAACACGGTCTGCATCTGCTGCTCCATAGTAGTTGAATAAGTCATAATCTGTACCAAGTTTTTCATTGATTTTGCCCATGTATTTCTCAACGATAGCCGGTAACTCATTGTAAGCTGTATTACAAGCTTCACGATGCTGGAAGAAAACGTCTCCATTTTCATGAGAACCACGCATAGCTGGATGCTCTGGGTTTAATGCATGCTCACGGAATGCTTTTACAGCGTCCATGTTGCACATTTCTTTCAAATCTGCGTAATCCCATTTCTCGATTTTCTGAATCTCATGAGATGTACGGAATCCATCGAAGAAGTTGATGAATGGAACTTTTCCTTCAATTGTTGCAAGATGAGCAACTGGGCTTAAGTCCATAACTTCCTGTGGGTTTGTCTCACATAACATAGCAAAACCTGTCTGACGACAAGCATATACGTCACTGTGATCACCGAAAATATTTAAGGACTGGGTTGCAACGGTACGTGCTGACACATCAAATACACATGGAAGCTGCTCTCCAGCGATTTTGTACATATTAGGGATCATTAATAAAAGACCCTGGGATGCAGTAAATGTAGTGGTTAAAGCACCTGCTGCAAGAGAACCATGTACGGCACCTGCTGCTCCTGCCTCTGATTCCATTTCTACGACTTTAACCTGATTTCCAAAGATATTCTCCTGACCTGCTGCGGACCACTGGTCTACGGAGTCAGCCATTGGACTGGACGGGGTAATAGGATAAATAGCTGCAACGTCTGTGTATGCATAAGCTACATGAGCTGCTGCTGTATTACCGTCCATTGATTGTTTTGCTCTGGACATTATTTATTCCTCCTTATTTAAATAAAAAACTTATGTCTTATCGACCTAAATCACATTTTAGCATTTTATTTGTCGATTATCAAGATTATGGACTGTACGAAATGAAGAACAATCATGAATTTCTTCTATAAGAAGTTTTAGTTGCTTTTCCACTGTTTTTCTAGTATGATACGAATTGGTGCATAAGCATGAAAGCACCGTAAATTCAAAGAGTCAGGAGATTTGATTATGATAAGTGCAAACAATGTAACTTTACGAATCGGGAAGAAAGCCTTGTTTGAAGATGTAAATATTAAATTCACGGAAGGCAACTGCTACGGTCTGATTGGTGCCAATGGTGCCGGTAAATCTACTTTCTTAAAGATTTTATCCGGACAATTAGACTCCACCAGCGGCGATGTGGTTATTACACCGGGACAACGTCTTTCCTTCCTGCAGCAGGACCACTTCAAATATGATGAGTACTCCGTTTTAGATACCGTTATCATGGGAAACAAACGTCTCTATGATATCATGAAGGAGAAGGATGCTATCTATGCAAAAGAGGATTTTTCCGATGAAGATGGTATCCGTGCCAGTGAACTGGAAGGCGAATTTGCTGAAATGGACGGCTGGAATGCAGAATCCGATGCTGCCATGTTATTAAATGGTCTTGGCATCCCGACAGAAGACCACTACACCACTATGCGTGACCTTCCGGGTGCTACCAAGGTTAAGGTGCTCTTAGCCCAGGCATTATTCGGTAATCCAGACATTCTGCTCTTAGACGAGCCGACCAACCACTTAGACTTAGATGCCATTGCATGGCTGGAAGAATTCTTAATCAACTTTAACAACACTGTAATCGTCGTATCCCACGACCGTTACTTCTTAAATAAGGTATGTACTCATATTGCCGATATCGATTATGGCAAGATTCAGTTATATGCCGGTAACTACGATTTCTGGTATGAGTCCAGCCAGCTTCTTGTTAAGCAGATGAAAGAAGCCAATAAAAAGAAGGAAGAAAAGATTAAAGAGTTACAGGAGTTCATTTCCCGTTTCTCTGCGAATGCTTCCAAATCCAAACAGGCAACTTCCAGAAAACGTGCCCTTGAGAAAATCGAGCTGGATGAAATCAAACCTTCCAGCCGTAAATATCCTTACATTGATTTCCGACCACAGCGTGAAATCGGTAATGAGGTTCTTACCGTAGAGGGGCTAAGCAAAACTATCGATGGCGTAAAAGTATTAGACAATGTATCCTTTATCTTAGGACATGATGATAAAGTAGCTTTTGTCGGAAGCAACGAGCTTGCCAAGACTACCCTCTTTAAAATTCTTGCCGGTGAAATGGAGCCGGACGAAGGAACTTACAAATGGGGTGTTACGACTTCCCAGTCCTATTTTCCGAAGGACAATACCGAAATCTTTGATACTGACCTTGTTATCACAGACTGGCTGACCCAGTATTCCGAGATCAAAGATGCTACTTATGTACGTGGTTTCTTAGGAAGAATGCTTTTCGCCGGTGAAGATGGCATGAAGAAAATGAGAGTCCTTTCCGGAGGAGAAAAAGTGCGTGTACTGCTCTCCCGTATGATGATTCAGGCTTCCAATGTCTTAATCTTAGATGAGCCTACCGACCACTTAGACATGGAGTCCATTACCGCATTAAACAACGGTCTGATTAAATTTCCGGGTGTTGTACTCTTCGCTTCCCGTGACCACCAGTTCACACAGACCACTGCCAACCGCATTATGGAGCTTCTTCCAAATGGCGGACTCATTGATAAGATTACCACTTACGATGAATACTTAGAAAGTGATGAAATGGCAAGAAAACGTCAGGTTTACTCCATGAGTGAAGAAGACGAGAATGATAACTAAAAATAGCTTTTAAGATAGAAAGCAGGTGTTCCAATCGGAACACCTGCTTTTTTGCTTTACCGAAAATTGCTTTCCTGTAACACACGTTTCTTGCTATTTGCATATATTATTTATACCTGACATTTACACCGTCATTATGCGAATCATAATTATTAACCGGTCACTTAGGTTGTCGTATTATAAATCTCTCCGGTATTATAATTGTAGGTATATGTACCTGTATTACCATATGTATTGCCCTTGGATGCTTCCCGTTCTGCATAATAATCTGCTAAAGATGCTTTTGCAGATACCTGATATCCATAGGAACCATTTCCATTGAACAAAGATTTTACCAAAGACATATCTGCCTTCTTAAAGGTATCCTCATCAATACTGAGTTTGTTATCTGTACCAACGGTAATTCCAACCTTAGAAAGTAACTTTTCATTGGAATCTGTAGTCCGAACCATGGAAGAAACTGCATTGAGAATTCCATTAGTATTGGAATCTTCTGATTTCTTCAGCAGGTTATTGTAGCTGTCTACGAAAGCACTTACTTTCTTATAAATTGCGTCTTTATCATAATCTGTTGTGGTATTACCCTTTGCATCGGTTGTTGTTACTTTGTTAAATACAGACTTCTTGGTCTTATCCAGTAAAGCATCGGATGCACCCTTCAACTCTTCCGCAGCATCTTCAATTTTTGCTAATGTCTTAGTATCATCCTTTGCAGTAGACGTTGAAGTCTTCTTGTTTGTCTCTACAATCTTGCTGGCAGAATCATTTCCACCATAATATGCCTTCATCAGTTTAAAATAGGAACCGGTACGAATTGCAGAATAATCAACAATATTAATCCCTAACAAACCGCTGTTTGAAGTTCTGTTTCCATTTGATAATCCGGAAAACAATGTGTGAATTGAATTCGAATCATAATTTGAAATGCCTATCATATAATCACTCCTTTGATATCTGATGTGTAACATCCTTGTCCCACGTCTGCCTATTGTTAATGCTATTATAGCATTTTAGGCACAGGATTGCAATATTGTGTAAAATTCACAACTTTTTATGTGATTTTTTTCATCTATTGTAACTTTTCACAAAGTTTTTATGGTTTGTTCATAGTTTTGTCATATTTATAGCATACTATAGAACCATCAAAAGAAACTCATGTTTTTAGATATATTTTTTCATAATAGCCTCGGCATCCGAAAGATGTCGGGGCACTCCTCATTTTAGGAATAATTTTTTATGTTGGCTGGATACCAATATATTTGATAACATAAATTACAGGATTTAACAGGTTTCTATGTCAGGCATAAAATACCGCAGTTCTAGAACACATATTTTTCTTTTTACAATATAAAGTGTCTTTCCAATGTTTGACAAACTATCAGCACGGTTCGTCAAAAGGACGGATGTTTGACAAAATTTATTAGGGGCACTTAGAATTTCGTATAGCAACCGGCAACGCCGGCACAGGATGTGCCGGCGAGGTGCAATCTGAACATGGATGTGAATTTGCACCGGTTGCCGGGCAAAACACAATATGTTTCGAAATTCTTAGTGCCCCTTATAAACTTTTATGTAACATCCGTCTTTGACGGACAGTGCTGATAGTCAGTCAAAGCAACGGAAAGACATTTTGTAATCAAGAAAAAATATGTGCTAAGAACTGCAGATATTCCATGCCAATTAACATAGAAATCTGTTAAATCCTGCAATTCTTTGTTATTCAACATTAAAATCCATCCTACAAATTCTCAATCTGCCAGTCTATCGGTGCTACTCCATGCTCTTCTAAAAATGCATTCGCCTGTGAGAAATGTTTGCATCCGAAGAAACCACGGTATGCCGAAAGCGGGCTTGGATGAGGTGCTTTTAATATCAGATGCTTCGGATTGGTAAGCATCGGAATTTTGCTCTGTGCCGGTCTGCCCCACAGCATATAGACAACTGGTCGATCCTGGGCATTGACCGCCTGAATAATGGCATCCGTAAAATGCTCCCATCCTTTGCCCTGATGGGAGTTCGCCTGATGTGCACGGACGGTCAGAACCGTGTTCAATAATAATACACCCTGCTTTGCCCATTTTTCCAGATAACCATTGTCAGGGATATAGCAGCCAAGGTCATCCTGTAGTTCTTTATAGATGTTCTGTAAAGATGGTGGAATCTCTTTCTGATCCGGCAGTACGGAAAAACTAAGACCATGTGCCTGATGTTCATTATGGTATGGATCCTGTCCCAAAATCAGCACCTTTACTTCTGAAAGCGGTGTCAGGTGCAAGGCATTAAAGATATCATCTGCCGGTGGATATACCACATGGGTGCTGTATTCTTTTTTTACAAAATCATATAAATCTCTGTAATATGGCTTTTTAAACTCGGCAGATACACTGTCCAGCCAGTCATTGGTAATCATTGCCATAGTTTTATCTCCTTACTGATACCCCGCGACCTGCAAGATAATTCTTAAGGTCCATAATTTCAAGTTCTTTATAATGGAATAATGATGCTGCCAGTGCTGCATCTGCTTTACCTTCTGTCAAAGCTTCATAGAAATGCTCTTTCGTTCCGGCTCCACCGGAAGCAATGACCGGGATAGATACATTTTCTGCAATCTGTCTGGTCAGTTCCAAATCGTAACCGGCTTTCGTGCCATCACAGTCCATACTGGTCAAAAGAATTTCTCCGGCTCCAAGCTTCTCGACTTTCATTGCCCATTCTACCGCATCAATACCTACATCAATTCTTCCGCCATTTTTATAAATGTTCCAGCCGCTGCCATCTTCTCTTCTTCTCGCATCAATGGCAACAACCACACACTGACTTCCGAATTTGTCTGCCGCATCACTGATTAACTGTGGTGTATTAATTGCAGAAGAATTAATGGAAATCTTGTCTGCACCTTCCCTAAGCAGCACTTTAAAATCTTCTACACAGCGGATTCCTCCGCCTACGGTAAATGGAATAAATACATTTTCCGCTACACGTCTTACCATATCTACTACTGTATTACGGTTATCCGAAGATGCTGTTATATCTAGAAATACCACTTCATCTGCTCCGGCTTTATCATAGGCTGCCGCAATTTCCACCGGGTCACCGGCATCTCTTAAATTCACAAAGTTCACACCTTTTACAACTCTTCCATCATTGACATCCAGACATGGAATAATTCTCTTGGTAAACATTATTTCACACCTCCCTGTAATGACGCAAAGTTCTTAAGTATCTTCAGTCCAACGGAGCTGCTCTTCTCCGGGTGGAACTGGCAGGCAAAGATGTTGTCCTGCTCCACAGATGCATGAATAGCGACTCCATATTCTGTAGTTGCTTTTACAATTTCTTCATGCTTTGCCTGTAAATAATAAGAATGCACGAAATATACATAGGCATCCATCGGCACATCCTGAAACAGTCTTCCATTATTCTGTAAATGCAGGGAATTCCAACCGATATGCGGAATTTTCAGCCCATAGGTATCCGGGATCCGCACAATTTTTCCCTCTAAAAGCCCAAGTCCCTCTACTCCTTCTGACTCTTCGCTTCCTTCAAACATTAACTGAAGTCCGAGGCAGATTCCAAGGAATGGCACTTTTCTTTCACAGACTTCATGGATGACCTTGTCCAGTTCATAGCGTTTCAGATTATCCATTGCCACACCAAAAGAACCAACGCCCGGTAAAATCACCTTATCTGCCTGTTCAATGGTATGAAAATCTCTTGTAATTACGCTTTCCTCACCCAGATATGCTAATGCTTTTTCCACACTCTTTAAGTTTCCTGCATCATAGTCAATAATTGCTATCATAATGTTCTCCTATTCCAGTCCTGCTGCTGCAAGTATCCCCTGAATTGCCTTTGTATAATCTGTTCTCTTTGTCATCGCATGCAATTCTGCTGCCTTTTCCTCTGATACACCAAAATGGTCTGATAACTGCTGCAAAATCTGATTCTTCAGTCCTGCCATTTCGTCTGTTATCTCATATTCCTGAGCCAGGTCTGCGCCATCTACGCATCTGCCATATCCACGAATCAGTGCGTCTAAAGCCATCTCGTTTTCATTGATTCCGCTTAAACTCTCATAAGACTGATATTCTCTCTGTATGGAAGCCAGCACCTGTGCCTTCTTATAGAACTTCTCGTCTTTTCCCTTTACAGAAGAACCAGCTATGGTCTGGAATGCTGTTACATAGGAGCCGCTTGCAAAATCATCCTTTGCCTGCTGCATGTCCTGTCCATACTGCAAATTGGAGCTTCCCAGCAAAATCAAAATAAGAATGGAAAGTGCCATAATAAAAATCAGAATAACCGGCTTCTTTGGAAGAGGCGGCGTACGGTCTATTTCTTTTGGAGGCTTCTCTTTCTTTACCTTTGGTGCCTTCTCCTTCTTCGCCTTTTCCTTCTTTTCTTTTTTCTCTTTCTTGCCCTTCTTACCGGCTCCCTCGTCTGCATCCATCTCTTTTAAGATTTCTCTATTTTCGGATGAAATGCTGCCAAGGCTGTCATCTTCTGCAATCTTTGTATCATCCTCTTCTTCATCCGGTCCAAATAAAGCGGACATAATTTTACTGAAGAATCCCTGTTTTTTTCTCTTTTCCTTTGCTTCCTTTAAATCCTTTAATTCTTCGATACTTCCAAGGCGTTCAAATTCATCCTGGACCTCACTGTCCTCATCTTCTGAATGCTCTAATTCTTCTCCATTTTCATCTGCTTTCAGCAAATCGCCGATATCGGATAAGTCAGCATCTCCGGATAACATATCCATAAGATTAATGGCATCATCATCTTCTGAAAGAAGCGGTTCCTCTTCCTCAGATTCTGTCTTTGATGCTTCCGGTATCTCCGCCGCCGAATCTTCATCCAGCGTATCAAAGAAGCCCAGCGTCTCTTCTTCCCCGGAAGCATCATCTTCCGGTGTTTTCGACGTATCCGGGTGTTCTTCCTCTCCGGAATCTCCAACCTTCTTCCGGACCGCATCCATGATATCATTCACATCTTCCATCATATCTGATGCTGCAGACCCATCTGTTGCCATATCTGTGGTTCCTGATGAGATTGACTCCGAAGCTTTCTCGACATCGGATGTCTTGTCTTCATTGACATCAATATCTGCCTGATTTGATGCCTCTTCGTCTAATTCCATTTCGAATTCCTGTAGGAAATCATCTGCTGCTCCTGTTGCCAGCTCCTGTTCAAATTCACGCTGGAATCCTGTGCCGGAGTAGTCCTCGTGCTTCTTTTCCACCGGCTTTTTCTCCCGTTCTCTTGGCTTTGCAGCTTCTTCATTCATTGATTGAATCAGATTCTCGATATCCTTCTTATTATTTCTTCTGTTAGCATCTGAAACTGAATTCAGCAAATCGTCCAGATAATCTTCACTCTTACTCAAATTTATACCTCCATGTATCCAAGTTGCCTGTATATCTGCTTACAGGGTCTGCCACAACATCTCCCAGCAGATGCCGGACAGCGTAAAGGAAAGGGATGTGATGTAACATCACACCCCTTTGTCTGCGTTCTTTCCTTACTTTCCAGTCTGGTCAATCAGTCTGTCGATAGCCTGTACCAGACTTCCAATCTCCGGTTTAGTCAATTGGGCGTCTGCTCCGAGTGATTCACCTTTTCTTCTCATTTCATCATTTACCAGGGAAGAGAAAATGATTACCGGAATATCATGCATGTTATCGTTCTCTTTTACCAGTTTTGTTAACCGGTGTCCGTCCATCAATGGCATCTCGATATCTGTAATAATACAATGTACTTTATCTTTTACATTGCCGGCTTTCTCATAAGCACAAAGCTTGTCCCATGCTTCCTGTCCGTTCATATTGACATTCAGGTTGGTATAACCTGCTTTCTTCAGACAATCTGTAATCAATTTACTTAATAATGGGGAATCCTCTGCGATCATAATCGGGGAATCATTACGGTTACGATTTTCCAGTTGCTCTACATCAGATACCTTAAGTCCTGTTTCCGGGCTGATATCAGAAATAATTTTTTCAAAGTCAAGAATAACAATCAACTGTCCATCCAGTTTAATGACTCCGGTTGATACACCCTTGTCCTGAACATTAATTGTTGCATCCGGTTTGATAATCTCTGACCAGGAGACACGATGAATTCCAATAACCTGATCTACATGGAATGCAATATTTAATTTATTAAAGTTTGTGATAATAAACAAACCTTTTCCTTCTTCATCCTGCATACCAAGGCATCTTCTCAGGCTGATTACCGTCAGCATGGTATCTCGTGGCATAAAGATTCCTTCCACACTCGGATGTGCATTTGGTACCGGGGTTACCGGCTGATAGGATAAAATCTCACGAATCTTCGCTACGTTAATTCCGTAATGATTATCCCCTAAAGTAAACTCCAGCACTTCCAGTTCGTTCGTACCATTTTCTAACAGAATATTTGTCTCCATTTATGTTTTCCTCCCAAGGTCATTTCTTAGAATATTTCTATTTCAAATTATAACATAATATCACATAAAAATGCACCGTTTTTTTACAATTCTCTAGATATTTTTACCATTTTATAGATTACAGGTCTTATGTACCGTGTTTTCGACTACTTCCAGAGAGATTTTACTCAAATCTTCCGGTGTACTTTCCGGCACCTCAAAGAGTAAAACCGTATCTGTACCACTTCCTGCTTCAATAGTTCCCTGATATGTTCCAAAGTCATTTAACAGAATTGTGACCTGTGCAACAGCTTCCACGCTGTCATTTAACGTCACGCGGAATGACACCTTGCGGCTTAACATATCACAAGCTACTGCTTCCGTTCCAGCATTCTCTAAATGAAAATGTAAAACCAGGTATTTATTTCCGGCATCTGGCTCTACCATATAGGATGAATTCTGCTGATAAACTGTTGCAAATTCCGCACCGGTGTACTGCGCATCAATGCCCGGTATTGCTACTGCATCGTTTAAGGACACACTGTTGTCCGATGCCTCATTCTCCGGAGTTCCTGTTGCATCTCCACCTTCTGATGGCATCTGCTCAGTGGAATCCGGCTGTTCCACAGCCTCGGTATCTGCAGTCTCTGTTGTCTCTTCACTCTTCGATAGTCTTACAATTCCATCCTGCTGCTTTATATTATACTTTGATACTACATGTGCTGCATAATCTACAATTGTCTGTTCTTCCTGCTCCGTTAATTCAATCGGCTGCTCTCCGCATCCACCTAATAATAACGCAGCCAACAGCACACATGCCGTTGTTTTTATCTTTCTGTCCCTCATAGGCACTCCTTAACTTATCAATCTATTCCTATGTTAGCATTTTTCCGGCTTTCAGGCAATAGTTATTTCACATTCTTCCTCGTTATCATCGCGATTGCTGGTGTCTAATTCTATCCAGAATTCCACACCATCCTCATGGTTAATGACTCCGCACTGCTGATGCATGGAATCCATAATTGCTTTTACAATGGACAGACCAATTCCGCTGCCTCCATAAGCTCTGGTTCTTGCTTTATCTACCTTATAGAATTTAATCCAGATATTATCAATGTCTTCTTCCGGAATCGGCTTTCCGGTATTAAACACGCTGACTCTTACTACATCCTGCTTACATTTATAAGAAATTTTAATCCGGTTTTCACCTTCCAAATGGTTGATTGCATTGCTCAGATAATTGGTTATAACTTCTTCTATCTTAAATTCATCCGCCCATACAAAAAGCGGCTGCTCGTCAAATTCCAGAATAGCTCCCTTCTGTTCTAAGATAATGGCATTACTGGCAGTTACTCCACGTATCAGTTCGGTGATATCAAACCGTTCCATCACAATAGCATCATTCCCAAATTCCAGCTGATTCAAAGTAAGAAGTTTCTTTACCATGCGGTTCATCTTCTCTGCTTCATCTGTAATGACCTCACAATAGAAATTTCTGCTCTCCGGATCGTCCTGCACACATTCCTGTAAACCTTCTGCATAACCCTGAATCAGTGCCAGCGGTGTCTTTAACTCATGGGAAACATTTGACAGGAAATCTTTTCTCATCTCGTCAATCTGTTCCTTCTTTTCGATATCTATCTTCAATTCATTATTGGCACTCTTTAATTCCGATATGGTCCGCTCTAAGATTTCCGATAGCTGATTCATATGCTCGCCCAACTGTTCAATCTCATTATCTCCCTTGACTTCATACTTCGCATCAAAGTCGAATTCTGCCATTTTCTTGGATATATCTGTAAGCCGCAGAATTGGGTTAGTAATACGGCGGGTAACAAAAAAAATGATAATACCACTCACTATTACCGCAACAACTCCTACATCCATCAGCAGACGATTAGACACCTGCGCACTTTCCTTGATACTTTCCAATGGAGTTCTCGCCAGCAAAAGATTACCATCTGCCAGGGTTCCCCAGAGAATCAGATAATCCGACTCCAGTCTGGTATCCTCTTTTTCTCCCATGACATAATTGTCGGTTGCTTTCAGTACTTTCATATTAAGATGCATATCATCATTCTGCACACTTGCCATGATAATTTCCATAAACTGCATCCTGAGATTTTCCACACCATTGGTAGAAGAACGCACTACTGTACCATCGGATGTAATAATTAAAATCGTCAGGTTACCATTGGAACAGATTTTTTCAAAATCTATATCATAATCTGATGTATTTAAGATTCCCTGTTCACTGGCCGCATTAATCTGCTGAAACCCATTTTCCAGCACTTCCTGTTTATAGCGGGTATAATAGCCTTCCAGCAGGGTAACATTAAGAAGCCAGCACAGTAATACCGTGCCGGCCACTAATCCAACGATAGTCAATGTAATCTGTGTTGTAATGGAATGCTGTTTTTTCTTATTCTTTGCCATATATCTTCCACCTTATCACATTCTATTGCGGTGCATCAATGTCCAGCTTATAGCCCATACCCCAGATTGTCTTGATATAATCCCCTTTTTCGCCCATCTTGCTGCGCAGCTTTTTCACATGGGTATCGATAGTTCTGGCATCACCGAAATAATCATAATTCCATACATGATTCAGAATTTTCTCACGGGATAAAGCAATTCCCTTATTCTCCATGAAATATGCCAGAAGCTCAAATTCTTTATAGCTCAAATCAATATTTTTGCCGTCAATTGTTACCATGTGGGCAGCCTTGTCCATTACAATGCCACCTACTTCCAGCACATCATCTTCCGTATAATTGCCGGTTCTCCGCAAAATTGCCTCTACCCTTGCCACCAGGATCTTCGGGCTGAATGGTTTACTGATATATTCATCCACACCAAGTTCAAATCCCAAAAGCTCATCACTTTCTTCACTCTTGGCTGTCAGCATGATAATCGGTGTCTTGGAACTTTCCCTGATTTCCCGGCATACATCCCAGCCGTTCATCTTCGGCATCATAACATCCAGAATAATCAATGCAATATCTTTATTTTTATAAAATACGTCTAAGGCTTCTTCTCCGTCTCCTGCCTCTAACACTTCAAAGTTCTGTTTTACCAGGAAATCCCTCACCAGCTTACGCATACGGCTTTCATCGTCTACCACCAGAATTTTACGTTTTTCCATATTTGCTTCCCTCTTCTTTTTTCTATAGTTTAACGGATAAATATGTCAAATTTGTGTTCTTCTGCGATTTAATTCTGCTTTTCCAAAGCATCCAGTGCCGCTTCTCTTTCATCCAGTTCCTGTTCCCACTCTTCATATTTATTAATGATTTTCGTCTCATAATTTAAGATTGTGGTACTGCCACTGGTAAGGCTGATGGCAAACATGGCAATAATAATGATAACCAGCACAATATTCACAGAAAGTAAGATGCGGCAGCGCTTCTGTAATTTCGTTTCCTGTTGTTCCTCTGAATTTTTATCAGCATTTTCGTTTGGGTGCTCACCAGATTTTTCTTTGCCAGCTACATGGTCAAGGTCTAAGCCCATATCTTTCACAGGAATACCTGGTATTTCGGATGCATCCACCCCGGGCAGTCCTTTCAGATAATCCTGCAGTTCTTTTAGATAGGCATATCCTATCGGTGTATGGAACAATTCCTGAGCCATGATTCTCTGGTAGATTTCCTGTACCATCTGTGGATTATCCATGTTCATATTATCATGTATGTACTGGATTCCTTCCACTTCCTTTTTTGCCAATTTTGCCTGTTCTTCATTTTCAAATACGAATCCACTTACTTCCCAGACTTTGCCATCTAATTCTTTTTGTTCCATATTTCCTCCTGCAATTTACAATCCCAGAAAAGTCTTTTTATAAAATGGTGCAACCTCACCAATCAGCTCCATTGCCTTTTCGTCTGCTTCATGCATATCAAGACGCATATAGCCAAGGGACGGCTTTACAGCTTCAGCAATTCCTTCAAAGACGCTCTTTCTCTCACCCTTAAACTCTACAACCAGCAAATAACTAATGTCATCCTTACGTTCAATCTTCGTTACCAGATATGCTTTCTTGATATTCTTCTGTTTCTTCATATATTCACTGAGTATCTGTTTCAGTTCATCCGCCTCCGCAATTGGCTCACCAACAAACACACCCGTTTTCTTTTCAACAAGATTGCCAGATGCCATCTCAGCTTCCTGCCTCTTATATCGTTTGAAATAACCTATAATAATTTTCTTCCGGTTCTCTTCTACCCGAAGTTCCATACTGCCCGGATTGATTACAAAATCTCGCTCTCCTGCAATCTTCATCAGCTGGTCAAAACTGACTTTCTGTCCCTTCCATTCCTTTACATTATAAATCTTCTGGAAACTCTGCCAGTCTGTATACACCGGCATCCACTGTGCTCCATTGCTATCCTGTAACAATGCAAACTGAAGGGCTGTTCCCTTTTTTCCGTCTGCATCCTTTTCTTCCTTCGGGTCCTCTACCACTTTTACCGGACATAAAAATTCCCCGCGGACTACCTCTTTTAACATACGGTCACATAAGAACTGCTCCGCACATTTCCACTGTTCATCTTTCTTTTCTTCAAATAAAATCTGTCTGTGTCTTGCCATTGCAAGAATCAGAGCCGGATTTACAACCGGAATCTGTGCTTTGGAAAGCTCGGAAAAATCCGGTGGTGGAAGCAAGTCATCTCTTTTTAATCTGCAGGAATAGCTTCCCACATCCAGTATCAGATCTTCCATACCCCACCAGTGGAGGTTTGCCCAGAAGAACATCTGCTTGTCTCCTCTGATTCCTTTTAATTCCAGTTCTACATTCTGCTCTTTATAATGTTCTATTGCCTTTTGGGCAAATTCTTTCGTTGAAAAGATTAATACACTTCCGTCCCCCATAACACGCGGGTAACCGGTATGCTTGTCCCATGCGCAGTAAAGCTCTTTGCATCCCTTTATTTTATCTGCCAGAATCTTGTTAAACACTTCTATCTTCTTTAAAAAGTTATCTGCCACAAAGGTTTTCTTCTTATGATGTACTTCTGCAGAACGAATCAGAAATTCCAGCTCCTCTAAAGTAAGCTTTGCAAGCTCCTGTTCATCCGGCATTTCATAATTCAAAAGATGGGTCTCTAATAATTCTTCTTTACGCTCTTTACTAATTTCCATGTTCTTCTCCTATATCTTTCCTTAAAACAATCACGTTATTTCTATTTTAATATAAAAACGCTATAAAGTAAAATAGAATCCTTCCGGATTCTACTTTATCTTTCACGCAGTTTACATCAGTTCTTCAATGACTCCTGTTTCATTGTATTTTCTGCAGTCAATGACACGCTGATTGGAAGAACCTTTGAATTTTAATGTAATATCATATAGCTCTGCCACATAAGGGCCATCCACCAGCACATCGATTAAGGATAATAATTCTTTCGTATCCTCGGTATATCTTCTTCCCTCCGGTACCAAATCCTTATCCAGTACATATCCGGTATATGCCCATATGTCTTTTTCCGGATGTTCCGTCCGCACCCGCCTGATAAACGGAAGCAGTGCATGCTGGTTTTCCGGTTCAAAAGGGTCTCCTCCCAAAAGAGTCAGTCCCTTGATATAGGGAGATTCCAAAGATGCAAGAATTTCATCTTCTACTTCTTTTGTAAATGCCTCTCCATTTTTAAAGTCCCATGTTTCCGGCTGAAAACACTCTTTACAGTGGTTCCGGCAGCCGGATACAAACAGCACCGTTCTTACACCGGTGCCGTTCGCAATATCATTATATTTAATCGCTGAATAATACATTTTCTTTTCACTTTCTTTTTATAAGTGAAGTACACGCTCCTTGATTTCCTGGGTTCTTCCCTGATTCCAGAACTGGGAACCAATATAACCACAGGTACGTCTTGCCACGTTCATCTTATCCTGGTCACGGTTGTGGCAATGCGGGCACTCCCATACTAATTTTCCATCATCATCTTTTACAATCTGAATCTCACCATCATAGCCACATACCTGGCAGTAATCGCTCTTGGTATTTAACTCTGCATACATGATATTCTCATAGATGAATTTCATTACAGATAAAACAGCATCCAGATTATCCTGCATGTTCGGAACTTCCACATAGCTGATTGCTCCACCCGGTGAAAGTGCCTGGAACTGGGATTCGAATTTCAGTTTGGTAAATGCATCGATATTTTCGGTTACATGCACATGATAGCTGTTGGTAATGTAATTCTTATCGGTAACACCCGGAATAACTCCGAAACGTTTCTGTAAACATTTTGCGAATTTATAAGTGGTAGACTCAAGCGGTGTTCCATATACGGAGAAATCAATATTTTCTTTCTCTTTCCACTCCTTGCAGGCATCATTTAACCGTTGCATTACCTTTAAGGCAAATGGTGTTGCTGCCGGGTCGGTATGTGGTTTTCCAGTCATATATCTGGTACATTCGCAAAGTCCTGCATAACCCAGTGAAATAGTAGAATATCCACCATATAAAAGCTTGTCTATGGTCTCGCCTTTTTTCAGACGGGCAAGTGCTCCGTACTGCCAGAGAATCGGTGCCACATCAGAAGGTGTTCCCTTCAGGCGGTTATGACGCGCCATCAATGCACGGTAGCAAAGGTCCAAACGCTCATCAAATAGCTTCCAGAATTTTTCAAAATCTCCGCCGGAAGAGCATGCCAAATCTACCAGATTCAAGGTTACCACGCCTTGATTGAAACGACCGTAGAACTTTGGCTTGCCATCTTCATCATGATATACGGTAAGGAAGGAACGGCAGCCCATACAGGTATAGCAGTTGCCATCTTTTAATTCCTTCATTTTCTTCTCGGAAATATAATCCGGAACCATACGCTTTGCAGTACATTTTGCTGCTTTCTTGGTCAGATAATAGTATTCCGAATCCTCATGGATATTATCCTCTTCCAATACATAAATCAACTTTGGAAATGCCGGTGTAATCCATACGCCATCCTCATTCTTAACACCCTGATAACGCTGGTCTAGCACTTCCTCTATAATCATGGCAAGGTCTTTTTTCTCCTGCTCATTCTTTGCTTCGTTCAGATACATGAACACGGTTACGAATGGGGACTGTCCGTTGGTAGTCATCAGGGTTACTACCTGATACTGGATAACCTGTACGCCCCGCTCGATTTCCGCATGAAGTCTTCTTTCCACAATGCTGTTAATCTTCTCTTCGCTCAGCTCCACATCGCTCTCTTTTAATGTCTGCACCAGCTCTGCATGAATTTTCTCGCGGCTGATCTGGACAAATGGTACTAAATGTGCCAGTGAAATACTCTGTCCGCCATACTGTGAGCTGGCTACCTGTGCGATGGCCTGTGTTGCAATGTTACATGCAGTGGAAAAGCTCTTTGGCTTTTCAAGCATAGTCTCACTGATTACAGTGCCATTTTGCAGCATGTCCTCAAGATTAATCAGACAACAGTTGTGCATGTGCTGTGCATAATAATCTGTATCATGGAAATGAATGATTCCAGCATCATGTGCCTCCACAATATCCTCTGGCAGCAAAAATCTTCTTGTAAAGTCCTTATTCACCTCACCTGCAATGTAGTCCCTTTGTACACTGTTTACAGTCGGATTCTTATTTGAGTTTTCCTGCTTTACCTCTTCGTTGTTGCACTCAAGAATACTCTTGATACGTTCATCAGTTGTATTGTGTGTTCTGGCTAACTCGCGCTCATAACGATACCTTACATAATTTCGCGCTACAGAGAAGGCCTGCTCACGCATAATGGCATTCTCCACAAGATCCTGTATTTCTTCCACGTTTAAGGAACGATTCACTGCAAGGCACTGCTTCTCTACTTTTTCCACAATATGAGCGATCTGATGATAGCTCAGTCTTTCAGCCTCAACCACGCGGTCATTGGCCTTTATCACGGCCTGTGCAATCTTATTTGCGTCAAAGATTGCCTCTGCTCCGCTTCTTTTAATAATCTTCATTATGCAGCCCCCTTAATCAATTTGTTCCTCACCATTATACAACATCTTGTGCTTTTGTCAATGTATTTATACTGTATTTGGTGTCTATCGAATTCACAATTGTAGTGGGTGCTTTTGCAACTTTGAAAAAATTTTTCCAGTTTTTTCACGCAATACAAAC
>ENA-ORTS01001136-ORTS01001136.1-human-gut-metagenome-genome-assembly--contig:-NODE-1136-length-19265-cov-6.639198_pt1 | contig 19265 bp, 10 predicted proteins | sample MGYA00241911_ERZ509186 | MGnify/ENA primary metagenome ERZ509186 (study PRJEB26280, sample SAMEA2338852) | human gut metagenome | biome: human gut; feature: human-associated habitat; material: faeces...
CAAACGTTCCGTCAAGAGAAGAACTTCTTGGCAAACTGCTTGGAAGCATCCAGTCCCCGATCGCAAACCTGGCTCGCGTCCTCAACCAGATCGCAGAGTCCAAAGGCGGCGCAGCAGAGGCCTAAGCCTCAAGCGGGCAGCGTGAAATACGCAGCCTGAGAACATTATTCAGAAAATATCCAAGGAGGAAAATAAAATGGCAAAGTTAACAACCGCAGAGTTTATTGACGCTATCAAAGAGTTATCTGTATTAGAGTTAAACGATCTTGTAAAAGCATGTGAGGAAGAGTTCGGCGTATCTGCAGCAGCAGGCGTTGTAGTTGCAGCAGCAACAGGCGATGCAGCAGCAGCTGAGGAGAAAGACGAGTTCGACGTAGAGCTGACAGAGGTTGGCCCGAACAAAGTTAAAGTTATCAAAGTTGTACGTGAAGCTACAGGACTTGGCCTGAAAGAAGCTAAAGAAGTAGTTGACGGTGCTCCGAAAGTCCTCAAAGAGGGTGCTTCCAAAGCAGAAGCTGAAGAGCTCAAAACTAAACTTGAGGCTGAAGGCGCTAAAGTTACTCTTAAATAATTTAAGCGTAAATCAGAATCTATGGACGCACGGCGGGATTTCCTGCCGTGCGTTTTTTTGAAGTGAGTCCATACTTTGTGGCAATAAAGTTAAAAATTGCCGGAAGGTATGGTGATGCCATGTGGTATCAAAATGTAATTGCGACCGTGGAGATAAAATTGAGAATGTGATCTATTCATACAAGACATTTACGGAGGAGTATAAGGGCTAAATATCCTCATGACAGAAAGACTCCGAGAGTACAGAAAGAGAAAACGGGAGGAACGAAAAATGCAGGTACATTCCGTTCTGGAATCTTTACAGCAGGGAATCCTGATCTGCGATCAGCACAGCAGGATTGTGTTCTTCAATCAAGTCTACAGCGATTTCATCGGCGTTCCGCTTGAAACCGCGAAAGGTCATAAAATCACGGATTACCGCAAATCTGCCATTGCTCCGGAAGTCATTTGGAGCGGCATCCCGGTCGAGGGAATGGTGCGGAGAGAGGGAACGCAGGAATACTTTGCAAGTGTTTATCCGATCTGGGAAGAGCATCAGATCCGCGGAAGCATCTCAATTGTGACGAGTCTCGTACAGTTTGAAAAACGGGAATCAGAGGCTCACATGACGCTGGAAGAGCGGGTGCGCCGCTTTGAACGGCAGGAGATCCAAAATACGTTGTTGCTGTACGGACGGGATATGGAGGGGAAGCAAAAAGCGGCAAAGGAACTCGGAATTTCGCTGGCAACGTTATACAATAAAATCAAAGAATAAGACAGAAGGAGAATGAAATGCCGGAATTTCTGCAGCTTTGGGGCTTTGTGGTATTTTCTGTCTTTGCTGTAACAGAACTCACATAAAAGAGGGATCATGATTTCTAAAATTTTAGAAATTACGATCCCTTTTGTAGTATCTGCCCGGATATCGCATTACAATGATCTCAGATCAAAGAAAGTGAGGCCATAGAACATGAAAAAAATCAGAATCGGAAGCGGCGCAGGCTATGCGGGAGACCGCATTGAGCCGGCAGTGGAGCTGATGGAAAAAGGAAATCTGGACTACATTATTTTCGAGTGTCTGGCGGAACGCACCGTTGCGATCGGGCAGCAGGACAAAGAGAAAGATCCGTCGAAGGGTTACAACCAGCTGCTCGACTACCGAATGGAAAAAATTCTCCCGCTGATGGCGAAAAACAAAGTAAAAGTTATTACCAATATGGGAGCTGCCAACCCGGTATCTGCTGCAGAACGGACGTGTGAAATTGCCAGAAAACTGGGTGTCAGTGGATTGAAGATTGCCTGTGTGACCGGCGATGATATTACAGACGAACTGGATAAGTATGAAAATGAAAAAGTGCTGGAGGATGGCACGCTGTTAAAAAAGAAAAAAGATGTTCTGATTTCTGCGAACGTCTATATGGGTGCGGAGGGCATCACAAAAGCGTTGGAAGAGGGTGCCAATCTTGTCATTACCGGTCGCGTTTCCGATCCTGCACTGACGATCGGACCGCTGGTATATGAGTTCGGATGGAACATTGACGACAACCCGGATCAGATGGGACAGGCGGTTCTGGCAGGCCATCTGCTGGAGTGTGCCGGACAGGTGACAGGCGGCTATTTTGCGGATCCGGGCTACAAGGATGTGCCGGATCTGTGGAAACTTGGATTCCCGCTCATTGAGATCGACGAGACAGGCGCATTTACCGTGACAAAAGTCGAGGGAAGTGGCGGACTGGTGAGTGTGGATACCTGTAAAGAGCAGATGATCTACGAAATCCACAACCCAAAGGCTTACCTGACCCCGGATGCAACAGCGGACTTTTCAAAGGTGACGTTCCGGCAGATCGGGGAAAACCAGGTTCGCGCCGAGCATGCGACAACGCATGGAAGACCGGAAACTTTGAAAGTGAGTGTCGGCTACAAGGACTGCTTCATCGGTGAGGGTGAAATTTCCTACGGCGGAAGCAACTGTATGGCACGGGCGGAGCTGGCGGCGGAGATTCTGGAGAAGCGGATTGAACTGACAGGCATCGAGCTGGAAGAGTACCGTACTGATTTTATCGGATGCAATTCCCTGTATCGTGATGCAATTTCCAAGAAGATCGGAAGTGGAACTCCGTGTGAAGTGCGTCTCCGCGCCGCAGGCAGAACGAAAGACCGGAAAAATGCCGTTCTGCTGGCAAACGAGGTGGAGGCTCTCTATACCAACGGTCCCGCAGGAGGCGGCGGAGCAGTGAAACGGGTGTCCGAGATTGTCTCGGTCTGCTCAATTTTTGTGCCGCGCGATGCAGTAGAAGCAAAAGTTACATTCCGGGAGGTATAAGGCGATGAAATTAAAAGAGATTGCACATGCAAGAACAGGCGATAAAGGCGAGATCTCCAATATTTCGGTGATCCCGTATGATGAGAATAATTATGAAATGCTGAAAGAAAAAGTAACAGAAGCACGCGTAGCAGAATACTTCCGCGAAATCTGTCACGGAAAAGTAACCCGCTACGAACTGGACGGAATCCATGCGCTGAACTTTGTCCTCGACAAGACACTCGGCGGCGGTGTCACAAGATCGCTGGCGCTGGACAAACATGGAAAGACACTCGGTATGGCACTGATGGAAATGGAGGTATAGGGCGATGGCAGAAGATTTTATGACGGCTGCGGTAAAACGCGTAGAAGCACAATTTGCGAAAAGCGGCGTTTCCGAAAGCTGTGCAGCATTTGAAAGAAAAGACAGCCAGATCGAGATGCGCGATGGTGTGAAGCTGCATACAATCTATTATTTTCCAAGGGAAGGCGGATCAGGAGAAAACAAGAAATATCCCGTCATTCTGACTCGTACCTGCTATCCGGGCAACGACCGTATTCACCGTGCCTACGGTGAGGGACTGGCGCGCAGAGGCTATGTGTATGTCTACCAGTATTGCCGCGGCAGAGAGCAGTCGGAAGGAAAATGGGAGCCAAACATCAATGAGCGAAACGATGGCATTGACACCATGGATTACCTTGTGGAGCAGCCATGGTGCGAAATCTTAGGCTGCTGGGGCCATTCCTACACAAGCATGACCGGCTGGGCGTTCGCTGATGCCGCGGAGGGGAAAGTTGCCGCAATGTTTCTGGAGGACTATGGAACGGACCGTTTTGTATCAGCCTACGAGAAGGGCTGCTTCCGCCACGATATCCTGACCGCATGGTCGATGGAAAATGCGGAAAAACCAGTGAATGCTGACTATCGTGAAAGCTGCCGTTACCTGCCGCAGATTGAAGTGGACAAGGCACTGTGGGGACAAAAGGTTCCGTCCTACCGCGAATATATCACAAGCCCGAACCCGGGCGATGCGCTCTGGCAGACGGGCTGGTGGAAACAGTTACGGGAAATCCCGTCAAAAACGAAAGTCCCGATCTATCTCTTGAGCGGCTGGTACGATCATCACCACGGCAGCAGTATGAAAACGTGGGAGCGGCTGAACGAGGAGACGAAACAGCACAGCTGGCTGGAAATCGGTGCATGGAACCACTTTTTCCAGATTTGTCTTGAAGATAAAGAGGTGCTGCACCCGCAGAATGAAGAAATTCCAAAGATGCTGGAATGGTTTGAGCTGACGCTGAAACAAAAAGAAATCCCAACACAGCGGATCCGTGCCTATGAGATCGGCGCAGACCGGTGGATTGACATCGTGTCCGACGGACTGGGAGAAAAAGGAACTGCGGGAAGCATGACGCTGTATCTGGATGAGAAAACACTGCGGACAGACACGCCGGAACAGGAAAAAACGAGAAACTACACGTTTGACCCGGCCACTCCCGTCGAGAGCATCGGAGGAGAAGCCCTTCTGCATACGATGCCGCAGATCGGCAGTCATCTCCAGCCGGAACCGGACTATCGTGAGGATGTCCTGAGTTTTGTATCAGAACCGCTGGAAGAAACTTTCACGCTGAACGGAAAAGCTTCCGTCCGTCTGTTCGTGGAAAGTGATTGCGAGGATACGGCATTCACCGCTAAAATCATGGAGGTAACGCCGGAAGGAAAAGCGTACAACATTCGTTCCTCGATTGCAACATTGGAGCAGGGAAAAACGGAGGCTGGGGCCTATGAACCGGGCAGCGTGGCAGAGGTGCAGATTACTATGTGGAATATTGTATACACGATTCCAAAGGGTTCCCGCATTCGTGTAGATGTTTCCTCCTCCGACTTCCCGCAGTATCATGTTCACAGCAATCAGAAAGGGCTGTGGTCGGAAAAAACGGAAAATAAAATTGCCCACCAGACCATTCATATGGGGGGAGAAGCTGCTTCCTGCGTGATTTTGCCGCTGATGAAAAAACAGTGAGCCGTAACGGTAAAGCGAACATAGGAAAAATCAAAAAGAAAAAAAGTAGCACAATCCATTCTTTTGTGATATAGTGAAAACACTATAGGTTTTGCGGTAAACCTAAAGAACGGCCCGCATCATAAAAACAAAATGAACAGGAGAAAAGCAATGGAGAAAAAGTGGTGGCACAAAACGGTTGGATACCAGATTTATCCGAAGAGTTTTCAGGATACCAACGGAGATGGAATCGGAGATCTGAAAGGCGTGATCCGTCATCTTGACAAAATAGAAAAGCTGGGAGCCAATGTCATCTGGCTCTGTCCGGTGTTTGCATCCCCAATGGTGGATAACGGATACGATATTTCCGATTACATGGATATCGACCCGTCGTTTGGAACGATGGAGGACATGAAGGAGCTGATTGCGGAGGCAAAAAAACGCGGCATCCGCATTCTGATGGACCTTGTCGTGAATCATTCCTCTGACCGGCATGCGTGGTTTCAGGCGGCACTCAAAGATCCGTTTGGAAAGTACGGAAAGTATTATGTGTTCCGGGAAGGAAAAGACGGCAAAGAGCCGAACAACTGGCGGTCGATTTTTGGCGGCAGCGCGTGGGAGAAAGTACCGGGATATGATAAACTGTATTACCTCCACATCTTCACAAAAGAGCAGCCGGATCTCAATTGGGAGAATCCCAAATTGCGGGAAGAAATTTATGAGATGATTTTAAAATGGATGGATCTGGGACTTGGCGGATTCCGTCTTGATGCGATCAGCCATCTGAAAAAGAATTATCAGTACACCAACCTTCCGCCGGATGGACCGGACGAGTACAATATGGCGTTCGAGTATTTCAACAATGTAGACGGTCTTGCCGATATCTTGTGTGAAATGAAGGAGCGCACCTTTGCGCCGACCGATGCGCTGACGATCGGAGAGTACGATCACATGGGACCGGAGGATGTGGAGGATGTGATTGGGGAAAACGGCAGTTTCTCGTCCGTTTTCGATTTTTGTCACACCCTCGACAATGTGCGTAACCCGAAATGGGGCAATACCGTGGCGCTGTTTGACGATTATCGCGATCAGCTTTTTGCGGCACAGAAAATCGTGGATGGCCGCGGCATGCTCTGTAATTTCCTTGAAAATCATGACAAACCGCGCAGCATCGACCGGTTCCTGATGCCGGAGGATCAGAACCTCTACAGCGAAAAAATGCTTCCGGTCACTAATTTCTTCCTGCCGGGTATTGTGTTCCTGTATCAGGGACAGGAAATCGGCATGCGCGACGACCCGAAACAGTCCATTCAGGGATTCGTCGATAAACCGACCTTTGCTATTTACGACCGCCTGATTGCCGAAGGAAAAACGGATGCGGAAGCGCTCGAGCAGATCAACTGCGAGAGCCGCGAGCACAGCAGAACTCCGATGCAGTGGGATGCATCTGCCGAGGCGGGATTCACAACAGGTACGCCGTGGTTCCCGGTGAATAAAAACTATACGGAACTGAACTATGAGGCCGAGGAAAAAGATCCTGATTCCCTGCTGTGGTTCTACCGCAAAATGGTGGCAGTAAGACGACGTGAAGATCTGGAAGAAACCTTCCTCTACGGAACGCTGATTCCGGAATACGAGACGGTAAGCGGCGTTCTGGCGTACCGCAGGAAGGATGAGAAGAATAATGTTCTGATCCTTACTACTTCTCTTGCGGATGGCATTACATTGCCATTTACAGATACAATCGAAGAAGTACTTCTGAATAACTATGACACCTGCGAGGCAGGCGAGAAAACGATCCGTCTGCAGCCGTATCAGTGTCTGGTGCTGAAGGTGAAGGAATAATTGCAAAAACTAAAACAAAAACCGAAAAATCGGTCCCACAAAAGGAGAAGATCTTTTTGTGGGATCTTTTTTGTGGTACAATACAACAGAAAAAATCTATTATGAGGTGTGGAATGGAAAGAGACGAAGAAATAATGATGAGAGGAACAAAACAGGAAATGCCGGGATTCCGTTTTCGGCTACTCCGGCCGGAGAAGAAACGGGAACTGTGGAATCCGGATTTTGAACTTTTATTTCTGCTTCGTGGGAGCGGAAGAGTCAGCTACGAGGACGGGGAAGTTCACAATCTCCCGATGGGATCTGTCTTTGCGATCAACCGGTTTCAGATCTGTGACCTGGATCTGGACGAAGACGGACTTGCCCTGTCGCTCTGCGTTTCAGCGGAGACGATTGCTTCATTTCACATTAAGCTGCTGAAATGTGAAGTCAAATGTCAGTCGTTTTTCTATATGGAAGATCAGCAGGAAAAATTTGATTTGATCCGGCGGGATATGGCACGGATCTTTCTTGAGATGTACAAGAATAATGAGGAACAACCGATCTATATGAAAAGCCGTGTGACGGCGCTTCTGGAGGATCTGCTTTCTTACTTTACATCCGGGGAAAAGGTGGAACAGGGCCGGGGCGGAAGGGAACGCATTCAGCGGGCATCAGACTATATTCTGCAGCATTGCCGGGAAGAGATTACGCTGGAGGATCTGGCGGATCATCTTTATCTGAGCCGTGCCTATATTTCACGGAGCTTTCCGCAGTATTTCGGTGTATCATTTCGGGAGTACGTGACGCAGGTGCGCCTGGCGCATGCCGTACAGGAAATGCACAGCGGCGCAACGCTGACGGAGATTGCCTATCACAATGGATTTGTCAATGAGACGGCGATGATCCGCGCATTCCGCAAATACCGCGGTATGACACCGAGCGAATACCGGAAGCAGATGGAATATACAGTAAAACAGCGTGAAAAGAAAGGAAAAGAGCGGGAAGAGGCGGCGGGAGACCATGATATTTTCCAGAGTCTCCTGCAGTATGCAGCGGTCACGGAGCAGGAGATTGAGACGATAAATGAGAGTGCCGTTTCCGTGACAGCGGCAGTAAACGGACGGAAACCAAGAGTGGCAGGCCACTGGAAGCGCGTGATCAATGCTGGCTATGCGGCAAGTGTGCTGAACCGCGAGGTGCAGGATGAGCTGGAACAGCTGGTGCAGGAGCTCGGCTATGAGCTGATCCGCGTAAAAGGAATTCTTGATGATGATATGTGCGTACTTCGGCGGAATATGTGGGGCGAGATTCAGTTCTGCTGGAACTATATTGATGAGGTGATCGATTTCATCCTTTCCACGGGAGCGAAGCCGTTGCTGGAATTCGGCCATATGCCGTTGCTACTGGCAAAAACAGACCCGGGAAGAACGATGCGTCCGGCGCTAAGCAGCTCTCCGCGAGATCTGGCTGAGTGGCGCATGCTGATCAAAAACCTGATGGAACATCTAAGGGAACGGTATGGAATCAACCAGATGCGGCGCTGGATTTTCAACCCGTGGATCAGCGGAGACGTGATCACGATTGATGGAGGAGATGAGTTCTTTGAGACGTGGAAAGCATCGTACGAGGAGATGAAACGTGTGAGCCCGGATCTTGTAACATGTCTTTCCTTTGGTCTTGGACCGGAGGAACATCTCAAAGCCTTTATCGAAACTATGAAGGAAAAGGAATGTGTGCCGGAAATTTTTGCATTCCGCTCGTTTGGCACGGTGATCTATGGAGAGGAAGAGGAGAAAATGAATCTGATCCAGAACAACGAGAGCGTCAATATGATTGTGAGCCGCGACCCGGATTTTCTGCGGAACCGCGGGGAGAAGGTAAAAGGTCTGCTGCAGAAGGCTGGGCTTGGTGCACTGCCGGTTCTGGTGGATGAGTGCAGCAGCAACATCTGGCAGAGGGATCTGTGCAACGATACCTGTTATAAAGCGGCATGGCTGTTTAAAAATCTTCTGGAAAATGAAGAGGCGCTGCAGGGAATTGCGTATTTCTCGGTCAATGACCGTTTGGATGAAGTATTTCCGGCGCGGGAAACGTATCATGGAGGTTTTGGGCTGTTCACGATGAACGGCATTCCAAAGGCGGTCTGCACTGCGCTGCGGCTGCTCGGCAGAATGGGATCTCGTCTGGTGAAGCGTGGGGACGGCTATTTTATCAGCACGGAGCCGGAGAAAAACCAAAGCCAGATTTACCTGTACAACTATGTTCACTACGATATGCTGTACCGCTACCGCCATGCCGTGAATATTTCCCGCACGGATCGTTACCGCGTATTCAATATGGGGGAAATCCGGACCTTTTCAGTGAAGCTGACCGGACTGGAACCGGGAAAATATTGCCTGCGGCTGTATAAAGTGACGAAAGAGCACGGCAGCAGCTACGATGCGTGGGTGCGGATGGGAGCTCCGGAGCGGATGAACCGGATGGAGCGCGCGATGCTGTGCCACAGTGCGGACCCGGAATACCGTGTCTGGGAGCAGGAAACCGACCCGGAAGGCAGCCTCACGGTGCAGGAACGCCTGGAGCCGCACGAGACGGCGCTGATTGAGGTGGAGCAGATTCTGTAAAATCTTCAAAAAATTGCACTCGCGGTGGGAGAATACAGAGAAAGAGTGGAAAAAAAGCAACAATATAAGAAGATCTTGCGGCAATTCGAGTAGAAAAGGACGAAAATATTGTTTATACTGAAAACAACATAAATGCTAAATTCTACAGAAAAGAGGTATTTCAAAATGGGGAAAATATTTGATTACGATGGCGTGCCGGTGCTGCATACCACATCCGGCGATTTAAAAGGTTATTTTTATGACGGTGTTTACATTTACAAAGGAATTCCGTATGCATACGCAGACCGTTTCCAGATGCCGGTTCCGTCCAAATGGGATGGCGTGAAGGATGCGACAAACTATGGTTTTGTATGCCCGCTCCAGAATCAGGATACACCGAACGGCGAGCTTATGGTTCCGCACCGCTACTGGCCGCAGGATGAGCACTGCCAGTCCTTAAATATCTGGACAAACAAACTTGATCCGGAAGCCAAAAAACCGGTTCTCGTATGGTTCCACGGCGGTGGATACGCAGCGGGATCTTCCATCGAGCAGGTTGCGTATGACGGCGTCAGCATCGCAAAGAAAGGTGATTCGATTCTTGTTTCTGTCAACCACAGACTGAATATTTTAGGATATCTGGATCTGTCTCCGTTTGGGGAAAAATACAAAAACTCCGCAAACGCAGGCCACGCCGATATGGTGGCAGCCCTGCAGTGGGTACATGACAATATTGCCCTGTTCGGCGGCGATCCGGAGAATGTAACCATTTTCGGCCAGTCCGGTGGCGGAATGAAGGTGATTGACCTGATGCAGATTCCATCAGCAGACGGCCTGTTCCAGAAAGGTCTTGTCATGAGCGGTGTTATGGAGGACGATCCGCTCGGCGCAGGAGAGAAAGACGGCACGGAGATTATTACGGCAATGATGAAAGCGCTCGGCTTTGACGATGTGGCTCAGCTGGAAACTGTACCGTATCCGCAGCTTGCTGCTGCATATGCAAAAGTGGCTCCGGCGATTGCACAGAGTGGCGGCTACATCGGCGGCGGCCCGAAAAAGGGCGATTACTTCTATGGAAATCCATTCGACGCAGGCTTCCGTGAGCATGCACATCAGATTCCGATGATGATCGGAACCGTATACGGCGAGTTCGCAACGTTTGCACCGGCAGCTTATGATAAGAACAAACTGACAGCGGAAGAGATTCTGGAAATCCTCAAAAAGGTTTATGGAGACAATGCCGAAAAGGTTCTGGACGCTTTCAAAGAAGCATATCCGGAGAAGAACGGCGTAGATGTTCTTGCCATCGACCGTGCAATGCGTGAGCCGACCGTAAAACTTGCCAAACTGTTCGCAAAAGGCGGCGGCAAAGCATATCTCTACAACTTCGCTCTGGAATTCCCGTTCCAGCACGGCAAGCCGGCATGGCACTGCTCCGATATCCCATATTTCTTCGGAAACGCAGATCTCGTAGAAATTTGTGGCATCCCGGATGTCAGCGATAAACTGGAAAGCGAAATCTTCGGAGCACTTCTTGCCTTCGCAAAGAACGGCACCCCGGATCATGCCGGACTCCCGCACTGGCCGGAAGTAGAAGCAGAGGATGCGGATACCATGGTGTTTGACCGCAAAACGGAAGTAAAACACAACTACGATGATAAAGTGTTTGCAGAGATCAACAAAGTTCTGAAACCATGGAGCTTTATGGACATGATGGCTGACAATATTCAGCATTAAAAAGAACGATTCGACGCGGCATAAGCGAAATCGGGATGGAGCTCTGAAATATTAAAAAATTAGAATAAAAAAACCGCCTGTTTGATTTGAAAAATAAAAAAATCAAACAGGCGGTTTTTTCTGAAAATTCGGTGCTTTCAATCACATCTAAAGTATTATTCTAACAGGGTCACGGAAGAAAAACCAGTAAAAAACAGATTGTACTGAAAAAAATACAATCTGTTTTGTTGACACACTTGAAAAAACATGATAATCTAGAAAATGCACTATTATGGCAAGATATGCCTAAAACCTTTTGTTCAGGCATGAGCGGTAATAAATATATTATAACACAAGGGGTGACAACGTCAATGGAGAAAAACAGAATACGTCCGATACCTACCGGAAAAAGTATGCGAATGAGTTACCAGAGACAAAAAGAAGTATTGGAAATGCCCAACTTGATTGAAGTCCAGAAGGATTCCTATGACTGGTTCCTGAGAAGCGGACTCAAGGAAGTCTTTGATGACATTTCACCAATCTCCGACTACGGCGGACGGCTGAGCCTTGAATTCGTAGACTTTACACTGTGTGAAGATGACGTAAAATACTCAATCGAAGAGTGTAAACAGCGTGACGCTACTTATGCGGCACCGTTAAAGGTAAAAGTAAGATTATATAATAAGGAAAAAGACGAGATCACAGAGCACGAAATTTTCATGGGTGATCTGCCGTTGATGACAGCAACAGGAACATTCGTTATCAATGGTGCAGAGCGAGTAATCGTCAGCCAGCTGGTACGTTCCCCTGGTATTTATTACGGCATCGCACATGATAAGCTCGGAAAGAGACTGTTCTCCTGTACCGTAATCCCGAACCGTGGAGCATGGCTGGAGTACGAGACCGATTCCAACGACGTCTTCTATGTCCGCGTAGACCGTACCAGAAAAGTTCCGATTACAGTCCTCATCCGTGCACTTGGAGTAAGCTCCAATGCAGAGATCGTAGAGCTGTTCGGTGAAGAGCCGAAGATTCTTGCAAGCTTCACCAAAGATACTTCCACCAACTATCAGGAAGGTCTTCTCGAGCTGTACAAGAAAATTCGTCCGGGCGAGCCTCTCGCAGTAGAAAATGCAGAGAGCCTCATCATGAGCATGTTCTTTGACCCGCGTCGCTATGACCTGGCAAAGGTAGGCCGTTATAAATTCAACAAGAAACTTGCACTGCGCAGCCGTATCCGCAACCAGATCCTCGCTGAGGATGTTGTAGATCCGTCAACCGGTGAAATCCTTGCAGAAAAAGGCACCACCGTTACTCTGGAACTCGCAGACAAGATTCAGAACGCAGCAGTACCGTATGTATGGATTCAGACAGAGGAGAGAAACGTAAAAGTTCTTTCCAACTTAATGGTAGATCTGAAAGCATGGGTAGATGTTGACGAGGAAGAACTTGGCATCAACGAGAAAGTATACTATCCGGTTCTGGAAAAGATCCTGGAGGAAAATACCGATATCGAAGAGATCAAACAGGCGATCAAACGTGACATTCACGACCTGATTCCGAAACATATCACAAAGGAAGATATTTTCGCTTCCATCAACTACAACATGCATCTGGAATACGGCGCAGGAAATGCCGATGATATCGACCACCTGGGCAACCGTAGAATCCGTGCCGTAGGTGAGCTGCTTCAGAACCAGTACCGCATCGGTCTGTCCCGTATGGAGCGTGTGGTACGTGAGCGTATGACAACACAGGACATCGACGGAATTTCTCCGCAGTCCCTGATCAATATCAAACCGGTTACAGCTGCAATCAAAGAGTTCTTCGGATCTTCCCAGCTGTCCCAGTTCATGGATCAGAATAACCCGCTTGGAGAGCTGACGCACAAGAGACGTCTTTCCGCCCTTGGACCTGGCGGTCTGTCCCGTGACCGTGCCGGATTCGAGGTTCGAGACGTACACTACTCCCATTACGGAAGAATGTGCCCGATCGAGACTCCTGAGGGACCGAACATCGGTCTGATCAACTCTCTGGCATCGTATGCGCGCATCAACGAGTATGGCTTCGTTGAGGCTCCATACAGAAGAATTGACAAATCAGATCCGAAAAATCCGCGTGTTACCGACGAAGTAGTCTACATGACCGCAGATGAAGAGGATAATTACCATGTAGCACAGGCAAATGAGCCGCTGGATGCAGAAGGACACTTCCTCAACAAGAACGTTTCCGGACGTTATCTGGATGAGACCCAGTCCTACGAGCCGCACATGTTTGATTACATGGACGTGTCTCCGAAGATGGTATTCTCCGTTGCTACGGCGCTGATCCCGTTCCTTCAGAACGACGATGCGAACCGTGCGCTGATGGGATCCAACATGCAGCGTCAGGCCGTACCGCTGATGATCACCGATGCTCCTGTTGTAGGAACCGGTATCGAAGCAAAAGCAGCCGTAGACTCCGGTGTCTGCGTCGTTGCAAAAAAAGCAGGAACCATTTCCTATTCCTGCTCCAACGAGATCCGCATGAACAATGATGACGGAACAAAAGATGTTTACCATCTGACCAAATTCATGCGAAGCAACCAGAGCAACTGCTACAACCAGAAACCGATCGTATTTAAAGGTGACCATGTAGAGGCCGGCGAAGTAATCGCAGACGGTCCGTCTACTTACCAGGGCGAGCTTGCACTTGGTAAAAACCCGCTGATCGGATTTATGACCTGGGAAGGATATAACTACGAGGACGCCGTTCTTCTTAGCGAGCGTCTGGTACAGGATGATGTTTACACTTCCATCCACATCGAGGAGTACGAGGCAGAGGCCCGTGACACCAAGCTTGGACCGGAAGAGATCACAAAAGACGTTCCGGGTGTCGGCGATGAAGCCTTAAAAGACCTGGACGAGCGTGGAATCATCCGCATCGGTGCAGAGGTACGTGCCGGTGATATTCTGGTCGGAAAAGTAACTCCGAAGGGAGAGACTGAGCTGACCGCAGAGGAGCGTCTGCTCCGTGCCATCTTTGGCGAGAAAGCAAGAGAAGTACGTGATACTTCCCTGAAAGTACCGCACGGTGAGTATGGTATCATCGTGGACGCCAAAGTATTTACCCGTGAAAACGGCGACGAACTTTCTCCTGGAGTAAACCAGGCAGTCCGCATCTACATCGCACAGAAGAGAAAAATCTCTGTCGGCGATAAGATGGCTGGTCGTCACGGAAACAAGGGTGTCGTTTCCCGTGTACTTCCTGTAGAGGATATGCCGTTCCTGCCGAACGGACGTCCGCTGGACATCGTGCTGAACCCTCTGGGTGTGCCGTCCCGTATGAACATCGGACAGGTGCTGGAGATCCACCTGAGCCTTGCAGCAGCAGCGCTTGGATTTAACGTATCCACCCCGATTTTCGACGGCGCAAACGAGAAAGATATTCAGGATACCCTGGAACTGGCAAACGATTATGTAAACATGGAATGGGATGCATTCTCCGAGAAATATAAAGATGTTCTGCTTCCGGAAGTATATCAGTACTTGGAAGAGCACCTGGATCACAGAGAACTGTGGAAGGGCGTTGATATCGCAAGAGACGGTAAGGTACAGCTCCGCGACGGACGTACCGGTGAGCCGTTTGATGGAAGAACCACCATCGGACACATGCATTACCTGAAACTGCATCACCTGGTAGACGATAAGATCCATGCACGTTCTACCGGCCCATACTCCCTCGTTACACAGCAGCCGCTGGGTGGTAAAGCTCAGTTCGGTGGACAGCGTTTCGGAGAGATGGAGGTTTGGGCTCTTGAGGCGTACGGTGCATCCTACACGCTGCAGGAGATCCTGACTGTGAAGTCTGACGATGTGGTTGGCCGTGTGAAGACATACGAAGCCATCATCAAGGGCGACAATATTCCGGAGCCTGGTATTCCGGAATCCTTCAAAGTATTGTTGAAAGAGCTGCAGTCCCTGGCACTCGATGTCCGCGTACTGCGTGATGACAATACCGAAGTTAAAATTATGGAATCAGTTGATTACGGTGATACCAATCTGAACCACATCATCGAGGGAGACCGTTACTCTGACAGAGAGGACGAGAGATTTGGTGACTATGGATTCTCCAAGAAAGAGTTTGACGGAGAAGAAATGGTAGATGTGGAAGAGGATGAAGAAGAAGACTCTTATCTTGATCTGGATGAAAGTTCAGATGATGACATGTAACTTGTAGATCTTCGCTTTGCGAGGAAAGGGGTAATCAAATGCCAGAAACAGCAAAAAAAGAAAATTACCAGATGAGCTTTGATGCCATCAAAATAGGACTTGCCTCCCCGGAGAAAATCCGGGAGTGGTCCCATGGCGAGGTAAAAAAACCGGAGACCATCAACTACAGAACGCTGAAACCGGAAAAAGACGGTCTGTTCTGTGAAAGAATCTTCGGACCAAGCAAAGACTGGGAGTGCCATTGCGGTAAATATAAGAAAATTCGCTACAAAGGCGTAATCTGCGACCGATGCGGCGTAGAAGTAACAAAATCCAGTGTGCGCCGTGAGCGTATGGGACACATTGAGCTGGCAGCTCCGGTATCCCACATCTGGTATTTCAAAGGAATTCCGTCCCGTATGGGACTGATCCTGGATCTGTCTCCGAGAACTCTGGAAAAGGTTCTGTATTTCGCAAACTACATCGTTCTTGATGCAGGCGATACCAAATTACAGTACAAACAGGTTCTGACCGAGAAAGAATACCAGGATGCCAGAGAGGAGTTCGGAAACAGCTTCCGTGCAGGTATGGGTGCGGAATCCATCAAAGAGCTTCTGATGGCAATCGATCTGGAAAAAGAGTCTGCTGAATTAAAGGCAGGTCTTAAAGATTCTACCGGACAGAAGAGAGCCCGCATCATCAAGAGACTTGAGGTTGTTGAGGCATTCCGTGAGTCCGGAAACCGTCCGGAGTGGATGATTCTTGATGCGGTTCCGGTTATTCCGCCGGATCTGCGTCCTATGGTACAGCTTGACGGAGGACGTTTTGCAACATCCGACCTGAATGATCTGTACCGCCGTATCATCAACCGGAACAACCGTCTGAAGAGACTGCTGGAGCTCGGTGCACCGGATATCATCGTGCGCAACGAGAAACGTATGCTCCAGGAGGCAGTTGATGCCCTGATCGACAACGGCCGCCGCGGCCGTCCGGTAACCGGTCCTGGAAACCGTCCTCTGAAATCTCTGTCCGACATGCTGAAAGGTAAATCCGGCCGTTTCCGTCAGAACCTTCTTGGTAAACGTGTTGACTACTCCGGCCGTTCTGTTATCGTCGTAGGACCGGAACTGAAGATTTACCAGTGCGGTCTGCCGAAAGAAATGGCAATCGAGCTGTTTAAACCGTTCGTTATGAAAGAGCTGGTTTCCAACGGCACTGCACATAACATCAAAAATGCAAAGAAAATGGTCGAGAAACTCGAGCCGCAGGTATGGGACGTTCTCGAGGACGTCATCAAAGAGCATCCGGTTATGCTGAACCGTGCCCCTACCCTGCATCGTCTGGGTATCCAGGCGTTCGAGCCGATTCTGGTAGAAGGTAAAGCGATTAAGCTGCACCCGCTGGTTTGTACCGCATTCAACGCCGACTTCGACGGTGACCAGATGGCTGTCCATCTGCCGCTGTCTGTAGAAGCGCAGGCAGAGTGCCGTTTCATGCTTCTTTCTCCGAACAACCTGCTGAAACCGTCCGATGGTGGTCCGGTAGCCGTTCCTTCCCAGGATATGGTTCTTGGTATCTACTATCTGACACAGGAGCGTCCGGGCGAGAAGGGCGAAGGAAGCTTCTTCCGCGATATGAACGAAGCCATCCTGGCATACGAGAACGGATACATTACCCTGCAGACCAAGATTACCATCCGCTGCGAAAAAGAGATGGAAGATGGTACTGTAATGCAGCAGAACGTAAGCTCCACACTCGGAAGATTCCTCTTCAATGAGATTCTGCCGCAGGATCTGGGATACGTAGACCGTACGGTTCCGGGTAACGAGCTTGCGCTTGAGGTTGATTTCCTCGTTGCAAAGAAACAGCTGAAACAGATTCTGGAAAAAGTCATCAATACACACGGAGCTACCAAAACCGCAGAGGTTCTGGACTATATCAAGGCAACCGGATATAAATACTCCACCCGTGCAGCCATGACCGTATCCATTTCCGATATGACCGTGCCGCCGCAGAAGCCGGAGATGCTCGCCGAAGCACAGGCAACGGTAGACAAGATTACAAGAAACTTCAAACGTGGTCTGATTACAGACGAAGAGCGTTACAAAGAGGTTGTAGATACCTGGAAGAAGACCGACGATGCGCTGACAAAAGCACTGCTCGACGGACTGGATAAATACAATAACATCTTCATGATGGCTGACTCCGGAGCCCGTGGTTCCGATAAGCAGATCAAACAGCTGGCCGGTATGCGAGGACTGATGGCCGATACAACCGGACACACCATCGAGCTGCCGATCAAGTCAAACTTCCGTGAAGGTCTTCAGGTACTGGAATACTTCATGTCCGCACATGGAGCACGAAAAGGTATGTCCGATACCGCGCTTCGTACCGCCGACTCCGGTTACCTGACCCGTCGTCTGGTAGACGTTTCTCAGGACCTGATCATCCGTGAAATCGACTGTGCCGAGGGCAAGGACGAAATTCCGGGTATGTGGGTCAGCGAGTTCACAGACGGAAAAGAGCAGATCGAGAGTCTGCAGGATCGTATCACAGGCCGTTTCTCCTGCGAGACGATCAAAGACAAGGACGGCAACGTCATTGTAAAAGCAAACCATATGATCACCCCGAAACGTGCTGCCCGTGTCATCAAAGACGGCATCAACGAGAACGGTGAGCATTATACAAAAGTAAAAATCCGTACCATTCTTACCTGCCGTTCCGGTAACGGAATCTGCGCAAAATGCTATGGTGCCAACATGGCAACCGGCGAGGCAGTACAGGTTGGTGAGTCTGTCGGAATTATCGCAGCACAGTCGATCGGTGAGCCTGGTACACAGCTGACCATGCGTACCTTCCATACCGGTGGTGTTGCCGGTGGAGATATTACACAGGGTCTTCCTCGTGTCGAGGAGCTTTTTGAAGCAAGAAAGCCAAAAGGTCTTGCGATTATCACAGAAATCAAAGGTATTGCTACCATTAAAGATACTAAGAAGAAACGTGAAATCATTGTTACAGACAACGAAGATGGAAACTCCAAGACTTACCTGATTCCTTATGGCTCCCGTATTAAGATTCAGGATGGACAGGTACTTGAAGCAGGTGATGAACTGACAGAAGGTTCTGTAAATCCACATGATATTCTGAAGATTAAAGGAGTACGTGCCGTTCAGGATTACATGATTCAGGAAGTACAGCGAGTATATCGTCTGCAGGGTGTAGAAATCAATGATAAACATATCGAAGTTATCGTTCGTCAGATGCTGAAGAAGATCCGCATCGAGGAAAGCGGCGATACCGAATATCTGCCCGGCACAATGGTTGACGTTCTGGATTACGAGGACTTAAACGAAGAGCTGATCGCAGCCGGCAAGAAGCCTGCTGAGGGCAAACAGGTAATGCTCGGTATTACCAAGGCTGCTCTGGCAACCAACTCCTTCCTGTCTGCCGCATCCTTCCAGGAAACCACGAAGGTTCTGACGGAAGCAGCGATCAAGGGTAAGGCTGATCCACTGATCGGTCTGAAGGAAAACGTTATTATCGGTAAGCTGATTCCTGCTGGTACCGGTATGAAACGTTACCGCAATGTCAAGTTAAACACGGATGCGATGATTGCCGCTGAGGAAGCAGAGCGCGCAGCCAGAGCAGAAGAGGAAGCGAGACTTGCTGCAGAAGCTACAGCAGCGGAAAAGAAATCCAAAGAGGATGACGAGCTGCTGGAAGAAACCACTGACGAAGATGTAACCGATGAAGAACTGCCCGAAGAGGAAGCGATTCTGGACGAGGACATCGACGAAGAACTGGACGAGGAAGCCGAAGCAGAAGAAAACGGCGAGGAGTAATCTGACCCGGGTGTTCCATTCAACAATAAAAAGTACACCTTGCAAAAATGCCGGTGTCGTACACAATAGAATGCGCGCTCCGCGAACCTTCTATTGTTACAAATGAAGAAACAGAGCAGGCGGATGTTCCTCAAAATGAGCATCCGCCTGTTTTGTGCGTCTGATGGTGTGTTTGTGCTTACCCTTCAGCAAGTCCGGAAAGCGATTTTTCCTGCCGTTTCTTTGCCGGAAAATCC
>ENA-ORTS01001165-ORTS01001165.1-human-gut-metagenome-genome-assembly--contig:-NODE-1165-length-18987-cov-4.269227_pt1 | contig 18987 bp, 16 predicted proteins | sample MGYA00241911_ERZ509186 | MGnify/ENA primary metagenome ERZ509186 (study PRJEB26280, sample SAMEA2338852) | human gut metagenome | biome: human gut; feature: human-associated habitat; material: faeces...
AAGAGAGTTTACAGACTTCATATTTGATTTACGGGAGGAAATGATCAATGATAACTTGTAAAAATCCGATTTTAAGTGGCTTTTATCCGGATCCGTCCATATGCAGGGTAGGAGAGTGGTTTTATCTGGTTACATCTACTTTTGCATATTTTCCGGGAATTCCTGTATTTCGCAGCAAAAATCTGGCACAATGGGAGCAGATCGGCAATATATTGACACGGGAGAGCCAGCTACCCTTACAGGGCTGTGAACATAATGAGGGGATTTATGCTCCTACACTTCGGTGGCATGAGGGAACTTTTTATCTGATCACTACCAATGTATCTGGCGGTGGAAATTTTATAGTAACTGCAAAAAATCCCCAGGGTCCATGGTCAGAACCTCATTTTTTGGAAAATGCCAGGGGAATCGACCCTAGCTTATTCTTTGATGAGGATGGAACCTGTTATTATATCGGGCAGAGAGAAAATTCCCGTGGCGGCAGGTACAATGGTGATTGCGAAATATGGATACAGAAGCTGGATTTACAGACTTTCAGGCTAGAAGGGGAGGCACATCCTGTTTTATATGGATTCCAGAGAAATGCAATCTGGCCGGAGGGTCCTCATCTTTATAAAAGAAATGGTTATTACTATATTTTTCATGCAGAAGGTGGAACAGCGGAGCATCACAGTGAAATGGTGGCCAGGAGTAAAAACATTTTTGGTCCCTATGAATATGCAGGGACAAATCCGATCCTGACGCACAGACATTTGGGAAAAAATGCGGAGATTACCTGTGTAGGACATTGCGATCTGACTGAGGATGAACAGGGAAACTGGTTTATGGTTGTTCTGGGCTGCAGACCTGTGGACGGAAAGACATTTCTGGGAAGAGAGACTTTTCTGGCAAAGGTAGAGTGGGAGGATGACTGGCCGGTGGTAAACCCGGGAGTAGGAATGCTGGAAAAGGAAATCTGTCTGCCTGGTGAGAAGGATAACTCTATGCCCGGAGAACTGAATGAAGTCAGAAATTACAGTTTCAAAAATATGACAGATAAAAAGCTTCCACTGGATTTTATGATGCTCAGAAATCCCCAGCCGAATGCTTATACAATAGATGAACAGGAAGAATGTTTAAAACTTCCTGCAAAAGCTGTGGCAATTGGGGATAATGGGAGTCCTTCGTATGTTGCGGTGAGACAAAAGCACCATAGATTTCAGGCAGAGACGGAGTTTTTGTTAAAAGCAGGAGAAAAAGGTGACAGAGCCGGAATTGCCTATCTTCAGAATTCTCAGAATTATCTTCTGGCAGAATATGGAGAAGTGGGGGCAGACGGCTATATCTATGTCACAGTATGTATCAATGGAACAGAGAAGATACTTGCAGAAAAGAAAACAGAGAAAAGAGGTATGCAGACCCTGAGATTGCGCGTAGACCAAAGCCTGGCACAGGTATGGCTGATTCGGCCTGAGACGGAAGAAAAATCACAATGTATAATCAGGGAGGTGGATATCAGCCATATGTGTACAGAAGCGGCAGGCGGTTTTACCGGCTGTACAGTGGGAATGTATGTACACTCTGAACAGAAACAGAGTACAGGCTGTGCGCAGTTTTGCAGATTTACGGTAAAGTAACAATCATTCTGATGATTCCGGCAATTGGTTGTTCTGCCTTTGCGTTTGTGTTAAGATCCCATCTTTGACAGTTGTAAGGTGACAAAACGGCTACAAACCCAGTAAATATGGGTGTTGTGGCCGTTTTTCTTTTTGCAGCGATATGTACTATATTATCCTTGCTTTGATTTTATCTGTTTTGTATTCTTGATGAGGGTCCGCATAAAACCCATCATACATTTCTTCTTTCTGGATCTGTTTTTCATCAAGATCATAAACTTGTTTTTCAGCAATCTCACCATCAGTAGTAACGGAAGTCTTTTTCACGAAACGCATAGGATCGTTTTGGCTCTTCCCTTTTCTTTTGCGCCCAGGTGTTGTGATTATCCGTTCAGCCCTTTCAATTTGTCGGACGCGGATCTTTCTCTGGTAGGCTTTGTACTTAGGAGAATAAGTGACAATTAAAGTCTCATCCATGTCCCCTGTAACAACAGGTACTTCCTTGTAGTAGATCGTGTTATAGACTTTATACCGCCTTGTAGAAGAGCGTGCACGCACTGGCAGTTATGAGACCAGAACGCAGCTGAGAGGCCGGAAAACAATTCTTACAGAAAAACAGCACCACGATATTCTGGAACTTGTGCAAGAACAACCGGATATCACAATGAAGGAGATTGTCGAAACGCTTCATTTACCTGTAGGCGATGAAGCTGTCAGGCGTTTTCTGATAAAACAAGGTTACACTTATAAGAAACAGTCTTTGCATGCAAAAGAACAGGAGCGTCCCCGATGTGCAGAGAAAACGCAGTCAATGGATAGAAACTATATCTGGTGCAAATGCAGAACATCAAATATATCTCGATGAAAGCGGTATTAATACAAACCTCACAAGACACTATGCACATGCAGTACATGGAAAACGTGCCATGGATGCTACCTCGATCAACACGCCTGCCGGAACAACTGTTTTGTCATTCATCCGGCTTAACGGCAGTCTGGTATATACTACGTACCAAGGTGGAACAACTGCACAGCGATTTCGTGAATATATGGGAAAACAATTGATACCGAGCCTTGAGAAAGGCGATGTTGTAATCATGGATAACATGCGTTCTCATCATGTCAAAATAGTGACGGAACTTTTAGACAAGGCGGGGATCTCCTATCTATATTTGCCACCATACAGTCCAGATTTGAATCTTATTGAAAAAATGTGGTCAAAAATGAAATCCTTTCTCAGAAAGAGGAAAGTCCGTGTTGCTGCTGAACTACCTGAGGCTGTAAAAGCGGCCTTAGAAACAATAAGCACGAATGATTGCAAAGGGTGGTTCCACGCATCTGGAATTTGCGTTAATTAAGAGAATAGCTATAATCAACAGTCAAAGATGAGATTATAACATAAATCGAACAGGGAAGAAATACATAATTTCTTAATATTTTCAGTCGGGATTTGCAAAATGCAGTAAAATAGAGTATAATGCGAACGAGTTCATACGGAAAAAACAAAAAACCTGAAAAACAAAAACCCCAAGGAGTTAAAAAAAGTGTCAGATATGAAATGGCTCCGTTTTATACGGAAATTGAAACCTTACAACATACAGAAGGGACTGCGTTACCTGAAACATTATGGGCCAAAGGAATTCCTGATCCGTCTTTCGGAGCGGATGGAGCCGGAGGAGGTTCCGTACGGACCGTGGCGGGAGCAGTACTGCGCAAAAGAGGAGGACCTGGCGCGTCAGAAAAATCATAAATTTTCTTATTGTCCGAAGATCAGCGTTGTTGTTCCGGCTTACCGTACGCCGGAAATTTTTCTGCGTCAGATGATCGAATCCCTGGAAAAACAGAGTTATGAAAACTGGGAACTGGTGATCGGAAATGCCAGCCCGGAGGATGAGACGATGGCGCGCATCCTGAAAGAGTATACCGGAAAAGATCCGCGTGTAAAGAACGTTCCGATTCCGGAAAATATCGGCATTGCAGAGAATACAAATGCAGCGCTTGCCGCAGCAGCGGGAAATTTCGTCGGTTTTATGGATCACGACGATCTGCTTGCGCCGGATGCACTCTTTGAAATTGCCATCCGTCTGGAAAAAGATCCGTCCATCGATGCTTTTTATACCGATGAGGACAAGGTACGGACCGATCTGTCCGAGTATTTCCAGCCGCATTTCAAACCGGATTTCAATCTGGATCTGCTGCGGTCAAACAATTATATCTGCCATTTCTTCGTTGTACGGCGGGAGATTGCGGAGAAAACCGGCGGCCTTCGTCCGGAATACAATGGGGCGCAGGATTATGATTATATCTTCCGCTGCACGGAAATGGCGGGAAAAATTGTACACATTCCGAGGGTTTTATATCACTGGAGGGTCCACAGCGCTTCCACCGCAGACAATCCGGCAAGCAAGCTGTACGCGTATGAGGCCGGAAAAAAGGCAATTGAGGGAAACCTTGCGCGCTGCGGCGAAGAGGGAACCGTCACACTGCGTTCGGATTATGGCTTCTACGATGTAGATTATAAACTGCGGGGAACGCCTCTGGTTTCGATTCTGATCCCGAACAAGGATCAGGCCGATACGTTACGCACCTGTCTGGAATCCATTAAGAAGAAGTGCATGTATCCATCCTATGAGATTCTGATTATTGAGAACAACAGCACTGAGGAAGCAACGTTTTCCTATTACAAAGAACTCGAAGCACAGGGCATCCGTGTCCTGAAGTATCCAAAACAGGGCTTTAACTATTCTGCGATCAATAATTTTGGCGTCAAAGAGGCAAAGGGAGAGTATCTCCTGTTTCTCAATAACGATATGGAAATCATCACACCCGATTTTATGGAAAAGATGGTATCCAATCTGCAGAGACCGCAGATCGGGGCGGTCGGCGCGAAGCTGTATTACCCGGACAACACGGTGCAGCATGCGGGTATCATCATCGGTATCGGCGGCATTGCGGGCCACGCCTTTTTAGGACTGGCGCGCGGAAGAAGCGGCTACCTGCATAAGGCATCGCTCCAGATGAATGTGAGTGCGGTGACAGCAGCGTGCATGATGATGAAAAAAGAGGTCTTTGAGGAGGTCGGCGGCTTTGAAGAAGAACTGTCCGTCGCTTTCAACGATGTTGATCTGTGCCTGCGCATTGGAAAAGCAGGTTATAAAATCGTATACAATCCGCACGTGGAGCTGTACCATTATGAATCGAAATCCAGGGGAGCAGAGGATGACGAGAAGAAGGTGCGCCGCTTCCAGTCGGAAATCGAATTTATGCGCAGCCGCTGGATTGGGCTGTTAAAGGCAGGAGATCCCTGCTACAATCCAAATTTAACGCTGGCATCGTGGAACTATGGACTGCGTGCCGACGGCAGGGGAGTAAAACCATGGACAAAGTAGCAGTTGTAATACCAAATTATAATGGATACCGGTATCTGGAGACGTGCTTTGCAGCGCTTGCAAAGCAGACCTTTACGGAATTTACCACATATTTCGTGGACAATGGTTCACAGGATGAGAGCTGTGCGTTTCTGCGGGAACACTACCCGGAGACGAAAATCATCCAGCTCGATGATAACTATGGCTTCAGCCGTGCGGTCAACGAAGGCATCCGCCGGTCGAAGGAGCCGTATGTGATCCTTTTAAACAACGACACCGAAGTGTTCCCGGACTTTGTCGAGCGCCTTTATGAGGGAATCTGTAAAAGAAAGAATGCGTTTGCATGCAGCGCAAAGCTGATTTCCTATCAGGAGCGTGATAAAATCGACGATGCGGGAAATTACTATAATATGCTGGGATGGGCATTCGCAAGAGGAAAAGGAAAACCGGTCAGTGAATTTGAAACGTCCGACCGGATTTTTGCGGCCTGCGCCGGAGCAGCGATCTACCGCCGGGAATTTCTGGAAAAGACCGGACTTTTTGACGAAGAACATTTCGCTTATCTGGAAGATACCGACATCGGCTATCGTGCGCGGCTTTTGGGCTACGAGAACTGGTATGAGCCGTCCGCGAAGGTTTACCACGTCGGAAGCGGAACGAGCGGCTCCCGGTATAACCTCTTTAAAATCCGTTATTCTTCCAGGAACAATATTTATCTGATCTATAAAAATATGCCGGTTTTACAGATTTTGCTTAACCTGCCGGTCTTTATCCTCGGTTTTTCGGCAAAACTGGTCTTTTTTGCATCGAAGGGATACGGAAAAGAATATCTGGCAGGAATCAAGAATGGTTTTTTCATCTGCCGGAAGCCGGAAAACAGAGCAAAAAAGATCCGTTTCGAGTGGAAGCGCCTCGGCACGTATTTTGTCATCGAATGGGAGCTTTTTATCAATGTGTTCCGGAGATTTCTGGAGAGGGCATAAGGATTCTTTCAAAAGATTACGAAAAAGTTAAAAAGTTTACGGAAATAAGAAGAATGTTAGAAAAATATGATTGCTCTTTTTTGGAACTTATTGTATAGTTAGGGGTAGGGAATTTTTAAATCCCGAAAAAAACAGATAAGGTGAACGAATTTGATCAACGATAATCAGAAATATTTTGACCGGATGCACGTTCTGATCGATGCCCTGGTGCTCGCACTTTCCTATGTACTGTCCTGGTACTGCTATGTGCGGCTGGGCGTTATGAATAATCATCCGGAGAGGGGAATTCTGCCGCCGGCGACGTATATGATGGCACTGCTCTATATCGTGCCCGGCTATCTGCTGCTTTACTATGCATTCAATCTCTATGCATCCAAGCGTTTTCAGGGAAGACGTCTGGAATTTGCCAATATCTTAAAAGCGAATATGGTTGGATTTCTGGTCTGGCTGGCCAGCCTTTACATGGTGCGCCAGGTTCACTTTTCCCGTGGTATGCTCTGCATCTTCTTTGTGCTGAATGTGACACTGGAAACGATCGTAAGAAATCTGATCCACTATATCTTAAGCAATATGTGGAAACACGGCCGCAACCAGAAGCAGATTCTGATGGTCGGCTACAGCCGTGCGACCGAGGAATACATTGACCGGATCATTGCAAACCCGGAGTGGGGCTATCTCGTCCGCGGAATCCTCGATGACCATGTCAAAGCGGGAACGATGTACCGCGGTATCAAGGTTCTTGGAAGAATCAACAATCTTTCAGTCATTCTGCCGGAAAACAAACTGGATGAAATTGCCATTACCCTTGGCCTGAACGAATACTTCCGCCTGGAGGAGATCGTTGCCATGTGTGAAAAATCCGGCGTACATACCCAGTTTGTGCCGGATTACCACAACATCATTCCGACAAAGCCGTACACAGAAGACCTGCAGGGACTTCCTGTCGTCAATATCCGCTATGTGCCGCTTTCCAACACGTTCAACGCGATGCTGAAACGGATTGTGGATATTTTCGGCGCGCTCGTGGCGATCATTCTGTTCTCACCGGTGATGCTGTTTTCCTGCATCATGATCAAGCTGACCTCACCGGGTCCGCTGATCTACCGTCAGACACGCGTCGGACTGCACAACAAACCGTTTGAAATGTACAAGTTCCGTTCGATGGAAGTTCAGACGGAGGAGAAAGAAAAGAAGGCATGGACCGTGAAGAATGACCCGCGTGTGACGGGATTTGGAAAATTCATGCGCCATACCAGCATTGATGAGCTTCCACAGCTCTTTAACATCTTAAAAGGAGATATGAGCCTGGTCGGACCGAGGCCGGAGCGACCTTTCTTTGTGGAAAAATTCCGGGAGGAGATCCCGCGTTATATGGTAAAACATCAGGTTCGTCCCGGTCTTACGGGATGGGCGCAGGTGAATGGATACCGGGGGGATACTTCTATCCGCAAGCGTATTGACTGTGATCTGTATTATATTGAAAACTGGACGCTGGGACTTGATTTTAAAATTCTGTTCCTGACCTTTTTCAAAGGATTTGTGAATAAAAACGCTTACTAAAAGATAAGGGGAAAAGAGATGTCGAAGAAGAATTACAAAAAGAGCAGAAAATACAAAAAAATGCGCCGCAGAAAAATAATTTTCGGAATTGAAATCACCGTTCTGCTGATTCTTTCCGGAATTCTGTTCGTCTACGCATGGATCAACCGTTCGATGGATAAGATGAATCAGGATACGCTGGACAGCTCCCAGATTCAGATCAACAGTGAAGTAAAGGCAAATACCGATCTCTCACAGATGTCCGGTACACAGGTCATCGCGCTGGTCGGCGTGGATGCCAGAGGTGTGGAAGGCTCCGAGCTGGCAGAAAGCATGAACAGTGACACGATTATTCTCTGTTGTATTGATCATGACAAGCAGGAAATCCGTATGGTGTCGATTATGCGTGACACCTGGATGAACATGGCGAAATATACCGATGAATATTATGAGTTTGACAAAGCCAATTCCGCATACAACCGCGGCGGCCCGGAGAGTATGCTCTCCATGCTGAATACAAACCTTGACTTTGCACTGACCGATTACGTTACCGTAAACTTCAAGGCACTCGCCGATGCGATTGATGTCCTGGGCGGTCTCGACATCGAGATGACAAATGCAGAGTGTGTTCATGCAAACAACTACAACAGAGAGGTATCGGAAGCACAGGGCGTAGAGTATGAAGCTATTCCGTATGATGAGGACCTTGGGGATGATTACAGCGAAGTACGTCATGTCAGCGGTGCGCTTGCTACCTCCTATGCGCGGATCCGTTATGGCGGCGGTGATGATGCAAAACGTACCAGCCGTCAGCGAATTGTTATCAATCTTATGGTACAGAAGCTGAAACAGAATCCGACCAAGATTCCGGAAATTCTGGACAAGGTGATGGGAAATGTCAGCACCAGTCTTACCAAGAATGAAATCCTGGAACTTGGTATGCATGCGGTAACGTATACGATGGGAACCTCCTATGCCTATCCGTTCCAGCTCTGCTATGGTGAAAATGTAGTGAATGCCCTTGGTGAGGATGTTGTAATTCCGGTTACGCTGGAGTTCAATGTAAGAGAGCTGCATGAATATCTGTATCCGGGTCTTTCGTATGAACCGTCTGCGGCTGTTACAGAGTACAGCGACTACATTGCAAGAAAGAGCGGTTACGATGAAGATATGATCGGCTATGTGCTGAACCAGGGGCCTGGTGCAGAGGCAGATTCGGTGATCGCAGGCGACTAAATACGAGGGAGAAAACCAGACATGAAATTCTATACCGTTGATGTTATGATACCAACGTATAAACCAGGGCAGGAGTTCGCAGAGCTTCTGCCCCGCCTTTTGGAACAGACTTACCCGATCCGGTCGATCCGGGTTGTAAACACAGGGAAAAAGTTCTGGAACCCGGCGTGGGAGCAGTTATCGGATAAAATTATGGTAGAGCATATCCGGCCAAGCGAATTTGACCACGGCGGAACGAGAAGGGCGATGGCAGAAAGTTCGGATGCGGATCTTTTGCTTTTTATGACCCAGGATGCCATGCCGTACGACAATGCGTGCGTGGAACATCTGGTGGAAAAATTTTCACTGCCGCATGTGAAGGCGGCCTATGCGCGGCAGCTTCCGCGGGATGACTGCCGTACACTGGAACGGTTTACGAGAGGCTTTAACTATCCGGAGGAGAGTGATATCAAGGATGCCGGTGATCTGCCAAAACTTGGTGTTAAGACTTTTTTCTGCTCCAATGTCTGTGCAATGTATGACCGCAGGACATATGAAGAGCTGGGTGGATTTGTAGAAAGCACCTTGTTTAACGAAGATATGATCTATGCCGGGCATCTTGTGCAGGCGGGCTATGCGATTGCCTATGCGGCAGATGCGAAGGTGGTACATTCCCACAATTACGGTTGTCTGGCACAGCTTCACCGCAATTTCGACCTCGGTGTATCCCAGGCACAGCATCCGGAGATCTTTGATGCGTATCCGTCTGAGGGTGAGGGAATCCGTATGGTGAAAAAATCGGCATCCTACGTCTGCAAAATTCATAAGCCGTGGCTGCTCGTCACGTTATTTTTTCAAAGCGGATTCAAATATGTGGGATACTTCCTCGGAAAACGATACAAAAGCCTTCCGGACGGTGTGATCCGCTGGTGTACCTCAAACAAAACGTGGTGGGAATATCACGGAAAGATAAGAAAAAAACGAAATAGAAGATAAGTGAAAGTAAAAAACAAAAATAAAAAGATTTTGTAAGTAAATACGAAATGCTCCATAAGGTTGACAGAGAACGGAGCAGCGTGGTAAAAAAGTAAAGAACAAGAAATTAGAAGGCGGCATAACCTGAAAACAGAACAAGGGTGCCGCCTTTTGCTGTTAGGAGGAAAAAATCTATGTGTGGAATTGTTGGATATATTGGAACCTGCCAGGCTGCCCCGGTGCTGCTGGACGGATTGTCAAAGCTGGAGTACCGCGGATACGATTCGGCCGGAATTGCTGTATACGATGGAAACAAAATTCAGATGCAGAAAGCAATGGGCCGTCTGAAGGTGCTTGAGGAAATGACACAAAATGGAGCGACACTTCCGGGTACCGTAGGAATCGGACATACGAGATGGGCAACGCATGGGGCACCTTCCGATCTGAATGCACATCCGCATTTCAATAAAGACCACTCGATTGTCGTTGTACACAATGGAATTATTGAGAATTATCTGAAATTAAAGAAAAAACTGATGTCCAAAGGATATGAGTTCCTTTCGGAGACAGATACCGAGGTAATTGCCCATATGCTGGATTACTATTATAACGGCGATCCGCTTGCAACGATCACAAAGGTTATGCACCGCATGGAGGGATCGTATGCACTGGGTATCCTGTTCCGCGACCATCCGGATGAGGTGTATGCGGTCCGTAAAGACAGCCCGCTGATCGTTGGTACAAGTAAGAGCGGAAACCTGATTGCATCCGATGTTCCGGCTGTCCTGAAATATACAAGAGATGTCTATTTTCTGGAAAATGAGGAGATCGTGAAACTGACCCGCGATGGCCTTCACTTCTACAATATTGACGAGGAGGAGCTGGAGAAAGAGGCAACCCACATCGACTGGGATATGAATGCGGCAGAAAAAGGCGGCTATGAGCATTTCATGCTGAAAGAGATGCATGAGCAGCCAAAAGCCGTAAAAGATACCCTGACGCCGCGTATTAAGAACGGTGATGTTGTGATCGAAGAACTCGGCATGACCGATGAGGAGATCCGCGCGATCCGCAAAATCTTTATCGTTGCCTGCGGTTCCGCATACCACACCGGTGTAACCGCAAAATACGTCTTCGAAAAGCTGGCAAGAATCCCGGTTGAGGTAGATCTGGCAAGCGAATTCCGCTACCGTGATCCGATTCTGCCGGAAAATACGCTCGTGGTCATCGTCAGCCAGTCGGGTGAGACGGCCGATACCCTCGCGGCTCTCCGCCTTGCAAAAGAAAAGGGCGTGCGTACCCTTGGCATCGTAAACGTAGTTGGAAGTTCGATTGCAAGAGAGGCAGACAATGTCATGTACACCTGGGCCGGTCCGGAGATCGCTGTTGCGACAACGAAAGCGTACAGCACACAGCTTATCGCGCAGTACCTTCTGGCGATGAAGTTTGCCAAAGTACGCGGAACCGTTTCGCAGAATGACTTCGATGCGATGATCCAGAGCCTTGAGCGCCTGCCGGAGCAGATTTCCCTGCTGCTGTCCCATAAGGAGAACGTACAGCGTTTTGCCAACCGTTATCTTGCGGCAGAACACGTCTTTTTCATCGGACGCGGCATCGACTATGCAATCTCGATGGAGGGCTCCCTGAAGCTGAAAGAGATTTCCTACATCCACTCCGAGGCGTATGCAGCCGGTGAGCTGAAACACGGAACCATTTCCCTGATTGAGGACGGACGCCTTGTCGTAGCCGTGCTGACCCAGCCGGAGCTCTACAAGAAAACGATCAGCAATATTCAGGAAGTGAAGACACGAGGCGCGTTTGTCATGGCGGTAACGACCGTTGGCAATACAGAAGTGGAAAAAGTAGCCGACTACGTAGTTTACCTGCCGGAGACAAATCCGATTTTTGCAAACTCCCTGGCGATCATTCCGCTGCAGCTCTTTGGCTACTACGTATCGATCGGCAGAGGCCTCGATGTGGATAAACCGAGAAACTTGGCGAAATCGGTTACGGTAGAATAAAAACCGCAGCATAAAATTCCTCTTTTTTCAAAATTATCACAGTTTCAACACAATTCTAACGTACAATAGGCAGTAGAAAATGAAGAAAGAAATAAGAGCACTGTGTATTGGTGCCTGAGATAGAAAAGAGAAAGAGGGATCAGCCATGAGTGAAGAGTTCAAAAAAGAAGAAATAAATGGTGAGGCAGCAGAGAAAACCAAAGCTGCAGAGCATACAGAAGAAGTAAAAGCAGAAACGACAGCAGAGCAGAGCGCAGCAGAGACGGAAAAACCGCAGGAAACCGCAGAAGCGCCGAAGACGGAAGAAAAGAAAACGACAACCTACAGCTGGGTGAATCCGAAAATCAGCGGAAAGACCGGCGAGGAGAATAACAGCGCTTCCTACACCGGAAAACCGGACTCGTCGGAGGCAAAGGCAGAGCAGACATCTTCTGCAAAGACAGAACATTATCAGTACCAGTCACAGACACAGAGTGCTCCGAAGCAGGAAAAACCACAGTTTTCTGCCGTTCCGCAGCCGCAGGATCACAAAAAGAAAGCGAAAAAACCAATGTCATCCGCAAAAAAATGGGGCATGACACTTGCCATGGCAGCGTGCTTCGGACTCGTGGCAGGCGGTGTTTTCATTGGGACTGCAGCAGTCGGTACGAAAGTGATAGGTACAGCAACAGAGCAGAAGCAGGAAGTTACAATTCCGACGACCACCACAACAACGGCAGCAGACAGCAGTGATACCTCCGATACCGTAAAAGCAACCGGCGAGATGTCCGTGAAAGATGTTGCATCGAGTGCGATGCCGTCTCTGGTAGCAATTTCTACGACAACGGTGGAAGAAGTTGAGACATTCTTCGGAACCACAAGCCAGGAAGTTCCTGCAAGCGGAACCGGAGTTATTGTCGGACAGAACGACGATGAGCTCCTGATTGCGACAAACAACCACGTTGTCAGCGGTGCAACGTCTCTTTCCGTCAGCGTTATCGACGATGAGACGGTAGAAGGCCAGATCAAAGGTACCGATGCGGACAATGACCTTGCTGTTGTTGCAGTAAAACTTTCCGACATCAAGGACGAGACAAAGAGCCAGATCAAAATTGCCGTGATGGGAAATTCCGATGACCTTGAGGTCGGTGATCAGGTTGTGGCAATCGGAAATGCACTGGGAACCGGCCAGTCCCTGACGAGCGGATATATCAGTGCAAAAGACCGTACGATCTCCAGTCAGGATGAGAGTACCGGCGAGACGATTACTTCTGAGGGACTGATCCAGACCGATGCAGCCATCAACCCTGGAAACAGCGGCGGCGCCCTTCTGAACATGAACGGTGAGCTGATCGGCATTAACGAAGCAAAATACAGTTCCACACAGGTCGAGGGCATGGGCTTTGCGATCCCGATTTCGAAAGCGGAGCCGATTCTGCAGAACCTGATGAACCTGACAACAAGATACAAAGTCAGCGATGATGAGGCCGCTTATATCGGAATTAACATGGCGGATGTCAGCGCAGATGTTTCCCAGAACTACGGTATTCCGACCGGTGTCTGCATCATGAGCGTTGTGGACGGCAGCCCGGCAGCCGATGCGGGCTTCAAGAAAGGCGATGTTATCACCACGTTTGATGGAAGAAGCATCTCGAACGCCAAAGGCTTAAAAGAGACACTGACCTATTATGCGGCAGGCGAGACTGTAGATGTCACCGTACAGCGCGCGGACAACGGTGAGTACAAAGAAGTAACACTGACGCTGACCCTTGGCTCTGCAGCAGATATGCCGCAGACGAGCGGAAGCAGCAACGGAACCACAAACGATGGAACCGGAAGCTCCGATCAGAATGACCAGGGTATTCAGAATCCGTTTGGCAACAGATAAAAACTCGAAATAACTATTTCCTAAGAGAAAAAAGACGGACAGCACAGGAATATGAACGCCTGGCTGTCCGCCTTTTTCTGCATTTTTTGATATAATTTTTTGAATTTGTAAAATTCTTAAAAAAGTTGGTAATTTTTAAGAAAGTTTTTACTTGTGACCCTATGGCTTTTGGGCTATAATCAAGCTAGACCAAGCGATCTATTACAGAAAGGAATTTGAAAAATCATGTCAGAAGAGAAAGACAGAGTGGACGGTACCGCGGACGAAACGAAGGCGGAAACAAAAAGCTCTGACCATCATACAGAAGATACCTATGAAAAAGTCTGCTTCATGTGCCGCAGACCGGAGAGCAAAGCCGGAAAGATGATTACCCTTCCGGGAAACATCAATATCTGCCCGGACTGCATGCAGAAGAGCTTTGATACCATGAACCAGAACCCGGGCCAGATCAATGAGATGATGAATAATATGAACAACATGCCGAATATCGGCATGTTCGATCTCTCCGGGCTTTCCAACCAGATCCCGAACCGGCAGCGGGTAAAGAAAAAAGAAGAAAAGAAGAAAACAAAAGAATTTTCAATCAAGGACATTCCGCCGCCGCACCGGATCAAGGCGATGCTTGACGAATACGTCATCGGCCAGGACCGTGCAAAGAAAGTCATGTCGGTTGCCGTTTACAACCATTACAAACGTGTCTTTGCACCGCAGGACGGAAATATCGAGATCGAAAAATCCAACATGCTGATGATCGGACCGACCGGTTCCGGAAAAACGTATCTGGTGCAGACACTGGCACGCCTCTTAGATGTGCCGCTTGCCATCACGGACGCCACATCCCTTACCGAAGCGGGTTATATCGGTGATGATATTGAAAGCGTGGTATCTAAGCTTTTAGCGGCCGCAGACAACGATGTGGAGCGCGCGGAGCACGGTATCATCTTCATTGACGAGATCGACAAGATTGCGAAAAAGAAAAATACAAACCAGAGAGACGTCAGCGGAGAAGCCGTACAGCAGGGAATGCTGAAGCTCCTCGAGGGCAGCGACATCGAAGTTCCGGTGGGAGCCAACAGCAAAAATGCGATGGTTCCGCTCGAGACCGTCAATACCAGAAACATTCTCTTTATCTGCGGCGGTGCCTTCCCGGATCTGACGGACATCATCAAGGAGCGTCTGAACAAGACAGCTTCCATTGGCTTCCAGGCGGATCTGAAGGACAAGTATGATGGGGATAAGAACCTGCTGTCACAGGTGACCTTAGAAGACCTTCGGACTTTCGGTATGGTGCCGGAGTTCCTTGGCCGTCTGCCGATCGTATTTACGCTGGAGAGTCTCAATGAGGATATGCTGGTCGAGATCTTAAAAGAACCGAAAAATGCGATCCTGAAGCAGTATAAGAGACTGCTCGAACTCGACGAGGTGAAACTGGAATTTGATGATGATGCACTTCGCTCTATTGCAAGAAAAGCGCTGGAAAAAGATACCGGTGCGAGAGCACTCCGTTCGATCATCGAGGATTTCATGCTGGATATCATGTATGAGATTCCAAAGGACAGCAGCATCGGAGAGGTTATCATCACAAAAGACTATATTGAAAAGACCGGCGGGCCGACGATTCTCCTGCGCGGTCAGGAAGTTCCAAAGTTAGAGCAGAAATAAGGTAACTGGAAAACACAGCGGAGCAGACGTGAAACTGGCGTTTTCTTGAAATAAGAGATAAGAAAGAGAGGGTTTTAACTATGGCAGAGGATTTTTTTGGAAATTTAAGTAAAACACTGAAAAAAACAGTGGATACTGTGGGAAAGAAAACAGATGAATTCGTAGAAATTCAGAAGATCCGCACCCGTCAGCATGCGCTTGAGGATCAGATTGAGAAGAATTACCAGGATATCGGACAGATCATCTACAACCGCTATCTGAACGGCGAAGCATTCGACGAGAATCTTGCCGGCATCTGCAAAGATATCACCGATCTGGAAAAAGAGATTGCAGACTGCAGGGAAGACGTGGCAAACAAGAGAGGCCGCATCGTATGCCCGGCCTGCGGCGCAAGTGTTCCGAAAGATGCAGCTTTCTGCATGCGCTGCGGTGCTGCTATGCCGGAGAAGGAAGAAGAGCCGGAGGATGCCGAGTTTGTACACGTAGAACCGGAAGAAAAAGCAGAAGAAACCGAAGCGGCAGCGCCGGAAGAAGAGCCGGAAGAAGAGCCTGAAAAAGAAGCAGAGGTACCGGAAGAGGAATGATCTGGACCCTGCTGCCGGGAGCGGTTTTCCTTGCAGACGGATACCTGAAAAAGAAGGCAGAAGAGGAGTTAAAGGAAAATGAGCAGATCCCGGTCTGTAAAGGACATATTGTCCTGCGGAAATGTCATAACCGCGGCGTAGCGGGCGGCGGCTTCGCGGACAGCACGAAGAAGGTGGAAATTCTCACCTTCTTTTTGCTGTCCGGACTGTGGGCGCGTCTCGGAGCGCTGGCGGGCAGACGTAAGTGTAAGGCGAAGAAGCTTGGGCTTGCGCTTACGATTGGCGGCGGCATGTCGAACTGGTATGACCGGCATAAGAGAGGTTACGTGACCGACTATGTCAGCTTCCGGTTTGGACCGGAGAAGTTCCGCAGACTTGTGTTCAATGTTTCTGATTTCTGTATTTTCTTCGGAATTGCGCTGCTGACGGCAATTTCCTGCCGGGAGTCCAGGTGATGCAGGATCTCCCGAAAAGCCCTGCGGATGGCGGGCTTTTCGGGGCAAAAAAGAAAATTTGAAATTTTTTGAAAAAATTTGAAAAAAGCTGTTGACAGATTCGGAATCATCTGGTAATATATGTTTTGTTGAGCGGCACATGAGAGCCGCAAGACAAGAAATGCAGGAGTGGCGGAATTGGCAGACGCGCAGGCTTCAGGTGCCTGTGGTCGCAAGATCGTGTGGGTTCAAGTCCCATCTCCTGCATTGTTTTTTTTACTTTGCGTATCAAGAATTGGTCCGGTGGACCAATTCGGATTGCCCTGATGGGAAGTGTGAAAACTTTCCGTCAGGGTATTTTTATTTTTCCAGAAAAGAAAATAATTCCGACAGGACATTTTATGCCCAATACACACTTCAAAAGTATTCCAGAAAAGAAATTTCCGTAATTCGACAAAAATAGTTGAAATGTTTCCCTGGTTGTGATAGAATCTGAAAGATTAAAGTATGAGATGCATATTTCATACAAACTCAAAACCGAACGAAAAAGAAAGGAAAACGGTGGAATGATGAAAGCTTTTCTAATCTTAGAAGACGGGCATGTCTTTACCGGAACCAGCATTGGTTCACAAAAAGAAGTGATCAGTGAAATCGTATTTAATACATCCATGACTGGATATCTCGAAGTGCTGACTGACCCATCCTATGCGGGACAGGCAGTATGTATGACGTATCCTCTTATTGGAAACTATGGAATTTGTTATGATGATCAGGAGTCCTTAAGACCCTGGCCGGATGGCTATATTGTAAGAGAATTATCCCGTCTCCCCAGCAACTTCCGTTGCCAGGACACCATTCAGAATTTCCTGAAAAAGTTCGATATTCCCGGAATCGCCGGAATCGATACTCGTGCTCTCACCAAAATTCTTCGTGAAAAAGGTACCATGAACGGTATGATCACGACCAACGAAAATTATCACCTCGATGAAATTATTCCAAAATTAAAAGCGTATAATACCGGAAAAGTTGTAGAAAAGGTAACCTGCTCTGAAAAATCAGTTTTAAAAGGAGAAGGCTTTAAAGTTGCACTTCTGGATCTTGGCGCAAAGAACAACATCGCACGTTCCTTAAATGAGCGCGGATGCGAAGTGACCATTTATCCGGCGCTTACTACAGCAGAAGAGATCCTCGCCGCAAATCCGGACGGAATCATGCTGTCCAACGGCCCTGGAGATCCGAAAGAGTGCGTATCCATTATCAAAGAGATTAAAAAACTGTACGATTCCAATGTACCGATCTTTGCAATCTGTCTTGGACATCAGCTGATGGCACTGGCTACCGGCGCAGATACCCACAAGATGAAATACGGCCACCGCGGCGGAAACCACCCGGTCAAGGATCTGGCAACCGGAAGAGTTTATATTTCTTCCCAGAACCACGGCTACGTTGTAGATACCGATACCCTGGATCCGAATGTGGCAGTTCCGGCCTTTGTGAACGTCAACGACGGCACCAACGAGGGACTCAAATACGTCGGCAAAAACATCTTTACCGTACAGTTCCATCCGGAGGCATGCCCTGGCCCGCAGGATTCCGGATACCTGTTTGATCGATTCCTTGAGATGATGGGAGGTAACAAGTAATGCCTCTTAATAAGAACATAAAAAAAGTACTCGTTATCGGTTCGGGTCCTATTGTAATAGGTCAAGCGGCTGAATTTGACTATGCCGGCGCACAGGCTTGCCGTGTACTTAAGGATGAGGGAATTGAAGTTGTACTTGTAAACTCAACCCCCGCCACAATTATGACGGATAAGGCTCTTGCCGACCATATATATCTTGAACCGCTTACCGAAGAAACGGTAAAAAGAATTATTGAAAAAGAACGCCCTGATTCAATCCTTTGCGGACTCGGCGGCCAAACAGGGCTTACAATAGGTATGCAGCTTGCAAAAGACGGATACCTTGATAAAATGGGTGTTACGCTGTTAGGCACAGACGCCGAAGCTATTGATAAAGCTGAAGACAGGCAAATGTTTCGCGATACTATGGTTAAAATCAACCAACCTGTTGTACCGAGTGACATTGCATACACAGTTGACCACGCAAAAGAAATTGCAGATGAAATCGGCTATCCGGTAATCATTCGTCCTGCTTTCACCTTGGGCGGTGCAGGCGGCGGGGTGGGAGCGGCAGTTTCCGGCGCAAAAAAGGCCGCGCTGTCCACCTCCACAGTCTTTTCTTCCGGTGGGCGGTGACCCCGGTGGATGTGCCGGGTGCTGTCATCGTCCGTGTGGGAACGGGAAGTTTCATCAAACATAGGAATTCTCCTTTTTGACATGTCCTCAGGCAAGGGGCACGATGGTCAGAACGGCCCGTGCCGGCAGGCAGGTGGCCGTCTGATCCTCCTGCGAGATCCAGCCAAAGCTTTCGCAGATGTGGTCAGGGCAGGGGGAATCAATGAACCGTGCCGCGCCGTCCTTGACCTCGATGTGCACCGTCAGATAGCCGGTGTCGATGTCATAGACGGCATCCCTGTCCAGAGAGATCTTCTGCACCGTGTTCGCATCGCCGTAGATCAGCTCCGCGCCCAGGGTGCTGCCGCTCTGCCCGGCACTGCGGAGGTAAAAAAGCACCCCCGCGATCACCAGAACAACAGCGGCGAACAGTAAATTGACCCAGAGATTTTTTTTCTGCTTCATGGCTCAGGCATCCTTCTGGGGAAACAGCTGTTCCAGCTCGGCC
>ENA-ORTS01001175-ORTS01001175.1-human-gut-metagenome-genome-assembly--contig:-NODE-1175-length-18905-cov-6.074377_pt1 | contig 18905 bp, 18 predicted proteins | sample MGYA00241911_ERZ509186 | MGnify/ENA primary metagenome ERZ509186 (study PRJEB26280, sample SAMEA2338852) | human gut metagenome | biome: human gut; feature: human-associated habitat; material: faeces...
GAGAAGGAAAAACAACAACTTCTGTAGGTCTGGTAGACGGACTTTCCAGAATCGGTAAAAAAGCAATGGTTGCACTTCGCGAGCCATCTCTTGGACCGGTCTTCGGTGTAAAAGGCGGAGCAGCAGGCGGCGGATACGCACAGGTTGTTCCAATGGAAGATATCAACCTTCACTTCACTGGTGACTTCCATGCAATCGGTGCAGCAAACAACCTGCTGGCAGCTATGATCGACAACCACATTTTCCAGGGCAACGCTCTGAATATCGATCCGAGAAAGATCACCTGGAAACGATGCGTAGATATGAATGACCGTCAGCTTCGAAGCGTTGTAGACGGCCTTGGCGGAAAAACAAACGGAATGCCGAGAGAAGACGGCTACGATATCACCGTAGCATCTGAGATCATGGCAGTTCTGTGTCTGGCAAGCGACATCTCAGATCTGAAAGAAAGACTTTCCAAGATCATCATCGGATATACCTACGGAAAAGTAGCAGAGCAGAAACCGGTAACAGCAGGAGATCTGCATGCGCAGGGCGCTATGGCAGCACTCTTGAAGGATGCCCTGAAACCAAACCTGGTACAGACTCTGGAAGGAACTCCGGCTATCGTTCACGGCGGACCATTCGCAAACATCGCACACGGCTGCAACTCTGTAACAGCAACCAAAATGTGCCTGAAATTAGCAGATTACACTATCACAGAGGCAGGCTTCGGTGCTGACCTTGGTGCTGAGAAATTCCTCGACATCAAATGCCGTATGGCGGGCCTGAAACCGAATGCAGTTGTAGTCGTAGCAACTGTTCGTGCCCTGAAATACAACGGCGGCGTTCCGAAAGCAGAACTGAACGGCGAGAACCTGGAAGCTCTGGAGAAAGGTATGCCGAACCTTCTGAAACATGTAAGCAATATCACAAACGTATACAAACTGCCTTGCGTTGTTGCAATCAATGCATTCCCGACCGATACCGAAGCAGAACTGAAGCTGGTTGAGGAGAAATGTAAAGAGCTCGGCGTCAACGTTGTTCTGTCCGAGGTATGGGCAAAAGGCGGCGAGGGCGGCGTAGCCCTGGCAGAAGAAGTTGTCCGTCTTTGCGAGCAGCCGAACGATTTCACCTATGCATACGATCTGGAAGGCTCCATCGAAGAGAAACTGAACGCCATCGTTCAGAAGATCTACGGCGGAAGCAGAGTTGTCCTGACCGCAAATGCACAGAAACAGGCAAAACAGTTAGAGGCTCTCGGATTTGGCAACTGCCCGATCTGTATGGCAAAAACCCAGTACAGCCTGACCGATGATCAGACCAAACTCGGCGCACCGACCGGATTCGAAGTTACCGTACGTAACCTGAAAATCTCCGCAGGTGCAGGCTTCATCGTAGCCCTGACCGGTGACATCATGACCATGCCAGGTCTGCCGAAAGTTCCGGCAGCAGAGCGTATCGATGTAGACGCTACTGGAAAGATTACAGGACTGTTCTAATAACACAGGATATTGTCTTGAAAAGACAGAATAGAGCATGAAATAAAACACAGAAAAAAGAGACATTCCTTCGTGAATGTCTCTTTTTTTACGTTTTTATTGCAAAATATTACAAAAGATAATATAATTTCTAATGATAACATGGAGAGAAAAGCAGATATAATATAGTAAGGGAGTTACTTACCAATGACATCGAAGAAAAAATTGAGAAGTCTTCTGGGCGGTACACTTTTTATGGTGCTGATGCTCAGCGTACATCCGACGACTGTTTCCGCGAGTGCTGTGGGGAGCAGCACGGTGATGGACCAGTCTGTGGAGACAGAGGATCAGCAGAGCGGGATACAGAGTGAAACGCAGACACAGGCTTCACAGGACAGCGTTGCTGCTGTGCGGGCCAGTCAGAATGGCTGGGTTAAGGCAGGCGACGGCGGCTGGTATTTTTATGAGAACGGACAGCTGAAAACAGGATGGCTTTATCGGAATGGAAACTGGTACTGGCTGGATCCGGACCGGAACGGCCGCATGGCAGAAAACAGCTGGTTCACATACGATAATAATTTTTATTATGCCAAGGGAGACGGAGCAATCTATAAAAATGGTTTTCAGGAAGTAGATGGAAACCTCTATTATTTCCAGAGCTGGGGCGGCATTCAGAAAAATGTGTATCTCAGCATCAGCGGAAAAATGTACTATGTACAGGAAAATGGTATCGTTGCCCGTGGAATAGTCAGAACAATGAATGGACATGGTGATCTCTGCGCATTTGATGATACTACGGGAGCGCAGATCACACAAAAAGGCTGGCTGAAAAAAGGCACATCATATTATTGGGTAAGAGAAGACGGCGTCCTGCAGACCGGCTGGCTGCTGTACGATGATAACTGGTACTGGTTTGATGATAATGGTGTCATGATGGCATCCGGCTGGAAAGAAATCAACAACAATCTGTATTACTTCCGGAGCTGGGGCGGCATTTATAAAAACGGTTTCCAGAGCATCGGAGGAAACGAGTATTATTTCCAGAGCTGGGGTGGTGTATATCGAAACACCTTCTTTACCGTAAAAGGGAAAACCTACATAGCGCAGAATGACGGATCGATCTATCATGCCAGCCAGACCGGCTGGGTTCAGCTGGGAGATCAGACTTACTGGATTAATCAGGATGGTTCTGTTCAGACCGGCTGGCTGAAGCTGGAAGGCAAATGGTACTGGCTGAAAGCGGACGGCACACGTGCTGCATCTGAATGGATCACGTATGACAACAACCGATACTATTTTGACGGTGACGGTGTGATGTACACCGGAATGAAAGAGGTTGACGGAACAAGATATTATTTCCACAGCTGGGGCGGCGTTTACCATAACGAATCTTTTACCTGGCAGGGAAAGAAATACTGGGCAAAGGATGACGGAACCTTCTATACAGGTGTCTGCGATATCAATGGAAAGAAATACTATTTTCTGGAAGACGGCGAGCAGATTACAAAAGAGGGCTGGTATCTGACCAACGGAACGTATTACTGGATCAACAAGGATACGTCGCTTCAGACCGGCTGGGTGAAATATGACAACAACTGGTACTGGATGAAAGAAGACGGTACGATGGCATCGTCTGAATGGATCACCTACGACAAAAACCGCTACTATTTCCGAAGCTGGGGCGGCATGTACACCGGAATTCATACCATCGGCGGAACAAAATACGCATTCCAGAGCTGGGGCGGTCTGTACCATGATCAGACATTTACCATCGGCGGTAAAACATACTATGCCAATTCAGATGGAACATTTGCCACCGGCTGGGTGCAGAACGGCGGAAAAACGTATTATTTCGATGAGGACGGCACAAGCCATACGGGCTGGCTGCTTCTGGACGGAACGCATTACTGGATCAACGCCAATGGAACCAGAAGAGATGACGAGCTGTTTCAGTACGACGGAAACTATTATTATGTAGACAAAAACGGCGTTATGGCGACAAGCGGCTGGGTATACTGGGATTATAACTATTATTATCCGAGAAGCTGGGGCGGCATGTACAAGAATGCGTTTATTACCTATGATAATAACCTCTATTACCTTGGATCTGACTCGAAAATGGCAATCGGCTGGCAGTCGATTGGCGGAAATACATACTATTTCCGAAACTGGGGCGGCATGATAACCGGAAAACAGGTGATCGACGGAAAAACGTATGTGTTCGATGAGGACGGCAAGCTGGTACAGAGTCCGGACGGATTTGAACCGTCCGCGCAGATCGGTGTCCGCACCGTACGGAACTTTCTGAAAAATGCACTGCTTCCGCTTGGAAACACCCTGTATATCTGGGGAGGCGGCCACACAGACGCAGAGGCAGAGAGTTACGGCGTCAATGCGCAGTGGAAACAATTCTTCAATACACAGAATTCCACCTACAACTATTCCGATCATCTGTATGAGTACGGAAAAGGTCTTGACTGTTCCGGCTATGTCGGATGGACCGCACATCAGGTGACGAAAGAGTATGCAACGACAACCTCCACTGGAATGCCGGCCTACTTTGCAAGAAAAGGCTGGGGAACCTGCGTGACAGGCGATACATCCCAGAAATTTACGCCGGGTGATGTGGTCAGCAAGAGCGGTCATGTCTGGATTGTCATTGGCCAGTGCTCGGACGGCAGCGTGGTTGTCATTCATGCGACACCGCCGTATATTCAGCTTGGCGGAACCGTTTCTTCAACAGGAAGCATTAACAGTGAAGCTATTGAGCTGGCAAATGAATACATGAAAATGTATTATCCGGTTGCGTATGAGCGGTATGGTGTAAAAGTTCTTGACCGGTCCTATCTGACCGGTGTGAATCATTTCACCTGGAGCAGCAGTATCTTAAGTGACAGTGAAGGCTACCGCAGGAAGAAACCGGCAGAAATCCTGAACGATCTGTTCCAGTAAAATATCTTCTATAAAAAATAAGAGAGAATACAAAAAAACTTTGTAGTTCGTGTATTCTCTCTTTCTTTTTGCGCTGGAATTGTCTATACTAGAAGGTGCGTGAAAGACGCAGATCAGAAATACAAAAGAAAAAATCTGGAAAATAAAAATACAAGGGGAGTAAACATGCGAAAGAGCTGGAAATGGGCGCTCTGTCTTGGCGTAGTGTCGTTGCTGCTGCTGGGCGGCTGCGGAAAAGAAAAGACGGAACCAGTGGATCTGGTGCTGGTAACCGACGGCAGTGAGGTAGCTTCCGATGCCGTGTATCAGTCAGCATGGAACGGTCTTGCGCAGTATGGAGACGAGAGCGGTCTGAAATATGAAGCAAGTGTTCCGGCAGGACGGACAACAGAGGACTATGAAAACACCATCAAAGAGGCGGCGCAGAAGGGAGCATCCGTTATCGTCTGTGCCGGAACGAGCATGAGCCGCGCCGTTTACGATGCACAGCGCGACTGGAAGGATGTCCGTTTTCTGCTGCTGGAGGCAGAACCGGTCAGTGAGAGCGGCCGCAGCCGTCTCCGCGGAAATACAGAAAGCCTGGAAATTGATGCATCAGAGGCCGGCTACCTGGCAGGCTATGCGGCAGTACAGGCCGGCTACACGCACCTGGGCTATATCGGACAGAAAAACGAAGAGAACGGAACAAAGTACGGGACAGGTTATGCACTCGGTGCAGAGGCGGCCGCTGCGGATCTGGGACTTGGAGAAAACAGCATCACGCTGGATTATACGTATCGGAAAAGCAGCAGCGTATCACCGTCGTATTTGGAAAAAATCAAAAGCTGGTACGGTGAGAGCGGACAGATTCTCTTCTCGGACGGTGCATCGTATCAGAATGTACTTGGCGCAGCAGCATCTGCGGCAGGCGGAGCACTGATCGCAAACGGCGGCGTGGAGGAGTACGCCAATGCCGTGTTGAAAGTACGTCTGGATTATGGAACTGCAGTTTACAATGCGTTAAAAGAAATGAAACAAAAGGATTTTGAAGGCGGGAAAATTGTAACGCGCGGCGTGACCGATCAGGAAATCAGTCTGGAATGGAATCAGGATGCGGTGCCGTCTTTTACAGAGGATCAGTACCGGGCACTCTGTGCGAAATTCTCCGCAGAGGACTTTTCAATCCCCGACGGCGATGCGCTTTCCTCGCCGGATCAATACAAATTGAGTTGTGTGAGTGTACAGAAGGTAAAATAACATGTATCGTTACTGTTCACGAATTGTTTACAAAAAGGCGGGATATTTTTCCTTGCATCCATTTGTGAATTGTGATATTATGTAAAAGAATTGGGAAAAATATTTCAAAAATGTTACAGAATAATTGAATTTCTAAGAAACAGGTAAAACTGGAAACAGAAATCCTACATACAACGAATCAATTTGGGAGTGAAAGAATGAGAAAAAAATTTCTTGCCTTAAGTTTAGCAGTAATCGTAAGTGCAGCTCAGGTAATGACAGTAAGCGCCTCCAAACAGGAGAAGTTACAGCAGCAGCAGGCAGCACAGGCCGAGACCAGCGCACAGCTTGACAACGCAAAAGCAGAAATCGACGATCTGGAAACCAAAAAGAATCAGATTACCGGCGAGATTGATGACCTGGACGCACAGCTTGTCGTAACCATGGCATCCGTTGAAAATCTGAAAAATGAAATTGCAGAGAAACAGACTGAGATTGAAGATACTCAGAAAAAATTAAGTGACGCACAGGCAGAAGAGGACGAGCAGTACGAGCAGATGAAAAAACGTATCAAATTCCTCTATGAAAGCGGCGGAGACAACGGCTGGGCAGCACTGATTCTGGAAGGAAAAGATTTAAGCAGCATCCTGAACCAGGCTGAGTACACCCAGAAATTATACAAATACGACAGAGAGTGCCTGCAGGAGTACATGGATCTGGTACAGCAGGTAACGGATTACAGCAATCAGCTCGCAGACGAGAAAGCAGACCTGGAAGCCAGCGAGGCAGAGCAGGAAGCACAGCAGCAGTCCCTCGAGGAAATGCTCGAGCAGAAGAAAGCCGTTTCCGATGACTACGAGAACCAGATTGCAGACCTGAATGACATGGCTGCACAGTACAACGCAGTCCTGGCAGAGCAGAACGCAAAGATCCAGCAGATTCAGGAAGAGATTGCAGCCGAAGAAGCAGCGAAAGCCGCTGAGGAAGCAAGAAAAGCAGAAGAGGCACGTCAGGCAGCAGAAGCAGCCGAGGCAGCGCGCCAGGCAGAGGCTGCAAGACAGGCGGAAGCAGAAGCAGCCGCAAGCAGTGCTGCAAATAATACAACAACGGCAGACAACACACCGTCCAGCACAGGAAGCTCCATCACGACAACAACACCGTCTAACGGAGGAAGCTCTTACGATGATTCTTCGTCCAGCGATACCAGCAGCTCGGATGATTCCAGCAGCACCGGAAGTGCAACAGGAAGCGCCATCGTATCCTATGCAACCCAGTTCATCGGCAACCCGTATGTATGGGGCGGCACAAGCCTTACCAACGGAGCTGACTGCTCCGGCTTTATCATGAGCGTTTACGCACACTTCGGATACAGCCTTCCGCATTCCTCCAGCGCACTGCGCAGCGTAGGACGCGGCGTATCTTATGCAGAAGCTCAGCCGGGCGATATCATCTGCTACAGCGGCCACGTAGCCATCTACATCGGCGGCGGTGCAATCGTACACGCAAGCAATGAGCGCGACGGTATCAAGATCAGCAGCAACGCAGCGTATACCACGATTCTTGCGGTAAGACGTGTGGTTTAAAAAAGAATTACATAGTAAGAATTTTCAGATCCCGGGAGAGAAAAATCCCGGGATCTTTTGCGTTTTGCTTAAAATTGAGTGCATTCGCGTTAAAACTGTGATATACTAAAGCACATCGGAGATACAAGGGCGTATTGACCAACAGAAGGTCAGTATGCCCTTTTGCTTGTTAGGAAGAAGGGAGAATTGTTATGAAACTGGAAAATTATTTTCGTCGTTTCGGTATTCGGAACGGATCTGGTGCGGAAAGTAGCGTCAGTGCTGTCCATCTGCATTATCGCCGGTCTGCTGATCGTCTACGTCCCGAACATCATCGCCGGAGCCGGAAAGATCGGCGATACTGTAAACGCCATGAAAACCGCAGACCTCCCATTCGGCAAAGCCCTGTACGCCGCATTCCTCTACGGAACCTTCCAGCTTGCTAATGTCGCAGTCTTCGTCCAGCATGCCAAATCCTTCGAAAAACCGCAGGATGCCGGAAAGAGCATGGCAGTCGGTGCCGTATTAAATGCCCTTCTGATGATCATGGTCGTCCTCGGAATCATGACCGTATACCAGAACCCGGAAATGAGCCAGCAGAGCGTCCCGACATTATTTATGGTTCAGCAGGGCGTCGGCAGTAAATTCATGACACCGCTGATTTCCGTACTGATCATCCTCGGTGCCGTATCCACAGCCGTCAACATGGTTGCCGCCATGGTCAAACGAATCCACGCCGGTCTCGCTGAACGAAGCAGCAGAACAGAAACCGCAGGCAAAATCAGCCGCACCCAGATCCTCGCCGCCCTCGCTTGCTGCATCGCAGACTTCCTCATCGCACAGTTTGGTCTGCTGACGCTGATCCAGAAGGCGTACAGCATCCTGGCATACCTGGCAATCCCGGTCATCTTGGTGCCGTACGTGGTGCACATGGCGGTGATGCGGTTTGATACGAAAAAATAGAAAAGAACAATAAAAAATTTGTAACAAAAATTTACACCGCAGAAAGAGAGATTTGCTTCTGGAGAATGGAAGTATTTCGCAGACAGCAGAAAAAAGAAGATTCATGCAGAGCAGACGTGAGTCATAAAGAAATGACATGCGTCTGCCTTTTTTCTGTGCGTCTGGCAGAGTATGTGTCGGTGACAAAGCAGAAAACAGGAACTCTTCTTTGGGACTCGATTGTGCCGTCAAAATATGGTATACTGCAAAAAGGATCAAAAAGCGGATATTGATATTTCACGGGAGGGGAAGAAGATGAAAAATGCACCGGCTTATGTGAAGGTTTACAGCAGACTGAAAAACGAGATCAATAAGGGAACATATCCTGTCGGGGGATTTCTGCCGAAGGAGTGTGAACTGGAGAAAATCTATCAGGTCAGCCGTACTACGGTACGGAATGCAGTAAAGATACTGGTGCAGGAGGGACTGGTTGAGGTTCGCCAGGGTTCTGGAACGAGGGTGCTGAATCATAAGGCAATTCAGAATTATAACAAGGTCACATCGGTCACGGAATCCCTGATGAAAAAAGGATATCGGGTAACGACGTCAGATATGATGATCGACATCATTTCGGCGGACAAACAGCTCGCCGATGAACTGGAAATTCCGGAGGGAACCAGCGTGGCGAGGATTCAGCGGCTGCAGCTTGCGGATGAAGAGCCTGTTACGCTGATGGAAAATTATATCGAATATGCGAAAGTCCCTGGCATCGAGGCGTATGAGAATCAGTTTGTAGCGCTGTATCAGTTTCTGGAGGAGAAATTCGGCTTGCAGATTGATGAGACACGAGACAGAATTTCAGCGAAATCCGCGACCTTTATGGAAGCCCAGGTTCTGAAAACGGAGCCGAAGGATGCGCTTCTTGTGGTGCACAGAGTCACCTACTGGCAGAACCGGCCGGTGAGCATTGACCACGTGCGGATCATCGGAAGCAAGTACGAGGTGGAGATTTCGGGAAAAGGACGGAGTAAATGAGCGATGAGACAGAAGAACAGAAGAAACTGATGCGGCAGATTGATATCAGCTGTGTACAGGCATTTCATACAATGGATGAAATTGATGCGATGGTGGAGCTGGCAAAGAAATATCGTCTGGCTGCTGTGTTTACCTTGCCGGCGTTCAGCGCCCATGTGGCAGAACGGCTGCAGGACACCAGAGAAATCCATGCGGGAGGCGTGGTAAGCTTTCCGGGCGGCGGAGATACGACCGGACAGAAGAAGCGGCAGGCAAAAGAACTGTGGGAGGCTGGCTGCCGGGAAATCGACATGGTGATGAATCTTACGGCATTCAGAAGCCACGAATTTTCTTATGTAAAAGAAGAACTTCTGGCCATCCGGGAGCAGGTGCCTTCGGCGATTTTTAAGGTGATCATCGAGGCACCGCAGCTGACGGAGCAGGAAATCTGCCAGGCAGTGGATCTGTGTGTGGAAGGCCGTGCGGATTATGTAAAGACGAGCACCGGATGGTATCCCGGCTGTCCTTCCACCGTGGAGCAGGTTCGAATCATGAGCCGTGAAGCCGCCGGTCGCATTCAGATCAAGGCCGCCGGTGGAATCCGCAGTCTGGAAACTATACAGGAAATGCAGAAAGCCGGCTGTAGCCGTTTCGGTATGGGAATGCGGTCGGTACAGAATTTGATAAAAAGTATCTATAAGTAATCTATTGTGCAAAAGCTATAAAAAAGTCACGGAATATTCTACGATATTCCGTGACTTTTCTGTTGAATTAGTAACCTATTAGTGATATATTCGAATCATAGGAATCGATAAATCATTAACAATCTGAAAGGAGAGCAAAAGATATGAAAGGTTATGCAATGCTGAAAATCGGTGAATCCGGATGGATCGAGAAAGAACGCCCGAAATGCGGGCCGATGGATGCCATTTGCCGTCCATTGGCAGTTGCCATCTGCACATCAGATGTCCACACTTTATGGGAAGGGGCCATCGGTGACCGTCATAACATGATTCTGGGCCATGAGTGCTGTGCAGAGGTTGTGGAAGTCGGAGAGCTCGTAAAAGATTTCAAACCGGGAGACCGGGTTCTTGTGCCGGCCATCACTCCGGACTGGAATTCTCTGGAAGCACAGGCTGGTTATTCCATGCACTCCGGCGGAATGCTGGCAGGCTGGAAATTCTCCAACTTCAAAGATGGTGTCTTTTCTGAATTCTTTCATGTAAATGATGCCGATGGAAACCTTGCGCTGCTTCCGAAAAACATCAATGTTGTCGACGCGTGCATGCTTTCCGATATGGTGCCGACCGGATTCCACGGCGTAGAGCTTGCCGATGTACAGTTTGGTGATACAGTTCTTGTCATCGGAATCGGACCAGTTGGTCTGATGTCGGTAGCCGGAACGAATATGCGCGGCGCATCGAGAATCATTGCTGTCGGAACGAGACCGGTCTGCGTAGAAGCGGCAAAAAAATACGGCGCAACGGATTTTGTCAGCTACAAGAACGGACCGATTTTCCAGCAGGTACTTGATATGACAGATGGAAAAGGTGTTGATAAAGTAGTCATCGCCGGCGGTGGTGTAGAAACCTTTGCAGAAGCAGTAAAATGCCTGAAACCGGGCGGAAAGATCGGAAATGTAAACTATCTTGGATCCGGTGACAACATTGATATTCCGCGTGTAGAGTGGGGCGTTGGAATGGGTCACAAACAGATTAACGGAGGCCTGATGCCTGGCGGAAGACTCCGCATGGAAAAACTGGGAGCTCTTGTTTCGGCAGGCAAGCTGGATGTCAGCCCGCTGTCCACACATGTGTTTGATGGATGGGATCATCTGGAAGAAGCACTGTTCCTCATGAGAGATAAACCGAAGGATTTAATCAAACCAGTCGTTAAATTGGCTGACTGATGATTTGAAAATTTGACTGAAAAAGGAAACGTATGAAAATATTGATCGTATCCGGCTTTTTGGGCGCGGGAAAAACAACATTTATCAAACGGCTGGCCAGGAACGTCGATCAGCGGTTTGCCATACTGGAAAATGAATATGGAGCCGCAGGAATCGACGGCGCACGTCTTGGCCAGAACCGGAAAGGAACGCAGAAAAATGTATGGGAAATGACAGAGCAGTGCATCTGCTGCATCGGGAAAAAGGATTTTGCAGCATCCGTGCTGACCATTGCCAATGTGGTAGACCCGGAATACCTGATCGTAGAACCGACAGGCGTCGGAAGTCTCGCCCGGATTATAGAAAATCTGCGTCAGATCGAGTACGAGAGAATTCAGCTTCTCTCGCCGGTCACTATTGTGGATGTTTACAGTTACCGCCGCTATATGGCGGAATATCCCGAGCTGTATCAGGATCAGATCCGAAGCGCGGATACGATCATTGTTTCCAAAACAGAAGCATGCCAGGCGGAAGAAAAACAGCGCATCCAGAAATTTCTGCAGGAAATTAACCCGCAGGCAAAAATCATCACGGATTATGCATCCACGATGACACGGGAAGATTACCAGAGCCTGCTGCTGGGCGGCCGATATGAGAAAGAAGTACAGGATACGCAGAGCGGCGAAAAGATGCCGGAGACCTTCTCCTTCGAAAATATCCGAATGGAGGCACCGGAAACCCTGTGGTGTTTTCTGGAACAGATCATTCGCGGAGCGTTTGGAAATATCATCCGTGCAAAAGGACAGTTCGCAGCCGGAGACCAGTTTCTCCAATTTGATGTCGCCGATCACCGCTACAGCATCACCGGCACAGAACAGAAAAACGCCGGCCAGGCTGTGTTTATCGGAAACGATATGAACGAAGATGCGATCCGGCAGTATTTTAAGAAATGCGCCGGAAACCAGAAAATGAAATATGCTGCCCGTCATGTATCATAAAGTAAATAGGAAAAAGAGATTGCGGAGTCCTGCCAAAACAGGGTTTCGCAATTTTGGTTTTTACAGAAAGATTCAACTGAAAAACGAAGGATAGGCAAAAACGAAAAATTACGCTAAAATAAACATACAAGTATTTCAAATAAAACAAAAGAAAAATCAGGGGGGATCTGATATGGAGGAACAGAAAAGAAGACGGGAAAGAAAATCAGCGGCATACTGGTTGAGCAAAAGCTCGATTTTATATCCGATCTGTATCTTGTATGTGATGTATGTGAAACAGGTTGAGGTATATATTACAGAATGTTCCGTCCATATTTCGTCGGGGACAATGCTTTTTGCCTATGCGCTGTGCCTGATTTTGTGGATGGCCTCACCCATTCGAAGCTACTGCGCAGATGGAACTGCAAATGAAGTTTTATTCTATACATTTCCGCCGAGCATACTGATGCTGTTTTTATTTGCCCAATATTCACTGAAAATTGTGTTGTTTCTTGCAGTGCTGGATGGGATATTTCTTGTTACGGTTTTAAGAGATTTACATAGAAAAAAACGAAAATATTCTCCGAAAAAATTCTGGAGATTAAAAAGAAGTGACTTAAACGCATTTCTGTTTGTTTCAGTATGCGTGAGTATGGTACCGACTTGTATGATGATATATTGGAAGCTTGAGTCTCCGTCCGGAGTGGCAGAACTTTACGAACGAAAAAAGGACTATAATCTCGTCCAGAATCAGGAGAACATTTTTCAGGAAAATAAAGAATTTCTGCTGAGCTTAAAGGAGAGCGAATGGAGGCAAAAAACACTGGAAGAAAGAACAATTGCAGCGCAGAAGATGGTACGGCTTGAAACAGAACGACTTGGAATTCCCGAAATTCCGCTGTATGTGAAAGAGACAGGATCATCGAATTGCGTTGCATTATATAATAATGAAGAGAACGAAATATGGTATGCTCCAGAGCATTTAACATCTCAGACAGCAGAAGAATTTTTTACGGGAATTTGCGAAGAATGTTATCATGGAATGGAGTATTATCTGCTGGAGCGAATGGACTGGAATTCGGAAATGGCGAATACTGCTTATTTTGAAGAAATGAGGAAGTGGAAACTAAATGATAATCGCTACATATCTGGACGCGACGAGGGCGATTCGTTTGAAGCATATCAATCACAGCCGCTGGAAGCATCTGCCAAAAAGTATGCCAGTTCCGAAACAGAGGCACTGATTCATTTTATTGCTGTATACGGCGATGAATAAAAATCTTTTAGGGGGGAGGGAGAAAAGGAGCGTCGGGAAAAAATAAAAAAATTAGCACTCACCTCTTGATAATGGAAGTCGATTTTTGTCCTGTCTTGTGTATCCCGGAAGTGCCTGTTTTACAGGCTTTCCGGGGCATCAGTCATTTTGTCTGGTATTGTAAAGCAGTGTCAGATTTGTCGTAAATGTCGTAAATTTGTGGTCAAAAAATGATGAGAAATGGAGAGTGCTAATAAAATGAAATTAACGTATACAAATGTAAATGGATATCTGATCCCGAATCTCACCTATAAATCCGGTGAGCAGATGGAGCAACTTGGCAAGTATGGTTTTCTTCGCAGAGATTATCTGAAAAACTATCGAAATTCAACCTATCAGGTGATGCTTTTACAGGATACCATTGGAGAGCATCTTCTGGAAGTGGACAAGGCAGCCAGAGAACGGGAAGAGGTAATACTGAAACAGTTAGAAGAAAAAGAACCATTGCCGGATAAAGAGAAAGATCAGATTGCCTGGGTAAGAGCTGCTAATCAACACAAAGCGATTGCAGAAGAGATTATTCTCAAGGAATTGATTTATGTTTAAATGAAGGTGATGAGGTCGTGGATTGCGACCTCATTATTGTATGAAAAATAGCAGTAGGCAGAATGAGAAAAATAGGGTAAAATGGGAACATGGATTTTGGAAACTCATAAGAAATGATTGTGCGGTAAAGTAACTTGAAATGCCAGTCTGGCATTTCAAGTTATAGAGGAGATGGAATGGCGGATCAGAAAGTAAGAGAAATGGAACCAGTGGAAACACAAATAGTTGAAATCATGCCACCGGACGTTGAAAATCTGATTTATGTAGTAAGAAACAAACAAGTCATGGTGGATAGTGATCTGGCAATGCTTTATCAGGTAGAAACGGGAGCGTTAAACAGAGCCGTTAAAAGAAATATTGCCAGATTTCCAGAAGATTTTCGATTTCAGCTTACAAAAGATGAATATGAAAACTTGAAATGCCAATTTGGCACCTCAAATGGCAGTGGAACAGAAAATGGTTATGGTGGCAGACGTACATTACCGTATGTATTTACAGAGCAGGGAATATCCATGCTTGCAAGTGTATTGCATAGCGAGGTGGCAATTAATGTAAGTATAGGTATTATGCGTGCATTTGTAGAAATGCGACGGTTTATAGCCAACAATGCACTTTTGTTTGAAAGGATTAGTAACGTTGAGCTAAAACAACTGGAATATCAGAAAAAGACAGATGAAAAACTGGAACAGATTTTTGAGTACATATCAGATCATGAGGAGTCTAATCAAAAGATATTTTTTGATGGTCAGATATATGATGCATTCAGCTTATTGATAGGACTGATTCAGAAAGCAGAAATGGAAATTGTTCTGGTAGATGGATATGTGGATGTAGGAACATTAAATATTTTGTCAAAGAAGAAAGAAAATGTGGCGGTGACAGTTTATACACAGCAACGGACAAAATTATCTCAAACAGATGTAGATAACTTTAATGCACAGTATCCTAAACTGGATGTGAAGTACACAAGAGCATTTCATGATCGTTTTTTAATTCTTGATAAAACGAAAGCATATCATGTGGGTGCGTCTTTGAAGGATGCAGGTAAAAAATGTTTTGGAATTAATCTGATTGAAGATGCAGGTATTGTAAGAGATATTTTACAGAGATTGGAATTGGAAACAGAAGAATAGAAAAGTAAGTTATGCAGAAAGGCGTGAGTCATAAGAATATGGCTTGCGTCTTTTTCTGTCTGGAAAGGAAGTGGGGAGCATGGCACAGATTTTTCGTGTAGAGAGAACTAAGAATTTTACGGTAATGAGTAATCACCATTTCAAGAATAAGAATCTGACATTGAAAGCGAAAGGTCTATTATCGCTGATGTTAAGTTTGCCAGATGACTGGAATTACAATATGCAAGGACTGGCAACATTGAGCAGAGATGGGATTGATTCTGTTCGTTCTGCAATTAAGGAATTAGAGCATCATGGATATGTGGAACGTCATAGATTGCGTAATGAGTATGGCTTTTATGGCGATACCGAATATATTATCCGGGAAGTTCCATTAGGAGAAGAAAATGATTAAGCGAAGGAGAAAATGCCTAATGGTGGATAGTCCAATTTTGGACAATCAGGTCATAGGAAATTTCTATCTCCGGACATCAGAAAATAGGAAAACCAGATATGGTAAATCCCATACTGGACAAACCGTTGCTATTAATAATCCATGTTATTAAATATGAATTATTAAAGAACTAGTATAATCCATTTTAATTGTCTTTATGTTTGAAGTATGGTATACTATTCCCATAATGAAAGGGGAATGATACGATGCCAAATACAGTAAAAGTGCTGAAGCTTACAACGGATGAAAAAAACTCTTTAGAGTGTCTTCTTCGATGTCCAACAACGGAAGCCAGAAAATATATCCGGGCAAAGATTTTGTTATTAAAAAGTGATTCTTATACCAATGAAGCCATTGCCGACAAGCTTGATATAACCGTGCCTACCGTCCGCTTATGTCTCCAGAAATATTTTGCTGGCGGTATTGATAATGCTTTAAACGATTGCAAAGGAAAAGGTCGCAAGCAGGAAATATCCGATGATGACATCACATGGGTGGTCAATAAAGCCTGCCAGAAGCCGCTGGATTACGGTTTTTCTGCTGAATTTTGGTATCCCGCCAGCTTTACTCGTTTTATACAGTCTATTGCTGTGAAGGAAGGGCATCCAAGGTTAGAACATGTTTCAGAATTTTCTCTCAGGAAAATTCTTGCCAATGCCAAAATCCGTCCTTTTAAAGTCACATATTACTGCGAAAAAAGGGATCCTGATTTCGATTCAAAGATGCACAATGTCCTTGTAATTTATAAGCAGGTTTCACTGCAGTTTGATAAAGACGGGAATCTGCTACCTTTTGAGGGAACCCCTGTCCATACGTTATCCTATGACGAGAAACCGGGAATACAAGCAATCGGCTCCACAACTCCAGATCTGCCGCCGATTAGTAATACAGAGAAAGGCAGCAGCTATATGCGGGATTATGAGTATATCCGCTATGGTACTATATCGTTACTGGCGGCGATAGATCTTCTTACAGGAGAGGCAATCCCACTGGTGAGTGATACCCACAAAAGTTCAGATTTTGTGGAGTTCCTAACACGGTTGGATGCAAAATATCCTGAAGGTGATAAAATACGTCTCATCCTTGACAACCATTCGGCACATACATCGCAGGAAACACAGCGATATTTAAATAACCATTTAGGAAGGTTTGAGTTTGTATTCACACCAACTCATGGTTTCTGGCTTAACTTGGTAGAAGGTTTTTTCAGCAAACTCACAAAGCAAATGCTTCAAGGTATACGTGTTGCTAGCAAGGAAGAACTGTCGGAGCGGATTTATAAATACTTTGATGAGATTAATCAGATTCCTATTCCATACCATGGGTCTTATAATCTCGATAGTATCGACCTAGCTACAGAGGATATTGACCAGATTGTGTATGAAGTTGTCAATGCCAAGGCGGCATCGGAAGAACTGAGTTGTAAACGTGCACCTAAGCCTATAAAACGCAGTCCTAAAAAGTCTGCCAAAACAGAAAACTAATTAAAACGGATTATACTAGTATTTTCACAGTTGCAAGGAATTGCGGAAATCTATAAAATTCATGGTTCTGTACAAAATCCAGAATCCATTGTCATTAACAAAGCAGATTATCAGAAATTTTATGACAAAGGAAAATATCTTGCCGCAAAATTGATGACGATTTTTATGGAATATCCGATTATTTTCATAGGTTACTCTATTTCAGATTCAGATATTCAGGCGATTCTTAGCGATGTTGTGGAATGTTTGCCATTGGATAAAATAGAAACTTTACAAAAAAGATTTATTTTTGTTGAATATAATCTGGATTTCATTGGAAGATGGTCGTATTGATGAAAATATGCTTGCACTTTCGATTGGTTTAACAACGACCGGTGTATATGGTTTAGCAAGAGCAGCAAATTCTGAACAATGGTATAGAAACATTATCTTACACGATTCGTTATATTCATGCGAGCAATTATTAGAATTTGTTTATCCAGAGCTTGCAAAACAAAATTCCTGGAAATTGCCGGTGTGGTATTATATTTCAAAATCTAATATGAAAAGCGAATTGGCAGAAGAAAAAGCCCCACATTCATATACTGAAATTGTCACAGAATCAACAATTAAACGTAATCGTTCTGCAATTGGAGAAAGAACAGCATGGGAAGTATGGACACAAGAAAAAGATAATTTAATGAAGGCAATTCGTTTGCTTGGGTGTATGCCAGAAGAAAAAATAGATGTAAATCAGTATCGAAGTATTTTGCAAGCGATATTTACAGAGAACAACAATATTTTAAGTTCTTTAGATAGTCCGAATCGTAGTAATCTTCACAGAATGATTAGGATATATGATTTTCTGGAATATGGACAAAAAAAGACCCCGTGATTCAAGCATCTGCAGGCAGACACCATCACGGAGACCCCGGACAGCTGGAATACAGGCAACATAGCATCTGTAAACAGACACCATCACGGATGCACTATAAACCTATACTCATTATATGAGGTAAGCTATTTTTTGTCAACAACCAGATCTTGGATAAAGAAGGAAAGAGAACCATGATTATAGAAGAAATTTATGCAGGTGTAGCGATAAGTACCATATATTTGAAAGTACAGAGGGAAGATAATGCAGCATGGATACAGACAAAATAATACAAGATTTAAATCGCAGATTTGCTGTATTTCTGCCTGAGTTTTATCAGCGTCGTATCATTTTCTGGTACGATGAAGATAAGGAATTTGAGGATAAACTGGATGAAGTGGTTTTGGAAAATGCAAAGGTGATTGAGCTGACTGGGAATAATGTGTTTTGTCGGAATCTATATGAAGCTCGGAGAACTAATGATGTAGGACGGATTTTGCGGACATTCAAAATAAAAAAGAATGTGGAGGTAACAGACAATGGCAAAATCATTATTTGAGGAACTGGGCGGCAAATACGAAAGGCAAGGGGATTATTTGATACCGTGCTTAACTGTACCCGCCGAAGAAGAACAGCCGATAGGCATCTGGGGACAGCGGCATTTGGATTATCTGAAGCATCAGGAGGTAAAAGGTGATTATATTAATGCCGTCACGACCAAATTAAAAATAGAAGAGATATATTACAATGACGATCCGCAATCCTTGTTTGCGGAAGACGAGCGCCTGGAGCTTATCTATAAAGAGATGGATAAGTTGCCGGATAAGTGTCGTGAAATCTTTACAATGTCCTATCTGGAAGAACGAAAAACTTCGGAAATAGCTGTACTGCTTAATATTTCCACTCGTACGGTGGAGGTACAACTTTATAAGGCATTGAAGATTTTACGGGGTATTTTGCTTAGCTGTTTGATTTTTCTTTCAAATTTTTGAAAATTGCGTAAGTAGATCTGAAGAGATAATCGTGTATAATATAAACGAACATCGGAATGTCTGAAAAATATAGCATAGAAGAATTAATAGTCCGCTTCCTGCAGCAGGATATAAATGAGGATGAGCTTCGTTACCTGAA
>ENA-ORTS01001189-ORTS01001189.1-human-gut-metagenome-genome-assembly--contig:-NODE-1189-length-18739-cov-10.945247_pt1 | contig 18739 bp, 18 predicted proteins | sample MGYA00241911_ERZ509186 | MGnify/ENA primary metagenome ERZ509186 (study PRJEB26280, sample SAMEA2338852) | human gut metagenome | biome: human gut; feature: human-associated habitat; material: faeces...
CAACATCCGCTCTTTTGAAATCTGTTTCAATTCCTTTGCCTGCTTCATGGACGGTACCATATTGTGATTACTCATATACTGAAGTAACACCTGTTGTTCTTCATTTCTCAAATATGAAATTTCAACAGCAGTGTTAAAGGGAAGCTTTTTCTCGTCTGCCAATTCTAATAGCTTTGCTATTAACTCTGTCAGATGAATATATCGAAGAATCTGTCTGGAACTATCTCCTGTATTCTGACTGACTTCTTCTGCCGCCAACTTCTTGCCAACTTGGCAAGAAGTTAAATCAGAGCGTTTTCCCTGACGCTTTAACGCCTCATATTTCATTTTATAAGCAAATGCCTTTTCGCTGATCAGCAGCTCTTCTCGTTGAATGTTGGAATCTACCATAATTACCGTCGCTTCATCATCCGTAAGATCTTTGATGATAACCGGCATTTTCTCTAGTCCAGCAAGTTCACATGCTCGTTTTCGCCGATGACCAGCTACCAGCTCATAACCACCGGACTCTCTCAAACGCACAATACCAGGAACCAACACGCCATATTGTGTAATACTTTCTGCTAATTCTTCCATTTTCTTATCATCTCTTACTTGAAACGGGTGATTCGTAAATGGATGAAGACTTCCTATTGCTATCTCACTAATTCCATTGGTTGTCTCTTCGTTTGTTCCAAACAATGCATCAAGCGGCTGTAAGGAAACGGGAGTTGCTCTTTTTTTAGATGGCATCTTTCAGCACCTCCTCCGTCACTCTCCGATAAGCTTCTGTAGCTTTGCCTTTCGGATCATAAGAGAAAATACTCTGTCCTTCTCTGACTGCTTCCTTCATTCTTACAGAAAATGGAATATAATTATCAAAGATATGGATTTGACTTCCATATGCATTTCTGAGAAGCTCCATATTATTTCTGGCATCATTCGTATGAGCATCGACCATCGTAAACAAAATACCTCCTACTTGCAGCTTCGGATTGATCTGCTTACGGACCTTGCCGATTGTTTTTAACAGTTGCTGCAATCCTTTAATTGGTAGGTAGGACGCTTCAACCGGAATTAGAACTTCATCCGATGCAGCCAGCGCATTAATCGTAATCATTCCCAATGATGGCATACAATCTATGATGACTGCATCATATTGATCCTTGATACCATATAAAATCTGTTTCAATACATATTCCCTGCTCATTGCATTTACCAACTGTACTTCCGTACCTGCCAGTCCAATGTTAGAACAGATAATGTCTATTCCCTCTGCCTGATGTCTGATATAACAGTCGGAAGGAATATCTTCATCTTTCATTACTGCATCCATAAGAGCTGTAAGTGTTTCATTACTGTCATCACAATCACGATATCCAAATCCTGCGGATACATCAGACTGTGGATCTGCATCTACAATTAACACTTTCATATTCTTTTGTGCCAATCCTACTGCTAAATTAGCTGTACATGCGGACTTTCCCGTTCCCTCTTTTTGGTTTACAATAGAAATAATTTTAGCCATTTTTTCATCACCTTTCAATCAATAAAAATGACCGAATCAGCTAAACAGATTTTCATCCATTACGAGCTAATTCGGTCCTGTTTTCGCTATTAAATTGTAATATCACCACTTTCGTGATACAGTAAAAGCATCTCAGATAAAAGCGAATATTTTCTTTCATCTGAATAAGGTTTTTATAAAAGATAGGCCTTTCCTTCATAAATTTGTTGATTCGTTGCAAGTTTTTTTCAGGACCAAATCGACTCAACCCCTTGTATTTACTGGGTTTCCGTTGATTTAGTCTTATTTTATCATCATCATCTCCCAAACGCATTCCCGTCCAGTACAAAGTCATAAATGCCATATAAGAAAGTCTTTTGTTCATGACGCTGTCGATAAACCTCCTAAATTCCTCTCCTGTCCAGAAATCCATTTCTTCTGCCTTGCTCTTACCCATACTTCCAGCTTTTGCACAGGGATTACTTTTCAAATCGTAATATCGAACCGCATAATTAAAGATTGCACTCAACTGGTTATTGATTGTTTTCAGATAAGTGGGTGAATACCCTATTTTAATCAATTCATTCTGCCATTGACGGATGTCAGCTGCAGTAATGTCATTTACCCGCTTATTCCCGAAATACGGGAGAATTTTCAGCTCCACGATATACTTTTTCGTTCTCATGGTATGCTCCCGCAGGCGTGTCTCCATATCTGCATAATACATCTTCCAAAAATTCTCGAACTTCATATCAAAGTCTGCTTTTTGCGTAATAAGGAAATTCCGAAGCCATTCCTCCGCCTCTCTTTTGGTCGCAAAACCTCTTTTAGTGGATTTCCGGCGTTTCCCCTGCCAATCCGTATAACGATACTGAATCAACCATTTTCCTGTTTTCTTGTCTTTTTCCGCTTTCATTCGACCACCTCCTATGTACTGAAACCATACCAGCGTTTTTCAAAATAGCGTCTGGGAACTTTGCCTGCAATCACCAGAAATCCTTCTTTTTCCAATTCCTAATTCAGCTTACGGATCAGCTTGTAAGCATGACCTACAGAAACACCCAGCATTTCTGCGAGTTCATTTGCAGTAATATAAATCTTGTTGTTTTCTGCCATATATACATCCTCCTTTTCCTTTTATAGCGTTATCGCTACATTTTATATTCTTATTATATGTAGCGACATCGCTATTGTCAAGCATTTTGAAATGCCAGTAGAAAAATTTTTTCAAACATGTTATAATGTAGCCATCTCGATACATGGAGGACGATAAAAATGACCATAGGAGAAAAAATCAAATACTGCAGAAAGCAAATTGGCATCACGCAAGATAAACTGGCTGAGTTGACCGGCATCCATCCGGTTTCTATCCGAAAATACGAAACAAATAAAATGCAGCCACAACCTCCTCAGTTAGAGAAAATTGCAGCTGCACTCGGTGTCAGTTATAATGCTTTGAATGGCAGTGATACTGCCGGACTTCGTCTGGAAACAGTCGGTGAGCTGATGGGCGTACTTATGGTTCTTTGCAATTCCGGCATCCTCCAGATCAGCGGAGAGCGAGGGGAGGACAAGATGTTAAAAAATGATACTGTATCCATCCATCTGAATCCGGTTCTCTCTTCTTATCTCGAAATCGGATACACCACCAGAGGGAAGGCACATACGCTGTCTTTGCAGGATGCATTGTTGAATATCAGAAGTTACAAGGTGTTTAATGACTTGTTGAAATGGGAAAAGATGAATTACCTCTACCAGAGTGCTTTGAAATCCGCTGGAGATAATCCAAATGAAGCTACGCAAGCAGCTATAGATGAAATAGCAGAAACAAAAGAAAAAGTGGAATTGGAATTGCAGAGATCAGAAATAAGATTAATTCCTTAATATATCTGTTTAAAAATAAGGAGGAATAAACATTTGATACCATATAGTCCACCTTCTTTTCTCGAAGATTGCTTTATTCTTTCGAAAAGAATTGAAGGTAAAAAAACTTGGAAATCCAGAGATGGGAAAAGACTATATCAGTGGGATTCGCAGCATGGTGACGTAGAAATCTATAGTGCTAAAAACGGAGTACATCTTGGATCCGCTGATAAAATCACAGGTCGAACAATTAAACCAGCAGTAAAAGGGAGGAAATTAAGTGATGTCTAATTTTATCAATGATGTTATTAATGCAGACGCAATATTAGATGAAATTGATGATTATATAGAAAAATGGCATGACTCAGATACAGATTGTAGTGTATTTGAATATCTTGGTATGACAGAAGAAGAATACTTTCTTTGGGTTGAAAATGATTTCTATCTTAAATATATCATTTCAGCTCACGAAAAAGACATTAATATTAATGAATTACTTAAAGAAGAATATACTTCTAAATTAGTCGCTCGTTCTTCATCACCGGAAGAAGCAAAAAAGATTTATAATTGGCTTAAAGAAAAAGGAATGATTGAATAATGAGTATAGAATTAGCACGAAAAAGAGCAAAAAAATTTTTTCAATATCATAAACTATCACTACCAGTAAAAATAGATGAACTCTTGAAGCATTATGCCGACGTTAAAGAAGCCTATATTCCTGTTGATGGCGATGCCATCTGCCTCAATAATGACAAACCCCTCATTATTATAAAAAGCAATATGTCTCCTTTACGTAAACGATTCACATATGCACATGAGCTAGCTCATTTGCAAATACCTTCACATACCGGAATGATTTCATGTACAACAGAATTTTTAAATGAAATTGATATAACAGAGTATTATCAAATGGAACAAGAAGCAAATACTTTTGCAGCAGAGCTGCTTATGCCTTCATCCTGGTTACAATCCTTAATAGCACAACATAATAACAAAATTACAACATTAATAGACGATATATGTCAAAGAGCGATTGTTTCATTGCCTGCCGCAATATATAATATAATACCACTACTTCCTGCAAATTATCTATTTATAATCAATAACAAAATTAATAATTATTCACATATGAAATGTGGTTCTAATAGTCCTAGACCTTTTTTACTGGAAAATCCCAATTACACGCTTGATAATAATTGGCTTGCAATTAACTGTTTAGATACTGAAAATATTGATACTGACATAATGAGCGTCAAAATATATCATTTCAAAAATATACTTGATGAAACTACCATACAAAAAATTGCAAAGCATATTTCAACTAAATCTCATTGTGCCACTATTTGCAATAAACTTGTATCTTCCTCAAATATTAATTATGCTCATTTATTTAAAAATCTTAGACAATATCTATTACCAGGAACCATATTAAAAATAGAAGTTGTTTCATCACATAACTATAAATATATTTTTGCTCCTAATACATATATCCATTCTCCCTATCAAAACAACATTGATACAGATAACTGGTACAGCCAAAATTGTATTTATCACACAACTGCTTCTGGCAAGCATATAAAAATTACCGTCTGGTATTGTCGTGCTGATTACAAATTCACTGGAAACACACATGATAGAAGGGATTCTAAAACTATTTTACATAATATTATTGATTATTATTATCCAGACAAAAAAGAACGTGCTAGCCTATTCGGTCGCATAAATGGAATCATAGGGAATCTAAATACTTCTCAGTGTTCTTATTCTAAACAAGAATTTTATAATATATTAAAACAAAAATTTCTCAGTCGTTCTGATTTAGAATGGATTACCAACACTGAAGAGTTTGATCAATTTCTTTTTCGAAAAACAGAAGAAATATTTCAAAAGAAAAATTAATTTTTGTACTCAATCTGCACTCAAGCCACACAACAAGAGCCCGGAAACCCGCATAAATGCTGGATTTCCGAGCTCCATTTTTTTACTCAAACTCTTCCCGAGTTTATTATCGGCAACTCATAAATGCTGATATTTCCCGCATTTTGGACACATCTATTTCGCCAAATATCGCTCTTTTCGCATCGTTTTCAAAACTTTTAGTAGCAAATTAGTTGCAGTATCTGCACCTAAACTTTTTTCCATAGGAATGATATAATCTACTTTTTTATTACTCACAATGAATAAATTCCTGTGGCTGTCAGGTTATCTATTACGCCTGCTGCCACAGCCAAAACAAAAGGAGCGTTACCATGAGCAATCAACATAAAAACCCAACCATCAGCTTCAGAATCACTGACGCTGAAAGGAAACAAATTGAAGCCCGTATCCTTGCCAGTGGACTGATGAAGAAAGATTACTTCGTCCGTTCATGCATCTACAATCGTATCTGCGTTGTTGGCAAGAAAGAAAACATCTATCCTCTGGTGCAAACTGTGAATGCATTTTATCTGCAATTACTTGAAATGCAAAAGGCATTTACCTCACCAGACCGCACTCCCGATACTCTTCCTTCTTCGGAAGCCATCAAGGAATTACAAATCGAATACACTAATATGCTAACAGCTATTATCGACCTGCTGGATGGTGCAAAATATCTGTGGGAGGGAGACTGCCATGAACAACAATCTTAATTTTCAGTTCGGTATGTATGAACTCACCACAGACTCCATTATCGTCAATACCGGAGAGAACGCAATTCTTGTTATCCGTTGCAAGGAATGCAATTCCTCCGTTAACTTTGACGATCCGACTGATATTGTATATCTATACCGGCTGGCAGAGGAAACCCCGCTGCTATATGCCAAACTGGCATTGAAAGAAAACGGATTACAGGATTATGTAGATGCTATGAATGAATTTAATTAATTTTTCCCCCAGTTGAGGAAATACTCTATTGAGTTAGTCTCTTCTTAGTCTCATCAGTCTCATAGTAATTTGAGACTGGTGAGACTAAGATTTACCATTTCTCTAATATATATTTCACTGCCTTTTTTAATTATCACTAATTTCTTCCAAATCATCCAACGATATAACTCCGTCCAATTCCTTTTAACATCCCAATTCTATCTTCCAATCTTTACATTCAAATCAATGAATTCGAAATTCATCTAATAGTACAGCAGCCTTCTCATTTCTTATTTCTGTCAATGCTAATAGTATGTCCTCATATGCATTGATCAGCTTCTCATCCTTTTTTATTTCATCGCTATAGAATATAAAGGATTTTAAGATAATCATATCAACTATCACTTGTGAATCTATTATTTCTTTTGCAAACTGTTCTTTGCTATTTCTAATAGCTTTTGTAAAGCATGAACTAATAGATGTCAAAATTTCTGGTAAGAGTTCACTTATATTGAGCAAATATACTGTGTATAGAACATCATTCAAATGATTGGATCCATACTTCTCAATCTGTACATTCAGAAAGCACTTATCTTTATAACTATATTCTGCCTTTACTTTGTTTACATCCCATCTGCTATATCTTCCTTTACAAAGGAACAATCTCTTTTCAAGAATATTTCTTACATAGTCCTCTGGAATACTATTTACATAAGTTTCAAGAATTCGAATCTTCTTCTCAATGTCATCTCTCTTACCCTTCTCCCTAAATCCATCAACATATGACACCAAAAAGCCACTAAGAACATCTTCATAAAAGTCCAATGTATCTCTGGTAAATATCGAAAAGTCAGTTCCTTTAAACAGAATATCATAAACAGCTTCTGGATTTCGTCCTATAATATTCAATTCTCTTTGAAAATAAGAGGATACTTTATGTTCTTGAAATGTGTCAATTATTTCATGAGCCCGCATTTCTTTACAGTTTTTATGCCATATTTCAATCATACATTGCACAATCGAACTAATAACTATGGCAAATTCCTCATCTTCTGTATCCAATCCACAACATGCAATATTACAGAGAAGGTCTATATCATAATTACTGATATCAAACTCAGAAAGATCTCCCCCCTTACCATCATACAAATATTCTTGAATTATTTCAGACCTCTTATTTTGATATTCATTTCCCTTATTTTCTCTAATCCAATAATCCACGCCACGTAATTTAGGAACCATATTAGGAATGAATTCATACTCAGCATCATTATGATTTTTTATATATACAGCATTAAACTTCTGGTGATTCATTTCATCTTCTGCAAGCATAATAATTGTATTAAAAACCCTACTTGCATAATTCCTATTTTTTCCCAAAAAATAATATGTTAATTCTGCCAATTGACTAATCAATCCTGATTTTTCATCATTAACAATACTCTCTAATATCATTATCAAAATCTGCTTTTTAAGATCATTATTTATATTCTTATTTAATTGTTCCCACAATACAATTACCATATTAACTTCTGCAACATAAGATTGGTTTGAAAATATTTTTTTTACACGCTTAATCCATTCTTCGACTAGTTTATTTCGCTGTTCATCCGTAATATCGCACATTATCAATGCAGACGCGATAAATGTTACAAGTACTTTCTCGAACTGCATTTCAATACGATAATCATCTTTCATCTTTTCACAAAGAATATCAATCACTGTAATAACTTGACCAGCATTAGCCTTTTTATCATTAATATCCTCTAACAAATGATTTATAATTTTGTTCAACTGCAATATTGGTTCGTTTGCATCTTCATTATTCTTAACAATCTTTTGTGCTTCTCCCTTGATCTGCGGTTCAATCATTATTGTCTTTTCATCTATTTTTGTCACAGCAACATCACGAAAATCCATTTTTTGGATCTGCAAATTCTCATTAGAATACGTTTTTTCATCATATATAGAATATAAGTAATCTAAAATAACATGACATCTGTTTTTTATTCCATCATCTCCATAAAGATACGAATTAGCAAAGTATTGTTGCAAATTACATGCACACTTTTCATCTTTCTCATATCGCCTGGTTATTTCTGGAACTCCCATTGATAGCATTATGTGTTTTTCCAACAATTCTTTTGTCGGATTAGAAATAAATTCGCCACTACGATGAATATCAAAATATATTAATTCCATACTGGATGCTAATTCTAATGCATATCCCGGCATTTCTTTTTGATAATTCATCCCTATAGCCTCAATAATAGACAAAAGCAATACGTTGTTTGCCTTTTCATATATAGTATTCTTAACGTATTCTGCTAAGCCTTTAATATATGCACTTTCAGAAGAATTTCTCATAGAATTAATAACAGTCTTCTTTATTACAAAAACAATGTCCGTCAATACCACCGGAAGGTTATGTTCCATGATATCTGCCATCCACAACCATCCATTACCCAAATACACTCTTTTCTTGTTTTCCTTTGGAAAAAAAATTTCTATATTTGTTATCTCATCTGGCTTATTCTCTGCAAATGTCTGTACTGCATTATTAACAAATGATATTGCCCACTCAAGGCCTTTTACGAAGTCACATCTCATAACATACCAGAAAAAAGTGTTATTATACACACCGTTTTCATTATTGTCGAAGTGATTTGCATTGTCAGATAGACCATACGCTCTCACATTATTATGGTCATATCCATCATACCTAAAATGCTTTCTTGACACTCTTTGTCCCCATAATGTTTCCGCTGATTTACATGCCAATTCGGGTAATTCCATAGCAAATAAAAGTGGACATTTTTTCACAACCGCCTTTAGAATCTCTTCAGCAACACTGTCCCTTCTACTAGTTCCAGAGCAATATTCTACTATCATATTTTCAACAAATTCTTTCAGCCATGACTTAGATGACTTGGCCATTTTGGCAACAATAAGGAAAAGCTGCACAATCTCTTCATCATGTTGATAATATGATTTTTCCTCTTTACTCTTTTCTATTAGCTCGTCAATATATCTAATTATTATTTTGTATGCTTTTTCTTCAGTATCCGCAGTTTTATAAAAACAATTTGCATAATCATCACACAGCTTAATAATAGAAGTTCTATTTTTATCTAAACTTATGCGTTCTTCAAAAACCATACCAATTAAATTTTCACGTGCCGCTCCTATCGGTGTTACATTCATTATTAATACTGGTGAATGATTAATTTTCGCCTCAAATGCATATAAGTTTGTTATATCTAACAATTCCTCAACCACTGTTTCATCGAGCAACTCCTGAAATTCCTTGAAAAACAATCCACAGTATTTTGATTTTACTATCCCAATTTCTGTTTGCTTTTTCCATTTTGCCTCAATACTATTATCCGTTAACAGTGTATATACAAATTTCTCGCGGGCCTCCTGTACAAACAGTTTGTTAGATATCCAAATCTGGTATCGCCTATATATGCAACGTCCGATTTTCTCTATTTCATCAAAAAAAACATTATACGACCCATGACATGCATCAAACGCCTTATCTATATATCGTTCAAAACAAATATCTTCGAAAATATCATATTTCAAACGAATCTTATTCCTGCTTTCAACAATAATTCCTTCTGATTTCAATGCTTCTAGAATATCGCTATCTACAATATCACTATCAACACCAACAACAAAACGACTAGCACGTTCAAAAACAATGCGCTCAACAGTTTTTCTAACATCACTTTGTAAGACACTATATTTTTTGCACTTGTCTTTTAAACAGATGATTCTTTTCCATATGAGATTTCTAAAATTATTCTCGTCGTTAATATTTTCTTCTACAAATCCTCCCGATACAATTAAATTGAGATAAAATGGCACACATAATAAATCCGAATATTTTTTATTCTGCTGTAAGGATAAAATAATGGGATAACTTTTAGCAACCTTATCAATCTCATTTTTCGCCAAATCCGGAATCTCGTATGTTTTGATTCTATATTTTGTATTAATCTTCATAAACGCAGAACTATCAGTAGTTCTACATGAAGTAATAATATATACATTGCTGTATTTATCTGCAAGCCTATATATCTCCTGCAACAACGTAAATGCATTGTCACCACAATCTGCAATAAATTCGATAGCATCAATAAATATATACAGCGGTTTATTTTCTAACCACAAGATTGCATCCTCTACATCACAATCCCACAATTCGTTTACTTTCTTTCCTGTGGACAAATTCTCTGCTCGCGTGACTAATACGTATTCTTTTCCCTTTAACAGTTTTTTGCATACAACTGATTTACCAGAACCAGCATTTCCCTGTATCGATACTAATTTTTCTCGTCCTGCCTGTATCGTTTCAATAATTTCTGACCTGTCAATTTCATATTCACCGTTAATAAGCTCTTCAATATTTTCAAGTTCAATTTCTTTACTTATTTCAATCGCACGCAAAAACTTTTTAATGTTTTCCTTATGAGGTTGTTCTTCTATCACCCCCAGCTTATCCATTATCTTGGAAAAATCCGATGATAGCGTGTTATGTAGTGTTCTTTCACCGCTTGACATAAGGGACTTCGTATGCTCATTATATGCGTATAAAATATCCTCAATAATCTGAGTCATTTGCTTCTTTTCCTCATTTCCTATACGCAGCTCTCTATTCTGCTCAAAAAAGCCCCGAATGATTTCTTGTATTTCTTCCTCTGAAAAAATATGATCCTTATATTTATCCCCCATATCAGTTTTAAATCTATCAAGGCAAGCCTGAACTAAAGGATCATCTGAATCCCAATTATTGATATCAATCTCTTTTCTTTTTAACTTGTCTTTTACAATTAATACCCAGCTTCTTCCTGCCTCTTCTAAAGTAACAATAGAGCTAAGCAATCCAATTGCCGCCATTAGATCCATTCGTCAATTACCTTCTCTCTTAATTCTTGTATTCTTAACCTAACCACATTGGTTAAGATGTGGTTAGCTTATTTTCTTACGAAAAGTATTTCTGATTTTTACTTGATGGCTTTTCCGGTATAGTCATCTTTAACACACTATTTTTCAGCATAGGAGTTAAATACTTTCTTCTAAAGCTTGTCCTGCTATCAAAATCAAATTCATCCATTATTTCTTGGACCGACTTCGGGTCTTTACAAAAATCGATAATCAGCTTATTCACATCCTGACCATTTTGGTTAGGATGATGGTCAGAATGCTGACCATCATCTCTCAACAACCTCAAATACCTATCACAAGCCTTGCAAAGAACCATAATTCCAGCCTCATTAATCTCGTATTCCGGCAATGGTCCATCATACAACGCACAGGCTTCCCTAATCTTCTCAAATCCTCTTCCCCAAGCTTCAATCATACCGCTTTTGAAAAAGATATTAGCCAATTTCGGATTATAAGGCTTTGATGAATGCTTCATAAACAACTTGTCAGTAGAATCCAGATTTGGAGGCATCTCTCCATCATTCCAAATATATATCTTGTCCTCGTAAACGCTAATCTGAATTGGATTGCAACCGCTGTAATCCTTATGAACAATGGCATTCAACAAAATCTCACGGAATGCGTCCTTGTGGAACATAAATTGCTCAATTCTCTGGACACCCTCATAATCAATCAATGCCTTCATATATTTCGTGTATACCAAATCTACAGTCTTATCTACCTGCTCTATCAAAGGCCCGTGCACCTCATCCTGATACACCAAATCCGAATCCGATTTTCCAAAATAACCGATTTTGATATAAGAACCTGTTACCCACTTCTCTGGATCCTTATAAAACGCAAGCATTGCTGCTCTTATCAAATATCCATCTTCATCAATTAGGTGCAGGTTATCCATCAAGATAGTATCTTTCACACTGACTTCTTCCTTCGTAAGCCTTCCTCTTTTCACTGCCTTATCTTTGAATAGCTGTATTGCATCCTGCTTTAAATCAGATACTGTCAGTTTTGGTAGAGGCACACCATCCCATGTTCTTCCCTGCGTTTTTAACAAAGCTCTTTCCAATTCCTTTCCAGTAATCTCACGCATGGTACTTCCGGAACGATAATAATATTTTCCACGAAAACTTATTAAAGATGGATATTTATCAACAATTATCTGCAAATACTCAAGTTCGCCTTTATATAACAAATTCACATCTGCAATAATTCCCATTGTGTCCGTAATTTTATTAGGAATTCGCTCTAATAAATCTCTTGCATTATCAATACCTACAACATTACCATCGTCATCCGTACCTATGTATATTGTTCCACCGTAGGCATTTGCATATCCACAAATCCATTTCAAATATTCATCCTGCCATGACTCCTTCCACTCTATGGATTGATGTTCTTTTTCCTTCATATATTCACCAACTTTCTTTATTTTTAAAGCATTTTACCGGTTATCATCATCTTCAACATTTACTGGCACTTTGACTAATTCATTTCGTTCTTTAATCCAAATTAATATTTTTACGGCTATAACAACCGACACAATACTACATATACCAATAGCGACCTGTATTTTATGTGCCATAACAAATTTGCCAATCCAAATCACTCCATATGTTATTGCCCATATTGCCACAAATACAACAGTACGAATTATCCAATGAAAAAATGAGCCTGCAGATCTTCCAGATATAGAACCGCTTTGATACAAAACACCCACCTTATCATATGCCACACGATATGCTATTTCTCCAATAACTAATAGAATAATCCATTCATAGTACCATTCAATTGGTAACCCTAATGGCTCTGTTATTAAATCAAATATAAACTTAAACATTTATCTCCCTTCTTTCTCCACTTCCGTAAAAAAATACTCCAATGTATGCACAAACATATTTGCATCAAACAATTCTTTTATCTGACTTCTGCCCATCCACGCAACCTGCGCCACTTCATCTGTTGTAGCATTACTTAAATCAACTTCTCCATCATACTCGAACAACCAAACATCTACAATTTTATTAACTACTTTACCAAACTCTATTTTCTTTATATCAGACAAAATAACCTGTCCTTTTTCCGGTAATAAATCTACCCCTACTTCTTCTTTTACTTCTCTAAGCGCACCTTGCAAACTATCTTCCCCTTTTACCACTGAACCATCCACACATTCCCACATCAGCGGATGTGTTGGTCTGTTTGCCGAGCGCTGCGAAATCAGATACTCTCCCTTGGAATTGCGAATCCATACATGTACCACAAGATGGTATCCGTTTATCGGTAACTGCTCACCCCTGACATGGTCCTTCCCAAGAAGTTCCCTATTTTCATCATACAAATCCCAAATTTCTGCATCCGGTACATACTCCACAATATCGCCAAAATCTGCATTTAAAGTCTTACAGATTTTGCTAAGAATTGTAAGACTTACCTCTTCATCACGTCGCAATTTTGTCATTGTATTCGGGGCAATTTCTGCCTTTTTACGCAAATCAGATTTGCTCATTTTTTTGTCAACTAATAATTTCCATAATTTGTTATATGATACAGCCATAGTATTCGCTCCTACCTATTCACATAAATCTTTTTCTGCTTCATATCTACCTTTGCAATAGCACCATACTGTAACGCACATCGTGGCGTAGCATGTCCGAAATTCACATTATAAACAATCGGAAGTTTCTCATTGTCTATCACCCTAATAAGAATATCTTTATATTCCTGATAATAAGCTTCATCCTGTGGTTTTCCAACTAATATACCATTTACCACGTCGAATACTCCCTTTTCTTTCAGTAATAACACTTCTCTTTCAAACAATTCAGGAGTCGGTTTTTCTTCGCAGGTTTCTATAAATAGACTTTTCCCAATCCACTCTTCCTTATTTGGAAACAGATCATATCTTTCACAAACTTCCTTTTCATCTTCATATCTGCTATTGGTCAATACATCATAAAGGCTTTCCAAACATCCACCTAATAATCCTCCTTGGAAAATTTCACTTCCCTGGAGAAGTTCAAACCCACGTTCTTCCTTATGAGTTTTTCTTTCTGTTCCTATTGCGGCTCTTGAAAAATCTTCTCTTTCTTCATACCAAGTATCACTGGATATAATTTCATCAGATTCATTACCTTCCAAATAACTCTCAAATGCCCTTTTGGTATATGGTAACATCTCATCTGCAATTTCTCCCAAATCACAAATAAAGTTTGGCCCGTAATAAGTAGACAAGCCCAGTTTATAAAACATCAAATGATTGATAGTAGTATCTGAGAATCCTGTAAATAATTTTGGATGCTCCTCTACCGCTTTTATAAACTCTTCATCTTCCATCAGATAAGGCAAAAGCCTGTATGTATCATCACCACCAATTGCACAAATAATCCCTGCAATAGAATTATCAAGAAATGCATCTTTTAAGTCTTTCGCCCTTGCTTGCGGATGAACTTGCAAATATTCAATACCCTTCAAAGCATTAGGCATAAATACCGGCTCCAAACCATATTCTTTTAATCTCTTTACACCAATCTCAATATTATGACTGCAAAATTCTTCACCAAGCATTCCACTCGACAAACTTACAATTGCTACTTTGTCACCTTTTCTCAATTTTCTTGCATATTGCATACAGACATCCTCTCTCTTTGCTAAAACACTGTCCGCTTTTATACTTCTTCAATTTCATAAATACGTACAATTTTGTCAATTATTGACTTCATATCTTCTACAAGAGACTGGCTACTATATATAATCTCCTCCCTTAATTCATACTTCCTTTTTATCCTTTTATCATTATTATATCTATCAAAGAAATCATAATAATACGCCATATATTCCTCTGGTAACATATTTAATTCTATTACTGGCTGAGCATGCTTGCATGGCTTTCCATTTATAATGACATGGAGTGCTGATGCATAAATGCGCTTCAATTCTAGATAGATAGGCTCATATAATCCATTTTCATAATCAACACAAACTTCGCTTGAATACATACCTTCATTTCTTAATAAGTTCTCAATATCCTTAGTAAGATTTAATTCTCTTATAATTTGTACCGATTCTACTAGTACTTCCTCTTCCCATTCGTTACCTTCGCGGTCAGTATGATAAGCAATACCATCAATAATATTCCCATATATTTTTTCATAAGCTTCTGTAAAAATATCTACAATAATTTGATTAGCTACTGCAATAGGTTTTATATTATTATACTCTTGTATAACTTCATACAAATAATTACACTTATTTTGTATTTCTTCATTTAATCCAAATTTATACGATTCACAAACTACTTGTTTTAAAATGTCCGCTTTTATATTTATCAATATTGACCAGTCAAAAGTTGTATATGTTTTAATTTCATCAAGTAATGGCTGATATATTTGATTTTTGCGTTCAACAGCCATTGATGATTGTTTTTTTCCTTTAATCACACCACCAAACCATCCGCCTATACCACCTATAGCAAGCAGTATTGTTCCTGACACAATATCTTTTAAAACTTCATTCCAATCCATTGTTTTTGCCTCCTGAATTCAAAGCACACACTTTCTTTGTCACTAGACAATTAGCAAATATCCCCTTTTACAATTCTACCAACACATCTTCATCAAAATAATAAATATTCTCTTTCTTATACCCATATTTTGAATCAGGAAATGCTATATGTGGCTCAAAAGTAAAATAATTCATCGCTACAAGTTTCGCCTTATTTCCTTTTTCAATATAAATTCTGTCACTCTTAACTTTCGCAATGGAATGTCCTAGATTACCCATAAAATCAAGATTCACAAATCCGTTTTCAACTATGAACTCATTCATATGATAATATAGTTCTTCAAAAGTGGTTCCTTTTGTAACAAAACGAAATAACTCTGCATGTAGCTTATCTTCCATTTGCAAACCACTTTTCCACTCTTGGTTCTGAATTAACTCTATATCATCTACAACCTCACCATTTTCTACAATAATAGTTCTAGCATAATCTCCCCAGATATTACCTACCTGTGGACTTAAATCAATTGTTATAATATCATTATTTTCTATAATTTTATCCGAAGTTACATATTGCTTTCCAGATACGGAAACCGTTGTTTCATCTCCTGCGAATACAAGTGCACCAACATCCCAATACCAGAAAGAGTCTGCACCTAACTCCATCAGTTTTTCCTCACATAGTTTTCGAATATCAAATAACTTCATACCCGGCTTAATAATCTTTTTTATATATGCTATAGTCTGTTTTGCAGTCTGCTGTATCTGACTATAAGATTGCTTTTGTATTTGTAGATATTTTTCAATCAACTTTGGTTGTATCAATGGATAAGTCCAATTTTCTGGTAATTCATCCATAAGTACCACCTTCTCCATCTCGCAATGAAGTTCACCTGAAAATTCTCTTATTTCTGCAAAACATAATAATCCAAATGATTCCTCTCCGTTTTCATTTATACTGTTCTTACCTGTGACAGAATATACACATAGCTGTTCTATATCAAACTTAACGGCACCTGTTTCTTCTTGAAGTTCTCTTTTAGCAGTCTCCAAAATATCTTCCCCTTCTTCACGATGTCCACCCGGAACTTCATATGTATCGCGTTCTTTATGTTTACACATTACCCACTTCCCATTACTCTGTGAAATAATCACTGCAAACTTCAATAAATCGTCATCAACTGTATCATAAAAATTCACTTCTAACATATCACCTTTCTCCTTCCCACTCTGCCATGAATTCCTCAAGATAGGATTCCATGATAAATTGTCTATGCCAAGCTTTCTCCTTTGCAGCATCCGTATTCATCATATCCTTTAGCAATAGTAACTTTTCGTAAAAATGATTAATGCTTGTAGAATTTTGATTTTGCTGATACTCTTTTTTACTCATATTAATCAAAGGTTTTATCTCCGGATCATAAATCTTTCTACCTTTACTACCACCATAAGCAAATGCTCTTGCAATTCCAATTGCTCCGATTGCATCCAGCCTGTCCGCATCCTGCACGCATTTACCTTCTATCGTACTTGGCACAACTGAATCGTTTCCTGCAAATGATACTTCCTCTATAATCTTACACACAGTTTCAATAATTTCATTATCCACACCGTTGTCTTTCATAAAATCAACTGCCTTTCTCTTCGAAGCATAAGTTTCCGGTGAAAGCTTGGCATCATCTACATCGTGTAATAATGCTGCTAACTGCACAATCTGCATATCCGCATTTTCCTGCTTTGCAATTTCTACCGCCAACCGATAAACCCTAATGGTATGATGGTAGTCATGCCCACTGGAATCAGCAGCAAATATTTGTTTCACATATGTTATAGCATTTTCTATCATAATACCTGTCTCCAATATCATCACAACCCTTCTTTGATATAAAAATCTTGTAATACCAACCAAAAACATTCCATCTATATGTGAATAATATCCATAATAAATCATTTAATCTATACTGTTACAGAATTCCTCGATTTCTTCTCTCCTGCATTCCAAATCTTCCTTATATTCCACCGAACACAAACCAAGTCTATCACAACATTCAATTTCCATATGTCCATAAAAATGTTCTATGGTTGCAATAATCCTCTCACATTCCTTCATTCCCGGTCCAGTTCTTAATACGATAACATATCCCTTCTTACCACTACTTATCTTGGCATGCGGTTCATGTGTGTTACACCACGGAGTGCATCTATCAATAAAAGATTTAAATTGTCCTGGTACATCTGCCCAATACGACGGAGAGACAGATATAACAATATCAGCCCATTCATATTGCTCAATTATCCTATCAACATCATCATTCTGAACACATTTTGCTGTATTATGACAAGTTCTACATCCTTTGCAATATTTTATATCATAATCATCAATACATATGTTTTTAACATCATGTTTCTTTTCCAGACAAGCAGTAACTATATTAACAATTTCTGCTGTTGCTCCATTTCTTACAGGACTACAATTCATTATCAATACTTTCATTTTGACCTCCGTTTTCATGTACCACTTTTTTATATGATATCACAGAATCACTACATCATCAATAACAATCGCAACTTCTTGCGATTGTTTCCTAGTTTCCATTATATAATTCGGGTGCATAAAGTGAATCGGAGATATGCAGAGGAATCACCTTTCTCTGTCCCTATTCCATATTTTATCTTCCGCCTTACCTTTATCAACATCTCTGCTAATTGCTTCATCATAAATCCTCTGAAACTCCTCATAAAGTTCATCCCCATCCAGCTTCATTCCAAGTTTCTTCATTACATCCGAGAACAGTCTTATACTTCCACTTACATCAGCAATATCAAATCCGAATATATCCGCCTTAATAGAATCACTGACATTCTCATAACCACCAAGCTCTGATATTTTTCTGACAATCCAGCCTGCTTTGTCCACAGGCTCAGTTTCTTTAGCTTCCACATATTCACCTTTATCTGTTACATCAGTAATATCTTCATCCATTCTTGCCATATTTACATCAGACACATTACGAATATCTGGCATTACAGACGTATCGTTCTGATTATTGTCTGGATTCACTACCTCAACATTCGTCTCCGGCTCAACAGCCACAT